>Ga0206898_10006_pt1 | contig 69401 bp, 52 predicted proteins | sample Alteio_BWOrgHeat_50_FD_153237 | JGI IMG/M metagenome (GOLD analysis project Ga0206898, IMG submission 153237) | Enriched cells from forest soil in Barre Woods Harvard Forest LTER site, Petersham, Massachusetts, United States -... | ecosystem: Environmental > Terrestrial > Soil > Temperate forest >...
CCAACGCAACGACTACAGCTACCGTCAATTCCGTTGTCACCCCCTCGGTCAGCATCGGTGCCAACCCCGGCACAACCATCTGCACAGGAAGCGCCGTCACCTTCACCGCCATACCTGTTAACGGAGGAAGCGCACCTTCCTACCAATGGCAGCTGAACGGGACGAATGTAGGAACCAACAATGCAACTTACTCGAACAGCACATTGAATGACGGAGACCAGGTAATCTGTATCCTCACTTCCAATGCCGTTTGCACGTCAAGCCCAACGGCCAACTCCAATACACTTACCATCCACACCACTTCCTCTGTCACGCCTTCTGTGACAATTACTTCCGGTTCCGGAAACAGTATCTGTTCCGGCTCGAGCGATACCTTTACAGCTGTCCCTGTAAATGGAGGATCTACTCCTTCTTATCAATGGAAACTGGACGGTGCGAATGTCGGAACCAACAGCGCGACCTATACGAATGCATCACTTGCAAATCTGGATTCCGTAAGTTGTGTGATGACTTCTTCCAATAGCTGTGCTTCACCGGTAACAGGAACCTCTAACACCATTCATCTTACGGTCAGCCCAACAGTCACTCCTTCCGTCAGCATCGCCTCTGCTTCCGGCAATACCAACTGTGCCAATGCCACAGTAACCTTTACAGCAACACCTGTAAACGGAGGTGCATCACCCGGTTACCAATGGAAACTAAACGGATCAACTGTCGGAACGAACAACGCCGTTTATACAAACAATACACTGAACGACCACGATGTGGTTTCCTGTGTACTCACCTCCTCGGCAGCTTGTCCTTCACCCGCAACTGCCAACTCCAATAATCTTACGATGACAGTACTTCCAGTGCCAGCGGAGCCAGGACTATTCACCGCCAAATCAACGTTTGTTTACCTCGGTCAGACAGGTGTGGTTTATACCGTTCCTAACCAATCCAGCTTAACGTTTAGCTGGTCTTTCTCCGGCACAGGTGCTACCATCAACGGTTCTGGAAACAGTGTAACGATAGATTATGCAGCCAACGCAACCAGCGGCAACCTGAGTGTTACCGCCAACAACTCCTGTGGAGCAGGGCCGGCACGCACACTTGCCATTGTTTTGAACACACCTATCACTGTACCTCAGACCAACTTTGACTATTCATTTGTCACCTTGGGTTGTAACCGGGTAGATTACCTGGATACCGCCTTCACCACCGGTGACCCGGATTATGCCTGCGGAACAAGCACTGCCAACGTGTATCAGCTCAAACGGGTGTTTACCGAGATTTCCCACCTCAATCCCTTGCCTAAATACCTCTTCATGACCGGAGATATTATCATGGGTTATGTAGGAGACACGGTAGCACTTGCCAAACAGCTTACCGGGTGGAGAGCAATTTATGAAAGCCATCCCCTTTCAACTATGGGCATCACCCTGGTAGCCATGCCTGGAAATCACGAAACGGAAAACAAAGCCAACAGCAAAAAGTCCTATGTGGCAGCTGAAAGAACATTTGTCCGCATCATGGCTCCTTATATTGTTGGGAACAACGGACCCGGTGTCGGTGGACCTGATGGGTTAGCTACCGACCAAAGCAAGCTGACTTATTCCTTTAACAATGGATCAGACCACTTTATCATCATCGATACCGATCCGGTAGGGAATGACGGTGTTACTCCCTATCATTGGATTGGAAGTGATATCAAGGCTGCAAGAGCCAATCATGCCCGCCATATCTTTGCTTTTGGTCACAAACCGGCCTATTCCTCTCCTTATTCACCTCAGGGTGGCTTGGACGCAGCAGCTACCTTGCCTCAACGGGACAGCCTCTGGAAATACCTGGAAAACTACAATTGTGAAGCCATGTTTTCGGCGCACGAACACCTCTGGGACAGCATCCATCCACATACCGGCAAATCCTGGCAGGTGATCAACGGAGACGGAGGTACACGTGTGGAAACCGACTGGGTAGGCAACGGACTGCAGTATTATGGTTATACCCTCGTTAACCTGTATACAGACCGGAAAGTGAATGTCATGGGACTTGGCAGAACTACCGGAATGGGAACTACCGCCGGAGCCCTGCCTTATCCGATCAATGAAGATGCAAATCCAACCACCGTGAGAAACAATTTCAACATCTGTCTGACAACAGCTTCTGCTCTTACGGTTACGGCTTGTGGCAGCTATACCTTCCATGGCACTGCACATACCACTTCAGGGACTTATACCGTCACCACTGCCAATGCAGCAGGTTGTGACAGTGTAATTACCTTAAACCTGACGATCAACGCGCTTCCAAACGCAACCATCACTGCGGGCGGAAACACCACCTTCTGTGCAGGCGATTCAGTAACCCTCTCAGCCACTAACGGCCTGAGCAGCTATTCCTGGTCTAACGGCAAAAGCACGCCTTCCATTACTGCAAAAACAACCGGAAACTACACGGTCACGGTAAGCAACACCCTGTGCTCTGCCACTTCACCGGCAACTGCAGTGACAGAAACAAGCCTTCCCTCCGATTTTAACCTGGATGGTATTACCGATGTAAACGACTTTCAGTTATTGGTTGGCAATTTCGGATTGTTCTGTACCTGTCCGGAAGACGTTAACGGAGATGGTATAGTGAACATCAACGATTTTCTTTTGTTTGTTGGTCAATTTGGTGAAACCTGTCATTAACAGGGGTTAATTTTGTGCAAAAAAGAGGCCGTCCCTGTTTGGTGGGACGGCCTTTTATTTTGAAGGATGTTTTCGTTATCAAATGCTACTCGATAGTAAGCGTATAAACCGACTTCTTCCTCTTCTTCTCCTTTATCGTTGCAGCCAGTGTGTTTGAATTCAGGTTCCTTAGCTGAGTCGGGAAAATCCGCTTTTTCACTTCTTTGGAGTCGAAAATTACCGTGCGGCTATACCCGCCTTTGGCATCAATCTTCACGCATACAAGGATCCCGCCTTTTCCATCCATATGATGTGCAGGTGCTTTATCGGGAGTAAGTGTTGCATTTTTAGCATTATCCAGGTAGAACAGATAAGTGTCCTTGCCTTTTGCGAAGAATTTATATGACATCCCCCCCAGCCCGGAACTTCCGGTTTGTGTTTTGGGGATTTTTCGCACCCAGGCCATGTTACCGGTAGGATCAACATTCAATGCATAAATATCGTTGTAGTGATAGGTATAGGTGGTCTGCGATGTATGCGTACTTGCATTATAGGTAGTGTGTACCTCAACCCAGTATTCTTCCCCAACGATGGTCACGCTGCCATCTTCCTGAATGGCAAAATTTCTCAGCTCCAGGTTCGCTGAACCTACATTCTTTCCTTTGGCTTCCTTTTTATCCATCTTTGCCTGAGTCCGGGCCGTTTCGAAAGACTTTAATACCTCCACAGGAAAATCATAATACCCTTTCTGGAATTTAGAGAATGTATTCTTACCGGCTTCCAGTCTGAGCATGAAGGCTCCATTCGTTGGTCCGTTCAATGTCTTGGAATAGAATCCTGCACTGTAAATATTTCCTTGAGCATCGTCTACAAGCATAATACTCTTTGCAAAACCATTGTCGAGTGCAAAAGGAATTACTTCCGGCTTTTTGCTTCCCGGAGCATACCGGTATATTTCAAAGTGATAATTCGGAGTCTTTTTATCTTTTGATTCCTTACGCTCCTCTTCATACACTTTAGCGAGCAAATACATATTGCCGGTTTTATCTACTTCATAATCGTCATTATCCATCATCGCTTCGGTGTGGGGCATGGTGAACTCATCTCCATTTACCTTCTTCATATTCTCGTCGAAAGCGAACATTCCATCGATTTCAAAACTTTTGCTGTCCCGCTTAACTTCCGGCTTTAGCATATACTGCACCATAAGCTTGCTTTCATCACTGGAAGTATTAAACGTATACTTTCCAGCACCACCGGAGATGTGTATGCCCCAGCCGTAAGAGCCCGACCCCGAACTCATTTTACGCGGAGACTCGAGCAATGTCACTTCACTTCCAACCGACATGTTTTGAAGATCCAGTTTTCTCGCATGCAGACGTTCCATGTGTTCATCCCGGTCCCAGGACGAATAAATCCACCAGGTATTTCCCTTAAGCGAATAGAATGCTTCCGAGTTGGCTCCTGCCCGCATATCGGAGATATCAATTGTTTGATCTCCAAGCGGAGTCATGCTACCATCAAATTTCTTAATAAACAAAGAAGTCATTCCATGCAAAAACACCTCTGCATAACCATCCTTGGGATTTCCGAAGAATCCCGCATCTCCATAATGTTTGGGTACTTCATAAGATTCTCCCCAGGTGACTTTTACTTTGGCTGCACTGCCTTTGGGTGCGGCCTTCGGTGCAGAGCCTTTTTTTTGAGCGTAAACAGGTGACATGCTTATCAATAGCGCTCCAGCAAGAGCGAGTAGCCGGTGTTTGAACATTAAATTCAGATTTAGATGATTGAGTTTACCATAAGAACCATAAAACTACATCTAATAATTTATTATCAGGTATTAAGATTTAAAATTATTTAACTCCGGCAGCTAAAACAGCTCTTGCCAGCATGAAAACAAAAAAAGAACCAGGAGTATGCTCCTGGTTCTTATCCTGTAGAAATTAGAAATCCTCGAAATATTAATTATTCAATTGATTTGGAAATGTCTTTACCTATCATCTTTCCTGCTTTCGCAAAACATTCCACAATCCGGGCAGCCGGATCATAATCCATTCCGGTCATATTCGACCCCATCACATCACCCAGGTTCCATTTCAGCATTACTTTGGAATGGTCTGCTGTTTCTACAATTTGAATTTCATAATTACAGAATGCAGGTTGTTTCGCTATACCAATATTGTAACCCGGCTCAATCATTACCGTATGTAGAATTAAGGTGTATTTGGCGCCTGTCTTACCGCCTGCAACAACCAGACCAGACAATTGTTTGGTACATAGCTCTTCGAATTTGGGTTCATAATGGTTTTTGCGTCCACCATTCCATAACTCCAGCCAATGGTCTCCTTTACCGGCTTCTTTCTTATTACCTTCTTCTACTTTTTTCTTAATGTAGTCCTGCTCGTCGGCCATATCCTTCTTGCCTACCTTAAGATTCGAATAATCATATTCTACATTCAGTTCCTTTTGTCCTTTGAGAAAAGAAAAATCATGTCCCCCGGCAACTGCCGGAGTAAAGGCGTATGTTAATGCAAGTGCAATAATGCCGCCACCAATCAGAGTGGAAATTTTTTTCATAGGCTGTTTTTTTGGATTGTTTAGTTTGAAGTAAATGTAATTATTTTACAAAAGAAAATCCTTCCGCTCAGGCAGTTTCCTGATAAACGGCATTTACTATGCCCCCCGTAATAATTACATTTACATCAAACTACTCCTGTTGACGGTTCGAATTCGCAGATGGATAAATCCTATTAAGCAGCGTCTAAACGATTCTGTATCTCTCTGATGCATCATATTTGTAAAATAATTGCGGATTGGTAATTTTTTTATACATTTCCGCGATAATAAAACCGGGGATGAAAATTCCGGCTGAAAAGATGGCGCAAAAGACTAATAATCAGAAGGGTACGAAACATAAAGCAAAAGCTAACGCTAAGAAGGGAACTGGCGCTAAGGCTGCCAAAAAGGCATCTCCTGTTCTTGCTCATGCAAAAAATGTTAAAAAGTCGCCCAAACTCGCTCCCAAGAAAGTTTCCAAACCGGTAACTGCCAAGAAAGCGGCTTCAAAAGTTCAAACCAGTTCGGCGAACACTAAAAACAAGGCTGTTTTGGCCACAAAAGGCTCAAAACCGTCCAATAATCCAGGTAAACAACCTGTTTCTTCTGCTAAAACGAGTATTTCACCGGTAAAAAAAGCCGTTAAAACACCCGAACCTTTGGTGGTATTGACCCCGGAAGCCATCAAAAAGCTGCCTACTATTAAAAGACCAGGGGCTGGACAAGTTCCTCAGCGGAAAGCAGCAGGAGGAAAAGCACAGAAAAAGGTGTTTCGTTCTGAAATGATTTTCCCTAATCAACTGAAGGAGACTCCACTTACAAAGCCAAAGAACAAACCAGAACCAAAAGGAAAATTTGTGCTGGAGTTCCTGGTAAAGTCTTCCCCTACTTTATTGTTTGATTTTCTAGCCACTCCAAGCGGATTATCTGAATGGTTCGCCGACGATGTAGACATACGCAACGAAGAATTCACCTTCCATTGGGATGGGCAGATTCAACGGGCTAAATTACTTGCTTATAAACAAGACCACCTCCTTCGCCTGCGTTGGGTGGATAAAAATGATGATTTCTATTTCGAATTCCGCATCGATCACGACGACCTTACCGGAGATGTCACCCTGCTCATTACCGATTTCGGTGAAAGTGAAGACGATCTGCGTACCTCCAAGCTGCTTTGGGAAAGTCAGGTACATAAACTCATGAAAGTTCTCGGCGCGTATTAGTACTTTTACCCCGTGAATCATACTTCCATCCGGGCCCTATTCCGTGCAAATTCAGTTTTTTTGCTCCCCTATGCGCTGTTCCTGCTAGTTGCCGGCAGTGTGCTTTGCCTTTATCCCCGCGCGGACATTCACCTCTATATCAACGCGCATTCCCGTGTCTGGGGAGATGATTTCTTCCGTATCGTCACCAACCTGGGCGATGGTCTCTTTGTGTTTCTGGTTGCCCTTTGCTTTCTGGCATACCGGGTTGAAAACGGACTCTTATTAGGCATATCAGGTATTCTTGCCGGCCTCTTTACTCAGGTGCTCAAACGTACCGTATTCAGCAGCTGGGAACGACCCAAGAAATTTTTTGAAGGAGTACACGACCTGTACCTCGTACCTGGTGTGACCAACTACTCCGGGCATACCTTTCCTTCGGGGCATGCAGCTTCCGCTTTTGCACTTTACTTTGCGATTGCTGTCCTCACCCCCAACAAGGCACTTAAACTATTCCTGTTTCTGGTTGCAGGAACAGTAGCCTTTTCCAGGGTATACCTGAGTCAGCACTTCCTGAATGATGTGTATGCGGGATCACTGCTGGGCATCTTTTCCGTAATACTTGCCTGGTGGATACTTCGTTCCAAACCTTTCGAAGGAAAGGCCTGGCTGAACAAGTCGTTGCTCATGAAAAACAAATCAGCAGCATGATCAAATCCACCGGTTACCTGCGTCTTTTCTTATTCCTGGCAGGCTGCCTCCTGTTTATCCCATTCCTGGGTGCAGTGCACCTGTTTGATTGGGATGAGATAAACTTTGCAGAATGTGCACGGGAGATGATCACTACCGGTGATTACTCTACCGCACAAATCAACTACTTCCCTTTCTGGGAAAAGCCCCCCCTGTTTATCTGGATGCAGGTACTCTCCATGAAGGCCTTTGGCATCAATGAATTTGCAGCCCGTTTTCCGAATGCTTTGTGCGGCATTGCTACCCTCTTACTTGTCTTCAATGCAGGACGCAAACTTTACGACAACCGGTTTGGACTGCTCTGGGCCCTGGCTTTTGCCGGATCACTCCTTCCGCATTTCTATTTCAAATCGGGGATCATCGATCCCTGGTTCAACTTGTTTATCTTTTATGGTGTTTACCGTTTTATCCTCTATACAAATGAACCGGACCGGGGATCGCTGCTGAACCGTCATATCCTATGGAGTGCTTTGTTCATAGGACTTGCGGTGCTGACGAAAGGTCCTGTTGCCCTGCTTGTTTTTGGTTTGTGTTTCCTGGTATTCCGACTCATCAGCCGCAAAGCCATTTTGTCCTGGAAACATTTTTTCCTGTTCAGTATAGTCAGTCTGTGTCTGGGTGGTACCTGGTTTCTGATTCTCTACCTGCAAGGGCGGCAATCCATCATAACCGATTTTCTGCTCTATCAGATCAGGCTGTTCAGCACCGGCGATGCCGATCATGGGGGTCCTTTCTATTACCATTGGGTGGTACTGCTTATCGGATGCTTTCCGGCTTCTGTGCTGGCGATTCGTGCTTTCGGAAAGAGCGATTCCGACACGCCGTTTCAGAAACATTTCAGGCGCTGGATGCTTATCTTGTTTTGGGTAGTGCTGCTGTTATTCAGTATCGTTAAAACCAAGATTGTCCATTATTCTTCCCTTTGTTATTTTCCCTTAACCTTTCTGGCCGCACATACTGCATGGAAACTGATCAACGGAGACATCACCTGGAAAAAATGGATGACGGTATTAACACTTGTTACCGGAGGCATCATCGGGCTCTTGCTTACTTCCATCCAATTTGTGGTGATGTTCCGAAAGCAGATCATTGCCAGCGGCGTTATTCAGGATCCATTCGCATCTGCCAACCTCATGGCTGATGTACATTGGACCGGATGGGAATTTCTGATTGGCATTCTTTTTCTGGCTGGAGTAATCGGATGTATTATCTGGGTGGCACGCAGGCAAATTACCTATGCGGTGCTTGCACTCTTCCTGCTGACACTCCTCTCCACCAGCCTCAGCTCACTCGTATTTGCTCCCCGGGTAGAGGGCTATTCTCAAAGGGCAGCCATTGAGTTCTACGAAAGCTTGAAGGATTCCGATTGTTATGTAAACGTTTATGGCTTCAAAAGCTATGCCCAGCTTTTTTACACGGCTAAAAAACCTGCAGCCTGTAACAACCCTTCTTTCTTGGCGCATATCGAGCGTGTCAATCCCGGTCACAAGAAAATGGATGCATTTACACTGGAATTTTACCATTCCGACTGGCTGGCAAAAGACTCCACCGGCAAACCCGTATATATGGTTGCCAAAATCAACAACAAAGAAGAGTTTATGAAAGGATACCCCGCGTTTAAATTAATCGGGGAAAAGAATGGGTTTGTGTTTTTCCGGAAAAATCCTTGAAACAGAAACACCTGCCTGCCGTTGCTCAAGCCTGTGTGACGGCAGGCAGGGAAACAGAAACAGAGAAATCTGAATTACTTCAGTTCATACATTTTACTTTTAGCCAAGCCCCATTTATTCAGGCGGTGATTGAGGGATACTCCCAGACATCCGATACCGTACTTCATGCTTCTGCTGAAATTGATGGAACTGGCTTCCGGAAAATATTTGGTGGGACAAGTAACTTCTGCAATGTCGTAACCTGCATAAATAATCTGGGAAAGCATTTGGTTATCAAATACAAAATCGTCGGAATTAGCATCCAGATTAATCTTTCTCAGTACTTCACCCGAAAATGCCCGGTAACCTGTATGGTATTCCGAAAGTTTTTGATTTACCAGGATGTTTTGAGACAAGGTCAGGAACCTGTTGAAGATATATTTATACATGGGCATGCCTCCTTTTAGTGCCCCTTTACCCAATATCCGTGAACCAAGCACCACCTGATAGAGGTCCTGAGCAATCAGATAAGCCATGCTGTGTATCAGCTTGGGTGTATATTGGTAGTCGGGATGCAGCATAACAACAATATCTGCTCCTATTTCGAGCGCTTTCTGATAACAGGTTTTCTGATTTCCTCCATAGCCCGTATTCTTTTCGTGCCGGATCACATGTTTGATACCCAGTTGCTTCCCTACCGCTACCGTATGGTCGCGGCTGGCATCGTCCACCAACACCACATCATCCACAATATCGAACGGTATTTCCTTATAGGTTTTCTCCAGCGTCAGCGCAGCATTATATGCAGGCAATACAATCACTAATTTTTTTCCGAGTATCATGAGTTCTTTTTAGAAGCAGAAGGCTTCATTCAGACTAATCAATTTTTTTAACTGTTTTCAGGTTCAAGGTATTCATGGCATTCACCGTCAATCCGGTAATGTTATTCTGTACCAGGCGCACTACCCGGTCGTGATACAAAGGTACGACAGGAGCCTCTTCAATGATGATATGCTCCATGTCGTAATAATAACTTTTACGCAGCGAATCATTCTGTTCGTACATCGCCTTTTCATACAGCTGATCATAGCGGGCATTCCGGAAATGGGTATAGTTGGAGCCGTTGGGAGACCAGTTTTTACTGTAAAACAAAGCCAGAAAATTGATCGGATCAGGAAAATCACCCACCCAGGATTTACGGAAGAAGCTCATCTTTGAATTGGCAACTCCTTCCCGGAAAGCCCCGTCTTCGACCACATTAATAAGAATCCGTATTCCGATCTGAGCCAGCTGAAAGCGGATGTGTTCAGCCAGATCGAGGTATTGTTTGGTGGTGTTCAAACTCATTTCAGGGAGTCCTTTGCCGTCCGGAAAACCTGCCAGATACATCAGTTGTTTCGCTTTTTCCGGGTTGTACGTATACCCGATAATCCGGCTGTTCTCATAGTTTGGAAGACCTTGTGGCACAAAACCGTTTACTGCTGCCGTTCCGATATTGTTTCGAAGGTATTTAATCATTTCTTCCCGGTCAATTCCAAAATTAATGGCTTGCCTGAGGGCTTTGATACGTAAAGGGCTGTTCTTCACTTCCGGCAGGTAATCGTCGATCAGAAAACCCAGGTAATCTGTTTTCAGAAAGGGTTGACTTTGCAGCATGAAACGGTTTTTGTAAATGCTTTTTAGTTCACCGTTTGAAGTAAGCACCTCTTTGCCGTTGAATGCATCAAAACCGGAAATCATGTCCAGATTTCCTTTCAGAAAATTAAGCCATGCTGCTTCCCGGTCATGAATAAACGAAATACTCACCGCATCGAGATAGGGCAAGGCATGCCCATTGTCTTTCTCGAAATAGTTGGTGTTTTTGATCAGCAATAACTTTTGCCCTTCCTTCCATACCCGGAAACAAAAAGGACCGGTACCTACCGGGTTACGCGAAAAATCAGATTTGTAATGATCCACTATTTCGTGGGGCACTACCGAGAAAAATTTCATGGTGAGAATACCCAGAAAAGCAGGAAACGGTTTTTTCACCTGCACCATAAAGGTAGAATCATCCAGAGCCTTGAACCCTTTCCTGCTTTCGGGAATGCTGCGATCGAAATAGTCGAGCAGATCAGCTGCCTTGGAAATGCTTTTATCAAAGAGCCGTTCAAAACTGTATTCGAAATCGGATGCCACCACCCGACGTCCTTTCCCCTGAGGAAAGCGTTCGTGATCCTGGAAGCAGACATCCGTTCTCAAATGAAAAATATAGCGCAGACCATCGGCACTCAGTTCCCAGGAGCTGGCAATACATGGGCGGACAAGTATGGAATCATCCATCTGCACCAGTCCGTTAAAGAGCTGATTCACGGCCCAGATGTTTTCAAAATTACTTGCCGCTACCGGATCCAGAGAGCTTACCACACCCAGTTCGTTATAACGGAAAATGACATGACGGTTCTTATCAGCCGGCTTGTTTCCAGAACAGGAAGCGAGCAGCAATAAACTGAATAATCCGGGTAAAAAGAGCTGACGCATGGCCTTGGGGTTGGTCAAACAATTTTAATCAAAACCACGCCTGTATGAACAAAGCCCTGGCCCGCCTTTATAAACAGGTTTATTAACAATTTTCGGAAGTAAAAGGGCCTTGGTTGGTAAATGTATACTGCTGCAGGAATGACAAACTTTTATCCATCCAAACATGCATGACCACATCATCCTGCACAAACGGAACTTCCTTACGGAAGGATGCGATCAGTTTTTCCAGATCAGGTGATGTTTTAGCCGGTCTGCGGAATTCCAGCGCCTGAGCTGCATTCAGCAGTTCAATACTCAGGATTCGTTCGGTGTTTTCGGTTACCCGGTAGCATTTGGTAGCGGCATTGGCTCCCATGCTTACATGATCTTCCTGTCCGTTGGATGAAACGATGGAGTCTACCGAAGCAGGCGTGCACAGCTGTTTACTTTGACTGACGATGGAAGCCGCTGTATACTGTGGGATCATAAAACCGGAATTCAGTCCGGGCTTGGGAGAAAGAAAAGGAGGCAGACCTCTCAGCCCGGCTATCAGCTGATAGGTGCGGCGTTCAGAAATGCTGCCCAGTTCTGCAAGGGCAATAGCCAGAAAATCGAGTGCAAGCGCCAGTGGTTGCCCGTGAAAATTACCACCGGAAATGACTTCATCTTCTTCCGGAAAAACTGTCGGGTTGTCTGTTACCGAATTGATTTCGGTCACAAACACTTCCCGTGCATACCGGATCGCATCTCTTGATGCCCCATGCACCTGAGGCATGCAGCGAAAAGAATAGGGATCCTGCACCTGTGTCTTCACCCCGTTGATGAGTTCACTTCCATTCAGAATCTTACGGATGTGAGCGGCTGTCTCCACCTGACCGGGATGGGGACGGATGGCATGTATGTTAACCGAAAAAGGATCTTTTCTTCCGTCAAAAGCCTCCAGAGAAAGACAACCGATCACATCGGCTGCCTCACTGAGCTTGTCGGCTTTCAAGAGGCACCAGACTCCATACGCACTCATGAACTGCGTTCCGTTGAGGAGTGCCAGCCCTTCTTTGGACTTCAATCTCAAAACGGGTAATTTATACTTGCTGAGGGCATCGGCAGCAGGCATCTTTACTCCATCACACCGTACTTCTCCCAGACCCAGCAAAGGAAGGGAGAGGTGCGCCAATGGAGCAAGGTCGCCGGATGCACCGAGCGAACCTTGTTGGTACACTACAGGCAAAATACCCAAATTAAAAAAGTCAACCAGGCGCTGTACAGTGCTCAGCTGCACACCCGATTTCCCATAGGACAAGGCTTGAATTTTCAACAACAGCATCAATCTAACAACATCCGAAGGTACTTCCTCTCCCAGCCCGCAGGCATGCGACATGACGAGATTCGTTTGCAGCTGCTCCAGGTCCTTTTCGGGTATAGATACGTTGCATAAGGAACCGAAGCCGGTGTTAATACCATATACCGGTGCATTGTGAGCAGCCATCTTCCGGTCGAGGTATTCCCGGCAGGCAAGTATGTTTTTCACCGCCTCCGGGCTAAGTGCCAATTGGTAATCAGCCGAAATAATTTCTCCGACACGGGCCAAAGAAATCTGGGCAGTTGAAATCGAATGTATCTGCATAGGAAATGTGCTACGGATGCTTGCTGTGATTTACGCGTATTCAGCCTTTCAGCTTATCTATCAATTCATATATTTTTAATTTCTCCTGGGTTCCGTTACTCATGTTTTTAACGGTCAGGTCACCATTCACCATCTCATCTCCCCCAACGACCACCACATACGGTATGCTCTTTTTATTCGCATAGTCAAACTGTTTCTTGATCTTCGTCAAATCGGGATACAATTCAGCGCTGATTCCGGCTTTCCTGACTGAAGCCAGCAAAGGCAGACAGTAGGCACGTTCCACTTCACCAAAATGGGTGAATAGGATCTGTGTGGAAGCCGATACCGAGGCGGGATATCTGTCCAGTTCATTCAGCACATCAAAGATCCGGTCGGCTCCGAAAGAAATGCCTACTCCTGATACACCGGGCAAACCAAATATTCCTGTCAGGTCATCGTACCGCCCTCCCCCGCATATACTGCTGCTGAGCGTGCCGGCATTGGCTTTCACTTCAAAAATAGCTCCGGTGTAATAGTTGAGTCCCCGGGCAAGGGTTATATCCAGCTCGCACGTTGCCGTTTGCAACTCACAAGTGACAAGTGTATTGAATATATACTCCACCTCTTCAATGCCTTTTCTCCCTGTTTCAGATTCGGCGAGCAGCTGCCGGAGCAGGTTCAATTTGGCAATGGTATCACCTGTAAAAACGATCAAAGGCTGAAGCTTCGCTATTGCTGCCTTGGAAATGCCTTTATCGGCCAGCTCCATATTCACGCCTTCTATTCCAATCTTATCCAGTTTGTCGATGGCCACTGTGATGTCCACAATTTTTTCCTTCTCACCTATCACTTCGGCTATGCCACCCAGAATCTTCCGGTTATTTATTTTAACAACAACCGGAATATCCAACTGGGTAAACACTTCATCAATCAGTTGAACCAGCTCTACTTCATTCAGTAAAGAGTCGCTGCCAACCACGTCGGCGTCGCACTGGTAAAATTCCCGGTAACGTCCTTTGGTGGGCCGGTCTCCCCTCCATACCGGTTGTATCTGATACCTGCGGAATGGAAAGGTGATCTCATGTTGGTGCTGTACCACATACCGGGCAAACGGCACAGTCAGGTCATATCGGAGGGCTTTTTCGGTAAGGGCCCTGGAATTGACACTTTCACTCAGCATACGGGTAAACTCCTTACCCATTTCTGCTTTATCGGTGTCTTTGGCTTCATGGGGCCGAGAATTCAATATTTTAAAAAGCAACTGATCGCCTTCGTCACCGTATTTACCCGTAAGTGTCTCAATGTTTTCCATTGCAGGCGTCTCAATAGGCATATATCCGTAGCGCTTAAATACATTTCGGATGGTATCAAAGAGGTAATTGCGTTTCACCATCTCGTCTGGAGAAAAATCGCGGGTACCTTTGGGTATTGTTGGTTTTTGGGTTGCCATAGCATTTAAATCGGGCAAATTTAAGGATTCCGGGGAATTTCACCTGAATTGGGCGCTTCTCTTGAAAAAGTCATTCGCATAGACCGTACATCACACACTTTTAGGTGGACATCCTACTTTACCCTATTTTTACTTCACAGATGCATCTATGATCAGAACGGTGTTCTTCTTTCTTTTTTTAACCGTGTTGCTACCGATTCACTTTTATGCAACCGAACCGAATGTGCATTACAGTCTCCACAAAGAGGTAATCACTGTCAACTCCCTGGAAGCAGGCTATACCTCCTCCGTTTATTGCAGGGGAAAATTCACAAGTCTTATCGGAAGGGAGACCGCCATACCTTATACCGAACTGGAGGCTTTGGGGGGTATCCGTGCCCGCTACCGCAATGAGCGGGGCAAATACAAAGACCTGCCCGAAGAAAACATACACAACAGTGCCATGATGGGCAGTTCTTTTTATTCGGGCATGAACAAATATGTGCTTTCCTGGCCTTCCAAAGGGGAGGAGGAACTTACTTTTCTGTACAGTTACAAATTAAACTGCAAAGAGTTGATGACCCTGTCCATATTACCCACCAATGGAGTGGAGCGCACAGACACCTTTGATTACGACATTCGCATCCCCCCCGGAATCCTGCTCTACTATAAGATCCCCGAAGGAATGAAAGGACTGAAAGCAGACAGCGCACAAGTGGACGGAGGATGGAACTACCACTTTGTTTCCTGTCCTGAAATGCCCCTGCACCCGGCAGAACACCTGGAGGAATATGAATCAAATGATTTTCCACCCAATGCTGTGCGGCTCATTCTCGTGCCTCAGACCTATGCACATAAACCCTGGCAATGGTTAAACGACTGGTACCGCAACGCCCTGAAGGATAACCCGGCACTTAACACAGCAAGTAAGGAGAAATTCGATCAACTGCTTCAGGGCACGTCCGATCCAGACACCATCGCTTCCCGGATTTTTGATTATGTAAAAAAACGCATCACCTATCTGGATGTGGAAAACGGAATGGGGGCGTTCATCCCCCGTAGTGCAAACCTCGTTTTACTCAATTGCCAGGGCGACTGCAAAGACATGGCTAACCTCCTGTTCGAAGGCTTAAAGACTCATGGCATTGAAGTGTATCATGCGCTCTCTTCGACCCTCTCGCATGACCTCCCATTGGATTTCCCCAGTCTCTCGTCTGCAAACCACCTGATTTGTGTAGCGCATATACGCGATCAATGGAGGTATCTGGATGCGACGGAGTCGGTATGCAAATACGGTTACCCCAGTATGCAGATACAGGGAAGAACCATTTTCCTCATTACCGATAGCGGAGGAGTGTTGCAGCATGTGCCGGAAGTAAGTGCCGACCAAAACAAAAGTTTTTTTACCGCTTCCCTGAGTCCTATAGGGAACGACCTCAGCGGCACCTTTAACTATACCTTTCATGGCCTCAGCCGTATTGACGCCCAGCAAATAAATTATTCTGCCAGCGCGGCTGACTTTGTAACCATCACCACCGGTATACTTGAAAAAAACACGCGCAGTACGCAGTTTTCCAAACTCAGTTGCTCGGAAAATGATTCCACTACTGTGCTTGCGGGCAAACTGAAAGTGGTCAACAAACTTTCTTATGTACTCGGCAAAAACACCCTTTCTCTTCAGTTCCTGCCCTTCCCCCATAAATTTCCAAGACAGCGGGATAAGGGCACCCAAATCATCACCTACCTGCAAGAGGACAATGTGTATACCTGTACCCTGGAGCTCGACAAACCCATCCGTCTTGCTCCTGTTCAGCCGGTGACGTATTTAAAAGACGGATTTTCCTTTCGCTTCTCCGTTAAGCAAAGCGGAACACAAACGATTCAGATTCAATACGAATATGTGCATGCGGATGTACGCATCACGCCCGACAAGGCGGATGCTTTTTTTGAAATGAATGAATTGATTGACCAGACCTTTAACCAGCTCCTGATTTATGAAAACCAATAAATGCCGTTTGGAGCGATTTGTTTTTTTAATTCTGCTGCTCTTCCCGTTCACGCTTGTTGCCCAGCGCAACACACGGGATTATACCTGGCCGGACAAAGGAATTTACGAATCGGTACCCGATACCTTTCTACGCCAAGATATCATTATCCTGAACAAAGAAGTTGTTTTTAGTGTTGTGATGAATCCCAACGGGGAAGGAAGAGATATCTATTCTGAATTTTTTACCCGCCTGAAGATCAAAATTCTCACTATTGCCGGCTTGGAACAAAATACCCGTTTCACTATCCGCACCTATGCCGGAGGAGAAATCAAAACGTTGGATGCCCGCACGTTGAAATCAAATGGCATGGCGGTAGATCTTTTTTCGAAAGACATACATGAATTGAAATTGACCGAGAAAGCAGGAAAGCAACAGGCAGATCAGCAACTTCGCTTTGCCATTCCAGGTGCACAAGTAGGCGACGAAGTGGAGCTCGTCATTCTCGAAAAAGTGAAGGGAATACATACCGCCGACGAGGTGTTTCTGAACGACGGCAATGCATTCTGTTTGAAATCGGCCTATACCATTATGCTTCCGCTGTCCTTCCGGACGGATGCCAAATGTTATAATCAGATGCCCAGGCCTCAAATAGACACGTTGCACCAACAACGCAGCATTCGTTTTTCCCTGACCAACCTTCCTCCACTGCATGAGGAAGCTTACAGCATCCCTCAGCAGGAGTTTCCATTTCTGCGTTTCGCCATCCGTTTCGTTCCCGTGTCATATTATAACCCGGAACAGAATTACAGTTATCAATACGAGCTGGAGCCCAATAATTGGTTGAGTTATGGCAAAGAACTGCTGGAAAATCAATTCAATTCATCTGATTTCCTGAAAACACGTATGCAGAAAGATTTTGCCAATCTGTACGATGATTATTTCACTTTCAGCCGGGTAAATGACACGTTGACACGGATCATCCGATTCTTCAATTATATCGCCGATCACATGCAGGTGATAGATGTGCCGGCTTCAGAATTTGAAAACTCAGCGGACTATTATCTGAAGAAAAACCAGGTGATACAACCGCTGATGATCCATTTTTTCGACCGGATGTTTGACAAGATAGGTCTGAATTATTTCCTGGGTCTTGGAAAAAACAAATACACCGGCCCGTTCGATCCCGACTTCATCGCCAGCAACCTGGCCACTCATCAATTCATTGGATTTGAGTTAAACAGCCATTTCTATTATTTCTTCCTGCCTACGTCCAAAAGGATTTACGAATTCGGAGAAGTTCCAATATCGCTGCGAGGCACCGATGCTATCCTGATTTCAAAAAGAGGAAATGCTTCTCCTGTTCAAAAATTCACTTTTCCTGTTTCCGACAAAAGCCAGAATTTCACCCGTACAAAAACCGTTCTGCAGATAAACCTGCATTCAGGCAACATCAGCAGAAGCGACCGGCAAGTCCTTTCCGGCAACTACTCTACTGACAACCGTTTTTCGCTTCAGAAAGATTACAAGGAGGATAACCGGCTGGCTACCGAGATTACACGTAAACAACGAACCGACGGTACGGGATACGAGCTGGATTCTGTAAAAGCAGAAGCTTCCGAACGGGTTTCTCCTTTTCAGTTTGCTTTACAAACAAATTTCCATCAAAAAAATGCGGTTCACGCTGTAGAAAAGGGAGTCTATTCAATTTCTTTGAATGGAGTAATCAGTCACGATCAGCTTACCTATACTCCCTCTCCGAGAAAAACAGCATACTTTACTCCCTACCTGTATAATGACAATGTGAAAGTATACCTCGTATTTAGTCAACGTGTGGAGCTCCTGAATGCGGAAGAGCTGAAAAATTCCTGGACCGGAAAATCCGGCAACTACACACTCAAAGCCATTCAGGTAAATGAAACAACCATACTGGTAGAATCGGATTACGACATACTGGCACCGGCCTTGCTTCCTTCCGATTACATTCAGATTGGAAAGATGCAGGACGAAACCGCCAAATCGGCTTCTTTACAAGTAGTGGTCAGGTTGAAGGAATAACGGTTACTTGAGGATATCGGGATTCAGAATATTGAATACGTAATTTTTGTCCGCATGCTCTTTGAGTATGTCTAATCTCCCATTCGGCTTTAATTGTTTCAACTCGTACAAATCCGTCCTCCTGTCGAGTAAGTTGTGTACGCTGCCATGTAAACGCATCTTCTTTAAAAGATCAAGTTCCAGGTCGGCAATCAATACGGCTTCTGTGTTGGGAGTGGCCTCTGCCTTCACCCCGTTGGTAGGAAAAGCAAAATCGCAAGGTGTAAACACGGATGACTGGGCATACTGAATATCCATGTTATGCACCTTAGGCAGGTTACCCACCGCACCGGCTATGCATACAAAACATTCGTTTTCTATCGCCCTGGCCTGGGCACAGCATTTCACGCGGGTAAACGCATTTTGAGTATCGGTGAGGAAAGGAACAAATAATATTTCCATTCCTTGCAGAGCCAGCAGCCTTGCCAGTTCAGGAAATTCGCTGTCATAACATACGAGGATGCCAATCTTGCCTGCGTCGGTATCATATACCTGTAACCTGTTGCCTCCGACGATGCCCCAGGCATTGACTTCATTGGGTGTTACATGAATCTTGGTATAGCGTTCGATGGAACCGTCTCTGCGGCAGAGATAACCCACATTGTACAGCTGCCCCTTACGGATAAAGGGCATGCTGCCTGTAATGATGTTTACATTATAAGTAACGGCATAATTGATGAATTTATCTCGCAGCAGTTCGGTATAGTAAGCGAGGCTGCGGATGGCTTCCGGCTGACTCTGGTGATTGAACTCTGCCATGAGCGGAGCATTGAACAATTCCGGGAAAAGCGCAAAATCGGCTTTGTAACCTGCAACGGTATCAATAAAAAATTCGATCTGCTCGCACAGCATGTCGAAGGTTTTAAACGTCCGCATCTGCCATTGAATGAGACCCACCCGTGCGCTGCTCTTGCGCCGGGCACCATACTTGTTTTTACGGGTGTAAAGCACATTGTTCCACTCCATCAGCGTGGCACATTCCTTAGACTCTTCATCACCCGGCATGTAATTGGTCAGCAATTTCTTGACGTGAAACTCATTGGAAAGCTGAAAAGAGAGCACCTGGTCGAAAACTTCTTTGGTCTTTACCTTCTCGATATACTCCTTCGGATTCATCGTCCCTGCGCTGGAAGAATAATTCGGAATACGTCCTCCGAAGATGATGGATTTCAGGTTCAGCCGTTCACACAATTCCTTGCGGGCATCGTATAGTCTTCTGGCAAGACGCATTCCTCTAAAGTCGGGGTGCACAAATACTTCAATACCATACAATACATCTCCATCGCGGTGATGGGTATTAAAAGTGTAGTTGCCCGTTACTTGCTGATACGTATGATCATCCCCGAAGTCGTCGTAATTAACAATGATGGAAAGCGCGCAACCCACCACCTGCCCGTTTACCAATACCACGAGCTGTCCTTCCGGAAACACCTCCACCATGCGCGCAATCTGGTCTCTGGACCAGACAGAACCGGTCCAGTCCCGATACGCCTGGTTCATGGAATCAGCCAAACCCAGGTAATCAAATACCTGCAACTCTCTCACCTCCACCTTCCGGATTTCCTGAACGGGAGTATTTCCATTCATTTCTCTTTTCTTGGTTCTGGGCATACCGCGATGTTTTGGGTAACTAGAGGGATAGACTCTTACTAGTCTTGTAACGGAGAATCCGTCAGGCAGTGGGACTGTTTTCGGTCAACCACCTATGCCAATAGCCGAAGAAAGGATAAAAGTGGCTAAGCAGGGACTGTTTTTTGGCACAGTTTATTAAACAGACTCATCATGTTGTGATTGCATAGCATTACGTCATGATTGCGTAGAATCATGTCGTGATGCTAGAGATTTATGTCATGATTGTCTAGAATCATGTCGTGATGCTAGAGATTTACGTCATGATTGTGTAGAACCATGTCGTGATGTTAGAGATTTACGTCATGATTGTGTAGAATCATGTCGTGATGCTAGAGATTTACGTCATGATTGTGTAGAATCATGTCGTGATGCTAGAGATTTACGTCATGATTGTGTAGAATCATGTCGTGATGCTAGAGATTTACGTCATGATTGTGTAGAATCATGTCGTGATTGTATAGAATCGTGTCACGATTGTCCTTCTGGAGTCTGTTCAATAAACGGCGTAAAAAAAGACCCCTTGCATGAGCAGGAGGTCTTTTTAATATAACAAAGAGAGATAACCGCTTATACCGTAAGCTTCTTATACCTCACCCGGCGGGGCTCTACATTACCAAGTCGTTTCTTCTTATTTTCTTCATACTCCGAATATCCACCTTCAAAATAATAAACCTGAGAATCACCTTCAAACGCAAGGATGTGGGTACACACCCTGTCGAGGAACCAACGGTCGTGAGAAATGATTACGGCACAACCTGCGAAATTCTCCAGACCTTCTTCCAGCGCACGGAGTGTGTTTACGTCAATATCGTTGGTCGGTTCATCCAGGAGGAGCACATTGGCTTCCGACTTTAAGGTCATGGCCAGGTGCAAACGGTTACGTTCACCTCCGGATAACACACCGCACTTTTTACCCTGGTCCTGCCCGTTAAAGTTGAAACGGCCTACATACGCCCGGGCGTTGATTGATTTGCCTTCCATCTCAATAACTTCATTCCCTCCTGAAAGCACTTCATATACCGTTTTGTTGGGATCAATATCCGTATGGGCCTGATCCACGTAACCGATCTTTACAGTCGGGCCTACCTTAAATTCTCCTGAAGTGGGTTGCTCCTGCCCCATGATCATGCGGAACAAGGTCGTTTTACCTGCTCCGTTAGGTCCTATGATTCCTACAATACCATTGGGAGGAAGCTTAAAGTTCAGGTGTTCATACAGGAGGCGGTCTCCGAATGCTTTGGAGAGGTCGATTGCTTCAATCACCTCATTCCCCAGACGGGGGCCGTTGGGTATAAAAATTTCAAGCTGCTCTTCTTTTTCCTTCACATCGGCGCCAACCATTTTGTCGTATGCCTGCAAACGGGCTTTCTGCTTGGCTTGTCTTCCTTTCGCTCCTTTGCGTACCCACTCCAGCTCCCTGGCGAGGTTCTTCTGACGCTTGCTCTCTGTTTTTTCTTCCTGAGCCAGGCGCTTGCCTTTCTGCTCCAGCCAGCTGGAGTAATTTCCTTTCCAGGGAATGCCTTCTCCCCTGTCAAGCTCCAGTATCCATCCGGCCACGTTATCGAGGAAATACCTGTCGTGTGTGATGGCGATAACGGTTCCTTTGTAATTCTGCAGGTGCAATTCGAGCCAGTCGATAGATTCCGCATCCAGGTGGTTGGTAGGCTCATCGAGCAGCAGGATTTCCGGTTCCTGAATGAGGAGGCGGCAAAGCGCTACCCTGCGGCGTTCTCCACCGGAGAGGTTTTTAACAGGGGTATCGCTTTCCGGACAACGCAATGCATCCATGGCTACTTCCAGGCGGTTATCGAGGTTCCAGAGATCATGCTGATCGATCAGCTCTGTCAGGCGGGCTTGTTTGTTTACAAGCTTCTCCATCTCTTCATCGCTCATCGGCTCAGCGAACTTGTTATTCACCTCTTCGTATTCTTTCAGAATATCTACGAATTCCTGAGCGCCTTCACGCACAATTTCAATACAGGTTTTGCTGTCATCCAGTTTGGGCTCCTGCTCCAGGTAACCCACTTTATAACCCGGAGAAAAGTGTACTTCTCCCTGGTAGGATTTCTCTACTCCGGCAATGATCTTAAGCAAGGTGGATTTACCCGATCCGTTGAGACCGATAATACCAATTTTAGCCCCGTAATAGAACGACAGGTAGATGTCTTTAAGCACTTGTTTACTTGGAGGAAACGTCTTGCTGACGTTTACCATTGAAAAAATGATTTGTCTGCCTTCTGACATGAATTCGTGGGAGTTAAGTATTTTTTTATTCGGTTTGTATGCGCTTTATTCGTTTAGCGCAGCAAATATACTCAAAGAACCTTAAAATAAGCCTCCATGACACGGGGTGAGAATGCGTAAATACTTCCTCCTGCCCTCTAATTTTACTTAAATTTGCCCGTGGATCAGCCTATAATTAATATACGGAACAAAAAAGCTGGATTTGAATATGCCTTCCTGGATAAATTCGTTGCCGGAATCAAGCTTACAGGCACCGAAATCAAATCCATACGACAAGGGAAAGCGAACATCACCGACGCATTTTGTGTGATAGAGAAAGGGGAAGTGTGGGTACGGAATATGCAGGTTCAGGAATACGACAAGGCCACTTACTTCAACCATGTACCCAAACAGGACAGGAAGCTGCTTCTGAACAAACCCGAAATCAGGAAACTGGAGAATAACCTCAAAGACCAGGGATTGTCCATCATCCCGCTCCGCCTTTTCCTGAATGATAAAGGACTTGCCAAGCTGGAGATTGCACTTGCAAAAGGCAAAAAGCTATACGACAAACGGGAAGATCTCAAAAAGAAAGACACCCAGCGCGAGATTCAGCGCCGGATGAAATAACCCTACCTGCCCTTTCTGAACAGTTGACAAAAAGCCTTCTTAGAAGTGAAGGGTGAGTTTAATAGAACCTGTACCGGTTCCGCTTCCTCCTCCATTGATATCGTTATCCAGTGAAATGGAGTTGGAGCGTTTGATGGTGATGGTTTGAGGACCTACCTGAGCAGGAGTTCCTCCAACACTTTCGGTGCTGTAGGAAGAATTGCCTGTGATGGAGAAACCAAGACCATAACCGTATTCTGCACCAATGGATATTTTAGGAAAGATAAAATATTCCGCACCGATGAACCCACGAATACCCATCCCGAAAGTCTGCCCTAAAGTAGCACTGGTAATACGTGCCAGGTTCCCGTACGTATCATTCACCAGGTTACCGTTCAAGCTTGGATTTAAGGTGGTGAGCACCTCATTTTTACCGAAATTGGTAGTGGTAGAAGGAAGTACGGCAACAGGTGTGGTACCGGTAGCGGCGAGTGTATTACCATAAGTATAGTCCACACTTTCACCCGACTCCCATATCCAGAGGTCAGCTCCATAATATCCTTGCAAGCGTGTCTTACCTTTGCGCCATTCTTTACCCAGTCCCAGACCGATATTGTGGTGTTTGAATTTCTCGGCATCTTCCTTCATCAACGGCACATTCGGATATTGTGGTGTAGCGGCTGTTGCATCGGCAATTTCCCCCACCAGCTTATTAGAACCAAAGCCCAGGCGCACAGAAACGCGGTAAGCTGTTTTTTCATTGATAAAGTATTTCCCGTTTACAACCATGTAATTGGCGTTCGTCCATTGGGCATAAGGTGCACCGTTCTTTAATGTATCGCGACTAAACATATTTCCGACATAGGTCAGAAACGGAGTAGCATCAAAGCTTATGGCCCAATCTCCGGCTTCAGGAAGAATAGGTTCTCCCTTACGGGATGTCAGATCCTGGGCGGAGATTGTATTAGCGGAAATTGCGAGAGCAACAAACAGTACAGCTTTCTTTATCATATTTTTTTTGTTAAGGATTTTTTTTTGCTCCCTGAATGTAACGGGTAAATGGGTCATTTATTACTAACCGGGCAAAGATAATGCTTTCTACTTGTCTGGCATCCACGCTTCTTCCTGTCTCACCCGGTCAGGATCACCTGGCTTTGTCCTGCAACATGGGCACAAATCGAAACGCTCCGAACTCCTCTTTATGAAACTGATTATCACCGGTTTTAACCAATGTTGTCATGACCTGCTCTTTGTTTCCCAAAGGGATAACCAATACCCCTGCCATCTTGAGTTGCCCCAGCAACGCTTCTGGAACCTCCGGTGCCCCACAGGTCACAATTATTTTGTCAAAAGGAGCGAAATTGGGGAGTCCTTTATACCCGTCACCATAAAAAAGACGGGGATCATAGCCCATTTCCGGCAAGAGCAATTTGGTTTTATCAAACAGATTCTTCTGCCTTTCAACAGAAAACACCTTGGCACCCAGCTCGATCAATACTGCGGTTTGATACCCGGAACCGGTCCCTATCTCCAGAATTTTGTCTCCTTTTTTAACATCCAGCAATTGTGACTGAAGCGCCACGGTATAAGGATGTGAAATGGTCTGACCATCACCTATCTGGAAGGCAATATCATCATAGGCTTTGTCGGCAAAAGTGGAGTCGAAATAGAACAGGTGCCTGGGCACTTTTCCGATCGCGGCTAATACATTTGCCTCGTGTATGCCTTTTTCTTTCAGGCGGTCAACGAGCTTTTTTCTGAGCCCTTTGTGCTTGGGTAAATCTTCCATCAAATTTCGCGGCTTAACAATGCAGTGTTAATATAAAGCCAAAGTAAGCAGATTCGCCCCATCAAATTGAAATAACTTTGCTGAAACATCAACAAACCTATGTTAAAAATAGGAGTTCTTGGCGCAGGCCACCTCGGTAAGATACATATCAGACTCCTGAAGGAACTGAAGGAGTTTGAACTGGTGGGGTTCTACGACACCTCTCCGGAAGTCTCACAGGAGATTGCCTCCGAATTTCAACTCAGAGCCTTTTCCTCCTATGACGAGTTGATGGAACACACCGATGCCATTGATGTAGTCACTCCTACCGTGTTTCACTACGACTCGGCTTCCAGGGCGATCAAACGCTCCAAACATGTGTTTATTGAAAAGCCGCTGACCAATACGCTTGAAGAAGCCAAATCACTTCTTGCCTTGTCGCGGGAAGCCGATGTGAAGGTACAGGTGGGACATGTGGAAAGGTATAACCCTGCTTTTGTTGCCGCCAGACCATATTGCGAGCAACCCATGTTCATCGAATCTCACCGCCTCGCCCAGTTTAATCCAAGAGGAACGGATGTATCAGTAGTATTGGACCTGATGATCCATGACATTGATATTGTATTGAGTATCGTACGTTCTCCAATTAAACGAATTGGTGCCAGCGGTGTGGCTGTGATAAGCGATACCCCCGATATCGCCAATGCCCGGATAGAGTTCGACAACGGATGCGTTGCCAACCTCACCTCGAGCCGCATTTCAATGAAAAACATGCGCAAAACACGCTTTTTTCAAAGAGATGCTTATATATCTGTTGATTTTCTTGAAAAAGAGGTAAATGTTACACGCCTGAAAAACCTGGATGGCCCGGAAGATCCGTTTGGCATAACCTTGGATCCCGGACAAGGGAAACAACGCAAACAGCTCTATTTCAAAAATCCGGAAGTATTGCCCTTGAATGCCATCAAATGCGAATTAATTGATTTTGCCCGCGCTATCCGTACCGATACCGATCCTCCGGTAAATATAGAAGATGGTTATAAAGCCCTGGACGTCGCTTTCCAGGTAATTGAAAAGATGAATCTGAATGCTGGTTACCCTTCCTCCACACCACATGCAGAAAAGGTCCGGAAGAAAAAATAAAGCCTGGAACGAAGAATATTTAGCCCTTCATACAATTTATTCCTACTCGATCCGTTTATTATCTTTGCCTGTCCTATGCTAAAGACAATTACGCCACTCCGTCTTATTCCATTTCTCTTGCTCTTTTCAGTCATTGGGGCTTGGGTAAGTATTAGTTCTTGCAGCAAACCGGCTCCCATTCCTGCATATATCCACATTGATTCTGTTGCATTGCACACATTACCTGCCTTGGATGGAAGCAACTCCCATAATATCCCGGATGCCTGGGTATTTGTAGATGACCAACTGGTAGGTGCTTTCGAGTTGCCTGCCACCATACCCGTTCCTCAGACAGGCGTTCATACCCTCTCAATTGCAGCAGGAATCAAGGAAAATGGCAGCTCTTCCGAGCGTCAGGCCTACCCCTTTTACCAAAACTGGTCCACCACCATCAACCTGGTACCAGAAAGCAGGACGGTGATTAAACCCTTGGTCACTTACCTGCCCAGTTCCCGTCCCTTCGACTGGAAAGAAGACTTTGAAGGAGTAGGTATCTCCATCATCGATACACTGTCACCGACTGATACCAAGTTTATCAAAGACAGTGTCAATAAATTTGAAGGTCATTATGGAGGATCGGCCTATCTGGACCCGTTCGCAAGTCCTGCTCAAACCCATTTTGAATGTGAATCGGCAACGGCATTCCTCCGACCACCGGAAGGACTTGAGGTTTACCTGGAAATTAATTTTAAATGCAACAATGAATTTTATCTCGGTCTTTTGAATACAACTAATTATCAATCGATCATATATGTTACCTTTCTTCCAACCACTACCTGGAAAAAGATGTATGTACGGTTGACCGATGTGCTTGCCGGTATTACCCAAGGAGGAACTTACCGGATATTTTTCGGGATGAATGCTGATCCTGCCGTTGCGCGTCCGGAGATGCACATCGACAATATCAAGCTCATACACTGAGGTGAATGAATAAGACATTACAAGTCAGCAAATATATTTTCTTTGACATCCTCGCTGCCATGGTGGCCTGGACTTGTTTTTACGGTTTTCGTAAGCTGTATATTGAAACCGAGAAATTCGGTATACCTGTGCCCGTTCATTTCGACAAGAAATTTTTCTTCGGACTGATCTCCATCACATTTTTCTGGCTCTTCGGTTACGTCATCACCGGCACCTACCGCAACATTTACCGCAAATCGCGCCTGAAGGAATTGGGACAAACGCTGGTAATCAGCGTCATTGGGGTGTTGATGATTTTCTTCACACTGCTGCTCAATGACATCATTGTTTCTTACCGAACCTATTATGAAAGCGTATTGGTGCTGTTCAGTCTCCATTTCTTTCTTACAGCTACTTTCCGCCTCATCCTCTCCTCTATCACCAACAGCCGCATCCATTCCCGTAAACTGGGCTTCAATACCATACTCATAGGTAGCAATGAAAACGCGTTGAAGCTGTATACCGAAATGGAAAGTCAGCACAAAGCCTGGGGCAATAAGTTTGTAGGATTTGTGCATGTAGACGAAACCAATGGTTATTCCGAACAACTCCGTCAAAAACTGGCTCACCTGGGTGAGATAGAAGAGGTCATGGAAATTATTTCCAACTACAAAGTGGAGGAGGCCATCATCGCCATTGAGTCTTCCGAACATAAAAACATCCAAAAAATAGTAAATGAACTGAGTGATACACCGGTAATTATCAAGATCATTCCGGATATGTATGACATCCTTTCCGGACAGGTGAAAATGACGTCCATTTTCGGAGCTCCGCTTATTGAAGTATCCAATGCCATTATGCCGGCCTGGGAGAGCTCTTTGAAGCGGTTGTTTGACATAGTTGTTTCTATTCTTGCCATGTTAATCGGTTCCCCCATCTATCTGTTCCTGGCTGTGGGCGTAAAACTTTCATCGAGAGGTCCCATCCTATACAGCCATGAGCGGATTGGGCTGCACGGCAAACCCTTTTATATTCACAAGTTCCGCTCGATGTATACCGATGCTGAAAAAATGGGCCCGGCCCTGTCCAGCCAGGACGACCCACGCATCACCCCGTTCGGAAAATTCTTACGCAAGGTGAGGCTGGATGAATTGCCTCAGTTCTACAATGTACTTATCGGGGAAATGTCTATCGTTGGTCCGCGACCGGAACGGCTTTATTTCATTAACCTGATTACCCAAAAAGCTCCCCATTACCGCCACCTGCACAAGGTTCGTCCGGGAATCACCTCCTGGGGTCAGGTAAAATACGGCTATGCGGAAAATGTGGATCAGATGATTGAACGTTTGAAATACGATTTGCTTTATATCGAAAACATGTCGTTGTACGTAGATCTTAAAATCCTGATCTATACCGTACTGATTGTTTTACAAGGCCGCGGAAAGTAAAATATCAGATAGCTAACGGCAATTCAGGATTCCCCACTCTATTTTCGATAATATCCTCTGCTTATTTTATTATTTTTGCTGATATCAAATTCAATTCAATGAAAAACATAACTGTCATCGGTTCAGGTACAATGGGTAATGGCATTGCGCATACCTTCGCACAATTCGGCTTTACCGTATCGTTGGTTGACATCTCCCAGGAAGCACTTAGCAGAGCCTTGCAAGTCATAGGAAAAAATCTGGACCGCCAGGTTGCCAAGGGTTCTCTTACCCTGGAACAAAAACAAAACTGCCTGAGTAACATCACCACATATACCGATCTTGCAGCCGGAGCCAAAAATGCTGACCTGGTAGTAGAAGCGGCCAGCGAAAATGTAGATATCAAGCTTCAGATTTTTAAAGAACTGGATAAGATTTGCTCTCCCGAAACAATCCTGGCATCGAATACTTCTTCCATATCCATTACCCGCATCGGGGCCGCCACGCGCCGTCCGGACAAGGTCATCGGAATGCACTTCATGAATCCGGTACCGGTTATGAGATTGGTGGAAGTGATCCGCGGGTATTCTACTTCCGATGAGGTATGCCAGACGATTCTTGACCTCTCTTCAAGACTCAATAAGGTAGCTACCGAGGTGGACGATTACCCTGGTTTTGTGGCTAACAAAATTCTGATGCCCATGATCAACGAAGCCATCATTACCTTGTTTGAAGGTGTGGCCGGAGTGGAAGAAATTGATACGGTGATGAAACTTGGTATGTCTCACCCGATGGGACCTCTTCAACTGGCTGATTTTATCGGGTTGGATGTTTGCCTTTCCATTCTTCGTGTTTTACAAGACGGTTATGGCAACCCCAAATATGCTCCCTGCCCCTTGCTGGTGAATATGGTTACTGCAGGACATTTGGGTGTGAAATCCGGTAAAGGATTTTATACGTATACTGCCGGAAGCAAAGAGGTGGTAGTAGCGGAACGCTTTCGGAAGCATAGGATAGGACAACATGCCTAGCAGATCAGATCTGCCCGGATTCCACCAGGTAGATGGCTTGTTCAATCAATTTATCTTCCCCGTCTGATTCATATTTCGCCTTCAGGTTGGTACCGCATACCAATGCAAAACTTTGCCACATAAAGGCACTGAAGCCTCCCTTAAATTGTTTTATCAATTCATGTGAGGTATGGCCTGTCTCCCGGTCAACCAGTTTTATCAGAATCTTAGCCTCTTCAACGGAATTGCCACGAAAAGCCGATTCAAACTCATCTTTCAGCTCCGACTCCACCTTTTCCATGTAGGCCCTCTTTTCTTTTTCACTCATGCCGGCAACCTGCTGATCACACTCTTTCACTTTAGCACTGATCAGAATCGCATAAGGATATTCTTTTTTTACCCTGTTTTTTAGCCTGTCCCATACGGCATACATGCGGGGATCAGCGAACTTTAATTTTCCGGTGATATTGACATTGTAATAATTCAACACCACACTGGTATCCTCACCGGAAACCTGGTATTTCACCATACTGGAAGGGTATTTTTCAATATCTCCTACATCCAGATTATTTATGATGGGGGGAACTTCCTGTGCCCGGGCAAGTAAGGTAAAGAAGCATGCACACAGAAAGAGAATAGGGTGTTTCATGTTTGATCAGTTCCGGGGAACCGCCGTTAGCATTTACTACTATAACGTAGCCAGTCCTGGAAAGTTGCCTTCCCGTTGCTTAATAACCGGCTACAACACGAATAAAGTTACGCATTTTAAAGGAAAACAGGTAACAAAGCCTCTTTCAGCGGGGTATATTACATTCTCAAAGCCCCTAATCAGGCCAAACGGTTTCTTTTCCAGGCCGATGCTGCTCCTTGCTCGCCGACACTGTTGCCAGATACTTTCTTTCCTGCAGCTTCTGCCAGGAGCACCGCTCCCATAATGGCAGCTATTTCTGCTTCTGCCGGATCGGAAGAAACCAGCATTTCCGGTTTGAAATAGTGCTTAATAAAATGGGTATCGAAATGACCGGAAACAAATGCTTCGTGGCGCAGCACAAAGCGGCAGAAGGGCAAGGTGGTTTCCACCCCTGTGATACGGTAATCATCGATGGCCCGTACCATGCGCTCAATCGCCTCTGTCCTGTCCTTCCCGAAACTTACCAGTTTGGCTATCATCGGGTCGTAGTGGATTGGAATATCCATCCCCTCTTCAAATCCGTCATCCACCCGTACACCCAAGCCCTGAGGCCGCTGGTAGGTAGCCAGGCGTCCGATATCGGGAAGGAAATTATTCGCCGGATCTTCTGCATACACACGCACCTCGAGGGAATGACCGTGTATCTTTAAATCTTCCTGCCTGAAAGCCAGTTTTTCTCCTCTGGCAACGCGAATCTGTTCTTTCACCAGGTCAATTCCCGTAATCATTTCCGTAACCGGATGCTCCACCTGCAGACGCGTATTCATTTCCAAAAAATAGAAATTCATCTTTTCATCCAACAAAAACTCTACGGTTCCGGCGCCAGAATAATTGCAGGCGAGGGCTACATTCACCGCACACGCCCCCATTTGCTTGCGCAACTCAGGTGTCAGTACCGAAGAAGGCGCTTCTTCAATTACTTTTTGGTGACGGCGCTGGATGGAACATTCTCTTTCGAAAAGGTATACCACATTGCCATGGTTGTCTCCCAAAATCTGTATCTCAATGTGACGGGGGCCTGCTACATACCGTTCAATAAATACCGCTCCATCTCCAAAGGCAGAAGTGGCTTCACTCACAGCGAGATTCATCTGTTCTTCAAAATCTTCCATGCGGTCAACAATCCGCATTCCTTTTCCTCCACCGCCTGCGCTGGCTTTGATGAGTATTGGAAAACCGGTTTCGGCAGCTACTTTTTTCCCTTCTGCAAGCGACATAATCGCACCTTCAGAACCGGGAACCATAGGGATTTTATATTTCTTGGCTGCTGCTTTGGCGGAGAGTTTATCACCCATCATATCCATGGCCTCCGGAGAGGGCCCGATGAAAGTGATGCCTGCCGCTTTCACTTTGGCTGCAAAATCAGAGTTCTCAGAAAGAAATCCATAACCGGGATGTATCCCATCCACATGCAACTCCTTGCATACACGAATAATCTCATCCATCTTCAGATAGCTTTGACTGGACGGAGGTGGACCGATACAAACAGCCTCATCAGCATATTTGACAAAGGGCGCATTCCTGTCGGCTTCCGAGAATACAGCTACCGTGGAAATACCCATTTCTTTGCAAGAACGCATCACACGCAACGCAATTTCACCCCGGTTGGCTACCAGTATCTTTTTCATAGGCTATTTTAGAGTAAAAGAATCAAACGAAAGTACTCAATTCCTAAAAACCTTGTTTGCTATTTGCTCATTTTTCACCTCCTTTCCTCACATACTTCCTTCCAGCCGTCCGAAACCGGTATGCACCGTTCAGCAAATCGGATCAAACCTTGCCGGGATAATCCATACCTTCGTAACCACTTATATAAAAACTCATGAACCCAACATTTTACAAAATTACAGGCATCACTGCCCTGGCCGGTATTGCTTTGGCATTTACGTTTATTCATACCACCCCTACCGGGAGCAAAGGAATTGACCTGGGCAATTTTGACAATACCGTCAGTCCCCGCACCGATTTCTACACCTATGTTAACGGCAGCTGGATGAAGAAGAACCCAATTCCTGCTTCGGAAGTAGGCTGGGGAAGTTTTAACGAACTGAACGATAAAAACCAGGCCAACCTCCATCACCTGCTGGATGAAGCCATTGCCAATACCTCCGCAGCAAAAGGAAGTCCTTCTCAACTCGTTCGCGACTTTTATTCCACCGCCATGGATACCGTGAAGCTGGAAAAAGAAGGCATCAGTCCTTTGAACGGTGAGTTTAAACTGATCAACGACATGAAAAGTCAGGAGGATCTTATACGGGTGCTGGCACATGAGCATTTGATAGGAACCGACCCCATGTTCAACTTCAGCGTGAGCCCCGACATGAAGGATAGTAAAACGAATGCAGTGTATCTGTTTCAAGGTGGAACTGGTTTGCCTGAAAAGGACTACTACCTGGGTGATGAAGCCATGCTCAAAACCATACGCGAGAAGTATGTGGACCACATGACAAAAACATTCCGTCTGTTGGGTGATAAAGAAGAAGAAGCCAAGAAAAACGCTGCGGCTGTGATGGAACTGGAAACAGAAATGGCAAAGCACTCCATGGCTGCCGTTGAGCTTCGCAACATCAATGCGATGTACAACAAAATGACCATGAAAGAAGTAGCAGCCCTCTCCCCCGCTATTAACTGGCCTACTTATTTCAAAGCCATCGGCGCTCCGGAACCTGCCGAAATCATTGTGGCTCAGCCCGACTTTGTGAAAGAAATCAATACCATGTTTACTGCCGTTTCCATGGAAAACTGGAAAGCTTACTACCGCTGGCACCTGATCATGAATACAGCCAATAAGCTGAACAAAGCATTTAGCGATGAGCACTTCAGCTTCTTTGGTACTGTACTTACCGGAGCCAAAGAGCAGAAAGCCAGATGGAAACGTTCACTGGAGCTGACCGACAATAGCGTTGGTGATGCCCTTGGACAGCTCTATGTAGCCAAATATTTTACTCCTGAATCTAAAAAGAGAGTGAACGACATGGTGACAAACCTGGTTGCTGCTTACAAAGAACGTATCTCTACCCGTGATTGGATGAGCGAGGAAACCAAAAAGATGGCCCTCTTCAAACTCGAAAAAATCACGCGCAAACTGGGATACACAGACAAGTGGAAAGATTATTCCTCCCTCGATATCAAACGCGACTCATACGTAGCCAATTACCTCCGGGCGAATACCTATGAAGTAAAACGCAACATTGCCAAATACGGCAAACCCGTTGACCGCACCGAATGGGGAATGACACCATCCACCATCAATGCCTATTACAATCCTACGATGAACGAAATTGTGTTCCCTGCCGGAATCATGCAGGTACCCTTCTTCAACCCCGATGCAGACGATGCTGTCAACTACGGTGCGATGGGTTCGATCATCGGACATGAAATCACACACGGATTCGATGATGAAGGCTCTCAGTTTGATGCTGATGGAAACCTGAAAAACTGGTGGACGGATGACGACAAGAAGAAATTCGAAGAAAAAACAAAGATACTGGTAGGACAGTTCAACAATTACTTTGTGATTGATTCGGTCCATGTAAACGGAGAACTTACCCTTGGTGAAAACATCGCCGACCTGGGAGGGCTTACCATCTCTTACTATGCCTTCAAACGCTCACTTAACGGAAAACCTGCTCCTGCCAAAATCGACGGGTTTACCGCTGAACAACGTTTCTTTATCAGCTGGGCGCAGGGATGGCGCATGAATATGCGTCCCGAATACCTGAAGCAGATGATTAAAACAAACAATCATGCTCCGGCAATGACACGTGTGGCTGGTCCGCTCAGCAATATGAAGGAGTTCTACGAAGCTTTTGGAGTGAAAGAAGGCGATAAGATGTACCGCAAACCGGAAGACCGGGCAGTTATCTGGTAGGCTAACCTATCCTGTTATAATAAAAGAGCGCTTGTTAAGCGCTCTTTTTATTTCTTCACCAGCAGGCGTATTCCTTCAAATTCATCCAGGGAGCATTCCTCCCAATGCCCCTTGTAATCAAAGGTCATGTCATGGATCAGGTTGCGGTCGGGCAGAATACGTGCCGTAAAATGATAACATGTCCAACGACTTCCCAGCTGCTGGATTTCTTCAAACTCCTGAGGAGAATGAATACAGAAATAACTCTTCCCGTTGGAATATTTTCGGTATTGCGGATAATGCATAGGTGGAATCGGATACAAAGATAGAAAATCATCTTTATTACCTTCCCCGTATGCGACAGGCAAATAATAACGAAATTTGCTCGCTTTTAGCCGGTAACCTGTTAACCATTCTACGTGGAACCTTTTTTAAAAACATTTGCGAAAGACCTTTGGACCCGGCATCAGCCGGACCTGGGTAATATCTGTGTGGTACTTCCCAACCGGCGTGGGGCTTTGTTTTTCAAGGAATACCTGGCAGAAGCAGCAGGAAAGACCATCTTCTCCCCGGAAATATACTCGACAGAAGATTTTATCTATAAGCTCAGTGGCCTGCAGATCATCGACAATACAGAATTGTTGTTTGAACTGTATGCGGTATACGCTGAAACGATGCAGGGAGAAGCAGACAGCTTTGAATTGTTCAGCAAATGGGGGCCTTCCCTGATAGCCGATTTTCATGAGATAGACCGTTACCTGGTAGATGCCCGCCAATTGTTTATCAACCTCACCAGCATACGGGAAATCGAAAACTGGAGCCTTAACAGCACCGATCTCAGTCCCTTCCAGCTCAACTACATTCAGTTCTGGGAGTCCCTCGGCAGCTATTACCACCGGCTGCGTGCCCGCTTCGAATCTCAGCACAAAGCCTGGCAGGGACTGGCTTACCGCTATGTTGCTGAAAACATCGAGCGGTTGGCAGGCAACCACCCCTGGAAAAAAATCTGTTTTGCCGGATTCAATGCATTAAACACAGCGGAAGAAAAGATTTTCTCAGAACTCCTCCGCTCAGGTATGGCTGAAATATGCTGGGATGCCGACGACTATTACCTGAATGACCCCGGCCAGGAAGCAGGTAAATTCCTCCGCCGTTACAAACACCTCTTCCATGCCGACGAAAATCTGTTCCGCTGGAAAGGAAACGATCTGCTAACCGACAAAAAAATAATTCACGTGGTGGGTGCTGCCCGGAACATTACCCAGGCCAAGCATGCGGGTACGTTACTGCGTGAATTGTATCATCAAAACAAGAGCCTCCGCTCCACAGCACTGGTACTGGCCGATGAAAACCTGTTGTTCCCTGTGCTGAACAGTATCCCCGAAGAGATTGCCGAGATCAACGTCACCATGGGCTATCCGCTCAAAAATACGGCAATGGCTTCGCTGTTCCAGTCCCTTTTCCGCCTGCACACTACTGCCGAAAAGTTCAGCAAGGGCCGGAAAGGGGAAGTACGCTTTTACCACAACGACCTGCAAACCCTGCTCCGTCACCCTTATATTCGACAAGCCTTTTCGGAATCGAACCTACCGGGCGAACTTTGTCAGTACCTGTTGAAGAACAATATTCTTTTCATCGGCCTCCGTCAGCTGGAAAAGTTCAGCACCCAGACCGAAGGAGGCGCCTGGGAGAAACTCAGGGGACTGCTGGTTCCCTGGAAAACTCCGGAAGATGGATTTGAAGCCTTGCATTTTTTAGTGAACATACTGCGCAACACCTTTCAGGCACAATCTTCCAAGGGACTGAATTCGCATCATACAAGCGTGGAAACCGAATTGCTTTTCCAGTTCCATACACTCCTCAACCGGTTACACCTGTTATGCAAGACCTACCCGTTTGTCAGCGAGCTGAAAACACTGCAGACACTGTTTGACCAGGTGAGTAACAGTACTACCATTCCCTTTTACGGAGAGCCGCTATCGGGCTTGCAGGTGATGGGTATGCTGGAAACGCGTACACTGGATTTTGAAAACATCCTCCTGCTTTCTGCCAACGAAAACATTCTGCCGAGCGGTAAAATACAGAACAGTTTTATTCCGCATGACCTGAAAAGGCTGTTTGGACTGCCTATGTACAGCGACAAGGACGCCGTATTCGCTTACCACTTCTACAGGCTACTGCAACGCGCCAAAAACGTATACCTGCTTTACAATACCGAATCCGACAAATTCGGAGACGGAGAGAAAAGCCGCTATATCACTCAACTTGTAAATGAACTAGCTAAACGAAATCCCGGATTACAGATTACGGAATCCTTGCTGGAGCTCCATTATGAAAAGAATGCGGAGGAGGAAATATTCGTTCCCAAAGAGGACACGGTCATTCAAAAGATGAAACTGCTCGCTGAAAAAGGGTTCTCTCCTACCCTCTTGAACACCTTTCGAAAATGCACCTTAAAATTTTACCTGCATTATATTGCCGGCATTCAGGAAACCGAAGAGGTGAAAGAAGAAATTGGTGCCGATACCATGGGCAGCTCCATTCACGAAATGCTGGAACTCCTCTATGCGCCTTTTGTGGGTAAAAGCATCTCCGCGTCGGACATACCTGCTATGCGGGAGGGGCTGGAGACCAAATTAAAAAGTGTATTCGCAAACTATTTCCCGCTGGAGATGCTGGAGAGCGGAAAAAATCTGCTCACCTTCCGGATCTCACTCAAATTCATCAATCTGTTCCTGGATCAGGAGGAAAAAAGACTTCAGGAGCAAGGTCCATTGTTGTTGGAAGAACTGGAGAAAGAACTGCAAGCAACTTTGTCCTTCCCGGAGTTTACGATAAACATCAAAGGAAAAGCCGACCGGATTGAGCGTCTTGGCAAGGAGATCCGTATCATCGATTATAAGACAGGAAAAACAGAGGACAACGAAATCCGCATAAACGACTGGAACCTGTTGCTGACCGACTCCCGTCTGGATAAAGGCTTTCAGTTACTCTGCTATGCCTGGTTGTACCATAAACAGTTTCCAACCGAAGGCCATCAGCTTAAGTCGGGTATCATCACCTTCCGTCAGCTCAAGGCTGGGCTCAAAGCCGTTACAGGCCCGGGGAAAGTCGACAATCTGGATACACATGTCCTTCAGGGATTTGAAGATGTACTTCATACACTTGTTTCCGAAATCTTCAACCCTGCTACCCCCTTTACCCGAACGGCGGATATTAAAACGTGTGAATTCTGTGGCTTTAAGACCTTTTGCAACCGTTAGATTCAGGGTAGGGAACTCACCGCCTTGTATCCTAGCAGCTCCCGGAATGCTCCAACGGACATGGTAGACGGATCCACTACCGTTACCGAAAAAGCCGGATCGGTTTGATGCTGAACCGTTTCTGATTTAAATCCTGTTTGGTCCAAAAAAGCCACCTTCCCGTCTTTCTGAATGGTAAGCAATATATTTCCGGAAGAAGGACTATAGGCTATTTTAGTTGGAGAATAACCTTCATAGCCGTCATAACGCAGGACTCCGTTCAGTTTATTATCGATAATATAGGTAGCACTAGAAGACAACTCTTTCCCTCCAACCTGTTTGTATCTGGCATGAGCCACCACAGGATTGGTGAGCCTAGATATCTGATCGCAGTTATACACACCCATCCCGTCAATCTCCAGACTCCTGATGATAGCGCTCTCTCCTGCTCCGGAAGCCAAAACATTTTTTCGTTCATTCCGGACAAAGGAATCACAATGGGCATTCCATTCCTGCAGATTCATTTTGCGCTCTTCCGCTGTCATTTGATTTTTCAAGGAAGCGTAATATTGAGCGAAAGAAAGTTCATCCTTTCCTTTGTATTTCTTGTTTTCTTTGGCCACTTCTTTGTCGAACCGCTTTTCCCTACGAGCGAGGCTTCGCTCATATGCGCGCATACTGCGGGAAGAACCGGTGGCTTCATGGACTTTATTCCTCAACTCACCGGCGGGGACGGGATAGGCCTGAAGCGTAACCCATCCACCGCGGTATTTGAGGGTGAGTGTGTAATCCAGTCCGTTTGGTTCCAGACGGATATCTGAATAATCCTTTTTATACATATACTTCTTGCGGAATGCTGCCGGAGCATCGTTCCCCTCCACCACCCATACCTTACCCGAGAAGGCTGTCAGTTCGGGAAACTCGGAGACCGAGGCGTTCAATCTAAATGCCATCTCTCCACGCTTGGCCGAATACACACGGCTCAGTTTCAGGATATGTTTTCGGTTGCCTTTGCGGTCAAATCTATCAAACTGATCACCTGTATGGTACATAGTAGAATTGTGTTCATCCACCGTATAATAGTAGGCCGAGTCCTGGAAACGTTGTTCGAGTGTTGTCGTATCGTGCCTCCAGGGCCGGTAATGATAGCGGCGGTATTGCAGATATGCCTGCACTGCTATAGAATACTCAGGACTGATCGTTTCTTTGGGTACCACCCGCGGAGTGGCTGTTTTCCCCTTATTTACCCATCCTCCTTTTTGCTCATCCAACACATAAAAATTGAATGAGGTGCTGGAGTCTGTTCACACAAACTCCATCCTCACCGGCTTATCCGGTGCCAGAAACACCTGACGGCCATCCTGGGAAGCTGCAATATCAAACATGCCGGCTGACTCGAAGTTATGGACCGTTCCACCCGAATCATATGTCATTGGGATACCACTGAATACAAAGTCCAACGGATCTTTAAATTCCCGGTAATCTATCTGCACCTGACCGCTCACCGGATTGCCGGCCTCATCCAGAAAGGCGGCAGGAGGAATACAGATAATCGTTCCGCTGGAATAACGCAATACCCCTCCCTGATTGCCATCAATGCCGTATATCGTCTTCCGGCTATCCCAGGCATAGACCGGAGGCTGGATAAGTTTATTGGGCAGGAAGAAAGGCTCCTTTATACTGGCCGGGCGTGTAAGGATAGCACATCCACGATCGAACACCGGGTCGATATCCTGTTGTGCAAAAAAAGGATTTGTTACTGTGAACAGTACAATCCATACAAAAAGGGCGCGTGGTTTCATCTCTTTAGCGTTAGGTGTGTAATGAATCCTTTTGATACTCCTATAAGCCATAGACGTTAAAAAGATACAAGGTTGCTTTTCGTTCCTTCTTTTCCAGTCGGGTAGTTATATTTACCAAACGATTTCCACCGATCTGTTTAATAAAAAACCGGATTAACCTTGTATCTTTTCACCCGATTCGGCATTATGAACACCAAAAAGCATACGTGAACGCCCACCACAAAGACGAAGCCTACTTACTGGAAGAGCAGTTGCAGATTGCTGCCGCCAAAGCCGACCCGGATGCGTTTGGAGTGTTATACGAAAAATACTACCGACCGCTTTTTGTGTTTATCCACCGCAGGACAGACAATGAAGAGCTGACAGCCGATCTCTGCTCGCTTACCTTCCTGAAAGCCATGCTGAACATCAATAAGTATACAGATCGAGGCCTGCCTTTCTCCTCCTGGCTTTTCCGCATAGCCTTGAACGAGTTAAACCTGTTTTACCGGAAAAATAAAAAGGAGCGCTGCGTTTCCCTGGATGCAAAAGGAGTAAGCCTCTTGGCAGGAGACGCCACTGCAGGAAGCAAGGCGGAAGATCAGCAGTTGCTGATGAGGGCCCTGAGCAAACTGCCGGAAGCCGATATGCAACTGATTGAATTGCGTTTTTTTGAGGAGCGGCCTTTCGCAGAGGTAGGAGAAATTACCGGAATGACCGAAAACAATGCCAAAGTGCGGGTATACCGTATTTTGGAAAAGCTCAAAACACTTTTAAAAGGCAGTCGCTGAACCATGACAAGCTATAAATTCAAAGATACTCCCGATGTGCCGTCCGATGAAGAAATCGACAAGCACAAGGATTTCAAACGACTCCGGGCCAACTACCAGGAAGTCACCAAACCCATTTACAAGACGCCACTGTATAAAAACAAGAAGGTATTCCTTGCCCTCATCCTGATTGTAATGGTGGCTTTTCTGATTGCGGAATTTCTGGAAGAGAAGCGAAACAAAGACAAGATACCGGCACCCAAGGCTCTACCCGAAGCCCCTATTCCGAGTCGGTAAACTTATACCCTACTCCCCGGATGGCATGAAAGTGTCGTGGCTCTTTGGGATTCGACTCGAAATATTTACGGAAAGCGAGAATGTAATTGTCTATTGTACGGGAGGAAGGATAAACGTCACGTCCCCAAACGGCTTCCAGAATCTCTTCTCTTGATACCACTTCGTTCACCCGTTCTATGAGCAGTTGCAGCAGCCTCACCTCTCTTTTGCTCAGGGTAGTTGTTTCTCCCCTGCTGTTTTGAATTTCAAAGGTGCCGAAATGCACCCAGTTATCGCCAAACTGATATTTCTCTATCGTCTTTTTCTTTTCCGGTTGTTTGCCACGACGGAGCAGACTGACAACACGTAGCAGAAATTCTTCCAGGTTGAATGGCTTGGTGATGTAATCATCCGCACCCATCCTCAGGCCTTTCACCTTGTCTTCACTGGACCCTTTAGCAGTCAGAAAAAGAACCGGCACCTGTTTGTTCCGGGAACGTATGGCTTTGCACACATCAAACCCATCCATTTCAGGAAGCATCACATCCAGGATCACCAGGTCGTACCGGCCTCGTTCAAAAGAATCCAGTCCTTCTTTGCCTGTATTGGCAGTAGTTACCCGGTATTCTTCCAACTCCAGATTGAGCTGGATGGTTTTACGGAGGTTTTCCTCGTCTTCGACTAAAAGGATGTGTGTGCTCATGGGCTTTATCGCACAAAAGTACGGAGGATTTCGGGAAAATGGGATTTGTTGTTAAAATCCATTGAAGAGACCGGTATTCCCAAAAAGCAAGCGAGACCCGTTGCTCAGGGTCTCGCTTGCTTATACATTTTTTATCAATTATTGCTGCTTCACCATTCTCTTTGTATCCACTACTTTCCCATCTATTACAAGGGAATAGCTGTAAATACCATTACTCAGGTCATTGGCGAACACATTGAGTTGCCCCTGACCGGTAGTTTTAATATCAACACTTTTGATCAGCACCCCGTTTGTGTTATAAAACAGAATCTGAGCCTGGTTATTGATTTGCGGTATGTTATAGCTGATCACCGTTTGTTCAGCAAATGGGTTTGGTACATTCTGATTCAAAACCACCGCATTCACATCACTGATTTCCACATTAATAGCCCCAATTCCGTTGCCCGAACCATTTATGCTTCCATTGCCTTGAGTACCGGTATTATTATTAGTTCCAGTTCCTATACCTGTAGCCTTATTGCAACAAGTACTTACAATTTTGTCGATTTGAGCTTGGAGGGATTTGTTGATTGAATCTTGTTTGGTTATGACATTTTTCAAACTATCCGATGAGCTGCTTAATTCTTGAACCGCTTTAACCAATGGAACAACAAATTCAGCATAACTAAGCGCATACATATCGTTGCTTGTAGATGGCTTTTGAACAATTGAAGATTTGAAACCAGTTTTCTGGCTTGCATCTTCAACTTCTTGAGCAATGAACCCTGAGTGTACAATTGCGGTTGATGCATTAAAATCCATTCCAAATTTATGTTTTGTCTTTACACTATCTGGCATATTCTGTATTAGGAAATCGTCTAGTGCTTTAGTATTCATATTGTATGTAACAGGCCGAAGTTTTTTAATGAATTCAAGACCCTTAACATCCTCGGTCACATTGGTCTTAAACCTACCATCAGATCCGGAGTACGTTGCTCCTGCAACTATATTTACGGATAATAGGTTAGCATTACCAATATAAGCCTTATTGCTACCTAGAGCAATAGCTCCATTTCCAATAGCTGTGGCATTACTCAACCCTCCACTTCCTATATCAGCGCCAGGTCCTACGAAGGTATTATTCACCCCAGTTGTATTAGATGCTCCTGCGTTGTAACCAAAAGCGCAATTGTAACCGCTTCCTGTAGTAGTTGTGCCTGATAAAGCATAACTTCCAAACGCACAGTTACCCGACTGGTCAATATTTGCTACTAATGCATTAAATCCGACGGCGCAGTTATGAGCACCGCTAGTATTTACCTTTAGAGCCTGATAGCCAATTGCAGTACAATTGGTTCCCGTTGTATTAGACATCAATGCCTGACTGCCCACAGCTACGGCACCTCCACTAGCTGTAGTAACAGTACTTAAAGCCTGATATCCAATAGCAACACTATTATTTCCTGTTGTATTTGCCGTAAGGGCCTGATAACCAATCGCCACATTACCGCCTCCACTTGAAATGTTCTTTCCTGATTGATATCCCAGAAAAGAATTACTCGCGCCGGTAGTAATACCAAAGCCAGATTGGTATCCGAAAAAAGAATTATTAGAATGCGAATTCGCAGTGACGCCATAACCAGCCTGATATCCAAATGCGGCATTACTAGCTCCTGTTACATTAAAATAAAGAGCTTGATAGCCGAAAGCATCATTGGGAGTGCCGGTGGTGTTATTGTATAGCGCCTGATAGCCAAGTCCATTGTTATTTGAAACAGTACTGTTATATAGTGCTTGATATCCAACGCCAACGTTATTAGCACCATCAGCAATATTGAGACCGCACCCTGAACCCATCAATGAATTATTACTTCCTGTTTTCACATAAATACCACAATTTGCACCGAAGAAAGAATTATTGGAATGGGAGTAAAATGTACTACCCATTATTTGTCCCTGACCTGCATAGTACCCGAAACTAGAATTATATTTTCCAGTTTGATCAAATCTTTCGGATTCACTTCCAACAGCAGTATTAAATTTTCCAGTCGTATTAAAGCGTTCTGCGTCATCTCCAACCGCTACCATTCCTTGTCCGGTAGTATTTGAAAACATCGCATTGCTACCCACAGCCGTACATTCACTTGTTGAATCAATACTGGCAAACATGGCCTGCCAGCCAATTGCAGTACACTGATCTCCACCAGTCACAACACTTGCTAGTGCGCCAGATCCGATCGCCATTATTCCGCCTTCCAAGGATCCATTTGATTTCACAAGCGCCTCATAGCCAATAGCCACATCAGCAGAATCGCTCGCACTAGCAGCTGAGGTTAATGCATGATAACCAATAGCCACGTTATTAAATCCGGCAACATTTGATGCTGCAGCCCCCGAACCCATTGCTGTATTATTTGCCCCTGTATTCGCTTTCAAAGCATGAAAACCATCCGCAGTATTGTTGGATGAAATAGAAACCGTTGTCAAAGCCAATGCTCCTGTAGCCGTATTACCGGCTCCAGAAGTATTTGACTTTAATGCCTGATATCCGTCAGCAGTAATTCCATCTGCTGTGTTAACGGCAGTCATTGCCCCTGAACCAGTAGCTGTGTTCTGAGAGCCTGATTGATTTCCTGACAATGCATTATAACCAATAGCAGTATTATCACTTCCCGTTGTATTTGCATTCATGGTGGCGACCCCGAAGGCAGTTGCATTTTGACCAGCAGCACCTCCCCAGGTTGCACCACCCGTATTGTTTCCTACAACAGCGTCTAAAACTGATCCTCCATAGGAGGTGTTATTAGAAGTTGTTAATGGAGTAGGATTTACATTAATGCCTTTCGCATTTGATTTATGTGTATCCAAAATCCATTTGACTGAATCCGGCGATCCTGCATTGTAATAAAACCCTGGCACCACAGCAAATGGATAAATACCCGATGAATCGGTGTTATAAACCTCCAAACCGTTTGATGGCCTTTGCAAAGGATCAGGCAAGTTAGCAGCCTTCAGTTTAACATTTAGTCCAGCGGAGTTGCCAGTCTGAGCTTGGATTAATGCTAGCTTTCCCATCAGGGCAAAGGCGGCAAGAAATAAAGTCATGTTTTTTTTCATATTGTTGGAGGTTAATTTTTTGTGTGACGAAGAACACACATCCAACAGTACCGGATTCGACGATTTTAATTGGAATATTACACATGTAAGAAATATCACATTAAAATCCACATTAACTCACAAATATTGCTAATATAACAGTAGGGACACAAGGCGAATAAAATTGCATGAACAACCGAATAATTCCTCTTTCATCCGACCTAACGATAGGAAACTATGTAATTCCGAGAAGGGAATTTTGATTGACGTTAAAAGGAATAAACGTATAGAATTGATGAATTCGAAAAACCTTATTTTCTCCTCCCCCACAGACGCTTGATCAGGTGACCACCCTTATACTTTAGAAGCACCACTTCATATTGTGCTCATCATCCAAGGTTCTAGTTTTATATTTTCCTGATCATTCCACGGAAATATGTTCTATACTGCCAGTTTGAATCTTTCCGGCGATCTTACTTAACTCTCGACACTAAGGAATGTTTGCTTTTCCAATAAATAATAAATAGCCCCCTCGGATCGATTAACACAATAGGATTATTTAATCCTAAGAAAAGACAGACACACATCTTTATTCTCGGCATCAATTACCCTGATCAAACCCATCCATTTCCGGAAGTATCACATCCAGAATCTCCAGATCGTAGGTAAAATTTGTCTTCGGCACACTTCAAAGGTGAGATCGGTTCTGATTATACGAATTTTCGTAAATTCGCTCTGAACAGAACCAAGCAGAGAAGATGCCAATCAGCGACCGTTACCAACTTATCTTTATCCATATCCCGAAATGTGCAGGAATTAGTGTTTGGAATGGACTTGATCTTTCCATCTGCCCGTGCAATCTTATCAGCACCACTCCACCGGTGCTTCAGCATCTCCTTCCAAAACAACTTAAAGGGCATTACATTTCTCAGAAAAAATGGAAGAATTATACCAAATTCACCATTATACGTGATCCGTATGATCGTGTGGTAAGCGACTATCATTGGCTCAAAACGGTTTCCGAGGAGTTTCGAAATCTCAGTTTCGACGAATTACTCACACTTCGGGAAGATGTAGTGAAAAATAACCGGTATTCAGAGAACCTTTATTTTGACCATTTCTATCCCATGTATTTCTATTTTGAAGAAATAGAATACGATTTTGTTCTTCGTTTTGAGAATCTGGCCCAGGAACTTCCAAGGATTAAAAAACTATATAAGATTGAAAAATCTTTCTCAAAAACGAATCAAACAGAGCACTCCTCCTTTATTCTTTCTGATGAGCAAAGAGAGAGGATCTATGCGCTTTATGAACGTGATTTTAGCCAATTCGGGTATCCGAAAGAACCTTTTACCTTATCCGACAAAAACGCCTCTGAAAATGCAGTCATTTCTTCTTCAACAGTTGGGAATCCGAAACATTTAGCAGGAGTAGAATGTCTTCAACAGACAAAACTCCAGATTTTCTGGTCCGACGTGGATGCAAACTATTCGGAAGCGCTCTCTTCCAGCATAACTGCACGTCTTGAGGAAAATCAGATCATCTTCAACCTGTTTATCCCGCAGCTTGATTATTGCTTAAATTCAATTAGACTGGATATTGGGAATGAGGCCGGATTGCTCAATATGCATATGCTTCGTTTAAAGAATAAAAACGGGCAGGTCATCTGGGAGTGGAATAAGAATGTTCATACTTTAAATTTAATCTGCAGGAATTTTCTTTTATTGGAATATCCGGCCCCACTAAACGGAAGGTGGGCTTTTTTTTCACTGAACGATGACCCCCAACTGTACATCACTCTCAGTAATGAGATGGGACTTCAAATTCAAGACGGTGGGTCTATTGAAGTTGAACTTTCGAGGCTAAGCGCACCTCAGATGGGCACATTATTGTCTTCAAACTATCTGCCGGCGGAGCTATTACAATCTTTGGAAGAATCCAAATTACAACTCGAAAACAAATATCAGGAGCAAATTGATATACTTAACGTTAAGGAAAACGAGTGCAAAGAACTAGAGCAACGTATTGAAAAACAGGATTTTAAGCTAGAACATCAGGAGGAATCTATTGCCCTTTTGAAAACAAATAAAGTTCAACTTGAAAAAACAATCGGATCGAATGAAATAACATTCCGTGATTTTCAGGACGAGTTGAACGCTGTTCGCGTGTCTCTGTCGGACTCCGAAGAACGTTTCCAAAATGCCTCTGCCGAACGTGAGCAGATGAAAGATGCCCTTTCTTCTATAAAAAATGAAGTGACTTCCCTGAATCATCAGTTGGAAATCAAGGAAATTATTCTAATGGAAAAGCGAGAACAGTTCGAACTGTTCCATTTACAAGTTACTCAGAACATGGAGTTGGTAGCCCAAAAAGAAAATGTATACCAACGTCTTCTGCAAGAAAAGACGATTTTGACTGATAATCTGAAAGAAACCGACCAACAGCGTCAGCAATTAATTCAGGAAAAGGAATCCCTCATACTCCAGAAAGCAGCATTAGAAGTGCTCCTGACCAAGTTGAACATGGAGATTAGCGAAGAATTGAAGAATAACGAACGTTTATCTAAAGGATTGAAACAGGCGGAGCAGACCCAAAACAATTTCCAAACAAAAATCGTTCAGGTATCAGAGGAAAAACAAGCAGCTATCCAACAAATAATGGTGCTTGAAAGAACCCTGGAAGAATTAAAAAAATCACAAATCGCGTTTGAACTCCTGGTGGGAGATAAAATGAGAGAGCAAACGGTCGAATTCATTCGAAAAAGAGAAGAGCTTGGAGTTGAAATGAATCAAATAATCCGCAACAACCAGGTAATGGAGGAAAGGAACAAAGTCCTTGAAAGCAAAGTCGAGCTGTTCAGAAAACAATACACATTAAGAAATTCTTTCCAAATCATGTTCGACAGATTGACACGAAAAGAATTCAGGGAAAACGAGTAACTATTTATTTCTTCTTGCTAACCAGGACATCAATGAATTCTGCTCGTATCCCAAGATAGAGATCATCCAAATGAAAAATCATTGTATCGAGTCCGCTTTTCTCACGGATAAAATCGACAATATCATAACCCCAATGCATCGTAACCGGAGCACCATTCGGATCAACTGGATTCCCATGATACTCAGGGGTACTCAAAAACTCCGGTTGTCCCTGATCTCCTAATGTAGCCCATACTTCGGATTTCAAATGTTTATTCATCAGGGGCACGGTAAAAATATGCGCTCCACCAGGTTTAAGTGTCCTGGCAATCTCTCCAAACGCCTTCTCGGGATGATACACATGCTCCATCACATCCTGTGTGACAACCAGGTCAAATGATTCATCTGCAAAGGTTTGTTGCTCCAAATCCTCGTTACGGAAATTATCGACTATTGTACCGAAAGGTTGCCGTGGAAAATATTGGGAGGCAATGTAACCCTTGCAACCGTTGCTCAGCTTCTGACTTGCCACCCTCACGGCAGGGGACGATTCATGAATATCAAGGTTTTGCCAGTTGGGATAATGTTTTTCTATAATATGTATCAGCGCGCGTTCCCTGGGAATAGAACCACAGTTTGTACACATAAAATTGTCCCGGAGCCAACTGTGATGCGACTCAAAAATCGCCTTCTTGTCACAACAAGGACAATATCCCTCCTGAGAGAAATAGAAACCGTTCGGGTAAGGAAGTTCAACTGTGTGACTCGTTTTCATTGAATTTGTATCAGGCTATGAAGGAGGAAGCAAAGTCCATCATAAGTTAAGTAAACAGATAAAGTAATCAAATAACATTGACACGATACCCCAAACTTTCAGCGATCGAGCCGAAAATCCGTTCAAATGCATGTTCCAATCCTCCGTTCAGAATATTGCCTTCGGCAAAATCGGTGCTGGAGTAAGCTTTCTGTTTAATTTTATGCAGAATATCGGGCCTGATCCAGAACATGGAGCCGGCAAAATAAATCAACGTCTTGTCGAAATATGGATCCAAACCCAAATCGTTGCATAATTTTCCAAGCATTGGCTCATTTCCATCGGAGGAAAAGGCAAGAAATTTTTGAGGGCCCATCATGCCAATCTTATCATCTTCGGCAAATTTTTCAATGATCTTTTCCACCCCATTCCTAGGGATCAGTGAATCCAAAAGCAATTTCCTCCAATCGTCCCCATTCTCGATTGATTTATCAAACCGTTTTATTTCATTAATGTAAAAATGACTGTTCAGTGATTTTTTAGAATGAATTTTCAAAATCAAATCGTAGGAAAGAAGGTCCACATGATTTAAAAAGGTAATCAGGCCTCCAATATCCTTTCCCCTGTTTTCACACATTAGAAAATGTGCATGGGGAATTCTTTTATGGATTTTGTACATGGCAAACTGATCATCCTTCACAAAAGTTACATACAGGTCGAATGCACTGTTGATTCGCTTCAAATAGGAAATAAACTCCTCCGCCAGATCGGTGTAAAACAAATGCAGATGAACTGCAATCTTTGGATGATCTTTCGGGATTGGGGTCTTATATCGTTCATTGGAGCTCTTGAAATTTTTCTCAAAATCTGCAAGATAATCAGAGATCAAGGCTGTATTATATTTGCTTTTTTTCGAAACGACTTTTTCCCAATCATTCAATTGATAAAACCGGGATAAAAACCCTTTAATCAGCAACTCCCTTTTTAAAAAGGGATAACGAAAATCCTGAATAATGGGTTTCCAGAGGTCAATGGCCGGATTAATCTCATACAACGGTCGGTCTGGAGAAGCTTTCTGAAGATTTTCGTAATCCACATAGGCCCCGATTTTGAAATCATGCTCCATCATCAGCTTACTTATCCCCAGCTCATAATTCTGAATGATTTTATTTTTATCTGTCAAACGCTCCATGTTTTTCCAGAAATCGACCCACAGGGAAGATTGAAGGATCGAATGGTTAAAACACATAAAATAGCTCTGTATATGCCTGGAAAACTGCTGGCTCTCGGTCATACCCCACATATCAAGACCTTTTGCAGTCATTTCCCTCACAATACTCTTCAAATCATGAAAAGGGCCAAATACACTGTCATTAGCGAGTATTACTTTTCTGTACTTTATACCATACTCTACTTTGGACAGACCACATTTCCAGGAACCAAAATCCAATCCGACATTTGGAGTTTCAAGAATTAGTTTCGAATATTTTTTTAGCCGGATAATATCTGCCTCTGAGAGCGGAGAAGTGGAAACAAACACCAGGTCACATCCGGATTTGACCAGCTCCTCAAGATAATGGAAAACATATTCTGCAATTATATTCCCATAACTGAATGAGGCGAAGATACAGAGACTATCCTGTTCTTTTTTATATCCGTTATACCTTACCAGATAATCATTCTCTTCATTTTCTTTTTTGCTAAATATCAGAGATTTGACTTTTTGTTTCATGAATACTGTTTGAACAAATGCATAATTGAATTAAACCAAGCCAGAGATTCGAAATGACAAAATCATTTGAATTTTTTGAGAATCTGTTTTATTTTGTAGGTTTCTGCAAATTTGTGAATCCCCTGCGCCATTTTCCAGGATCGGGCAGAATATAAATCTTCTAATTTATCCAGCAGCTCTGCATTCTTTCGTTGAAGATCCAGATTCAGTTCTATCAGTTTAGCGGCTTCTCTTTTTGCTTCTTCGGGAATCAGGAACAACGGTTCAAAGTCCGTAACGGAGAATGATTTTTTCTTTATCTCTGAAACTACATCACCTGTCAATGCGTCCAGCGTAGCCTGCAGATACGCATAGGTATGTTTCATATCCGGCTCCAAATGTGCTCCTTCCGCCCATTCGTTCCAGGCATTGATAAATACATACTGCTCCTCCGGTGCGTTGTGTTTTTTTGTCAGCTCAATTTGCTTATGCAAATAATAGGCATAGAGCAAAGGGGAGGAACCATGAAAAATAAAGCCACCCTTCTCCCTTCTGGGTGTATTGTCCCAGGCTGGGAATGCACTTCTGAAATAAGGATAATTCGGATTGGGCAGGTTCACGAGATGCTCCATAGTCTGCATGTAATTCACCATGGTCACATCCTGGTAATTAAACATTTCAATCTGATGCTTATAATGAAAAACCGTTTGAGGAGCAAACTGCGTAGAGGCGTCAAGACCGAATTCGGAAGGAGGAACATCTGCATGCCAGCTTTCCACAGCAACCAGATACAAATCGTCTATTCCATGCTTTTTAGCCTCCTCCCTCCAAATAGAGGCAGTACGTTTCATGTCGGGAAGCAACTTGGGACGCCATAAAAGCAACATGGGTTTATCCTTAACACGGATATACCGATTATCCCTGAATGCAGGAATAAGATCTTTGATGAATGCACGATCATCCTCATCCGAATGATTTTGAGCAATCAATACATCCTCTTCCCGCCCATCCCAGCGTTTCGTCCAATTCTCATTGGCCCAGCAAACGCAAAAAGGGAAATCAGGTTTTTTGCTCTTAAGCATTTGTTCAAAAGGCAGACTCATCAGCTTTTTGCCTCCAAACCAATAATGATAATAACAAAAACCATAAATCCCGTATGCTTTCGCCATTTCAGCCTGAGCTTCTCTGACTTCGGGAATCCTTAAATCATAATATCCCAGATCCGCAGGTAAATGAGGTTGATGATGACCTTTAAAATGAGGTTTAGCCTTTGATACATTCCTCCATTCGGTAAATCCTTTACCCCACCACTTATCATTCTCTTCAAAAGGATGAAATTGAGGCAAATAATGTGCAATGAGTTTCACCTCATTCGGTTTCTTCTTTCCGTCCTTTGGATTCATCTGTAAAGCAATATATAGTCCTAATTTAATCTTCTGTTTACTTTCGTAATCTGCAAATACAAGTGAATTACACTTCAAATAATTGCAAGTTGATCCGCTAAGCCTTTTTCTCCTTCTCTTTGATATATTTGTTCTGTTTTATGCAGAATCAAGAGATAGAATAATAGCCTGAAATATAACGATTTAGAATTCAAAACACAGATGTAGCAAAATTAGTAATTTAAAGAGTGTAAATAAAAAAAATCAGATTAGAATGTTATTTATCCCTATACCTAGCATTTCTCTAAAAATTAGATCAATTCGCTTGTTTTTGATCAAAACCCATCCTAGATTTACTTCGGAAATTACCCACAGAAGATAGCGTGAACCGATTGATGGAAAGAAAAAAACCTGGCCCCCGAATTACCGTTTTTGCACACTTGTTTTACCCTTCACTTTTCAACGAGATACTCCCTTTTCTGTTAGGACTTTCTGAATATAACGTACACCATTACATCAATGTAGGCTCTGACTTTTCAGTTGATCAGGTTCAGAACCAAATTCGAAAAGCATTGCCCTCCTGTTTTCTGCTTCAAAGTCCCAACAAAGGCAAAGACATTGGTGGAAAACTGGCCTTATTGGAGCTTTATATTCAATTAAAAGAAACAAGTGACTACTTCATTTTTATACATGACAAGCTAAGCCCACAGTTGCTTAATGGAGATAAGTGGAGAAATCAATTGCTACGTATTTTGGAGGTAAAAGCAATCAAAGAAATTCTACAGCTCTTTGAAACTGCGTCTGACATCGGTATTATCGGATCGAAGGAGCACATAAGTAACGAATATAATCAGGAAACATCTTCCTTTGAATCTACCAACGATCAGTTACTTCAAGGCTATATTCAGGAATTGGGGCTTAAAAACAAGCAATTCCCTTTTATTGCAGGAAACATGTTCTGGATCAGGAGCTCGATCTTTGAATCTTTTTTCAAAATCCATCCCCCTTTACTTCTTAGATCAGGCCTGGAACCTGGAAATGTAACGGATACGGACAAAGGAACCAGGACACATTCACTTGAACGGATTTTCAGTTGGATCGCCCTCGACCAAGGCTATCGAATCAAAGGTATTTAAGTTATGCTGACCAGCCCCATACATGTTCTTTCCTACGAGGAGCTTCCCTTCAATAGTCAACCCTCAGAGGCTATTTTTTCATACCGCCTCACTCCGGAAGAATTGATAAGCCACGAAATCAAAATTCTTGATTACTTTCTTCACACACCCTCTTTCGCTTGCATTTTGTTAGACTTAAGGAATTGCAAAACATTGACAGAGGATACGCTGCAGGTGCTTTCCCGCCGACTTTGCCTGATAAGCTTTACCGGAAATTACTTTAAGCCGAATAATATACCTGTATTGGGCATCTTAAGAAACCGAAATACTGATACCGGCCGCTTCAACTATACAGTATCCGGAATACGTCATGCTTTGTTAAACCAGGGCTTCGATTCCGTTCACATTTTGCAATATGACGAGAGCGACCCAACCGCTCCAGGGCAAACTTGTTTCTATATTTCGGATGAAAGGATAAATCAGGTAGAGAATGATTTTAAAAAATTCGTCTTCACAACCTTTCTGAATCATTCGTCCATTCCTCCTTTCCTGTTTTTTAATGGCAAATCTTATGCTGACTCTGAAATTTTGCGAAGCCGGTTTGTAAATGCAGAAACTGTTTTTGCTTCCGAAAATCCGGAAATCTATGCTTTGCTTTTACAGATTAATTCCCTCCAACATAAAGAAGAAAAATTGGTATTGGAAAACAATCGAATTAAGTTTGAATTTGTGAATTCCGAGTCGTACAGAAAACAATTGAAAACGGAGTCGAACTACCTGATTGAATGGCATCAAAAAGAAATCATTAAAATCAGGGATTTCTATCATTCACAATATGAAACGTTACCTCTCTGGTATAAGCGTGCAGGTCACTTTTTACGTATTCTGCTGGGTCGCAACTCAAAGAAAGACAAAAATTAAATCGATTTCCACTAAATATCCGGACGTCGCTTACGATATACTCAGAAGTGAAATTTGGGCTGATGCCGCTTAAATATAAACAGTTTGCTACTTTCGTATCGAAAGATGGAAAAACCAGCTTTCGGGTCCCTATTTTCACTGTGCAATGAAGTATTGGCTTCTGACAACCGAATTTCCTCCATTTTACGGCGGAGGTATTTCCACTTATTGTGGTCAGACCTGCACGATGCTCTCCGGAGCAGGAAATCAGGTAACTGTTTTTTTGCCTCACTATGAGTCAGAAAAGATACTGATAACCTGGGAAAAAGAAATTCGTGTTATCCGGTTTAATCCTTCCATCTCACCCACTTCCAAATTTTTGGGATATGAAGCAAATCTCAGTTTTGTCTTTGCGGAAGAAGTTATCCGGGTGATAACCGAAGAAGGAAAACCGGATGTGATAGAAAGTCAGGAATATTTGGGAATTCCTTATTATCTGCTCCAGAAAAAACACCTTGGTTACGAGGCACTGCAAGGAATTAAAACGGTTCTCACACTCCATGCACCGAGCTTCCTTTACTTTGACTACAATCAGGTTCCTCTATACAAGCATCCCAATTTCTGGACAGGTGAGATGGAGCGGTTCTGCATCCGCGCCGCCGACATTGCTATTTCTCCTTCCGCCTATCTGGTAGAAGCCATTAGAAGCCGTATGGATCTCAGCGGGCTTGATATACAGGTACTTCCAAACCCTTTCGAACCCGACTACCTGGATGCTCCGGTGCCTGATTTCCAGAAAGCGGAGGTACTCTTTTACGGAAAACTTATTCCGCAAAAGGGATGTATCGAACTCCTTTCTTATTTCAAAGAATTATGGGATGAGGGTTTACAGATACCACTTCGCTTAGTCGGAGGGGGACAGCATTTCTTTCATCCGCTCGAAAAAGACCTGGGGGAGCATCTGAAACAAAAATACAAGCCTTATGTTGACCGGAAACTCTTACTGGTGGAAGGAGAAATCACCCCTCAGGAGCTGGCAACTCGTCTCAGTGGTGCCCAGGTCATTGTCATTCCTAGCATCGTGGACAACTTGCCATACACGGTGCTCGAAGCGATGGCCCTGGGCAAGGTAGTTCTGGCTTCCCGTCAGGGAGGTCAAAGCGAAGTGATCACTCACCAGGTAGATGGTTTTTTGTTTGACCATCGGGAGAAAGGATCTTTCCGGGAAAACCTATTAAAGATAAGGGCATTGACCAAGTCCGCACACCTAGCAATAGGTGAACAAGCCAAGGAGAAAATCCGAACAGCTTATCATCCTGCAAGGATTTTAGAAAAAAAAATAACGATTATTCAACAAGGAGGCAGCACCGGCACAAGCAGCCGTTTCCCCCTTATCAGGCCTCCTGCAACCGTTGCTCTTCCGACTTTTAACACAACTAATAAGGTCTTAACAGTTGTGGTTCCTTATTTCAATATGGGGCAATACATTCCGGATACCATCCGGAGTATTAAAGCCTCCACCTACCGACCTATACGAATCCTCATCGTGAACGATGGAAGTACGGATGGTGGAAGTATTCAGACACTGAAAGCGTATGAAACAGACCCTCAGATACGCATTATCCACAAAGCGAATGCCGGTTTAGCGCTTGCCAGGAATACGGGAGCAGCTGAGGCTGACAGTGATTTTCTTGCATTTCTCGATCCCGACGACACGGTTGCCCCAGACTATTACAGGCAGGCTGTACGCCTGTTATTGGAAAAGGAGAATATCAGTTTTGTAGGCTGCTGGGCTCAGTATTTTGGGGAAAGTTCAGACATCTGGCCCACCTTTAATCCGGAACCACCCTATGTGCTTTTACACAATTGCATGAATACCTCCGCTATGATTTACAAACGGGTTCATTTCCTGGATGCAGGACTGAATGATGCCCGGATGATTTACGGGATGGAAGATTATGACAGTATGCTAGGCATGCTGGCCAAAGGCTACCGGGGAGTGTCTTTCCCTGAACCCTGGTGGAACTACCGTATCCGCAAAGATTCCATGGCCAGAGGCTTTACCAACGACAGTAAACTTTTCCTGTACAAATTGCTGGCTGAGAAGTATAGGGCGTTTTACGGAGCCTACGGGTCTGAGCTCTTCCTGCTTCTCAATTCCAACGGTCCTTCTCTCAATATCGATAATCCCACCCTAAATCGGGGAATTTATTCTAAATTTGCCGGATCAAAAATTGGTCAATACCTCATCCGAAAGGTGAAAAAGAACAAGTACCTGAGGCCTGTGGTTATCAGAATCTATAAAAAGTTGGTCAAATAATTATGGGATTATCACTGGGGGAATACGCCAAAAATTGGTTTAAACATACCAACAAAGCTGAACGTATCTGGCTCATGGCCAAGATTGAGTTTAAGTTGCGTTATTATGAAAACACGATGGGATTGCTCTGGGCCCTGATGAAACCAATTGCTGATGTTCTTATCTATTATATTGCTTTTAAAGTGATTATGGGCGTCACTATCCCTCATTATGCCGTTTTTGTTTTCATGGGCATTATTATTTTCAATTATTTTTCCGAATGTTCTGGTGGCACTATCCTTATTTTGCAGACAAAACGGTATCTGTATGAGTATACCAACATGGATAAACTCGAGATTTATCTTTCAGTGGTAATCAGTAATTTTATTGGCTTTCTCTTCAACTTGGTGATTTTTCTCGTCTTTTGCCAATTTGACCATGTGCAACTCAATTACCACATGATTTATTTGATTCCATTGATGTTGAATCTGATAATCCTTGCGCTGGCATTTTCATTGATTCTCTCCAATCTTTACCTTTGGGCAAAGGATATCAACCAGATCTGGGCTATTATTTCCCAAATCTTATTCTGGCTCTCTCCGATCATTTATACTACAGAACAACTCCACAAAAAAGTCCCCTACTTGGAGTATATCAATCCTATAGGAGGACTGATCAGCAACACCCGGCATGTACTAATGGACCAAGAGCACCCTAACCCCGATTGGAACCTGATGGGTTTTGATTTCGTTTACGCACTCTTTTTCCTGCTTATAGGTATCTCCCTGCTGAAAAATCTGGGACCAAATGCCTCAGAAAAATTGTAATTGAAGTTAATGCAGACTATGGAAATTAAACAAGAAGTGGCTATTGAAGTATTCAAGCTTTCAAAAACCTTCAACATACGGGACGATAATTACAATACTGTAAAACAACGTTTTTTTCATTTATTCAATCCAGCCCCTCTTCGTCAAATCAATGCGCTTAAAGATGTGCACTTTTCCATCCCGAAAGGAGAATGCATTGGTATTATTGGAGGAAACGGAAGCGGCAAATCAACCCTTGTTAAATGCATGGCTGGTATTTATCAGTCCACACAGGGTTATATCAAACTAAAAGGTTCTATGATGCTTATGAACCTTGGTGTGGGCATGAGTCATGAGCTTACTGCACGTGAAAACATATACGTATCCGGTTCTGCATTGGGCCTCAAAATCTCCGAAATAGACAAAATATTCGACCAAATTGTCGCATTTTCTGAGCTGGAAGATTTTGTCAATACCAAAGTCAAATACTTTTCTACAGGAATGGTTCAACGCTTATCTTTTTCTATTGCTGCTCATGCCAGAGCAGATATCATGTTCCTCGATGAAGTCTTTGCAGTAGGAGATCAGAAATTTCTGGAGAAAGCAGTAAAGGTGGTAGAAAAATCGTGGATTGAAGGTAGAACAACTGTTATCGTAAGTCATGCCATGCCCATCATTGCAAAATACTGCAAAAAGGTAGTTTATCTTAAAAAGGGAGAAATGATTTATTTCGGAGATCCAAAGACTGCTATTGACATGTACCAAAGCGATCCTTCCAACCATATTTAGGCCTCCTCTTCGCGCTGCGGTGGACTGCTCATCAGCGGAATAAAAAATCCGATAAAAGCCAGGCCCTGGTTGCGACTGAACATGACTTCGGTGATCAGGTAAATAGTCAGAGAACACATAAAGAACAGAAATACTTTATCCTTTCTTCTCCAGGCCTCCCGAAATGGGAAAAAGAATACGGCCCCAACAAACAGCACAAACCCAATCACTCCAAAGCTCAACAGCGCATCCAAGTATTGGTTATGGGAGTTTAACCGGTATTGAATAGCAAAATCAAAATGCCTCTGCTCATATTCCTTGATCAGTGCATCTTCCGAATCGCCTATCCCCGTCCCTACCAGCCAATGCTCCCGGATCACTTCTTTCGAGCAGCTCCAGATTGCCAGACGGGTATTCACACTGTTCCAGTTGTCACTGGTATGCGCTCCGTTAAAATGATCGGCAGGCCCTTTACTCTCGTAGTTGTAATTCATCTGGGTAACAAATAACAGCCGGCTCGATGCTTTGGGAAACAGCTTATAAAAAAAACTTCCTGCAAGTACTAACCCAAGTGCCAGAATAGCCCCGGTCAGGTATTGCTTACGGCTGTATATCATATAAACAAGTTGCCCGGCTATCACCACCAGCAACAGCAACAAAGCCGTGCGGCAAGCCAGCAGGTAGACGAATGCCACGAGGAAGATGACAGTACAAACAGCCAGATTGCGGATACGTGTTTTCCCAAAATATCCCTGCTGCAGGTTCCACAATAAGATCACCACGGCAAAATTGACATACATGGCAAAGTATACCGCCTGTTTTTCGAAGAGTATTCCGAGGCTATCGTTGTAAAGGTATCCTGTATCACCGGTATTCAATGTCTGAAAAACACCATATCCAAGTCCAAGTAAAGCGGCAGCAGCCGTGGTCCAGGCAAACAGCAGCAGGATTTTTTTAATCTCTGATTTAAGAAGCAACGACGTACCGAGAAAAAAAGGAAGGTAAATAAGCGGGGAACGGTATTCTGTCCATTTTAACCCATTGCTCCTGTTGGTAGAATACACGAGGGTGCAAACCTGATAGAGGTACCAAAGCAATAAGGCCATTGCGGCCTTGTTCATCAGCAACCTTTTCAGGTGACGGTAGTTGCCGGCGTATATCCAGGCCAAACCCATACAGATGATGGCTACATTATTGAACTTAATGAAAGGACCGTACAGTGAAATAACAAACAGGCAGATGGAACGAAAGTAAAGGGTATTTGCAGGAATGAACCGGCCTATCCTGTTATCATCGCCAATTACCATAAACGTACATTCAAAATACGTTTGACACGTTTCTTGGTTCGGGTGGTACGGGTGGCGCGTTTTTTAACGGGAGCCGGGCCCTTTTTATATTCGTCGTTGTAACTCGAAGCCATCTTTTCGGCATTAAAATAGTGGAAACAGAGGTCGTACGAATATTCTCCCATCGACCGGATACTTTCCCGGTAGGCATACAGGTTCAAAATCTTTTTTTCCGCATCTTCCACCGATGAAAAAAGCTCACCGTTCTTACCCGACCGCACCAGATCGCGGTTACCCACACAATCTGTCAGCAGGAGGCATTTTTTCAGGTTCATAGCTTCGAGCACAGCCAAGGGCAACCCTTCATACTTGGAAGTGCTCAGGTACAAATCGGATGCTTTGATTTCTTTCTGCACATCTTCGGCCGACAACCATCCCGACACCCTTATATTTTCGGCACTGAGCAGCTCTTTATCCACCCCGTCCCCTATCCATACAAACTCAAAATTCTTCAGCTCGCGAAAGCGCAGCGCCAGATCATTAAACATCTTCGGGCCTTTCTGACTGACGATACGGCCGGCGGTGATGATCCGAAACGTATTCAGGTTCTTGACCGTTTTTACTTCATCGGTCGTGAGGATGGAGGTTCCGTTATTGATGTAGGAAGCTTTGATGCCGATATTGACATAAGCCCTGCGCTCGGATTTGGAAGTACAGATCACCCGCCCCCCGAAGAGACTCGCAAACTGCTCCAAACGCTTGTAGAGGGAAACTTTAAAATCACTCAGGTCATCGATCAGGAAAGCGGCACCGTTGGGTGTATAAATTACATTTTCAATACCCAGGATACTGCAGGCGATCCGCCCTAAAAAGCCTGCCTTGGAAGAATGGAGGTGGACCGCGTCGGCATGTTTGAAGCGTTTTAAAATGCGGACCAGACGAACAAGTGCATTAAAATCCTTTTTGAAATTCAGCTCCCTCTGTACATTCGCCCAACGGATAAACTTCACATTGTTCTTAGGGAAATATTTTTTTACTTCAGCGGCCGCAGTGAGGTTTGACCGTTCGCCATGAATGATAATATGGGTGTTGTCCATCATGTTCTCGGTCAGAGACTTGATATAGGTTGCAACACCCGCAGCAAAAGGTTCTACTATGTGGATTATGACCATCTATTCACTTTAATGTATTCAAATACCGGACTAAACGAAACGGAGCAAGCAACAAAAGCAACATGCGCATAACACCTCCCGTTTTTAATACCGGGTTAGTACCGAACTTGCTGATGATCTTCAAGCGGGAAAGCAACTGCAGCTTTCTGTTTTGGGAGGAAACCCCGTTTTCGCTTATTTCACTGACCAGCAAGATGTCCGGCAAATTAATCGCCTTACCCATACGGGTAATTTGATAGAAAAATGCATAATCTTCACAATGCGGAAAATTTTCCGGATACAAACCTATGCGCTGCAACACTTCTTTCCGGAACATCACACTGGGATGAATAAAGCTGCATTTAAAATGCATTTCCCTCTGAATATCATCGTATTCCAGTTTATGTTGATAGGTGTATCCCTTACCTGTGTCAAAGTTTTTAAACTGCACACCCGTGCCTACCAACCACACATCCGGATGCGCTTCGAGGTAAGTTACCTGCTTGGCAAAGCGCTCTTCCACGCATATATCGCCACAATCCAACCGCGCGATATACTTATAATCTTCCCGCTTCAAAAGTGTTGTTAAGGCGCTGTTAAGAGCCCGTGCAACGCCTTGATTCTCCGGGAGCCGAATGATTCGCAATTCAGAGAACGATTCAGCCACCCCTGCCAGATCCTCTCTGGTCAACGCCGCTGCGCTCCCATCGTCAACGATGACAACTGCAATCAAATCTGAAGGATACTGAATTGAATGTAAAGACCTTAGCAAGCCTTCCTTATTATTGAAATAAGGTATGAGTAGAATAAAGTCTTTCAAATTCAATGAGCTACCGATAGATTTCCCACATTATTCTGGAAAGAGCAAATATAGCGGATTCTGTCTTCACTTTTCCGTAAAAAAACACAGATTTTAGGGTAAAACTGATAATTTTCTTACGTTTTCAAAAGACGCTTTGCCTTCGGGTCAAAGCTGTATCTTTGCATTAAAATTAGCCCTCTCATGCTTGAATCTCCCGATATCGCCCTCTTAAAAAGCCCCTCGCTGGCTCCTTCCCTGAAAAAAATAGCTGATAAAGTTTTATCCGGAACCCGCATTACCCCGGAAGAAGGACTGGAACTTTATAACAAGGGAGAAATTGGTTTTCTGGGTATGCTGGCCAATTTTGTTCGGGAAAAGAAGCATGGAACAAGAACCTTTTTTAACCGCAATTTTCATATCGAGCCCACCAACATTTGTGTTTACGATTGCAAATTTTGTTCTTATTCCCGTTTGCTCAAGCAAAAAGAAGGATCCTGGGAATTGACAGCTGAGCAGATGCTCGACATCGTTCGCAAATACCAGGGCCAACCCGTTACAGAGGTACATATGGTAGGAGGCGTTCATCCCCGTATGGGCCTGCAGTTTTTTGCCGACCTCCTGAAAGACATCAAGAAACTGAGACCTGAGCTGCATATCAAAGCATTCACTCCGGTGGAATTACATTACATGTTTAAAAAGGCTAAAATGGGTGTTCGGGAAGGATTGCAGCTGTTGAAAGACCATGGACTGGATTCCATGCCCGGAGGAGGTGCCGAAATTTTTGATGAAGCTGTACGTAAAGAGATCTGTGAAGACAAATGCACCTCTGAAGAATGGCTACACATACACGAAACGGCTCATGAGCTGGGTATTCCTTCCAATGCCACCATGCTTTATGGCCATATTGAAAAATTTGAACACCGAATCGATCACCTCGAACGTCTGCGTCAATTGCAGGATAAAACCCACGGGTTCAACACTTTTATACCACTCAAGTTCAGGAACAAGGAAAACCAGATGTCACATGTGCCCGAATCTACTGTAGTGGAAGACCTGAGAAATTACGCCATTTCCCGTATCTACCTCGACAATTTCGAGCACATCAAAGCTTACTGGCCAATGATAGGAAGAACCACTACCCAGCTGGCCCTCAATTTTGGTGTGGATGATATTGACGGTACCATTGACGACACCACCAAAATATACACCATGGCCGGCTCAGAAGAGCAAAACCCGGCGTTAACCACGGAAGAACTTGTTAACCTCATCAAACAAGCCGGTAAACACCCCATTGAAAGAGACACGCTTTATCATACGGTGACAGATTACCTGCATCACGACTTTTCTGCTCCGGCTTCACAAAACTAAATGACTACAGGCCGGGACATAAGGGCCCGACGAGAAATAGCCCGACCTGCGATGTAAACAGTCACATTTTTGTTAAATCCGAACATATTAATTACTTTTAACCCCATAAAGCGGAAAAGCATATATCCTCCATTTCCTTCATCAGAGAATTATTGCCGCTGTAGTTCTTGAATAATCACTGACCAGAAAAAATCTAATTTTCCGAATGGACTATAACACACAACAACCCAAGCTGCTCATGAGTGAGTATGGGCGTAACATCCAAAAGATGATCGACCACGCGCTGGCACTGACAGACCGGGACGAACGCAACCGCGCCGCACAAGCCATCATCAGCATCATGGGTCAGTTAAACCCCCACCTGCGTGATGTGACCGACTTTAAGCACAAGCTCTGGGACCACCTCTTTATCATTTCCGATTTCAAGTTTGATGTGGATTCCCCTTATCCGAAGCCTACTCCGGAAACATTTCAGACCAAGCCCGAACGCGTGGCCTACCCTTCCCGTGATATCCGTTACAAGCATTACGGAAAGGCAGTAGAAGCGCTGATCAAGAAAGCAGTGGAAATGGAAGACGGAGATATGAAGACCGCACTTGTCGAGCAACTGGCTCACATGATGAAACGTTTCTATCTCACCTGGAACCGGGATTCGGTAAATGACGAGCTCATCGTACAGCACATCATGGAGCTGTCAAAAGGCAAACTGAAACTGGCCGACAACTTCCGTTTTAAATACACGAATGATATTCTCGGAAAGGCGGCCAACTTCAATCAGCGCGCGAATGAAAATGCGCCCAAGCAGTTTAAGAAGAGCAACAACTTTCAGAAAAATAATTTCCAGAAGAACAACAACAACCGGAACAACAACGGTGGCAAATACAAGAACTTTAAAGGAGGGAAATAGCACCTGTGGCCATATTTGAAATTAACGGAGGAAAAAAACTCAAAGGAGAACTTACCCCACAAGGTGCCAAGAACGAAGCCCTGCAGATTCTATCGGCAGTACTGCTGACACCGGAAAAAGTTACCATCAACAACATCCCCGACATCGTAGATGTCAATAAACTCATCGATCTGCTTCGTGAACTGGGTGTGAAGGTTCACAAAAACGGACCGGAATCCTATACCTTCCAGGCCGACGATGTGAATGTGGATTACCTCAACTCCGAAGCCTTCCGCAAAAAAGGCGGAGGCCTGAGAGGTTCTGTGATGATCATAGGCCCTATGCTCAGTCGTTTTGGCAAGGGCTACATCTCCAAACCCGGAGGTGATAAGATTGGTCGCCGGAGACTGGACACCCACTTTATCGGTTTCCAGGCCCTGGGTGCCAAATTTGTTTACGACGCTCAATCTGAATTTTATAAAGTAGAAGCCAGCAACCTCCAGGGATGTTATATGTTGCTGGACGAAGCCTCTGTTACCGGCACTGCCAATATTGTGATGGCTGCCGTAATGGCCAAAGGCATTACCACCATCTACAACGCTGCCTGCGAACCTTATCTCCAGCAGTTGTGCCGCATGCTCAACAGCATGGGCGCCAAGATTACAGGGGTGGGATCTAACCTGCTTACCATTGAAGGGGTAACTTACCTTTCGGGATGTGAGCACCGTCTGCTCCCTGATATGATTGAAGTGGGCAGCTTTATCGGCCTCGCTGCCATGACCCAGAGCGAAATCACTATCCGCAATGTGGGTTTTGATCACCTGGGCATTATCCCCAAGACATTTGAACGCCTGGGCATCAAGCTCGAACGCAGAGGCGATGATATTTTTATCCCCGAACAGGACGTTTACGAGATCGATACATTTATTGACGGCTCCATCCTTACTATTTCCGATGCCATATGGCCGGGCTTTACGCCCGACTTGCTGAGTATTGTATTGGTAGTAGCCACACAAGCCAGGGGTAGCGTACTCATTCACCAGAAGATGTTTGAGAGCCGCCTGTTTTTTGTAGACAAACTGATAGACATGGGCGCCCAGATCATTTTGTGCGACCCTCACCGCGCTACCATCATCGGCCTGGGAAGAAAACAAAAATTAAGAGCCATTTCCATGGCTTCCCCTGACATTCGGGCAGGAGTAGCCTTGCTTATTGCCGCACTTTCGGCGGAAGGAAAAAGCACCATATTCAACATCAACCAGATTGACCGGGGTTACCAGCATATTGACACCCGCCTGCAAGCTCTTGGCGCGGATATTGTAAGAAAATCGTAATCAGTTAACACACAACCCATGAAAAAAGTAAACATCCTGCTCCTCCTTGCTGCCCTGGCCTTTGCCGGTATGAGTTTTATCGGCTATTCCCGTCTGGGAGAAACCGTTGGCACCGATATCGGGAACAGAGCTCCGGAACTGAAATTCAAAAGCCCTGAAGGCAAGGAATATGCCCTCTCTTCCCTGCGTGGAAAGCTGGTGCTGATTGATTTCTGGGCATCGTGGTGCGGTCCTTGCAGAGGCGAAAACCCCAATGTGGTAGCTGTTTACAAGAAGTATCATACCTCTAAATTTGCCGACGCCAAAGGTTTTGAGATCTATAGCGTATCCCTGGATAAAGACAAAACTTCCTGGCAAAATGCCATTGCTGCCGATAAGCTCGAATGGCCCTACCACGTGAGCGACCTCAAATGGTGGCAGTCGGAAGCAGGACAGCTTTACGGCATCAATTCCATCCCCATGAACTTCCTCGTGAACTCAGAAGGAATTATTATCGCCAAAGGTCTTAGAGGGCACGACCTCGATGCCGAACTGGCCAAGCATGTAAAATAGACCGATGCCTGCAAAATTGCCGGTTTTGGTACTTTTCCTTTCTTTTTACCTGTCAATTTGACTTTCTTATATTTGCTGGCAGTAAATTTGCCAGCACTAATCCTGATTTTGGGAAAACCGGGGGAATGCCTTTTTTTTTCAAAAACAGTTGATATTCAAACATAAATCCATCACCCATTGTTTAAGCGATTCCGGAAAATGAACACGAACGAAAGCGAAGTATTGAACAACCAGGAAGAAAACACATCCGAAAATTCAGGTGCTGCAAACGAAACAGCGCCGGAGACACCGATAGCGGCTGCGCCGGAGAAATCTCCTGAAGAAACCGTCAAAGAGTTAAACGACAAATACCTCCGGCTGTATTCCGAATTTGACAATTACCGGAAACGGACTATCCGGGAAAGGGCTGAGCTGATCAAGACTGCCGGAGAGGATATCTTTAAAAACTTCCTCCCCCTGCTGGATGACATTGAGCGTGCGCTCAAATCAAACGAGAAAGCCGTTGACATCAAAGCCGTTAATGAAGGCCTGACACTGATACACCACAAATTCAGCCAATCGCTCAAACAAAAAGGGCTGGAACCGATCAATGCGGTTGGACAGGAATTCAATGTCGACCTGCACGAAGCCATTACCAATATCCCTGCCCCAAACGAGCAGATGAAAGGAAAAGTGGTGGACGAAGTAGAGAAAGGATACACGTTGAATGGAAAAGTAATCCGTTTTTCAAAGGTGGTCGTCGGTAACTAATTCATATTTTAATTGTCGCAATGAGCAAACGAGATTTTTACGAGATACTGGGTGTCACCCGCAATGCGGAGGACGATGAGATCAAGAAAGCATACCGGAAAATGGCCATCAAATTCCACCCGGACAAGAACCCGGGGGATAAAAGCGCCGAAGACAAATTCAAAGAAGCTGCAGAGGCATACGAAATCCTGAGCAACCGCGACAAGCGTGCCCGTTACGATCAGTTTGGTCATGCCGGTGTGGGTGGTGCCTCAGGAGGAGGCGGAGGTGGAGGATTCGGTGGCATGAACATGGACGATATCTTCAGCAATTTCGGAGATATCTTCGGAGGCCACTTCGGCTTTGGAGGAGGTGGTCAGCGCGGAGGAGGCAGAAGGGTAAACAAAGGATCCAACCTGCGTGTAAAAGTCAAACTCACCCTCGAAGAGATTGCTAACGGCGTAGAGAAAAAAATCAAGGTTAATAAATATGTTGGGTGTGACAAGTGTAATGGAAGCGGCGCTCACAGCGGCTCCTCCTATTCCCGTTGCACCACCTGTCACGGTTCAGGTCATGTGACCCGTGTTCAGAACACCATCCTCGGACAGATGCAAACCAGCGGCACATGCCCGGCTTGCGGTGGAGAAGGACAGACCATCACGGAAAAATGCAAAGCCTGTCACGGTGACGGCATTGTAAGAGGTGAAGACATTATCACCCTGAATATCCCCGCCGGCGTAGCCGACGGTATGCAACTCAGCGTAAGCGGGAAAGGTAATGCCGGTCCACGTAGTGGTGTCCCAGGGGACTTGATTCTGCAAGTCGAAGAAGCTGAACACGAGCACCTCTTGCGCGATGGCAGCAACCTCATCTATAACTTATTCATCAATTTCGCCGACGCTGCCCTCGGCACCAGTGTGGAAATACCTACCCTGGACGGAAAGGCGAAAATTAAAATTGATGCCGGCACACAAGGAGGAAAATTGCTTCGCCTCAAAGGCAAAGGACTACCCAGCCTGGAATACCACGGCAAAGGTGACCTGGTGGTCAACATCAATATCTGGACCCCTCAACACCTTAGCTCGGAGGAAAAAAAACTGATGGAAAAGTTGAAAGATTCCACCAACTTTGCTCCTCACCCAGGCAAGAAAGACCGTGGATTTTTTGACAGGATGAAAGAATATTTTGAATAAGCCTTTCGAATAACGTTAATACTTCTTTATGGCCGATCTTCTTACCGTATCTCACGTCAGCAAGCAATTTCAGAACTACAGGGCATTGGATGACGTGAGTCTTTCTGTACCCGAAAACAGCATCTTCGGTTTGCTTGGTCCAAACGGAGCCGGAAAAACAACCTTGATCCGTATCATCAACCAGATTACCGGTCCCGATACCGGTGAAGTGCGTTTTCTGAATGAGAAACTGCACCAGGGCCATATCAGTCGCATCGGGTACCTTCCCGAAGAACGCGGACTGTATCGCAAAATGGAAGTGGGTGAACAAGCCCTCTACCTCGCTCAGCTCAAAGGACTCAGCCGGGCCGAAGCCATGAAACGACTGAAGTACTGGTTTGAGAAATTTGAAATACAAGGCTGGTGGAAAAAAAAGATAGAAGAGCTGAGTAAAGGCATGCAGCAGAAAGTGCAGTTTATCGTAACTGTACTTCATGAACCTGCGCTTATTATCCTCGACGAGCCATTCAGCGGCTTCGACCCCATCAATGCCAACCTGATTAAAAACGAGATCCTGGAGCTCAAAGCAAAAGGAAGCACCATTATCTTTTCCACCCATAACATGGGATCAGTGGAAGAGCTTTGTGACCATATCGCACTCATCAACAAAAGCCGCAAAATCCTGGACGGACCAGTCAAGGAAATTCGCAGGACATACAAGACCAATACATACGAAATCAGTTTTGAAGGCAACATGCTCGCCTTTACCCATAACCTGTGGACCGGTGCAGAGCTGCTGGACAAGAAAGAGGAAGATGGAGTAACACAGGCCCGCATCAAACTCCTGGGCAAGACAACCATCAACGATGTAATCAATTCGGTACTTCCGCACATCAGTCTGCATGGTCTGAAAGAAGTTGTACCGAGCATGAATGATATTTTTATTTCCCGCGTCAGCGCAGAGAACGTCACCGTATCCAATCACTTAACCGAATAAGGAGTTATTATGGGTAAAATAGGACTTATCATTCGCAGAGAATACCTGACACGGGTAAAGAAAAAATCGTTCCTGGTTATGACCCTGCTCGGTCCCTTGCTTTTCGGAGGGTTATTTCTGATTCCGAGCTATCTTGATAATGTGTCCGACAATATCAAGCATATTTATGTTGTGGATCAGAGCCTGATCTTCCGCGATGCCATTCCCAATAACGGGAAATACCGTTTTCATTCTGAATATGCAGAGCTCCACCTGGATGTGGTACGAAAGATGTTTAAGGACTCGGACAATGCCTATGTGCTTTTCATTCCTCAGAACATTCTAAATTCAAAAGACCTGAAGCTCTACTCCAAGAAAGCTCCTGGTGTCAACCTTACAACTTACATCACCACTACATTTTCAGGCGAAATCCAGAAGGCCCTGGTAGGAACCAACCAGGTAGACAAATCGGTTATCGACAAATACCTGAAGCTGGTTAACCTGGAATCAATCACTTCCGGAGGCCCAAGCGATCAGGACATCAGTTCTGGCATAGGTGTGTTTTTCGGAGCCCTTATTTACCTTTTCGTCTTCCTCTATTCTGCACAGATCATGCGGGGTGTGATGGAGGAAAAATCGAGCCGTATCGTAGAAGTAATAATCTCTTCCGTGAAGCCTTTCCAGCTGATGATGGGAAAAATAGTGGGTGTGGCTCTGGTGGGACTGACGCAGTTTCTGCTCTGGATCCTGCTGTCCTGCGCAGTACTCTTACCGATGAAAAATTACATCGCCTCCAAAACCACGGAGCAGGCCCTGACCCCTCAATCGATTAAGTCAGGTATGCCTACCAATGTGATGAGTGTGCAAGCCAATGCCTTGAAATCAGCCAACGGAATGGAAAGCGTGGTGGATGCCCTGCAACGGATTAACTGGCCCTTGATCATCTCCTGTTTCATATTCTATTTCCTGGGAGGATACCTGCTCTATGGTTCTTTATTCGCGGCTATCGGTTCGGCTGTTGATGCGGAAACCGATACACAGCAGTTTATGTTACCTGTATCTGCTCCCCTGATACTTTCATTTGCAATGGTAGGCACGATCATGAACAATCCCGATGGCATTGTAGCCTTTTGGTTTTCCATTATCCCCTTCACCGCTCCGGTCGTGATGATGATTCGCCTGCCTTTCGGTGTCCCGCTTTGGCAACTTTTACTATCAATGACCTCACTCATCGCCGGATTTATCTTCACCACCTGGCTGGGTGGCAAGATTTACCGTACCGGAATACTCATGTATGGCAAGAAAGTGAGCTGGAAAGAACTTGGCAAATGGCTGTTCTATAAAGGATAAGCCTTTCTTTATACCGTTTCTATAGACCTGCCGTTCAACACCTGTGCGGCAGGTCTTTCATTACCAGGCAATAATGAGCCGTATCAGCCCGTTTTACATCCAACCCTGAGCGTCAACAATCACCTTTCTTCTCCCGAATAAATTTCTATTTTTGCGTATCTTCATCGATAGACTCACCCTTCACTGCCTATGCGTATTGCCATAATTGACTTGGGTACCAATACATTTAACCTGCTGATCGCCGACCTGCATACCGACGGCACTTATGCTACCTTGTACAAAAACAAGATCGCCTCCAAGCTCGGAGAAGGAGGGATCAACCTGGGTGTTATTCTGCCGGTTCCTTTTCAACGGGGACTGCATGCCCTGAAGGCGCACCAGCAAGTGATCCTGGAATATGGAGTAGAAAAAGTATACGCCCTGGCCACCAGTGCCATCCGCAGCGCAGTGAACGGAGATGAATTCATCACCATCGCTGCCCGGGAAACGGGCATTCAGATTGAAATGATTTCGGGCGACCGGGAAGCCGAACTGATCTATTATGGAGTACGCAGTGCGGTAAAGATGGACAAGCGACTTTCCCTGATCATGGATATCGGAGGAGGTAGTACCGAGTTTATCATTGCCGACAACGAAAAAATCTTCTGGAAGCAGAGTTTCCTACTCGGTGCAGCCCGCCTGCTGGAGCGCTTTCACGAGTCGGACCCTATTACCCCCCGGGAAGCAGAAGCGTTATCGGCCTACCTGATGCAGGAGCTGCAACCTTTGTTTGAAGCCGTTAAAAAATATCCGGTTCATGAGCTTCTGGGCTCTTCGGGCTCCTTCGACTCCCTGGCCGAGATGGTGGCCCACCGTTACCATAGCATAGACATTCTCCACGGCAAGACCGAATATACTTTCCACCTCGAAGATACCACTGCTATTTTCAATGAAATACTGTTATCAACCCGGGCTGAACGGCTCCGGATGAAAGGACTGATTGAGATGCGTGTGGATATGATAGTGGTGTCGGTTATTTTTGTGCGCCTGCTCCTCTCCCACCTGCAAATCCACCACATGCGCCTGTCCACCTATTCGCTCAAGGAGGGTGTGCTGTGGGAGCTGCTCCATCCTTCGGTTGCTTCGCACTGAAACCGGTACGATCAGGCATGGTTAAAAACAATTCATACAAATTGCATTCCCGGCTCACAGTCCGGCCTCAAAACGATTAATTTCGTACCTTCAAATAACGATTTTAACAAAAGCCTATACCCTGCGTGAACCCCAATTACCTGGACGAACTGAATGAGATACAGAAAGAGGCCGTTGTAAATACCGACGGGCCGGTGATGATAGTGGCAGGTGCCGGTTCCGGAAAAACACGGGTACTCACCTACCGCATAGCCCACCTCATCCGCCAGGGTACCGACCCCTTCAACATCCTTGCACTCACGTTTACAAATAAGGCAGCCAAAGAGATGAAGCTCCGTATCGGAAAGATCGTGAGCGAAAGCGAAGCACGCAATCTCTGGATGGGTACCTTTCACTCTGTCTTTGCCCGTATACTCCGCTCGGAGGCTACCCGTCTGGGATACCCATC
>Ga0206898_10008_pt1 | contig 61758 bp, 53 predicted proteins | sample Alteio_BWOrgHeat_50_FD_153237 | JGI IMG/M metagenome (GOLD analysis project Ga0206898, IMG submission 153237) | Enriched cells from forest soil in Barre Woods Harvard Forest LTER site, Petersham, Massachusetts, United States -... | ecosystem: Environmental > Terrestrial > Soil > Temperate forest >...
GGATAAGGAACCTTGTACCAGGACAAGAGATCGTACGAATTTACGACGGCGATGGGAATTATTACTGGCATGACGTGTCAAAAGCAAAGGCTTTTGAGAAAGGTTATATTTTAAACCAGCTTGCCGAGGGCGACTATACCGTTGAAGTTACATTGAATAAAACACGGGTTGAAAAACGCCTGATCCACGTTTATGACGAGGGTGAAAACAAGTGCGTGAAGATTGAAAAAGTGATGTAATTAAACGTTATTTTAAAGAAAGACGCCTTCAGGTTATTGAGGGCGTTTTTGTTTTAAAAATCTCAGGCTGTACATGGGTATTCGTCTCTTCAAAACAGTCCTTCATCTATATTTTATATTTTCTTATCGATAATGCTTTAAGGTATTCATTTATATTTTTACCTTTAATTGTGTCAAACCAACACAATGAGACTGTTGCCAAATTTACCGGCAGCGTTTAAACCAATTAAACCGCATTATGAAAAGAAAAAACTTACCTGTCTTATTTTGCTTAACCGGCGCATCTGCCCTGGTGTTACTGTTATCCGGGATGTCATCTAACCAATCTGCTGCCGATAGCCAACAATACCGGATGGACGATACCTCAGGTATCATTTTTGTAAAAAATACAAACGGGCCTACATTGGGCTATTCTTCCAAATCGGGCGTTAAGATTTTAACGGTTGATGGTTTATCTTTTAAAGATTTAAACCGCAACGGCAAGCTTGATAAATACGAAGACTGGCGTTTGCCGGTTGACGAGCGCGCAAAGGACCTGGCTTCGCAAATGTCGATAGACCAGATAGCGGGGCTGATGTTATACAGCGCACACCAATCGATACCGGCAGCATCCCGCGGGCCGCTTGGGGCCGGAACGTACGATGGCAAACCATTTGCCGATGGTATGAATGCCGCAGCAGTTTCTGACCAGCAAAAAGCTTTCCTGATAAAAGACAATTTAAGGCATGTACTGGTTACATCGGTACAAACACCGGCAATAGCCGCCCAATGGAATAATAACGTGCAGGCCCTGGTTGAAGGGGTTGGTTTTGGTATACCGGCCAACAACAGTTCGGACCCGCGGCATAGCGCCAACAGCGGGTTTGAATACACGGCAGGCGCTGGTGGCAAAATATCGCAATGGCCCGATGAATTGGGACTTGCGGCAACTTTTGACCCCGCCGTAGTGCAGCAATTTGGATCAATAGCCGCGCAGGAATACCGGGCATTGGGCATCTCCACCGCATTGTCGCCGCAGATAGATATGGGTTCCGAACCGCGTTGGGTGCGTATCAACGGCACTTTTGGCGAAGACCCGCAGTTAGATGCCGATATGGCCAGAGCTTATATAGATGGTTTTCAAACGTCAACAGGCGCTGCTGAAATAAAAGATGGCTGGGGTTATAACAGCGTGAACGCCATGATGAAACATTGGCCCGGCGGCGGCCCCGAAGAGGGTGGTCGCGATGCGCATTTTGCCTATGGCAAGTTTGCAGTTTATCCGGGTAATAATTTTGATGAACACCTGGTATCGTTTACCGATGGAGCGCTCAATTTAGCAGGCCCCACCAAAATGGCCGCTGCTACTATGCCTTATTACACCATCTCCTACGGCAGGGATAACGTAGGCGGCGAAAACGAAGGCAATAGCTACAACAAATACCTGATAACTGATTTGCTGCGCAAAAAATACAATTACGATGGCGTGGTGTGTACCGACTGGCTGGTTACCGCCGATGAAGGCAAAACACCGGATGTTTTTGCAGGTAAATCATGGGGTATGGAAACCAAAACTGTTGCCGAACGTCACTACAAAATATTAATGGCGGGTGTTGACCAGTTTGGTGGCAACAATGATGCAGGCCCGGTGATTGAAGCCTACAACATGGGCGTTAAAGAACATGGCGAAGCATTTATGCGCGCCAGGTTTGAGCAGTCGGCCGTAAGGTTGCTGAAAAACATTTTCAGGGTTGGTTTATTTGAAAATCCTTATCTTGATGTTGAACGCACTAAAGCTACCGTTGGCAAACCTGAGTTTATGACTGCCGGGTACAACGCCCAACTGAAATCAGTTGTAATGCTGAAAAACCACGACAATGTGTTGCCGCTACAAAAAGGAAAAACCATTTATCTGCCTAAAAAATACACACCTTCCATCCAGGGTTTTTTTGGCCCGCCTTCAAAAGAAAGATATGACGATGCGGTGAGTGCAGCATTGATCGCCAAATATTTCAATGTCACAGACGACCCATCAAAAGCCGACTACGCCATTGTTTTTGTGAGCAGCCCCAGCGGTGGAGCCGGATATGATGCCGCTGATCTGAAAAACGGCAGCAATGGCTACGTGCCCATTACCCTGCAGTACGGCGTTTATACCGCTACCGACGCACGCGCACACAGTATAGCGGCCGGCGATCCCGTTGAGCCAGGTATTACCGATCGTACCTACAAAGGAAAAAGCATCACTGCTGCCAATTACCAGGACTTAAAAACCATTGAAGACACCAAAAAGGCTATGAGCGGCAAACCTGTTATTGTTGCCATTACGCTAAGCAAACCAGCTATTTTGGCGGAGTTTGAAAAAGATGCAAACGCAATAGTAGCAGGCTTTGGTGTACAAAACCAGGCCATACTGGATATTATTACCGGTGCGGCTGAACCGTCTGGTCTGCTGCCATTCCAAATGCCGGCTAACATGCAAACTGTTGAACTGCAGGATGAGGACATCCCGCATGATATGATCTGCTACACAGATGCCGACGGACACACTTATGATTTTGGATTCGGGATGAACTGGAAAGGACAGATCCAGGATGCGCGTACAGATAAGTACGTAAATATTATTCCTAAACCGGTCATCAGCCTAAAAGGCAATACCGCTACCATTGCAGCACCAAAAGCGGGCACGATAGTATTTTATACCATAGACGGAACTACCCCCGCATTTGTGGATGCCAACAAATATTCAAAGCCCTTTAAAGTCAGTAACGGTACAGTGATAAAAGCTATTGCTAAAAAATACGGGGTTGATAACAGTAGCCTGGTGGAAATTAAGGTTGGTGGTTAAATAATGATTTTTAAAAAGAACTGACTTCCTCATTATATTTAAACTAAGGTAAGGCGCTGTAACAGGCGCCTTTTTTTGTTGGCATTAGGCGATCGTTTTCTTTACTTCCTGTTTAGCAATAACTCATCAATCAAGCCCTTTAAACTTACGGACGCGCAGGCAATCAGTTCATCCGCAGCTCCGTAATATATGTACAACGTATCACCATCAGTTACTGTGCCTGTGGGGAAACAAACATCGTCCACGTCGCCGCCGGTTAGTTCATAATCCTGGTCGGGTTTAAAAAGCGGATAAGGTAAACGGGCAATTTCTTTTTGCGGATCATCAATATTCATTAATGCCGCACAACACGAATATTCGAAACCAACGCTGGTCTTTTTTACACCATGATAAATAATAAGCCAGCCGTGCGCTGTTTCAATTGGCGGGCAGCCGCTGCCAACGTACTCAATTTCATGAGGATATTTGGGTTCGAGGAAAATATGATCTGCAAAATTTGCAATATATTCCTGCCAAAACGATTCGGTAAGTTTCGCCAGGTCATCTACGGCGGCTATCTGTATGTCGGGTTTAATCCGATGCAGAAAAACCAACTGACCGTTTATTCGGCGTGGAAAAAAAACAAAATCCTTATCCGCCAGGATATTTGCGCCGGGGTTATAGGCGAGGTATTTTTTATTTAAAGGAGGATTATTCCCGGTTAGCTCGTCGAAATCGGCATACGATATTTTAGGTACGATAATGCCTTGCCTGGTAAAATGTTTAAGGTCGGTAGATGTAGCCAGCGCACCAAGTGCATTGTCTCCATCAAAAGCAACATAGCTCAGGTAATACAAACCGTCGATATTTACGATCCTGGGATCCTCCATCCCGTGCTTTTCGTAATCAAACTCCGGGGATAGTATGGGTTTATCCCAGCGTTCTTTTATCTTCATATCTTTATCAAACACGCAATAGCCAATGGACGATTGGTTTTTGATTTGGACGGCCCTGTAAAAGAAAACCGTATCGTCGCCCGCTTTTATAACAGCCGGGTTCAGCACGCTTTCGTTCTCGAAGGTCAGTTCTGTTTTCCGTAGTACAACACCCTCTTTATGTACCTTTATCATAGCTTAAAAACCTTTAGCGTATTTGCTTTTTTTATCTAAACAGCCTATAATACCCTCAATTACCCCTTTTGTTTCGTTTGGATCGCTTACGCGGACAGAAAAAGTCCCGGCTTCCTTGGCGGGGTAATCATTGCCGCCGGGAAAAATGGCGTCGCCAATAAAAATCATCTCGCTTATCTTAATCCCTAAAATGGCATGCAGTTTATGGATGCCATACTTTTTGTCGATTCCCTTTTTGGTGATATCAACAGAAGTGGCCCCGCCAAGATTTACGGCAAACTCCGGGATCATTTTATCTAAGAGGTCTTTTATTTTTTTGCGTTTCTTAAAATCAGGGTCCCATTTTGTTTTTTGGCTCAAAGGCGCCTGCTGCCCCAAACCCGAATAGGTGATCTGGCTGCCGCGGTCTTCAATTGTTTCGCCCCAAACCTTTTTCGCCTTAAAGCCCGATTCGTCAACCGCCTGGTTTAACGAACTGATAACTTTTTGTTTTTGGATATCTGTGAAATTTTCGGCGTATAACTCTTTCCAGCCTGATTTTTTATAGCGAAAGAACTTAGTGCCACAGGTTGGCAGGATAGATAGGTTTTTGAGTTTGGCGCCCCTGGGCAAATGCCCTATCACTTGCTTATCAAATTGGGGCCAATCGCCACCCGATATTACAGCCACCCTGGCAACTGTTAAAAGTGCAGCCAAACGAACGGCCATATCATTATCGATAGCCGCTTTGCTTTCGGCGAGCGTACCATCAAGGTCAAATACGATTAGTTTCTTCATATTTATTAGTCATTGGTCATTTGCTGCGCGTCATTAGTCATTGGTTGGCGTTGAAGGACAACCTGAATGGATGACTTATGCAGGCAAGGCAATTTCAAGTAAAACCAGGTTATCTTTTGGCACAATGGGACAGGAGCCCACCGAAGCTGGCAAAAGCATTACTTCGCCTTTTTTTAGCGGATATATTTCATTTTTGTATTCCAGTTCGCCGGCGCCGTCAACGCCTACCAGTATCCGTGACATGGCATCTTTCCCTACCATGAAGGGTTCGGCGCCTGTGTGTCGCCAAACTTTAAAGTGATCATCTGCAATTAATAATTCCCTGAGTTCGGGACCATCATCCTCTTTAACCGGCTGCTGTGGCTTTATCGCGACTTTTGTAAAATCGATACAGGCAATAGCTTCCTCAACCTGCAGATCGCGGGGTTTACCGGTTTTTTCGTCAATCCGGTCCCAGTCATACAGGCGATACGTAACATCACTATTTTCCTGCACCTCAAATACCACAACATCACCCAGCGTGTGTACCGTACCGGCTTTAATTAACACACTATCGCCCACTACCGGCTCAAAATGGGCCAGGTCATCTGCCACTTTATGAACAGCAAGTTTATCACGTATATCTTTTTCATTGGTTCCTGGTTTTAGCCCGGCATAAATTATAGGATCATTGCCTGTTTCCAGCACTACCCATGCTTCGGTTTTACCATGCTCACCTTTCGGGATATATTGCGTTAAATTATCGGCCGGGTGTACTTGTACCGAAAGGACTTGCTTACAATCTAAAAACTTAAGCAACAGGGGAAACCGTTTAAACTGGGTCGCCAGTTCACCTAATAATTGTTGCGGCGAGTGGCCCATGACCTGTCTAATAGTCTGCCCCTTCAGTTTGCCATTTGTTATTTTGCTGGGATGATCGTCACGGTCGCTCAAAATCCAGGCTTCTCCTATCGGATCATCGGCGGGGAGGGGTTTGCTCAGCAAATGCGATAGCCGACGGCCACCCCAGATGCGATACTGATAAAGCGGGTCGAATTTTAACGGATAAAGATCTGTCTGCTCCATGTATCATCATAACACAAAGAGCGACTGTAAGTTTGTAACAAGACAGAAGTGTTTACCACAAATTTGCAAAACCCGGGGGGTCACTTAAGATTTTTCCATCTCTGGTGTATACTCCCCTCTCCGGGCAGCATTATCCAAACTAGCGCGATGGTACAGGATTTTTTGCGCAGCGGCAACGTTTTCATCTTTACCTTTCCATACCTCCATGGCGGGCTCCTGTATGGCGCGTGCGAATGAGAACGTGAGCGCCCAGGGTAATTTACCTTTGAATTTAACGTGCATGGCATTTAAGTGTGCGGTCGCCAGCTCGGGTGATTGCCCCCCTGATAAAAATGCCACACCCGGCACAGCAGCCGGCACCGATTGCAACAAACAATTAACGGTAGCCTCAGCAACCTGGTCGATAGTCGCCGGTTTTGGGTTGCTTAACCCGGGCAAAATCATGTTGGGTTTTAATATTAGATATTTAAGGTTAACATTTTGGGCAAACAGCTGATCGAAAAGCACATGCTGTACTTTCATACTCACATCAAAACACTTTTTAAGATTATGCGATCCATCCATCAATACCTCAGGTTCAACAATAGGCACTATGCCGGCTTCCTGGCACTGCGCTGCATAGCGTGCCAAAGCATGCATATTAGCTTCAATACTGCCCCTGGTGGGTAACACGGAATTAATATTTATGACGGCACGCCATTTGGCAAACCTTGCGCCCAATTGGTAGTATTTATCCAGCCGCTCCCTTAAATCATCAAGGCCAAGGGTTATGCTTTCACCCGGAAAGCCTGCGAGGTCGGTGGTACCTTCGTCTACTTTAATGCCGGGTATAATACCTGCCTGTTTTAAAACGTCAACAAACGGCACACCGGCTTTTGTAGACTGGTATATGGTTTCGTCGTACAAAATTGCGCCGCTAAGGCATTTACCAAGACCGGGGGTAGTTACTATTAACTCGCGGTAAGCCCGGTGATATTCAATAGTGGTGGGAATTCCGACTTCTTCAAAACGTTTGTTAATGGTGTGGGTACTTTCGTCCATCGCCAGCAAGCCTTTGTCGCCGGCAAATAAAGCTTTTACGGTGTGCGCAAGTTCTTTTGTTTTCATGGTTGTGATGTCTCCTTTCAGGGGGTTGGGATGTATCAGTTTGTTCTTTAAACGCTATCAATAACAAGTTTATAAATTAATTGTTATTAAAAAAAGCGATTTAGGATTATCCCGAAAGAATTACAAAAGCCAAACACAAAAGACATTTATCAACGTTATTGCAATAGCGAAGCAGCTCCATCATCCAGCATAACGTAAGCCTGTGGTAGTTTTTGAAAGATAGAGGCCGGTACCGCTTCACTAATATCTCCCTGCAGGGCTTTTGCCATAATGGGTGCTTTTTTCTCCCCGGAAACCACCAGCAGCGGCATTTTAGCCTCCTGCAAATGTTTAAGGCCAAGGGTTATCCCTTCAGTAAGCTGCGTTTGTTGCTTAAAGTATTTCTGGCCTACCGTGATGGTAACCTCCGCCAGCGGCGAATGATGCGAATGCAGGTTAAAATCAGTCCCCGGTTCATTCAATCCAATATGGCCGTTCATGCCAATACCCACCATCATCACATCCAGGGGACCGTGGGCTTTGATAAAATCATCCATTTTGCGGCAGGTGGCATCCAGATCAGCGGCTTTCGCGTCGAAAAAATTCGCTCTTTCAGGCTCAACATCCATCGGCGTAAAAAAGTTTTCGAACAAGAAATTTGTACAGCTGCCATCATCATCCTTATCCATACCAACCCATTCGTCCAGGCCAACAAAATAACATTTGCTAAAATCAACCTTTCCTTCGTTTGCATCGGCAACCAAATATCGCAAAACGCCGGCAGGCGACTCACCTGACGGAAAGCAAAGCAGTGAATCGGGTTTGGTTTTAACCTGCTTTATGATAATATCAGCAGCTGCGCGGCTCATTTTATCATAATTACTATACTTCAGTATATTCATTTGTTTGGCTGTTCAATGGTTAACAACTATTGTAAATTGAAACTATCTTCCAGCCTGATATCATCCGAAGCGCTGCCGATCATTAGCCTGAATTCGCCTGGCTGGGTGATACGCTCAAGCTTATCGTTGTAAAACGAAAGCTTTTCCTTGTCGATAGTAAAGGTAATAGTCTTGGTTTCGCCGGGTTGCAGCATCATTTTTTCAAAGCCTTTCAGTTCCTTTATGGGGCGAACCGGCTGTGCCACCATTTGGCGCAGGTAAAGCTGGGCTACTTCTTCACCCGCGTATTTACCGGTGTTTTTTAAATCGAATGAAACAGTTATTACCTCTTTATTAGTCATGGTTTTTTTGCTGAACTTTAAATTGCTGTAACCAAAAGTGGTATAGCTTAAACCATGGCCAAAAGCAAATTTGGGGCTGTTGGGCAAATCGATATACGCCGAGGTATAATTTACGTCATTATCGCCATGAGCCGGCCTGCCTGTGTTATAGTGGTTATAGTAAATAGGTATCTGCCCTTCGGTACGCGGAAAAGTGATGGGCAATTTCGCGGCAGGGTTGTATTTGCCGTAAAGCACATCGGTAATGGCGTTACCGGCCTGGTTACCCAGCCACCATGTATATAAAATCGCGGGAGCATGGTCGGCAGTCCAGTTAAAAACCATAGGGCGGCCCGCCATCAGCAATACAACTACCGGTTTCCCGGTCCCCACTATTTTTTGAATCAGTTCTTCCTGCACGCCCGGCAAATGAATGTTTGAGCGGCTCTTGGCCTCACCGGTCATATCAAATCGTTCGCCCATTGCCATCACCACAACATCGGCCTGCATAGCGGTTTTAAAAGCTTCATCAAACCCCGTGCGGCTGGTATCGGTTATTTCGCAACCTTTGGCGTACAGCAGTTTTGTTTTACCGGCCTGTTGCTCCAAACCCTCGTACAAGGAAACAATCTGGCTCTCATCGCCCACATCCAGCGACCAAAAGCCTTTCATCTCTTTTTTTAGTTTAGCAAGCGGACCAATAACAGCAATGGAATTTAAATCGTGAGATAACGGCAACACCTGGCCCTCATTTTTTAACAACACAATACTTTTTCGGGCAATATCCCGTGCGGCTTCCAGGTGTTCAGGGGTGTTCATTGCGCTTTGTTCGCGGTCGGCGTTGCTGAATCGATAAGGGTCATCAAATAAACCCAATTCATATTTCTTGGTCAATATCCGTCGTACAGCAGCGTCAATAGTTGATACCGACACCTTTTTATCTGCTACCAGCTTTGCCAGGTTTTTAATATAGCTGCGGCTTTCCATATCCATATCATTACCTGCGTTTATTGCAGCTTCGGCCGCCTCGTAGTTATCCTTCACATATCCATGATTTATCATTTCGCCTATCGATCCCCAATCGCTTACCACAATACCCTTAAAGCCCCATTTGCCTTTTAAAATATCGCGCATGAGGTAACTATTGGCGCTTGCGGGGGTACCGTTTAAGTCGTTAAATGAGTTCATAAATGTAGCTGCGCCTGCATCGAGGGCCGCTTTAAATGGCGGCAGGTAAATTTCCCAAAGGGTGCGCAAGCTCATATCTACGCTGTTATAATCGCGGCCGCCAATTGCTGCTCCGTAAGCCGTAAAATGCTTGGCGCAGGCCATTACAGCGTCTAAATTACCTAATCCCTTTCCCTGGAATCCTCTCACCCGGGCAGTTGCAATCAGCGAGCCCAGGTAAGGATCTTCACCAGCACCCTCCATCACACGGCCCCATCTTGGGTCACGGGCAATGTCAACCATCGGGGCAAAGGTCCAGTGTACGCCGCCTGCAGCTGCTTCGGTAGCCGCAATCCGGGCCGAACGCTCAATCGCGGGCAGATCCCAACTGGCTGCTTCGCCCAGCGGAATAGGAAAAGTTATGCTATAGCCGTGAATTACATCCTGACCAAATATCAACGGAATCTTTAAGCGCGACTGCATGGCAGCTTCCTGGAATACGCGGGTATGTTTTACGCCCACTATATTTAGTACCGAGCCTACTTCGCCTCGTTTAATGGCATCCAGTTTGTTGCCTACATCGGCCGTCACAGGGCCGGTAGCCTCCCAATCGCCATTGTATTGATTAAGCTGACCTATTTTTTCGGCAAGCGTCATCTTTTTTAATAAAGCATCAACCTTTTGGGCGATAGTTAAGGACTGGGCATTTACGCAGTTGGTAATAACAAGCGTAAATAAACACGAAAGCATGAAGGGCTTTAAGCGACTCATCGGCGGGAAATTTAAAGACATTTTTAGTGAAGAGAATACATTTATAATTGGTTGTCCGAAAACAACTCAAGATTACTCAATTATATCTTAATTATAAAATTCATGCAAAAACTGGACAGTTTTTATAACATGTTCAATTTTTTGCCAAAAATTGAACATGTTTCTTTTTTTGTCCAGTTTTTTTGCTTAAAATTGCATCATGTTCAGAAATTGATAAAAAAATGAACATATAAATCAGATGCCATACGATAGAAACATACCGTTCAATGATATTTCAATGCTTCCGCCATCAGCGGAAATTGAAAACGACGTCGATATCCTGAAGAAATTGGTATCGTCCTCCAGAGCTTTAGCGACGGTGAACAGCAGCATGCTGCGGCTACCTAATCCCTACATGCTGGTAAACACTATAGCTTTACAGGAAGCTCAAACATCAACAGCCATTGAAAATATTTTTACAACCGAGGACGAGTTGTACAAGGCAATTTCGGACACTGTACAGGAAGACAACGCAAACACAGCCACAAAAGAAGTCCTGCGATATCGTGAAGCTTTATGGGAAGGATACAGGTTGATAAACGAAAAAAAGGTAATTGATATGGATTGTGTTATAAGCATATTCAGGCAGGTAAAAAATTCATCCGCCGGGTTACGCTCCCCACAATCACAAACCACTATTAAGCGGGGGCAAAGCGAATTCAGGGCGGGCGAAACAATTTACACTCCGCCCAGGGGTGTTGGTTTAATAGAAAAATTAATGGATAACCTTTTAAACTATTTAAACAATGATGAACAGTACCCGGCCGACCCGCTAATTAAAATGTGTATCGCGCATTATCAGTTTGAAGCCATTCACCCTTTTCAGGACGGCAACGGACGAACCGGCCGTATTTTAAACCTGCTTTATCTTGTCAACAAAGGTTTACTGTCGCAGCCAACGTTGTACCTGTCCAAATACATAATTATCCACAAAGACGACTATTATTTTAACCTGGGTGTCGTTACACAGCGGGGCGGGTGGAAAGAATGGATATTATACATGCTGGATGCAATTGAAAAAACATCAGGATTAACCAACAGCCTGATCAATGACATTATAAATCAGATGAACGCAACGCTTGATTACGGCAAATCAAAGTTAAAGTGGTACAACAAAGAGATAAATGAATTTATTTTTAGTCAGCCATATTTAAAACCGGCAGCTATCGGCGCTTTAATTGAACGGACATCCCGCACAACTTTATCGAAATATATGAGCGATCTGGTAAATGCAAAAATCCTTAGCCCGCAAAAAGATGGGAAAGAGGTTTACTACATAAATGACGATCTTATCAGGATATTGCGGGGATAAACCAGGCAGCAAAAAGCCCCCTGAGAAATGTCAGAGGGCTTTGATTTACCTTTTAATTATTTAGAATGACTTGACAATCCGTCGTGGTGAAATTCCTCCAGATAACCGCGCTCATTGATAGCATAGCGGGCATCGGAAGTATCGCGATAATTTCTAGGTAGTTTAATGGCCCTTGATTTCTTTTTTACGGGAAAGAATAAAGGTAGCACCAGCAACGCCATCATGGTGCTGATTGTTAATACTTCAATAACCATAATTTTTCATCTTAGATAAACAAATAACGAAAGCATTGATAATTGGTTTTATTTAAATACCGAAACCGCGTTAACAGGTTTAAATATCCAGGTCTTATGCCATCGGTTATAACAAAGCTAAATGAATGCCAAATTATTTCATAGCGATAAAATATTACTTAAAAATTGGTAACAAAGCATTATTTAAACCTGAAAAATTATCGGTATAGCCATTTTTATCTATCATTTTGATAAGGATTTATCACTTTAATAATAATTTTATTAACCAGAATTTTCCTTAAAATAAGTGAATTTGGGTAGTTGGAGGAGGATTTTCTGCGCAAGATATTGCTATGCATGCATAGTTTTATAAACAACTGCTACTAATAAAAATACAGGGAGGTAACACTAAATAGTACTTTTATGTGTTTAATCATAAAATCACAAACCGATGTTTAAAATTGCCCGCCCGAAAAGATCCCGTTACGCTTCAGTTTTGATAGCGGCATTTATATTTGCCGGCTGCAGCGGCACCACCGGCCAGTCAAAGCAAGACTCCGCAAAACTGGCCACGTTTGGCTCCAACTCCAATTCGAATATATTACTGGGCGCAGGCAGCACCTTTGTTTACCCGCTATTTTCGAAATTATTCTCGGAATACGCCAAAGAGAGTCATGTACTGGTCAACTATCAGTCAATAGGTTCAGGCGGCGGCATTTTACAGCTCACCAACAAAACCATAGATTTTGGCGACTCGGATGCACCATTGAACGACGAACAAACCAAAAAGATTGGTGTTCCGGTACTGCACATCCCGATGTGCGCTGGCGCGGTAGTGATCAGCTATAACCTCCCGGAATTAAAAAGCAAACTAAAGCTTACACCAGATGTATTGGCTAATATTTTTTTAGGGAAGATCACGAAATGGGATGATGCGCAGATCAAAAAAATAAATCCGGGCGCAGCGCTTCCTGCCACCGATATCCTGATTGTACACCGCTCCGAAGGTAGCGGAACCACTAATATTTTTACCACTTATTTATCCAAAGTAAGTGCCGATTGGAACACCAAACCCGGCAAGGGATCGGCTATCAACTGGCCGGCGGGCATTGGCGGCAAAGGGAATGAAGGCGTTTCCGGATTAGTAAAACAAACGCCAGGAGCTATTGGCTATATCGAGCTAGCTTACGCCATGCAGAATAACATGACCTTTGCCGACATGCAAAATAAAAGTGGCAATTTCATAACGCCAACGGTTGCCTCAACCAGTGCGGCCGGGAACATCAACATCCCGGACGATGCAAAGGTATCCTTAAGTAATACTGATGCGGCAGACGGTTACCCGATAAGCGGTTTAACCTGGGCGCTCATCTACAAGGAACAAAATTACGATGGCAGAAGCCTGCAACGGGCCGAAAAAATGGTTAAAATGCTTTGGTGGAACGTTCATGAAGGACAAAAATACTGTGCCGGGCTTGATTACGCACAACTATCGCCGGCGGCGGTTACTGTTGCCGAAAAGATATTAAAATCGGCCACGTTTGATGGTAAGCCGATATTGCCGTAAATTAAGTTAAAAGATTACCTTTAAGCCCGACGGAAATTCTTTGGGCTTTTTTTATTTGGATATATGTGGTTAATTTGGCCTTATGACAATTGGCGACAGAATCATTCAATTCAACAGGCAGGTGGAGTTTAACGGACAATTGCCGCCCGGCATCCGCATCATGAATCCGTTTAAGGAAAGTCTACAGGTTGGCTTAATTGTGGAAGAGTTTTACCGGAAATATTATGATGATAATAATAAACGCCACCTGATACTCGGCATAAACCCCGGCAGGTTTGGCGGAGGTGTTACCGGCATTCCTTTTACAGACTCAAAACGGCTACGGGATGGGTGTGGGATAAATTATACGGGGAAGGAAACACATGAGCCATCGTCGGTATTTGTGTATGAGGTGATTGCTGCTTTCGGCGGTCCGGCAGAATTTTACAAACATATCTATATCAATTCGATGTGCCCATTGGGTTTTACATCAATAAACAACGCAGGTAAAGAAGTTAATTACAACTATTACGACAGTAAAGAACTCACAATGGCTGTTTATGATTTTATGGTTGAAAACATCAGAAAACAGATAGCAATAGGTAATTACACCGACACCTGTTTTTGCTTCGGCACGGGTAAAAACGAAACTTTTTTGCGAAAGCTGAATGATGAACATGGTTTCTTTAAACACATCGTCGCATTGGAACATCCCCGGTTTATTATGCAATATAAAGCAAAAACAAAGCAGCAATACATTGATAAATATATTGCTGCTTTTAACGCCGCTATAAACGGTGATTAGATAATATGCTGTTACCTATGCTTCAACCTGCATAGTCTTTTAAAACCTGTTTCGCTTCACCTAAACCATCAATCCCAAGTTCAATAACATCACCGGCTTTAAGGTAAACATTGGGTTTCATTCCCAGGCCAACGCCTGCGGGGGTACCTGTGGATATAATATCGCCGGGCAGTAAAGTCATAAACTGGCTGGTGTACGATACCAAATGCGGTATGTTAAAAATAAAATTGGCTGTAGTACCATCTTGCATGATCTTACCATTCAGCTTTAGCCATAACCGCAAATTGTGCGGGTCGGCTATTTCATCTTTTGTGGCAAAAAACGGGCCTATGGGTGCAAACGTATCGCAACCTTTTCCTTTGTCCCAAGTGCCGCTTCTTTCTAACTGAAATTCGCGTTCGGATACATCATTATGCAGCACATAGCCGGCAACGTAATCCATCGCATCAGCCTCCTCAACATAACTGGCTTTTTTACCGATGACAACGGCCAGTTCAACCTCCCAGTCGGTTTTTTTTGAGTTTTTGGGGATGATAATATTATCGTTGGGGCCAACAATGGCAGTAGTCGCTTTCATAAATATTACCGGCTCCGGCGGAGGGGTAGCATTTGTTTCGCGGGCATGATCAACATAGTTTAACCCGATACAAATCAGTTTTGATGGCCGGGCAAGCGGGCTTCCCAAACGTATATCGTCACCAACTTCCTCCAGCATATTAGTTGTTACAAAATCCTCCAACCGATTAAGGCCATCGGTTTCAAAAAAACCTTCGCCATAGTCTTCGCCAAATGCCGAGGTATCGTATCGTTTGTCATTAATAATTACCCCTGTTTTTTCTCTTCCGGGCTCCCCAAATCGTATAAGCTTCATTGCCTGTTTGTGTGTTTTAATTTATGCAGATAGAAAGTCAAAGACTCAATTATTTAATGTTATAAAGCCGCCATCAATAGGATAATCGCAACCGGTAATAAAACCAGCTTCGTCCGAGCACAGGTATAAGGCCAGTGAAGCCACTTCATCAGGTTGACCCATGCGGCCAATGGGCTGGGTTTTGGATAGTTTTTCAAAAATCTCAGCCTCCTGCCCGGCGTAGTTTTTGGAGATGAAGCCGTCTACGAACGGGGTATGAATCCTCGCGGGGGAAATACTGTTACAGCGTATGTTATCGTGCAGATAATCCCGCGCAACTGATAAGGTCATGGCATGTATCGCCCCCTTACTGGTTGAATAGGCAAACCTGTCGGTAATGCCTACATGAGCCGCAATAGAGGCAGTATTCAATATTACCCCACCATTATTTTCTTTCATTAAAGGGATTGCAGCAAATAAGCAGTTGTAAACTCCTTTTATATTGACATTGTAAATCCGGTCGAAATCCGCTTCGCTGGTATTATCCGCGCGACCAATATGCGCTATACCGGCATTATTTATCAAAATATCAATTTTACCTATCTTATTAAAGGTGTCAACCACCTGCTGCTGGCTGCTAACATCGCAAGTATGACTGAAAGCTGTGCCACCGTTGCTCGTTATCTCAGCAAGGGTATCCGAAGCAGCGTCAGCATTTAATTCGATGACATTGACGGACGCACCCTGCCGGGCAAATAAAACTGACATTGCCCGCCCTATTCCGCTGCCACCGCCGGTTATGATCACTGATTTATTGGTTAGTTTAAACATATCTTTTTATTTCGGAATTCAGAAGGCCGATCCGATGGCTATCCGATTCGGATTTTTCTTTTGCTTTTGTATGCTGTCTCACGGATTTGTAATTCCGAAATCGAAATTCCGAATTTCGAAATCACAACGATATTCCTCTTTTCCAGGGAATCCAATCGTCCTGGCCCAACTGAACAGCTTTAGGTTCGGCTTCGCCGTTGGCTACTTTTATAATATATTCCAATATACGTTCGCCAGCTTGTTGGATGGTTTCTTCACCTTCGATGATCGTTCCGCAATTAATGTCGATAATATCCGGCATTTTAACGGACGTTGCTGTATTGGTTGACAGCTTGATAACAGGCGTTACCGGGTTACCGGTTGGCGTCCCCAAACCAGTAGTAAACAATACAATATTGGCACCCGCTCCAACCTCGGCCGTGGTGCTTTCCACATCGCTGCCTGGCGTACAAAGCAGGTTTAAGCCACTTTTGGTCACTTTTTGGGGATAATCTAAAACATCTGTAACCGGCGAGGTGCCGCCTTTTTTTGCCGCGCCGGCTGATTTAATAGCATCGGTAATTAAACCATCGCGAATATTGCCAGGCGAAGGGTTTGCGTAAAACCCCGATCCATCAGCAACCGCGCGGGCGTTGTAAGTGGTCATCAGTTTCATAAACTCATTGGCTTTTTCCTCGTCTATACAGCGATCGCTCAGCTCCTGTTCAACCCCGCAAAGTTCGGGGAATTCCGAAAGAATGACCGAACCGCCCATCGATACCAGCAGATCCGAAACATAACCTAATGCCGGGTTTGCAGAAATACCCGAAAAGCCATCAGAACCACCACATTCCAGGCCTATACATAGTTTCGAGAGCGGCGCGGGTTGCCTTTCGAGTTCATTAGCTTTAACCAGGCCGGCAAAAGTTTGCTTGAGGGCTTGTTGCATTAATTCGCTTTCGGTACCTGTTTTTTGTTGTTCCAAAATCACCAGCGGCTTGCTGAAGTTGGGATCGCGCAGTTGTATTTCCTGCTGCAATATGCTGACCTGGGCGTTCTGGCAACCCAGGCTCAATATTGTTGCACCGGCAACATTTGAGTTGGTTATGTAGCCTGCAATTAACCCGCAAAGTGTTTGCGCATCTGATCGGGTACAGCCGCATCCCATTTCGTGGGTGAGGAATTTAATGCCATCTATATTTTTAAACAGTCTTTTTGAATTTGCCCGGTCAGCAGAGGCTTGTATGTCGGCATTTATGATTTCTTCAACCGATTTTCCCGAACGATAAAGCTCTATCAACTGATCGACATCGCCCTCATAACTTTTGGCTTTTTTATACCCCAGTTTTTCGGATAATGCTTCTTTTAAAACGTTTATATTTCTATTCTCACAAAAAACCAGGGGAATCACTATCCAGTAATTACCAGTGCCCACCGAACCGTCGGCACGATGATAACCCATAAAGGTGCGGCCTTCAAATTTGCTGGTATCCGGTTTATGCCAATCGAGCTTGCGTTTTCCCAAATGAAATTCGCCCGATGCGTGATGAATGGTTTGTGTGCTTATTGGCCCGCCTTTAAGAATAGCCGTTGTCGCTTTGCCAACCAAAACGCCGTACATAAATATTTCATCACCGGGCTGTAATCCCGTTAGGCTGAATTTATGTTTCGCTGCAATCTTTTCTGTTAAACCAAAACTTTCGCCTTCAAAGTCAATCATGGCCCCGTGCTCTAAATCCTGCAGAGCTACCAACACATTATCTTTGGGGTGTATCCTTAAAAATTTATTTTTATTTGCTGACATTTAATTTTATTTCTGAAGTGTTAGTTCAATAACCGGAATTTCATAAGGCGGCTTTTTATCCGGAAGCGTTAACACCAGGTCCCCGGAGTTTCCGTCCGCTGGTTTATATTGTAATTCCGAAAAGTCATTTAAAAACTGTGCATATTTTACTTTGCCGGCATAACCCGGTAAAATCAATTTCCCTTTTGGATAATTAAACAAATGAATGTACAACCGCCCGGTAGCCTTGTTATAGGTAAGCTTGGCACCTTCCGGAATTTTAAAACTATCGGGCGCGAAAGTGCAGTCGTAAACAGATTTACTATTGGCATGCATCCAGTAGCTTAGGCTATCCAGTGCGTTGGTCGCCCGGTAGTCGAACTCGCCGCGGGCCGTTGGCCCAACATTTAAAATAAGATTGCCCCCATTACTTACGGAAGTAATTAAAAGATCGAGCAACTGCCGGTGTGTTTTCCAGCTATTTTCATCGCGATAGTATCCCCACGAACCCGAAAATGTTTGGCAGGTTTCCCAGGTTTTGCCTTTGTATTTGGCAAGCTCGGCGGTGCTCACCTGTTCGGGGGTAACAAAATCGCCCCCGTCTTTGTATTCATCCAGGCCAAGCCTGTTGTTGACTATAATACCTGGCTGCAATTTCCTCACAAGCTTCAATAATTCAACCGATCCCCAGTCATTTTCACCTTTTCCGCGCTTAGCACCTTTGTCCCATGACCAATCCAGCCATAAAACATCAATTTTGCCGTAGTTGGTTAATAGCTCGGTGATCTGGTTGCGCATATACTGGCGGTATTTCGCCATATCCCTGCCTTTGTTAAGGCGTTTGTAGTTTGCCTCGCTCGTATCAACCTGTGTAAGGGGATGTACATCATCCATTGTATAATCCGGGTGGTGCCAGTCGAGCAGCGAATAATAAAATCCAACTTTTAGTCCCTGCGAACGAAATGCATTCACATATTCACGTACCAGATCGCGGTGCGCTTTGGTATTGGTTACTTTATAATCGGTATATTTCGAATCGAACATACAAAAACCCTCGTGGTGTTTGGTAGTTAACACCGCATATTTCATACCGGCAGCTTTAGCTTCCTTAGCCCATTTCACCGGATCAAATAAATCGGGATTATACATATCAAAGTACTTTTGATATTGTTCGTTGGTCATGTGCTCGTTGTGTTTTACCCACTCATGACGCGCAGCTTCCGAATACAGGCCCCAATGAATAAACATGCCAAAGCGCGCATCCGACCACCACTCCATCCGCTTTTGTTTTTCGGCATCCGTTTCGTGCCCTATCATTTTTTGGCCAAAGCTGTATGATGCCGTTAAAAGCAGCATGACCAACATTAATTGAATTCTTTTTAACATGATACTGATTATTTGGTGGTGTTTAAAGTTGAAATATTTTATTCATTAAAACCCATTTTTCGCCTTTCAAAGCGTTTTTAAGTGGCTGCTGATAATTCCACATCAGCGTTTCCCATTCCTGTACTTTTGGGTTGCCGGCATCCATGGCAGATTTTTTTTCGAAACTAAAACTGTCGTCAGTCTCCATAATCATAAACAGGCGGGTGTCATAACGGTATATTTCCATATTAGTGATACCCGAATCAACAATACTGCTTTTTATCTCGGGCCAAATAGCAACGTGATGTTTTTCGTATTCGGCTATAAGGGCCGGATCATCCTTAAGATCAAGCGTAAAACAATATTTGTTCATAAGACAGTTAAATCGGTGAAATGTAGTTAGCCAGGTTAATCATGCTGAAACGCTCAGCTAATAAACCCAATTAACTAACACTATACAAATGAAACAAGTTTAATTTAAATTATGCAGATAAATATGAAAAACATTATCAGGGTTGTTTTGGGGGCTATCTAAAATAGTTCTCCCAAATTTACAAAAAAACCATGCGAGCCTCCGGCTCCAACGCCATAGTCGATACAAATATTGGAGTTGGAGTGTTTATTTATCTTTATCCGAAGGCCTGTACCTGCGGCAGGGGCTATCCGTTCAAAAGTATTGGTTTGGAATTCGGAAAAGCTTTCGCCATTGGCGAAAACCACGGCGCCAAATAAACCGTTACGGCTGATGCCAAAGCGGTATTCGCCTTCTAAATAGAGTTCGTTACGGCCCCGGAAACGGCCTATGGCGTAACCACGGCCGCTATTGTTGTACATATCCCATCCTGTATTGGGCAAATCGAGGTAAGGCACATTGCCGTGCGTAAACGCTGCAATCCCCCATAAGGCCAATACATTATTTGAGTTGGGCGACAACTTGATATACTTCCGCAAATCAACCAGCAGTGACCGCCAGTTGGCATCGCTGCCCAAGAACGTTGCATTTTGCCTGAAGGCAACGCTCGTGTAAGCTCCCGATAAAGGATTGAGTGGATTTTTGCGATCATCGAACAAAAAATTGAGTGTAAGGCCGGAAGACCGGGATTGCGGCGACTCCCCGTATTTTACAAAATCGGGCACAGTGCCATTGGCATTTCCTGTTGTGGTAATATTGTAATGGTAATCAAAATTGTAACCTATACCAGCGTAATAGTCCCCCGTTATTTTTCTCAGAACCGTTTCGTATACCCGTACGTATCTGAAATCGATGTCATCGTCGGCAGCAAGCGTGGAAAAGGTGCCCAAACCGTAGGTATCGGTTGGGTAAACCTCCCAGCGCATATCGGTAACAAATTTGTAATTGTTATCGGGCCCCCATATCTCCGACCGGGTTAAAAATATCTTCTGGCTTTTGGAGTCGTACCCCAGGTCGGTAGCAAAAACCGAAAGATTTTGCTGATGGTTGGATGCCGTGTAAAACCCAACATTGCCGCTGATATCGGCAGTAAACCCGGTTGAAAGCGTATAGCCGCCATACGGGATAACAGAAAAATTGGCCTTCCGGGGCTTTTTCCTGTCATCCGGCGAAGCATTTTTATAGAATATTTTGCGGACTACATCCACCAGATCTTTTTGTTTGGACGAATCGACAGTCACCGTGTCGGAAATTTTTAAAATTAAGGTCGGCCCGCTATCCACCCCAACGCCGGTTTGAGCAGAAGCCCTGAAAAAGCTTAAGATTATTATAAAAATGAGGATATGCTTAAGTGCTTTCAAAGCAGGTGCGTTGGGGTAAATTGTGTTTCGGCTATCTGATGTTGCTGGTGGTTGAAAGGCTGCGTTTGATTGTTCCGGGTAAAATCCGGAGCCCTAATCCGCTGCCAAAAGAAACATTATTTATTGGATTTTATTATACCCGACGACGGATAAAAGCAAGATTTACAGATTTGTTACACAGTAGCACAGTGGCTTAAAACTATGGTAATGCTGCATTAACTTTGGGTGTATTTTATCGGTAATTACCCTGGTAGTATCTTAAAATTCATCTGCTAAACGACACCAATCTGCGAGTGACCAAATACAAAAAAGCTATCGTTCCTAATCAAAAATCAATAGTGCATTCGTGGAATACAATGATAAATTAATGATGGATTTTACCATCATTAATATCAAAAAATACGGTTAATGATGTTAAAACACAACATTAATATTTAATATTTTTGAAAAATGAATTTTTATTTGCAAATTTGTGCAGATAAATAGTCATTAACTAATAAAAACACGCTTAATGATGGAAAAAGACAACATTAATTGGTATTCAATGAGCGACGCCGCTTTGTTGAATACCATAGGACAATTTATACAGGAAACACGACTGCAGCAAAATAAAACCCAACTGCAAGTTGCCATAGCAGCGGGGATTAACCGCACTACCTTAAGCCAGGTAGAAAAAGGCAACGGCGGCACATTAATCACGCTGATCCAGATACTGAGGGCGCTGGAGCAACTGCCCTTGCTGAAAGTATTTGAAGTTGAAAAAAAAATAAGCCCGCTGCAATTGGCTCGACTCGAACTAAAAAAACGCCGGCGTGCACGTAATAGCGATGGGCAGGACGAGAAACCCGGTATTAAATCAAGCTGGTAATGATCACTTCGGCATTTATAAACTTATGGGACAAGCGCGTTGGCGCAATTGCATGGAATGTCGAAACCGGCGTTGCCGATTTTGAATTCGAGCCGTCGTTTATCCGCGCGGGGCTTAATATAGCACCTATGAAAATGCAGGTGTACGGAGCAGCGGGAAGGATATTTTCATTTAACGAATTACGCGACAGCCAGACATTTAAAGGCTTACCCGGCTTATTGGCAGATGTATTGCCCGACAAATTTGGCAACACCCTGATAAACGCGTGGCTGGCCCGTGCGGGACGTGCCGAAAACAGCATGAACCCGGTAGAAATGCTTTGTTTTATTGGCACCCGGGGGATGGGCGCCCTGGAATTTGAACCCGTTGTGCCCAAAGGAAATGATAATGCCTCGAAAATAGAGATAGACAGCCTGGTAACAACCGCCGAAGCCATATTAACAGGCAGGGAAAATTTTCATGCAAATTTATCGGAGAATGAAGAAAAGGCACTGCTGGATATTTTAAAGATCGGAACATCGGCAGGCGGCGCCAGGGCCAAAGCGGTGATAGCTTACAACGAAAAAACAGGGCAGATAAGAAGCGGACAAGCCGAAGCACCCGAAGGCTTTGAACATTGGCTTATTAAATTGGACGGTGTGCACGATTCGCAATTTGGGGTATCAAAAGGATACGGACGAGTAGAAATGGCTTATCACCTGATGGCCGTTGATTGCCAGATAGAAATGACAGCATGCAGGCTGCTGGAAGAAAATGGACGCGCCCATTTCATGACCCGGCGGTTTGACCGGCCGGATGGCAACAGCAAGCTGCACATGCAAAGCTTTTGCGCCATGCGGCATTTTGATTTTAACGATGTGGGCGCCTATAGTTATGAGCAACTTTTTCAAACGATGCGTAGCTTACGGCTCGATTATCCGCAGGCTGAGCAGCAATACCGCAGAATGGTATTTAATGTACTCGCCAGAAATTGCGATGACCATACCAAAAACTTTGCATTTATAATGAATAAAACCGGGCAATGGAAATTATCGCCCGCCTTTGATGTTTGCCATGCCTACCGGCCGGGCAGTCCCTGGGTTAGCCAGCAATCGCTAACCGTGAATGGCAAAAGGCAGAGAATTACCCGCGACGACCTGCTGCAGGTAGCCGAACAGATGAATATCAAGAAAGCGAATGCTATTGTTGACGAAATTATTGCAGCCATTAAAAAATGGCCGGATTTCGCAGCGGAATGCCATATAGATGAGCCTTTGAAAAGGGCTATTGAGAATACATTTGTTAAACCCTAACGGCGTTTATTAGGTTATAACCTAATAAAAACAAGATTATTTAAGGTTATAACCTTAAATAATTTCAAAACATCAACTGTAAAATAAGGCATCTGTCGCCTGGCAACCCTGTTCTTCCAAACAAAAAAAGCGCTCCGTATCTCACCCCGGAACGCTCTGTTAAGATTCTTAAAAAATCAATAACAATCAACTAAATCCAGGCCGGTGTCTCAAGCCGGCCTTTTCTCATGTTCCCTTAGGGAACCCTAAGTTCTTTGCGGACATCGATAAAAGTCCAATGTTTATTTTCACCAATTACCAATGATTATCTGTGCTTGTTACGAATTCAAACCACTAATCTGCTGATGGGCCACCCGGACCGCCCGGACCACCGCCACCCGGCGGACGACCAAAGCCACCCGGCCCGCGATCAGGCGCTTTACCCGACATTTTTTGGAACCGGTAGGTAAACGTAAGCAGGTAATATCTGCCCAACCTATTGTAGTTCGTTTGCGATATTAGCGTACCATTTTGGCTGCTGGTAAAACCAGTATTCTGGTTAAACACATCCTGCACCGCAAAACGCAGTGTTGCCATATTACCTTTCAGGAAACGGCGCTCCAGGTAAGTGTTAAACACATTGGGGTTTTTTGCACCTGCATAGCCGTAGTAAAGTGTTTTGGTATAATCGTAACTATAAGTCCAATCCTTAAAAATGTAATTCTTTCCATTAAGGCCCAGGGTCCAGGTGCGGAAATTATCAGGAACGCCCGGTTGTGGAATTGAGTTTTGCGAGGAGTTAACGGCGTAAGAAGTACTGGCCTCAGCGTCGATTTTATCCTGAATATCCAACCTGAAACGGAGTCCTTGCGAGGCTACAAGTGTTTTGGCAATATTCTTTTCGGTAGTTGCATCAAAAGTTACCGGGGCAATATCAGTAATGTACGATATGTTATTGGTGTATGATAAGTTACCGATTAAAAATAAGTTATACCTGCGTTTTTCCCATGGTTTGGCAAACACATAAAATGCCTGTGCCGAATAATAACCCGATGTATTTTGGTACCCGGTAGCTATTGTATTGGATAGGTTTGTGTTTGGTGTATAGTTAGCCGGGAAATAAGTAGTATTCGCCACTATTGCATTATTAGCCTGGATAAACGACAGGTTGCTGAAGAATACATTGCCCGATTCGAAATTGAACTTGTTGTACCGCATCGAAAACGTATTGTTATACTGCTGCTTTAAATTGGGATTACCAATTACAGGGTACTGCGCATTGCTAAAGTCGGTCACCGGCTGCAATTGCGAGAAAGTAGGCGACACGCTGCTGCCGCTAAAATTGGCACTTAATGATTGCGTACGCGAAAAGTTATAAATAAAGTGCGCGTTTGGCGAAAAGTTGAAATTGTTAACATGAGTAGGTGCACTTATAAGGGAACTACCTTCCAATACTGATGGCTGCGCAGTAACGCCCAACACATAATTATATTTCTTTTGAACAAAACGGTAGTTTAACCCGAACCGGTTGGTAATGAAAGTAAAATTATAATCGTTGCTTAACAAAGGGTATTCCTCCAACTGTCCGGTTCCATCAGGAATATCGTCCAGCTTATCAACCGTGGTATAGCTGTGTTTGTAATTGTAGTTCACCTCCAGGTACGAATGTTTTGCAATTGGCTCGATGTAGGATACGTAAGTACCCAAAGTATCGGTATTGCTATTTGTGGTAATAAATTGATTAGGCGGCACATTGGTTGTGCCAAAAGCATAGCTGTAATCCGGATTTTGATACTGATCATTTGTTGATCTCCCAACACCAACATTTAAACTGAAATTACGCCCGCGGCCATTAAACCGGTGGTTAAATAACGCGTTAATACCATAATTAGGCGCCGAAGAGTGGCTGATGGTATTGACTGTGTAATCCTGCGCCAGTGCTGTAGTATCGTAAACATTATGCGAAAACTGTGTGCTATGCACGCCGGCAAAAGCATAAGATGGGCTTATTTTTAAATAATTTACCGTATCGGGTTTATACTCCATATTAAAGGTAAACCTGTGGTTTATCTTAGAATCAGTTTCAGTACTATTTGACGTGGTTGTACTCGGTTTAAATAGCGAGATATTGCTCTGCAAAATCGAACTGGTTGTATAAACCGTGTTGTCCGAGAAGCTATAGCTTCCGTAAACGGTTATCTTTTTACCCCAGGTATCGCGGTAGTTTAAACCTACGGAACGCGCTGTGGTAATACCGTTAGTGTTGTTATTGTTGCCTCCCGGAGGGCCTCCGCCACGACCGCCTCCGCCTCCACCGCCGCCAGGGCCGCCAAAGTTGAACAGGTTGGTATTCGTATTGTTATAGTTGGCTAACACAGCAATTTGTCGGCTGCCATCAAAATTAAACATATTACCCTGTGCAATATAGCGTGCTGCATCCTTAGTACCGTCTATTTGCGGTATGGCATCCTGCCCGCCGCCTGCGCTGGCTTGCCCAAAAACACCGTGGTTGCGGCTTGGTTTTATGTTGATGTTCAATACAGTCTCCGGCTCACCGGTTTTTATACCAGTCATATTGGCCTGGTCGCCGTAATCATTTAAAAACTGAACATTTTGAACCGCATCGGCCGGCAAATTTTGGGTGGCAGTTTTTAAGTCGCCGCCAAAAAAGTCCTTGCCATTAACGCGCACTTTGGTTACGCTTTTTCCTTGGAAGGTCACGTTGCCGTTAGCATCAACATCGGCCCCCGGTACCTTTTTAATAACATCTTCAATGGGCGCGCCGTCGCGCACTTTGTAAGCGGCAGCGTTAAACTCGACGGTATCTTCTTTTATTTTAACCGGCAGCACATCTGAAATCACCACCGTATTTAACATGGTGGTTGACGGCTTTAATATTATCGGCTTTAAAAAAACAGGTTCTTTTGAATTATCCAATGTCATCCGGCGCCTTATCGGCTCAAACCCTATTGATTGTATAACCAAACTAAACTGGGTAGCTTTAACGCCCTGGAAAAGAAAAGCGCCCTTAGCATCTGTTATAGTGCTCACGCTGTCGGTCGCGGTAATAAGTCTTACGGTTGAACCCGGCAGGGTTACCTTTGTCGAGTCGGTTACCGTGCCATGCACGTCCCTGCCGGTTTGTGCATATCCGTTTACACTTATAAAAAGAGCAGCGGCTACAAAAAGGTAAAATAATTTCATTTTCTTTTTTCGATTAGATGTGCAAATCAATAGCAAATCATCCATATCAAAAAACACAATAGACAAGGGCTGCAAAAGAGTAGACAAAAACGCGGGTTTATCCTATAAAACCACCATTTTTGATACCCAAGGCTAAAAGAGGGTTTTTAACGATAATTATCTCCTATTCGTCGGTAAACTATTGCTCCCGATAGATTTGTATTGATGTTATAGTTGATACATTTGTAATATTGTTGTTATAAAACGCATTTTAAACAACTGGAAGTAAAGGTATTATGAGATGAATATTATAAACTCAAAAAGCAGGCTGGTAACTGTAATTACCCACGTTTTAGTATGGGCGGTTTTCGGCACTATATATTTTACGCAGCCATTATCGTGGCGTATTACGGTTCCGTACGAGTTGTGGCTAAAAAACGCGTTTATTTTAGCCCTGCTTGTAATATCTTACTATTTAAATTCATTAGTGCTTGTTCCACGATTCCTGTTAAAAAACCATACGGGTATTTATATGCTTATTGTGGTAGGTGTGGCTGCTGTGGTAGTTGTTTTAAACAGCTATATCGACATTTGGCTAAACCTGCACCAGCTGCTCGACGATGCTTTTCATAAGATGGGGCCGCCAAGGCACCACAGGGGCAATCACATATTTGATTTAAGTATGATAGTTGCCATGATAGGTACAAGCGCATTAGTGCTGGGTATAAGTACCAGCATCACCACTATTCAGAAATGGCAAACGGACAAACAAAAGCACCAGGAAATGGAGCAGGACAAGATCAGTTCGGAGTTGTCGTTCCTGAAGGCACAAATAAACCCCCATTTCTTTTTTAATACACTCAATAACATTTACGCGCTTACCCTTATCAATGCAGATACATCGCGTAAGGCTATACACCAGCTATCAAGAATGATGCGTTATGTATTGTATGATACGCAAAACGCGACGACGCAATTAAGCCAGGAGATTGCCTTCATTAAAGATTATATCAGCTTGATGCAGTTACGCTTGACGGATGCAGTGACCATTAACTTTAACTCTCCTGCTACTGTTAAAGATGTTGCCATAGCGCCTATGATATTTTTGCCTTTTGTAGAGAATGCTTTTAAACACGGAGTAAGCGCCACACAGCCGAGCAATATTGATATCCATATAACCCAGCGGGATGCTATACTTGAATTGAGGGTATTTAATACGATTATTAAAGAACAAAATAATAACTTAGAGGCAGGCAGCGGTATAGGGCTTAATAACACGCGGCGCAGGCTCGATTTGTTATACCCCGGTAAATACACCTTGCTGATAAACGAAGATACCGCTCAAAACACCTATTTAGTTCACTTAGTGCTCGACCTATCATGACATTAAATTGCATAGCTGTTGATGATGAACCATTGGCCCTGGGCCTGGTAGCATCATTTATCCAACAAACGCCGTTTTTAAACCTTGTTGGCAAATTTTCGAGCGCGGTGGAGGCGTTACGTGCCATCCATTCGCAAAAAATAGATGTATTGTTCCTGGATATCCAAATGCCCGATTTAAATGGCATTGAACTTGCCCGCGTACTTGATAACAGCAAAAGCAATAAACCACGCATTATCTTCACCACGGCTTATAACCAGTTTGCGCTGGAAGGCTATAAGGTTGATGCACTTGATTACCTGTTGAAACCCTTTAACTACGAAGAGTTTTTGCATGCTGCAACCAAAGCTTTAGCCTATGCCGAATTGGTTGAAAAATCAAACACTGCCGCTGCACCCGCTGCTGTCGCCGTAACCGAAGAGCGCATTGAAGACGAATACCTGTTCTTAAAAGTTGAGTATCAGCTCGTGCGCATTGCACTGAATGATATATTATACATTGAGGGATTGAAGGACTATGTGAAAGTGTGGCTAAAAAGCGCCGAGAAGCCCATCCTATCGCTCACCAGCTTAAAATCGCTTGAAGAAAAGCTGCCTACAAAAAAATTCATGCGTGTTCACCGCTCGTTCATTGTATCGCTCGATAAAATAAATTCTATCACCCGTAACGCTTTACAAATTGGCAAAGTCAATATAACTGTAGGCGATCAGTATAAAGAAGCCTTCAGTCAGTTTTTGAGTAAATGGGTGTAGGTAATAGGGTTGAGTTATTGGATTAATGAATTGGTGAGTGATTGCTTCGCTATTTTTCATATTTATTGATCGTGTGCCCCCATGCGTTTAAATTTTGCAACCATGTGTTGAAATAATTTGCTCAACCATCTATAAACATTCAGTTTTGCGGCTCCTGCAGTGCCCATCATCAATAATTTAACAGAATGCTATAAATACGTACACGAATAAAATAATGCTTTTATCTTTGCCCGCTTAAAATGGGCATAATCATCACAGTTTAATGGACAATAAAAGAACACCATATTATACCTTTCGGGGGTTATCTCTTTTCAGTTTAGGGCAAAAAGCGGGCTTATTCGTGCTCCCCTGTTTCCTGTTTCTATTTTCATGCGGGAATAAAAACAACCAACAGGCCGGCGGATTTGCACAGCCTATGGCATCCTATAAAGTCCTCACCCTGCAGCCGCGTTCGGTTACCTTAAATACCGATTATCCTGCAAGCATCCAGGGGCAGCAAAACATCGAAATAAGACCAAAGGTTGATGGTTTTGTTGAGAAAATATATGTTGACGAAGGCTCCATCGTAAAGAAAGGTCAGCTTTTATTTAAGATAAATGCGCCGCAGTACGAACAGGAAGTACGTACCGCTCAAGCCGGTATTAAAACTGCCGAAGCTGATGTTAACGCGGCCCAATTGCAGGTTAATAAAGTAAAACCCCTGGTTGAAAAGGATATTATCAGCCATTACGAGCTCGAATCAGCGCAACTAACGCTGCAATCAAAACAGGCAGCTTTAACACAGGCAAATGCTGCTTTGCAAAACGCAAAAGTAAACCTGGGTTACACCACCATCGTAAGCCCGGTCGATGGCGTTATAGGTTCGTTGCCTTATAAATTAGGCAGCCTGGTGACCAGCACAACTACCGATCCGCTAACCACAGTGTACAACACCGCGACCGTTTATGCTTATTTTGCCATGAACGAAAAGCAACTGTTGGGCTTTAGCCGCGACAGCAGCAATACGAGCTTTAAATCGAAGCTAAATAATATCCCCAAAGTTACCCTGCTCCTTTCGGATGGTACCGCTTATGAAGATAAAGGCAAAGTTGAAACGGTTAATGGCTTAATCAATACCAGCACCGGGTCGGCTAATTTCAGGGCGGCCTTTGCCAATCCAAAAGGATTGCTGCGTAGTGGCAGCAGCGCAACGGTGCGCATCCCGGCGATAGTAAAAGATGCGCTTATTGTGCCCGAAGACGTTACTTACGAATTGCAGGACAAACGTTTTGTTTTTGTGGTTGATAAGCAAAACAAGATAAAAAATGTGGCTATAACCGTGATGGACAATACACCCGGCCAATATTATGTGATAACAAGCGGCCTGCAGAGTGGCGACCGGATAATTGCCGAAGGCGCCACCAATATTAAAGACGGAACAGAAATAAAACCGATGGAAGCAAGCGCTGATGTGGTTTACAAAGGACTTAATTAAGCGTCTTCAGTAAAATAATATAACAAATCATAAAAATTACTGGCTTAAGACCGATCCAGCTTCAGGCTTAAGACAAACAACAACCATATGTTAAAAAGATTCATCGAGCGGCCCGTACTATCAACTGTTATATCGGTATTGCTTGTTATTTTGGGTGTAATCGGGTTAATAAACCTGCCTATTTCCCAATACCCGGATATTGCGCCGCCAACGGTTAACGTATCGGCGTTTTACAGCGGCGCCAATGCCGACGTGGTATTAAAAAGCGTTATTATCCCGCTGGAAGAACAAATAAACGGCGTGGAAAACATGACGTATATGAACTCTTCTTCGGGTAACGATGGTTCAGCGTCAATTTCTATCTTTTTTAAGGTAGGTACCAATCCCGATCTGGCTGCGGTAAACGTACAAAACCGGGTTGCCCGGGCAGCAAGTTTATTACCGCAGGTTGTTACCCAGGCCGGCGTTACGGTTGAAAAAAGCCAGAACAGCCAGTTGCTCATTTTCACTTTATCCAGCGACAATAAGGATTACGATGCTACATTTTTGCAAAACTATGCCAAAATAAACATGGTGCCCGCCATTCAACGTGTAAACGGTGTGGGTAACGTGCAGATATTTACATCGAGGGATTACTCGATGAGGATCTGGTTAAGGCCGGACGCCATGTCGAGATATGGATTGGTGCCCGATGACATCACTAACGCTTTAAATGAGCAGAATATTGAGGCAGCGCCTGGAAAATTCGGCGAAAACAGCAACGAGTCTTTTCAATATGTAATACGCTATACCGGCCGTTTAAAAAGCTCGACCGAATTTGGCAACATCATTTTAAAATCGGTAGGTAACGGCCAGTTACTGCGCTTAAAAGATGTGGCCCGTGTTGAATTGGGCGCTTTGGATTATTCGGTCGACCTGAAATCAAACGGCTTGCCATCAATTGGTATCGGTATTTCGCAGGCCGCAGGTTCAAATGCGCGTAATGTGATTAACGAAACGAAAGCAATCCTTGACGCTGCATCCGAATCATTCCCGAAGGGTTTGCACATCACCTATATGGTGGATGCTAACGAATATTTAAATGCCTCTATCGAAAAGGTGATCAGCACGCTTATCGAGGCATTTATATTGGTATTTATTGTGGTATTTATTTTCCTGCAGGATTTCCGGTCTACGCTTATCCCGGCTATTGCCGTGCCGGTGGCCATTGTGGGTACATTCTTCTTTTTAAACCTGTTTGGTTTCACCATTAATTTGCTCACACTATTTGCCATGGTACTGGCTATAGGGATTGTTGTGGATGACGCCATTGTGGTGGTTGAGGCAGTACACGCCAAGATGGACAAGGGCTATAAATCGGCCCGGAAAGCTTCTGTTGACGCGATGAGCGAAATATCGGGGGCTATTATTTCCATTACGCTGGTTATGTCGGCGGTGTTTTTACCGGTAACCTTTATTTCGGGTTCAACAGGGGTATTTTACAAACAATTTGGTATAACGCTGGCCGTGGCTATCCTGCTGTCAGCTATCAACGCCTTAACATTAAGCCCTGCATTGTGCGCCATCTTCCTGAAACCACACTCGGAAGAACAAAAAAAGAAGCGGTTTTTTAACTTTTTCTACAGCCGGTTTGATCAAGCGTTCGACGGCGTACTCCGTAACTATGAACGTTCAGTAGGCTTTTTAGCCCGCAAAAGATGGATAGTTATTGTTGCGGTAATTGTTTTTGCATCCGCGCTGGCTATCCTCATCAAAACTACGCCATCCAGCTTTGTGCCCAGCGAAGACCAGGGCACCATATTTGGCAGCGTTAGCCTGCCCCCGGCCTCTGGTTTTAACCGCACATCGGAGGTTACCAAAAAAATTGACAGCATTGCACGCTCCATACCATCGGTTGAAAAATCGCTCCAAATTGTGGGCTTCAACTTTTTTGCCGGCAGTGGCAGTGCGTATGGTATGGTGATCGTCAAGCTAAAAACCTGGGACAAACGTAAAGACGTGAGCATCGATAATGTTATCAACCAGCTTTATGCAAAAATCGGCGGGATACACGAGGCCAATATCTTCTTCTTCTCGCCACCAACCATACAGGGTTTTGGCGCTGGCAACGGCTTCGAATTCCAGTTACAGGATAAAGGAGGCCATACACCAGCTGAAATTTACAAAGTGACAAGTGATTTTTTAGCAGCTTTAAACAAACGCAAAGAAATTCAAAACACCAATTCAACCTTTAACCCCAACTTTCCGCAATACCAGGTTGATGTAAATGTGGCCAAATGCAAGGAGGCCGGTGTATCGGTTAGTTCGGTTATCAGCACTATGCAGGGTTATTATGGCGGATTGTATGCATCAAACTTTAACCAGTTTGGTAAACAATTCAGGGTGATGGTGCAGGCTGATTTCCTGTACCGCGCCAATCCCGAAGGCATGAGCAAAATATTTGTACGTGCCGATAACGGCACGATGGCTCCTATTACCGAGTTTATCACACTCTCCAGGGTTTTCGGGCCCGAGTCTATCGAAAGGTTTAATCTGTTTACATCCGTATCCGTTAACGGGCAGCCAAATCCAGGTTATAGCACCGGCGATGCCATCACTGCCATAAAAGCCGTAGCGGTCGAAAAGTTACCTCCCGGATATGGCTATGATTTTTCGGGCCTTACCCGCGAGGAAATATCATCGGGAACACAATCGTTATACATATTTATCCTCTGCCTGGTTTTTGTGTACTTTTTGCTAAGCGCACAGTACGAAAGCTATATCCTGCCATTTGCGGTATTATTATCGCTGCCGATCGGCTTAACCGGCACTTATTTATTCGCCAAAATATTTGGTATCGATAGTAATATTTATGTGCAGATCTCGCTCATCATGCTTATCGGCCTCTTATCCAAAAACGCCATCCTGATCGTGGAGTTTGCGCTTGATCGCAGGCGCGCCGGGATGCCCATTGTACAGGCCGCCATACAGGGTGCCGAAGCCCGCCTAAGGCCCATATTAATGACATCATTTGCCTTTATATTCGGTATCATGCCGCTGATGTTCTCCACAGGCGCAGGCGCATTGGGTAACCGCTCAATCGGTACGGGCGCTGTCGGGGGGATGTTTATCGGTACCATATTCGGTGTTTTTGCAATACCTGTGTTATTTATCATTTTTGAGACGATACAGGAAAACATGCGCAGCAAAAGGCATCACAATGACGAAGAGGACGAAATAATTACTGCCGGCTAAAACAAGACGAACAAATGAACAAGCCTTTTATAAAATATATAATGTTGATGCTGGTCATAATTGGCGCTTCGCTCTCGTGCAAAGTGACCAGGCCTTATCAGCAGCCTGATTTAAACATAAGTACTGATTTATACCGCGGCCAATCAGGCACCGATACCGCTACCATGGCCACCATGCCCTGGGAAAGCCTTTTTGCCGATACTACTTTAAAAGCATTGATACGCGAAGGGCTTTACAATAACCTTAATTTAAAAGTTGCAGTGCAAAAAATTGCCGAAGCGCAGGCGGCGCTGGGGCAAACCAAAGCAGCATTTTTTCCATCGTTAAACGGAAACGCAAGCGTTACCCGGTCGAAGCAATCGGCAGCGAGTTTAGATTTTCCGGCGGGGTTTTCTATCAATACGATTACTACATCCTATCAACTGGGTTTAAGCACCTCGTGGGAGGCTGACATATGGGGGCAACTGAGCAGTGCCAAAAGATCGGCCTATGCTAATTTACTACAATCGGACGCCGCAAAAAGGGCTGTGCAGACGCAACTGATAGCCGATATTGCCAATAATTACTATAACCTGCTGGCACTTGATAAAGAATTGGAGATTACTACCAAAACCCTGCAAAACAGGATGAAGGACGTGGAAACCATGAAGGTACTTAAAGAAGGCGATGTGGTTACTGGCGCAGCCGTAGTACAAAGCGAAGCCAACCGCTACGCGGCCGAAGTGGCTATACCCGATATAAAAAGAAGCATCCGGGAAACCGAAAATGCGCTTGATATTTTAGTGGGACGCGCACCTGGCGCCTTAAACCGCAGCACACTGGACGAACAGAAACCGGTAAGCAACCTGCAAACGGGCATCCCCGCACAATTGTTAAAAAACCGACCCGATGTGCAGCAAGCAGAATATACATTCAGAGCGGCATTTGAAAACACCAACCTGGCGCACACCTATTTTTACCCGCAATTTACCATTACCGCATCAGGTGGTTTTTCCAATTTAACGCTGAAAGACTTTTTTGTAAACTCGGTATTTTATAATATCGCCGCAGGCTTAACACAGCCTATTTTTAACCAGGGGATAAACAAGGCGCGGTTAAAAACCGCCCAGGCACAACAGGCCGAAGCGCTTTACAATTTCCAGCAAACCATACTTACCGCCGGTGGTGAAGTGTCAAACGCCTTATATGCCTACCAAACCGCTGTTGAAAAAGATACCACCCGGGCCAAACAAATAGCTGCTTTGGTTAAATCGGTTGACTATACGCAGGAGTTGCTGCGCTACAGCTCGGCCACCAATTATACCGATGTGCTGACATCGGAACAAAACCTGCTTTCGGCGCAACTAAGCGCGGTAAACGACAGGCTGCAACAGTTACAGGCAATAGTAAACCTTTACCGCGCACTTGGCGGCGGGTGGCGGTAAGGGGCCACTGTCATTTTTCATGTTAATCAATTAAAACCGCTCTATCTAAGCGGAGGCGGGATCGAGCCTCACGTTACCTGCATCAGCCTTTTTTAACTTATATTTGATGATACTGCAAAATCATTTGAGCCAGGTAAGAGAGATAAAATGCCCGCACTGCGGTGAGTGGACCATGTGGGCCGGTAAGGTTGACGATAGGTGCCTCTATTGTGATGGTTTCCTGGAACCCCAGCGTTTCTCGCGCGAGGTGGAAAAAAAAGTAAATCTGGAACTGCTTAAAGAAAACGATTACCTTTTTATTAAGCCCGGCGACAGCCCTTTTACCCGGTGGATAAAAAAATCGCTGAACTCCTTACGCTGGGTGGCATTTGGCCTGGAGATTCTTTTTTTCTGCTTTATTACCGTATTGCTGGTACTCGTAAGCTTTATGGCCGTATAAATGAAAACGCTGCTTAACCCCTGGTTTATCGTATGCTTTGTTGCCTGGGCAGTGGTAATTGCCGCCCGCAAAACAGATCACCCAATCCCCTACCTCAACGGTTATACCGGCGATATTTGCTGCATCCCGGTTATTGCCAACCTTGGGCTTTGGTTCCAAAGAGTGTTTATCATCAAAAATAATTATTATGTGCTTTCAGCCGGGCGGGTTGCCTTTATTGTCATCTACGTTAGCATTGTTTTTGAAGGATTATTGCCCTGGTTCTCCAAAACCTACACCGCCGACTGGATCGACGTGATGCTATATGCTTTAGGCGGATTTTTCTTTTACAGGGTGATGAACAAACCTTTGTTAGAGATTAGTTAAATAGAGACTAGAGATTAGTTGAATCCGGTCTAATATCCAATTAACTACCCGCTAGCTGATCTTCGCTCAACCAACCTTTAATTAACCAATCTCCAATTAACTAACCTCTAATTAACTAATCTCTAATCTCTAACCTCCAATCAACTAACCAAGACTCAACGCACCCGTTGGGCACCTTGCAACCTGCTCCCGTATTTCCTGGCTGGTGGCGCCATCCATATTTACCCAGGGTTTTGCGGCGGGGTTAAACACGGTTGGCAATTGGGTGGCGCAACGTGCGGCGTGGCGGCAAAGCTCGGGTTTCCAAACTACGGTTATACCATCGCCGGGATAGGTATGCACCTTTTTTTCCTCGCCTTTGCTGTAGGCAAATGTGCGCAGTTGTATTTCGCCCTCCAGTATTTTTGATATCGGGCACACTTTGGCTATTTGTATCAGCCGCTCCCGCTGCTCATCCGTTACATCGGTCAAAAAATCAATATCGCGATCAATCGTTGTTATTCTTTTACCATCCTTATCCTCGTTGTACATATTTACGGATACAGCAATTTCAGGGATACCCCAACCCTTCCTGTCTATATACATCCGCAGCGTAGCAAGCGTACAGGTAGCAACCGACGACAACAACAGCGTATAGGGATCAGGGCCTGCATCCTTCCCACCCGACGATTCAGGTTCATCGGCAATAAATTTGCCGTGGCGCCATTCAACCGTGCATTTATATTTTTCGGTGCCGATGTGGGCATTAATGGGATGTTCCAGTGCGTATTTCATAAGGTTGTGTATCTGTAAATTAAAACTATTTACCAAATCCGGCCATCAACTATGATCCATCAACTATGAACCCTTAAAACAGCACGTCGGCGAAATCAGTTGTAATATCAAATATTTTTTTGGCAAAAGGGCACAAAGGCAAAATCTTCATCTGGTGCTCTCTTGCGTACTCAACTCCTGCCCTTACCAGCTGCAAACCATAGCCATGCCCGGCATGATCATCGCTCACTTCGGTATGGTCAATGATCATTTTACCAGGGCCCGAAAAAATATAGTGCATCAGCGCAAACTCTTTACCAGCTTCTTCCATGTAAAAAGCGCCGCGCTTGCCGTCGTTTTTATTTTTTATTTCCATGTTTGCATTATTAAAGATCAACAACCGGATTTTCGGTCATTTCAGCCTTTTAGGCTAAACAAATTTAAAGAATAATACTTACTTTTAAGCGTATGGAGCCGGTTACCGTTTTAACATTAAAATCATTCGAAGCTTTAAAAAATGTGCCTGACGATCAGCTGCAATGGCTTATTGATAATAGCCAGAGCCGCATACTTCACGATGGCGAATATTTAACCATGCAGGGGCATCCGCTGGGCGGGCCGCATTTTATTATCAGCGGGCGCCTCATTATATCCTTTAACCAAAATGGCAGCCGCCGCGAAATTACTACGGGTACCAGCGGGGCCATTACCGGCTACCTGCCTTACTCCCGTGGCGTTGTGGCCTCGGCCAGCAGCCAGGCCAATGGCGAGGTACAGATCCTGTCGTTCCCCACGGAACGGATAAGGGAGATGATAAAGGATCAGTTTGAACTTACCCAGGCACTGGTACATGTAATGAGCAACCGGGTGCGCGAGTTTACCGCCCTGCAGCAGCAAAACGAAAAAATGACTGCCCTGGGCAAGCTATCGGCGGGGCTGGCACACGAGCTGAATAACCCGGCATCGGCTATTGTGCGCGACTCGGCATCGTTAATTGAACACCTGCGCCTGGAGCCGCAAACCTTTAAAAAGGTAATTGCCATACAAATGACCGCCGAGCAGGTTGACGCAGTGAACGACGAACTTTTCAGGCTGATGGCCATTAAGGACCGGCCAGACCTTACGCTGAAAGAAAAAATGAAACGCGAGGAAGAGGTAGCCGACTGGTTTGATCAGCATAACGTAGAAAACGGTTACGACATTGCCGAAGTATTTGTTGATTTTGGTTTTATGGTGGATAATTTAGAAGAATTTTGCAGCCATATCCCCACCAATTATTGCTCGCCGGTATTTAACTGGATAAGCCAGGTGCTGATGACGGAGCGAATGGTGCAGGATATAGGGGAATCGGCCCGCAGGATTGCCGACCTGGTGAGCTCGGTAAAAAACTTTACCCACATGGATCGCGGTCTCGATAAGCAATACGCCGATATCCGCATCGGCATAAAAAATACGCTGATCATGTTGCTCTATAAAATTAAAAAGGGCAACATCACCATAGTAAAACAATATGACGAGACCCTGCCGCCGGTTAAGGCGCTGATAGGCGAACTTAACCAGGTATGGACCAACCTGATTGACAATGCGCTGGATGCCATGGAGCCAAACGGCAAAGGCACCCTCACCATAAAAACCGAAAGGGACCGGCATTTTGTGCAGGTTTCTATTATTGATGATGGCCCCGGCATCCCCGACGAAATAAAATCAAGGATCTTCGATCCCTTTTTTACGACCAAGGAAATGGGCAAAGGCACCGGCATGGGGCTCGAGGTGGTGCAGCGGATAGTGCACCAGCACAATGGTTCAATAAAAATGAATTCGGTACCCGGGAAAACCGAATTTTTGGTTTGTTTCCCGATTGATGGATAGTTTTGATTGCGGAAGTCGGAATTTCGATTTCGGAATGTTAGAAAGGATTTCGGAATTCGGAATGGGGATTTCGGAATGTTAAAAAAGGATTTGGGATTTTTTAATTCCGGTTAATTTTTTATCCAACATTAAAGTATTGTTCTACCTTATACGTCTACTAACAAAATGGAGCGACCAATAATATTTTCGATAGATGATGATACGCAGGTTTTACGCGCCATAACACGCGATTTGCGAACCATGTACGGCAAGGACTACCGCATCATCAGCACAACATCGGCCATTGAGGCGCTGGAAACCCTCACCGATTTAAAAAACAGCTCGGAAGTGGTGGCGCTTTTTGTGTGCGACCAGCGCATGCCCGAAATGGAGGGAACTGCCTTCCTGGAAAAAGCCATCAAGATTTTTCCCGATGCCAAAAGGGTGTTGCTTACCGCTTACTCGGATACCAATGCGGCCATTAAGGCTATTAACGATGTGCGCCTTGATTATTACCTGATGAAGCCCTGGGACCCGCCCGAAGAAAAACTCTATCCAGTGTTAGACGACCTCTTGGACGACTGGCATAACGATTATATCCCCGAATTTAAAGGCATAAAGGTGGTTGGCTACCAGTTTTCGCCGCAATCGCATACCGTAAAGGATTACCTGGCCAGCAACCTGATACCCTACCGCTGGTTTGATATCGAAAAAAACCCGGAGGCAAGGAAAAAACTGGAGGTCAACAAAATCGGGCTCGATCAGTTGCCCCTCATCGTTTATGAAGACGGCACCATAAAAACCCAGCCCACCATCAGGGAAATAGCCGAAAAGGTGGGCAAAAACCCGCAGATAACCAACGATATTTACGACGTGGTGATAGTGGGCGCCGGCCCTGCCGGGCTGGCAGCTGCAGTTTATGGCGCATCGGAAGGATTAAAAACTTTATTGATTGAGCGCAAGGCACCAGGCGGGCAGGCAGGCTCCAGCTCGCGGATTGAAAACTACCTGGGTTTCCCGGCAGGATTAAGCGGGGCGGATTTAACACGCCGCGCCATCAGCCAGGCCATGCGATTAGGTGCCGAGTTTTTATCGCCGCAATCGGTTAACGACATCAAGCAAAAAGATGGTTATAAAACCATTATACTGGATGATGGCCCCGAGATAAACAGCCGCACGGTGGTAATAACTACCGGTGTTGATTACCGCAAACTGGATGTAAAAGGCATTGAAAGCTTTACTGGCGCAGGCGTATATTACGGCGCCGCCATGACGGAGGCCGCAGCCTGTAAGGATAAGGATGTATTTATCATTGGGGGCGGTAACTCGGCCGGGCAATCGGCGGTGTATTTATCAAAATTTGCCAAAAACGTTTCCATCATTATCCGCAGGGATAGTTTAAGCTATACCATGTCGGCGTACCTGATTACGCAGATTGAAAATATCCCGCATATTAAAGTGGTAACCGATACCGAAATAACGGAGGCGCAGGGCCATAATTGCCTGGAAAAGTTAACCCTCATCAACGTAAAAACAAAAGAAACCGTAACCAAAGAGGCTGTTGCCCTTTACGTATTCATCGGCGCAAAACCTTATACCGACTGGATACAGCTGGATATTTTAAAAGACGAAAAAGGCTTTATTGAAACCGGCCGCGAATTACGGCGGTACGATAACTTCAACAAAATATGGAAACTTCCCCGCGATCCCTTCCTGCTGGAAACCAGTTGCAGCGGCATTTTCGCGGCGGGCGATGTACGCTCCGGCGCCATGAACCGCGTAGCATCCGCCGTAGGTGAAGGCTCCATGGCCATCAGCTTTGTGCATAAGTATTTGGCAGAGGTGTAATTTTTGACTATCCCAGCTAATTACAAAACATGATTTGAATGGACCTTTTACGCAGAATTCATGTTCACGTGTTCACGTTTTTTTACTCGCACGTTTTTTTTAACATTTTGATTATTATCGTTTTACATCATTTTGTTCGCGGAAAAAAATGCATTTACTGACAAAACAGCGTCACCATAAAATTCAGGTTTTATGATATAGCGACATGAGGAAAGTTGTCCCCGAATACCAAAATCCGCCGCCAGGCTTTGTGTCCCTTTGTGCCTCCTTTGTGCTCTTCGTGGTTAAAAAAATAGCCACCACGAAGACTGCAGTTTAATCCGTATGCAGCATCACCGCGCCGGTGATAACGGGTTGTATGGTTTGGCCGTTTACGGTTACTTTGTCGTATTTTAAGTCCTGTACGTTATCGATGATCTGGTCTTTCGGGGTGTGTAAAACGGTAACATTTTTTAGGCTGATGTTTTGCAGCGGGTGGCCTTTTACGCCGACTGCGTAGATGGCGGTTTCGCCGGAATTGGTGCAGCTTACGTTTTGTATAATAAAGTTGGTAAATAGCGTTGGGTGCTGCCCGCCGCGCGAGCCATGGTAATTGTTTTCGAAGCGGATAAATGCCGAGCGGGCGCTGTCGCATTGCACATCGCTTACATGTATGTTTTCAATAAACCCTCCTCGGTCGAGGTTCGATTTAAAGTAGATGGCGCTGAGGCATTTCTTAATCTTTACGTTGTACATATAAACGTTCCGCACCCCTGCCGACATTTCGCTGCCGATACACAAGCCATTGGTTTTGGAGTTGAAGATACAATTGCGCACAATAATGTTTTCCGTAGGCTGCCCGATGCGCCATCCGTCCTGGTCGCGACCGGCTTTAATGGCAATACCATCGTCCCCTACAGAAAAATCGCAATGCTGTATCAGTACGTTGGTGGAGGCCTCGGGGTCGCAGCCATCATTATTCAGGTTATGGCTGTTTATGGTTACATTTTGCACCGTAATGTTATTGCACAGCACCGGATGAATGACCCAGTAAGGCGCATCGGTGATGGATATGCCGTCAATCAGCACATTTTTGCAGCCAAAAAACTGTATCATATCCGGGGGTAAATGGTAACCCTCGCCAAAAACCCTTTTGTAAACCGGCGTGCCATCAATACCCATCTGCCTTAATTTATCCTGCTCCGGCGAGCGTTGCGGTCGCCAGTTGGCAAAATTTTTGGTGGCTGATCCGTTGATCTTCCCGTTGCCGGTTACGGCAATATCCGAGCATTGGTAGGCATAAAAAAGCGGCGAGTAGTTAAATAGTTCGGTACCTTCCCACAGGGTGAGCACGGCAGGCAGGTAGTCCTTTTCATCCGCAGAAAATATTAATTCAGCGCCGTCTTCAAAGTGCAGGTTTACATGGCTTTTAAGCACCACCGGTCCGGCAATATAAAATACACCACGGGGGATGATCACCCGGCCGCCACCGCTTACGCTGCACTGGCTGATCAGCTTATCTAAAACCGGCTTGATATTGGTTTTACCATCAGCTACGGCGCCAAATACGGTAATGTCGTAATCCGCTTTCCTGAATTCGGGTGGATTGATGTTTTTGAGGATCAGGCTCACCGGCGATGAGGTGTACTGGGCCTTGCTTTTGGCAGCTATCAGCATTAAAAAAACAAATAGAAAGGAGCCAGGCGTTTTAATTCTGCTTATCATATCAGCCATAAAAGTAATTTATCAATCTAATTAATCGGGTTCATCAAAAGTAAATAATTTGATAACTTAGCGTAAATAGTTTTTACCATGGATAACGAAGTTTGCAAACACCTTAGCGCCATTAAAACCCTGAAGCATGCCAAAGATTATGTATGCGAGGAATGTATAAAAACCCATGACCGCTGGATGCACCTGCGCACCTGCCAGGAATGCGGCGTAACCCTTTGCTGCGATAGCTCGCCCAATCAGCATGCCAGTAAACATGCCGCCCATGCGGGCCACCCGGTAGTCATATCTGCCGAACCCGGCGAGCGCTGGCTATGGTGTTATGTAGATGAAGAAATGGCGGAGTATTAGGGGGAGTTTTGAGTTGTTGAATGGGTGAATGGGTGATTGGATGAATTGCTTCTACAACGCGTCATTGCGAGGAACGAAGCAACCTCCGCACATGCTCATCAATTACCTGTGTGTTTGGGTGACCAGCGCCCCTTTGTGCGATTGTGAAAGCGTACTGATTAGTTTATAGGAATAGCATGCGGCATCAAATCCCGCCAAAACCCGCCGGATGCTGATTTGCAGGCGTAGAGATGGCTTCGTTCCTCGCCATGACGATTTGTTGCAACTCACATATCCCCCCAGTTTTCCAAGTACCTGTCAAGCGACCATGGACCTGAGCCGATGACGGTAAACAGTGAAAGCAGCGCCAACGCCACAACCGATGGCCATACCAGTGCATTTACCGGTTCCACAAATATCCCCGTTAAAAATGCTGCCGCCAGTACTATGGGGATCTGGATGATGCAGGCAAACCGTGTTAAGGTACCCAGCATGATCAGCACGCCGCCAACCAGATGAGCAAAAACCACGTAGTAAACCAGCGCCATCAGCAAGCCGGATGATACCTGTATTACATTTTGGTTTTCGATGATGTTTTGCAGATAGGCGGTATTATCCATAAATGCCACCCCTTTGAGTAAAAGAAAACCGCCCAGCGCTATGCGCACAATATCAAATACCCTGGGGTGATGGGTATCGCCCCAATGCTCAATTTTATGAACCATATTCATACAACCTCCTGTTTTTATAATTGGTTAGAATGTATCCTGGTATTATTGAATAAAATTAAACAAAAAGTTTCGTAAAAAGCAAGTTTTGGATGATGCATTTTAAGCTCCCCTCCCCGGAGGGGGCGCGGCCGGCTGTGTTGTGGCAGGGGTGGGTTTCTGCGCCATGCGTTTACGTTAATGCTTTTACGAAGAAAGCCCTTACTGCCCTTCCCAAGGTGAGAGCAATAAGGGCTTAAGCCAAATCCCCCGGTATCCCTACTGTGTACCTGCAAGTTTTTATGCACCGGTGCTGCCCTCGGCTTGCAAGGTAAATTGGCAATGTTGTATAAGGGTAGCCTCTATGAGGCAAATGATTTTTTACTTTTTATTTCTACAACCAGGTAGCCCCGATGGGGCATCTAAAATTTCTATTAAAGATGTGGGTACTCCATACCCGTAATCATACTTAGCAACCCACAAAAAAAGGCCACCCGCAACCACGGGTGACCTTGCAAAAAATTTGTAAAAAGGTTTATGATGATTATTTAAGTATCCACATGGTGGCGTTAATATCATCATTACCACCGTACTGGCTGGCCAGTGCAGCATTGTAATTGTCGGTATTTGAGTTACGCTCGCTTGCAGGATACTGAAAACGTTTGGCTATACGCTGACCGTTATCAGTGCCGGGGCCGGTTGTAAAGGCAGGCACACCGGTGCGGCGGTAGGTATAGTACGATTCCAAACCTGAGTGGCGGAACAATGCCAGGTATTTTTGCTGCAAAATTTGGGTTAAACCTGTGGCGCCACCTGCATATTGCACCGCCGCCTGGCTGTAGTAGTTAGTCCAGTTGGTGGTGATAGAGTAAGTATCGTAGTTGCCGCCATCCTTTACACCACTGGTTGAGCCGGGGCGATAAAAATACGCGTTAAACACACCATTGGTTGGAATACCGTACGAATTCATAGATGACTGGATACCGGCTATATAATAAGGCTCGGCATTGCCTTGCACCCAGCCGCGGTTAATACCTTCGGCAATGTTAAACTCCTGCTCGGGGAAGCCTATTTGTATGCTTGGCTCGCCTGTATAGGTCGAATAGTAATACTTACGGTTGATGAACGAGTATTTCTGCAAGCCGGCATTGTTATACATAGTGCCCAGGTCCAATCCCGGATCGGCGCCAATGAACGATGAAAACGCAGTTGGGCTTTGTTTCAAAACATCTACATTATACCGTGCAGGCTCGGCTACCACATAAACCCTTGGGTCCTGGAATTGGGTTAACAGGCTGATATAAGTTTGCGATGAGTTTTGTCTTGAGCCGCTTTGGCCAAAGTTATCCGGATTTTGAGGATAGAAATTGCTTGGCGTTACAAAAACATATTGCAGGTTATCGGCAGCGCTGCTCATTAAAGGATATTTTGCCGGGTTGCCTACTATAGCAGCAAACGACGACGGGATATTCATATCAGCATCGGAAGTTGCTTTTTTGCTCAGTTCAAGCAGTAACCTTAAGTGGAATGCGTTTACAACTTTCTGCCATTCAACCAGGCTGTTTCCATAAAATATGTCGCCGCCCAGGCTTGCACCCAAACCGGTTCCGCCTACTGACGGGTTTGCGATCAGTGCACCTAAATCAGAGTTTGCACTTTCAAGCCATGTCAGGCACTGCACCATTACCGCTTTTTGGGTATCATATTTTGGGGTAAGGTTTGATAAGCCCTGCAAAGCCTGGGTCATCGGGATATCGCCCCTGTCCAAACTCATTTTACTGAAAAAATAGGCTCTGAAAAATTTACCCATGGCCTCGTAAGGGTTAACGGCTGCACCACCGGCGCTGCTTGCGGTAGTTTCCATCGCTACAACGTTTTTCAGCGTGGTGTAGTAATCGGCGCCGCTGTCAAAATCGTAGGTATTGTTGCCGTAATAATTATAGTTGTAAATATAGTACTGGCACCATATTTCGTCTTTGTTTGATGTATTTTTATACACCACACTGCTCTGGTTACTGCTGGCATAACCGCCATCGGGCAGGTCGACCAAGTCATTTAATACACCGTTGAACAACAGCGATGCAGGCACACTAAGCGGCACGTTAGGATTTTGAGTATATTTCTGAAAGTCCTTTTTGCAACTGCTTACCGTCAGCAGCAACAGCGCCGGCAGTAAATAAATTCTAAATATTTTTTTCATGATCATTATCCTCGTTTAATTAGAATGAAAGTTTTAAGTTGATGCCATAGCTGCGTACCGATGGCGACTGTAAGCCGGTAAGGGCAGTCCGTGTATTGGCGTACTGATCCAGGTCGACGTCCTTAAACTGCGGATCTTTGTAAAAATATAACAGGTTACGACCATAGATTGAGGCCGAAGCTTTTGATATAAATGTACGTGCCAGCCATGTTTTAGGGAATTCGAAATTGATAGTCACCTCTCGCAGTTTTGCATAGGTTTTGCTCATTAAGTTGGCTTCGGTAACGTTGTAGTATTCACTGGCATACTCCTGCACGAAGGCAGTTTGCGTGTTAGGCGCATATTGCAAAGCGCCGTAGTTTAACACTGCACCTGTTTGCGAGTTGTAGTTTGGCGCTACACCGTTTGAAATAACTACACCCTGCCCAACGTATGAACCATTGTACCCGGTTTTACCAAAGTTTAACCAATCCTGGTAACGTGCGGCACCCAGGGCGCCTTCAGCGGTTAATGCGTTACTACCACCCCTAACGGTTTTGTTAAACACGTAGTCGGTTGTAACACCACCTACCGAACCATCAAACTGGAAGCCCAGGCTTACGTTTTTGTATTTTACGTTATTGTAAAAACTCCAGGTATAATTAGGGTCAAGGTGACCTAAATATTGCGGTACAGGGTTAACCAGCGCCTCGCCGTTTGTTCCGTTGATGATCTGGCCCTGTGGTGTCCGTACAAATGCAGTTCCGTAAAATTTATCTACACGATCGCCTTTTTTAAAGAAGGTGGCGTAAGTATCCTGTCCCGGAGGCAGCTCTTCATAAATTTCTTTATAGGTTGATATGTTTACCAAAACATCCCAGGTAAAACCATTCATGTTTTTAAGCGGTGTGCCTGTTAACGATAATTCGTAACCTGTCTTTTTGGTTTTCAGGGCGTTCAAATACTCGTCTATAAAGCCGGTTGCGGTTGAAATAGGGTTATCCAAAATCTGCGGGCCGTCAATATATTGATAAGCTGTTCCGCTTAAACCCAAACGGTTTTGCAGGAATTTTATATCGAAACCTTCCTCGTAATTTAAACGGGTTGAGGTAAGGATATTATTCTGATATAATGAGTTTGAAGCATATCCTGCTGCCTGGCCATTATATGGTTTAGCGATAGAGTACGATCCGTTAAGCGAATAGTTAGGGCCGTTATACGGCGAAGTATAAACAGAGCCATAACCCAAAGGATTATCAAAAAGCGATGGGCCTGTAGTGCCGCCAAAAGCGGTAATGGTACTAAACGGAGCAGGGCCGATAGTCGGGCTGGTAGCATCCGAGCGCACGTTTGAATATGATGCACGAACTTTTAGGAACGAAATGACATCAGGCAGATGGATGTAATCAGATACTACAGAGGCAGCCGATAAGCTTGGATAGTAATAAGTAGTTACATTTTGAAATGCCGATGACTGGTCAACACGGCCGGTGCTTGATAACGTGGCATATTTGCCAAAACTCATATCGAGCGAGTAATACGCGCTCAAAGTCCTGAGAGTAGAGTTAAAGCTGGTGGCCTGTAATGGATTTTCGGAGTTACTGAATGAATATACGTTAGGCACATTCAGATAATCGGTTGATACCCAGCTGGAGTTATATTTAAAGACTCGTAAGTTGCTACCCAATAAACCCGATATGTTTAAAAAATGATTTACGGTGTAATCATAGTTTAAATGCAACTGGGTGTTGTTTTCAAACAAATCTCTTCTGTCTTCGCGATAATCGCCCATGTTGCCTTCGCGGCCATAAGGGTGAGCAGAGTAAGGAAGATCCTCGGTATGCAATAAATTATAAGTATCAATCTGCGATTTCAAATTCACATTTAAGTGATTATCGATCTTGTAGTTACCCGATACATAGCCATACACATCATTTTTGTAGTGACCGCGGGTCCATATTTTGGTTAAAAACCAGGGGTTATGATAACGGGTGTATTCCTCAAATTCCGATTGTACGTTGGTTTTACCTGGCTGCCAAATAGCTTTAATATCTGGTGCATTTACACTCCAGTCGGCGCCAGTCCAAATGGCCAGGTTGTAAATAATACTATTGGGGCCATACTGAACATCCGGATAGTCATCGGTACTTTGCCTGTTAAAATCAACGTTGGCTTCAAATTTTAAGCGCGATGTTGGGCTAAATGAACCGTAAAAGTTTACGTTGGCTATATCAAGGTATTGCGAAGGGATATAGCTTTTTTGATGTTGCTGCGAAACCGAAATACGGGTGGTGTAATTATCGCCGTTTTGTGTTAAAGCGATATCGTTATTGGTTTGAAAACCTGTTTGTAAAAAATTGGCCAGGTTGTTGGCGCCACGTGCAGTCCATGGAGTTGCCTGCCTCACGCCATTAATTACAGGGCTATCATATTGTGGTATCAGCTGACCGTTAAAATATGGGCCCCAAACGTCGTAATCGCTATCCACACCGCCTGGTGCGCCGCCTTTACCATCCACAAACTCATAAAAGGTGTTTTCACCAGGGCCGTAAGAGTGCTGCACCTTTGGGAAAGCCACAAAGCCTTTGTTGATCACCGTACTGCTGTTTATATCAACTGTAAGGCCTTTTTTGGCTTTGTCGCCTTTTTTGGTGGTAATTAAAATCGCACCGTTTGCCGCGCGGTTACCATACAAGGCAGCAGCAGCAGGGCCTTTTAACACGGTGTAAGTTTCAATGTCATCGGGGCTTAAGTCAAAGGTATCCGAGTTTATCGGCAAACCGTCAACCACGTAAAGCGAAACCGTGTTACCCCTGATGGTAACGTTTGGTACGCCCAAAATTTCGGAAGTGGCGCCTACTGATAAACCTGCAACCTTGCCAATTAATCCATTGATAGGGTTAGGGTCGCGGGCAGTGGTTAGCAGGTCGCCGTCAACGGTCTGGATGGCGTAACCAATGCGGCGGGTTTCTTTTTTAACGCCAAGGGCCGTTACCACAACTTCGTTTAAGGTTCTGTTGTCGGCTTTTAGTGTAACGTTATAATCGCCTGATCGTTAACCGTAACTTCCTGTGGCGTAAAACCAAGGAAACTAAATACCAGGACCTGGCCTTTTTGAACGTTGAATAAAAAACGACCGTTAAGGTCGGTCACGGTGCCTTGTGTAGTGCCTTTAAGCGTAACGCTCACGCCGGGTAAAGGTTGTTTTGTCTCATCGGTTACGGTACCACCGATCTTTGTTTGCCCGAATAATAGTGCCGGGGCAAAACAGAATAACATCACCGTTATTACGGCTTTGATCGCTTTGTAAATCTGTTTCATCTGTTAAAGTTTAATAGTGAAGGGAAGGAGTTTTTCATTCAGCAATACTAAACTTTGTTTATTATTAGTAAACTAAATTTACATTAAGGGATGCTTAAGATTAGGTTTTGATAAGGTTAAGAGGCTTGGTTTATGTAACAGCGGCATTACAATCAACTTACAAAAAGGTAATATTGAATACAGAGATTGGAGGTTAGCGATTAGAGATTAGTTCATTTATAACTGATTATTAATTACTTATAATATTAACTTAGGATTTTTTTATTAGCGTTGCGTTAAATGTTCTAAAGCGATGCGTTTCAGGTAGTCGATGTTTTTAACGGGGATGTCCGTCTCCTTAGCCAGGTCGTCCCAATAACGTAACCGAATGATCAGTTCGGCATCTGGATTTGCCTCAAATGCGTCGGCTTCTTCGGCATTCATCACCCCACCCTGGAATTCAAGTGTCGCCTTGCTTGCTACAGAGAGTTTGCTATAATATTCGGGGTACTTATAAGTAAGATAACGCTTGGCAATTACATGCCCTTGCACCAGGTTGGCAACCCTCTTGGAGAAACCGCGTTCAAGCAAATAATCGGCGCCTAATTTTTCATGATCCACATTGCCCATGCCATCCATGCTTTGGGCCTCGCCGTCTTCGGCGCAAAGGTGACCAATATCATGAAAAAAAGCCGCCAGCACCACCTCTTCATCATAACCTTCAGCCTCGGCAAGCGCCGCCGCCTGCGACATGTGCTCCACCTGCGATACAGGTTCGCCTATATAATCCTCATCGCCGAAACGCCGGTACAGGGAAAATACTTCTTCAACAATTGATTCGGGATTTGAGGCAGAATTCATCGGAATGCTTTTTGGCAAATTAAGTTAAACAAGGTTATCAAATTATTAAAAGTTTATTATCCTATGCGATGAATCATTCAACGTCTTTTATTCCCGGAAATCAATTTAATCGGTGACCTCTATTAAAACGTTGTTACGCCAAGTAAAGAATCTCTCAACGCCCTTCATTTTCCTGAATCAATTTCATCAGTGGCCCTTATTAAAATCATATTACGCCAAGTAAATAATCACTCAACGCCTTTCATTTCCGCGGCAATCAAATTAATCAGCGGTCCCTTTTAACTTTTATTAACAAAATAATTACTTGGCGGCCTTTGCATATTTATTTACTTTGCGCCGTAAACCGGTTAACCTCCATGGAAGAAGATATCCTGATCCAGATCAGTAACAGAATAAAAGAGCGCAGGCGCGAAAAGAATATTACTGTACAGGAATTGGCAACCCGCGCCAACGTGAGTAAGGGGCTTATCTCGCAAATTGAAAACAGCCGGACCATCCCATCGTTATTAGTGCTCATCGAAATTATAAAAGCACTGGAGATTGATTTAAACGAGTTTTTTAAAGATATCCGTTCCAAAACCGCCGACTTGCCCATTATCGTTAAGCGAAAGAGCGAGTACGAGCATTTCGAAAAAGAGCATTCCCTGGGTTTCCATTATCAGCGCATATTTACGCAATCCATCACCCACTCCACTATTGATATTGTTATATTGATACTGGAGCCCGGCGCCAGCAGGCCACTGGTTGAAACCGATGCCTTCGAATACAAATACATTTTATCCGGCGAAATAGAATACCAGTTTAACGACGATAAAATTATATTAAGCCAGGGCGACTCCATGCTCTTCGACGGCCGCATCCCCCACACCCCCAAAAACATGGGCACCACAGAAGCCAGCATGCTGGTGATCTACTTTTTTGAAGAGAAGAAGGGGTAGTTAGAGATTAGAGATTAGTTAATTAGAGGTTAGGTACTTTCAGCTGCATAAATGTCTGCTAAAGTGCGCGCCTATCAGCGTTTTTTTCCTAATCTTTAATCTCTGGCCTCTAATCTCCATTTTCCAAATAACTTCTATATAACTTAAATTATTTTTTTCGAGACTTCGGTTGCAGCTTCTTTCGGACTTTCCGACTTTACTGACTTCCGGACTAATCTCTAATCTCCAGTCTCTAATTAACTAACCTCCAACCTTAACCAATCCTTAACACTAATTTAGTTTGATATTAATAAACTAAGTTTAGTATTGCTCAACAATTACCCAATTATAAAATGTCAATAAAATTAGTTGTATTCGACCTGGCCGGAACCACCATAAAAGATGATCATGATGTTAGCAAGGCCTTCCAGGCGGCTTTGTTGAAATCAGGCTACGAAGTTCCGCTCGAACTGATCAATCCGTTAATGGGTTACGAAAAAAACCTGGCCATCAGGCAAATTCTTCGTCTCCATGAACATAACGATGCCAGGATCACCGCCGAACTGGTCAACAAAATACATAAAGAATTTGTGAAGCAGATGATCGATCATTATCGCGAAGCTCCCGGAATTGAACCCTTGCCAAACGTAGAAGAGACCTTTGCAAAACTACATGAACAGGGTGTGCAGGTGGCTGTTAATACCGGCTTCTCGCGCGATATTGCCGACACCATCGTGGAACGCCTGCAGTGGAAACAAAAAGAGCTCATCGACCATGTTGTTGGGTCCGACGAAGTGGAATTGGGTCGCCCGCATCCATATATGATACAAAAACTGATGCTCGACGGCAATATCCAGCGGCCTGACGAAGTGGCCAAAGTTGGCGATACCGAGGTTGACGTACGCGAGGGCCAAAACGCGGGCTGCAAATATGTAATAGGCATAACCACCGGCATTTTTACATGTGCCGAACTGGAGCCCTACAAACCCACACACATCATTGATGATATAACACAGGTTATTGATATCATAAGCCAAAAGTGATGAGCATTACCGATAAGTTGCGCGCAAAGGTGGCCAAATGGCCCTACTCCGTGCTTTCTGTTGTGGCGGCAGTTTCGGCATTTGGGGCATACACATCTATGTATGCTTTTCGCAAGGCTTTTGCCGCTGGCTCGTTCGAGGGATTGCAGTATTTCCATATCGATTATAAAGTATGGCTGGTAATTGCACAAATTGCGGGCTACACACTCAGCAAATTCTACGGCATTAAATTTATAGCCGAATTAAAACCCGAGCAGCGCGCCAAGAGCATTTTTGGGCTGATAGGGTTCGCCTGGCTGGCGCTGCTGCTTTTCGCCATAATACCCGCGCCTTATAATATTATTTGCCTTTTCTTAAATGGTTTCCCGCTGGGGATGATATGGGGATTGGTGTTCAGCTACCTCGAAGGCCGCAAATCCACGGAGTTTATGGCTGCGGTGCTGTCTATCAGTTTGATTTTCGCATCCGGATTTGTAAAAACGATCGCCAAAACCTTGATGAGCACTTTCCATATCAGCGAGTTTATTATGCCATTTTTAACCGGGGCCCTATTTGTGGTACCGCTCATACTCTTTGTATTCCTGCTGGAGCTGATGCCGCCCCCAACCCCGGAAGATATAAAATTACGTACCAAGCGCGCGCCGATGAATGCCGCAGAACGCAAACAGTTTTTACAGCGTTTTTTGCCGGGCATTATCCTCACCCTGGTTATTTATGTCTTGCTAACCGTTATGCGCGATGTCCGCGATAATTTTGAACCGGAAATATGGGCCAGCCTGGGTGTTAAAGGGAGCGCCGTGTATACCATAACGGATACTAAAATATCAGTAATCGTGCTGGTGTTAATCAGCCTGCTCATCCTGGTACGAAAAAATTTACGGGCGTTCACCATTATCCATTTAATGATCATTGGCGGTTGTGTTCTAATTGGTGCATCAACCATATTATTCGCCTTAAAAATGATTGACCCGACAACCTGGATGACCATGGCCGGCCTGGGTTTATACCTGGGTTATGTACCTTACAATGCCATATTTTTTGAGCGGATGATAGCTACTTTCCACTACAAAGGCAACGTCGGCTTCCTGATATATGTTGCCGATTCCATGGGCTACCTGGGCAGTGTTTCGCTGCTTCTGGTAAAAGAACTGGGCCGGCCAAATATCAGCTGGGCGCAGTTTTTCAGGGAAGGAGTTGTTTTTGTAGCGGTTATAGGCGGCATCGCCGCAACCTTATCATTATTATACTTTTTGCAAAACGCCCATAAAGGAAATAAAAAAGCTAGTCCCGAAAGCGATACGGATTCGCAATTAAACATTGTGCCTGCATGAAAATATTATCGAAAAACAATGCCATTGTTATTGGCGCAGGTATAGTAGGGCTGGCAACAGCCCGGGCCTTGGCTATAAGGGGTTATAAAGTCACCGTATTTGAGCGAAACGAAAGAGCCGTTGGCGCTTCCATCCGCAATTTTGGTATGATATGGCCCATCGGCCAGGCAACAGGCCCATTGTTTGAAAGGGCAATGTTATCGAGAAGCATCTGGAAAGAAGTTTGCACCGAAGCCCGGATATGGCACGACGAGGTAGGCTCGCTGCACCTGGCCTATCATACCGACGAATTAAAAGTTATTACCGAATACGTTGAGGCAAACCACCAATATCGGGATTGCAGCCTGTTAAACCCTAAACAAGCATTGGAAAAATCGCCGGCCGTTAATCCGGAGGGCTTAAAAGGCGCTTTGTGGAGCGGAGAGGAAATGATTGTTGAATCGAGGGTTGCGGTTGGTCAGATCGCCGCTTATCTCGCCGAAAAATACGATGTTGAGTTTAACTGGAACACGGCGATAAGCCGGATTGAGGAGCCCAAGGCTTTCTCGGGCGAACGAAGCTGGCAGGCCGATGAAATATTTATATGCAGCGGGGCCGATTTTGAAACCCTGTACCCCGAATTATTTTTAGCAACCGATATTACCAAATGCAAGCTGCAGATGATGCGCCTGGTTAGTCAGCCTGATGAATGGCGGATAGGGCCGGCCCTGTGCGGCGGATTGTCCATGATACACTACCCGGGCTTCCAGGCAGCGGCGTCGTTACCGGCACTCCGCGCGCGATACGAAGATCAATATGCGGACTACCTTAAATGGGGCATCCATGTAATGGTTTCGCAAAATGGCGGCGGTGAATTAACCATCGGCGATTCGCACGAATATAGCCTCGTTCATGATCCTTTCGACAAGGCGTTTATTAACGAAATGATCGTAAAATACCTGCACACTTTCGCCGCATTTAAAGACTGGAAGCTAATGCAATCGTGGCACGGCATCTACCCCAAAATGACCAACGGCCAAACCGAACTGATCATCGAAATGGCCCCGGGTTTAACTGTCATCAATGGCCTTGGCGGCAACGGGATGACCTTATCTTTCGGATTATGCGAACAATATATTGCCGGGCGCTGTGATTAGCAGCACCCGGTAGCCTTATTCTTCCAGTATCCTGCGTAAATAATTTATCTGCCCCAGGTGATAGGTAATGTGCCCGTAAAAATAGGTAAGGTACCATACGGTACTGTGTGTGCCTATCATTTCAAGGCTATATGTTTCATCAAGCCTGGCCTGGTCAATGGTGGCAAGGCTTGTTTTGATAACCTCAATGGTACTTTCAATATCAGCAATCAGTTGCTCACGCGCCACATCCCGCAATGAAAATTCCTGTTCGCGGTTTCGTACATAGCCCGTGCCGCCCAGTTGGTTGCCAACCGTAAATTTCATGTTGCCCAGCAGGTGCAAAACAAGCGTGCCTGCGCTATTGATAACACCATCGGTAGCTTTCCAGATATTTTCTTCGTTTTTAAACTTTAAAATCTCGTCTTTAAGGGTTGTTAATTGGCGAACCAAAAGGTCGGTTAAATAATTGTCCATCGTATCCAGGTTTTATAATTAATGATGCTGCAATTTAACAAGCCAAAAGTTAACTGGATGTAAAATTCGGGGCTGTCCATCATAAACCTTTGATTTCAAATCCGAAATCCCAATTCCAAAATCCGAAATAAATATAAAGCCCTCTCCATTTGGAGAGAGCCCGTTTTTGAGGCACTTGTCAATTTTAAATTTCCCGCTTCGGGGTCGGAAGCGTTTGAAAAATTAATTCCCGCTAAGCGTCGGATTGTTTACCGTACCAACAAATAGTATAATACCGCTACTCATTTCGCGGATGGCAAAAATAAAAGGGCGGTTGATAGGTGGTAATGGTTCCTGCGCTACCGAAGTAACAACACCTACTGATGTTGCCGCAGCCGAGGTGGTACCACTTTCGTCGGTTTCAACATAAGCTTTATGAACCACCTGGCTTATTTTTAATTTAGTGGATGGGTTAATCAGCGAAAAATCGGCATCATCTGAAAAGGCAATACCCAAGCCCATATTAGCCAGCGAACCATTAATGATGTTTCCATAGCTAAACTTAAATTTAGGCAGCGTTATTAAATTATTGGTGGGCCTTAAATTGCTCATCCACGTTTGCCATTGGGCCGGGTCAATGGATGTTTCCAGGCTGCTGGTGCTGGTCCCAAGGGCAGGTTCCACAATTATCATACTGTATTTGCTATTGGAGTATGGTAGCTCATACACACTGGCTTTACTATCGGCGTAATAATTAAAATCCACATAACCCGACATGAAGCTGGTTTGCACCGTGCTGTTATCGGGCAGGTAAAAGCTCGCGGGTTTGGTTTGGGCCGGGTCGAATTTCTCTTTCCAAACACTTTTAAAGTATATGGCATTTACCAGGTACATCACCGCATTGCCCGGTATGTTGTTAATAATAGCCGGTATATAGCCGGCGGTATTTTTGCTCACCCAGCTATTAATGGTACCCGGCGCTGCAGCACTGCCAAAATCAAGCGACTGTACGCGGGCATGAAAGTAATTACTATCGGTTTGTAAAAACTGCGGCAATACGCTAAAGCCCTGACGGTACCAAATAGAATTGGCAATATCAAGCGTAGTATTGGGGTCGAGTTGCGGCAGGTTAGTGATCAGGTTATTGTAGTAATCGTTTACCTGGGTTTGCGAAAGTCCTGCAAAATTGAGGGTATTTTTAAATGCGGTTAAGGTTGCGCCATTAGCGCCGTTGGCCGTCATCCCCAAAGCAAAACTTACACTTAAGGGCGATGTAAAAATATTTTGGGAGGTACCATTGGCACTATCCAAACTCTTAAACAGGCGTAGGGTAAACGCATTATCCGCTGTTACTTTTTGCTGTTCAAATGAATTTAGCACCAGGGTTTTACCAGGCGCCGGAGCAGGAGTAACTGTTTTGGCCTTTTTGCAGGAAGCAAGACCAATTATTAACAAGCAAAAAATAAACAGCGGAGTTTTGCGCGACAATACCATAATCTCAAATCGTTAAAACAATCAACTAATTCATAGTACATTACGCCGGGGGCGATTTAAACGATACATCGCGAACAAAATATTTATCAGTAATCGTACCCTTTAGGTGCGGCCTGACCCCACCGATCTTTTCTGCCCCTCGGGCGCCTTAGCTTTAGCGGCGGCGCCTATCAATAATTTTACAGTAAATTTAGCTGGTTTTCAATTTATTGACCGATATTCAAACCCGCCAAATACCTTGAAAAAATGAAAAGATTTCCTGTTGCGTTAACGTTGTTACTGTTTATTTGTCCGTTTGTTTTGCTGGCACAAAGCGGTAAGGTTTATGATGATCTTTCGCTGCCGAGCAAAATATTAAAAAGCGATCGCAAATACGCCGTTTACTTGCCCCCTGGCTATGAAACATCCGGTCGCAGTTACCCGGTACTTTACCTGCTGCATGGCGGCGGCGACGACCAAACCGGCTGGGTGCAATTTGGCGAAGTATTAAATATTACTGACAAAGCCATTGCCGATGGCACAGCTACCCCCATGGTGATCATTATGCCCGATGGCAACACCGGTCGCCGCGGATTTTTTAATGATATAAAAGGCGACTGGAATTACGAAGATTTCTTTTTCCAGGAACTGGTTCCCTTCGTAGAGAAGAAATACCGCATAAAAAGCGAAAAACGTTTCAGGGCCATTGCCGGTTTATCCATGGGTGGCGGCGGTACCTTTATGTATGCGCTTCATCACCCCGAAATGTTTTCGTCGGCCTGCCCGCTTAGTGCTTCCGTTGGGCCGCTGTCGCTGGATGAGGCCCGGAAATCCATCACAAAAAACAATCCCGGCATTGCCGATTCTTTAATAGTAAATTACTACAAACAACATAGTGCACTTGAATTGATTAACAATATCCCCGATGACCAGAAGAAAGCTGTACGCTGGTATATTGATGATGGCGATGATGACTTTTTGTATGAAGGCAATTGCCTGGTACATATAGCTATGCGCAAAAAAGAGATCCCACATGAATTCCGCGTGCGCGACGGCGGCCACACCTGGACCTACTGGCGGGCATCGTTACCAAGTGTGCTGGAATTTATTTCGCAGGCATTTCACCAGTATTGACCGCTGATTTTTTTGATTTGTGGATTTCGCTGATACTTGACTGGTTAAATGATTTACTTGTTAAAGCAACCAGGCGCAATAGTGACGTGTAACTTCTCCACGCGGATTACACGCAGAACTAATGAACCAATGGACTTATGAACCAATGAACGACTAATATGGAACGAAGAATTTTTTTAAGAAACACGGCTTTAACAGCAGCCTCGCTTGCTTTTTTTGGTAAAAAGGGTTTTGCATCGATGATAGATGATCCGCAGCAGTTCAGGTTGCTGCGTAATAATGTGGGCATGTTTGCCGAAAAGGGCGGCACAATTGCCTGGATGATAAACAAAGAAGGGATTGTTGTGGTAGATGCTGAGTTTCCGGAACAGGCAACGCACCTCATCGACCTGTTAAAAAAACAATCAGATCTACCTTTCGAATGGCTTATCAATACCCATCACCATGGCGATCATACTTCCGGCAACATTTCATTCAAGGGCCTGGTAAAAAATGTAGCGGCGCATGAAAATTCGCTTGCAAACCAAAAAGCGGTAGCGCAAAAAGCTAAAAACGAAGATAAACAGCTTTATCCCGATACCACTTTTACCGATAAGTGGAAGATAAAGGTTGGCGATGAGCGAATTTCGGCGCATTATTTTGGTACCGGACATACCAATGGCGATGCGATGATCCATTTTGAACATGCCAACATTGTTCACATGGGCGATTTGGTTTTTAACCGCCGTTACCCGTTTGTCGACAACAGCGCCGGGGCATCCGTAAAACATTGGCCCGAAGCGCTGGAAAAAGCACGCAAAAAGTTTGATAAGGATACCATGTTTATATTTGGGCATGCGTATGACCCGCTTAAAGTGGTGGGCACCATGGATGATGTTGTCGCCATGCAAAACTTTATGGAAAAGCTGGAAGACTACGTTGCCGGCAGCATAAAAGCCGGAAAAAGCAAGGATGATATCATGAAAGCAACATCAATCCCCGGCATTACTGATTGGCAGGGCGATGGCATACAAAGGGGTATTATGGCTGCTTACGAAGAATTAACAAAAACTTCATAATTTAACCGGATGAAAATACTATCCATTATCATGCTCTCGTTTTTCCTCCCGTTTGCACATAAAAATGCAACTTCAACCGAGGTATTGCAGGGTATGTACAAGCGGTACCATAACAATTGGCATAAATCGCTCACCTTTAACCAAACCACTGATCGCTACCGAAACGATAGCCTTATAAAGAAAAGTACCTGGTACGAGACCATTGTTTATCCTGATCTGCTGAGGATAGATTTTGATTCTGTGAAGAGCAGCACAGGCATAATTTTCAGGCACGACTCGACCTATGTATTCCGCAAAAACAAAGTGGTGCGGTCATCAAAGGATGAGAACGAATTGATATTTTTCCTGGGCGGGATGTATGCCATGCCTTTTGATAAGGTTTTGAGCCACTTTGCTGATTTGCATTATGATCTCTCGAAATTCCATACCTCTACCTGGAAAGGAAAACCTGTTTATGTTTTGGGTGCTGCAAGCGACGATGAAAAAGTAAACCAGCTTTGGATTGACCAGGAAAAACAGGTAGCCGTGCGGTTTATCAAGTATGACAATAACACCAAAGAAGAGGGCCTTTTTGAGCAGCAGATCCCGTTAAAAAAAGCCTGGAGCGAAACCAAATGCAGTTTTTATATAAACAACAAGATTTTGCAGGTGGAAACGTATCATGATGTTGTGGCCGATGCCCCGGTTGATATGCGCATTTTCGAGCCTGCTACATTTGACCGCTAATTACGCTGATTTTTTGATTGTTATGATGCTGTATGTTTTTAACCCTAATCGACCAAATTATGTTCAAATACTTTAAGCTTGTGTTTTGCCTTGTGGTATTACCTGCGGCTTTACGGGCGCAGACTGAACCCACCGTTATTCCGCTTTGGCCTAATGGTGCGCCTGGTTTCGAAAACCGGAAAAACGAACCCGAACAGGCGAAGGATTATTGGGTAAGGAACATTCACAACCCGTCGCTCACCGTGTTTTTACCGCCGAAGGATAAAGCCAACGGCACCGCTGTAGTTGTATGCCCGGGCGGGGGCCACCGCTTGTTGGTTTGGACTGCTGAAGGTATCGACCCGGCAAAGTTTTTGAATAATTTAGGCGTAACCGTATTTGTGTTAAAATATCGTTTGGGGCGTGATACTTTATCGCCCTATAAAATCGAGGTTCATGCAAGGGAGGATGGTTTACGGGCGATGCGGCTTGTGCGCAGTCGCGCTGCTGAATTTGGTATCGATACCAATCGTATCGGCCTGATGGGGTTCTCTGCCGGAGGCGAAGTGGTGGATATGGTGGCTTTTGGCCCCAACACCCCAGATCCAAAAGCAGCCGACCCGATAGACCGCCTGAGCGCCAAACCATCATTTTTGGTGCAAATTTACCCGGGCCCTTTATTTGTTCCCGAAAAAGTAGCTGCTGATGCGCCGCCGATATTTTTACTTGCGGCAAATGATGACCCCTGCTGCTCTATAACCGTACAGCAATTACTCGAAAGGTATCGCGAAGCAAAAGCACCCATGGAGGCGCATTTGTACGCCCAGGGAAAACATGGTTTTAACATGGGATACCGCTCGAAATTAAAATCAATCAGCACCTGGCCACAACGCCTGGCTGATTGGTTATCGGATAATAATCTACTTGGGCAACAGGCTAAATGAAATAATCAATACAGATTTTCTGACCTTATGGCGGTTTAAATGGTTAGCATGGGGTGCGAACAGAGGCGAAGCCTCGACTAACCTATATATTAAAGGGCAATATCGACGATCAAAACGCAAAGGAAAGCCCGGAGAATAAAATATCAAGGGATTAAAAAAGAAGTGGGATTTTGCGTTACTTGTGCGGTAGACCTAAAATGGCGCCTTGCGTTGACACGTTTTCCCTTCACAATAACAGAAGTGAGCGTTACAGACCGCACCTGATCAAGTGGTGTCCAGCCCAGCCGCTCTCCCTTTGAAACTGTCTTTTTTATAACGTTCCGTGCCATATCATACAAATATAACAATACTCATAGTTTAAAGCAAGAAAAGCCTTACGATGAAGCAACTCAAAATAACGTAGTATTCATAGTCTACACCCGGGAAGTATATCCCTATTCCGCAATCAACATTCCGAATTCCGCAATCAAATTCATTCCTACTTCTGCAATCAACCAAATCCGAAATCGAACATCCGAAATCCGAAATCCACTACAAATAACTCAACCACCACTGATGATGCGTCTTTTTATACTTGCTGAACCAGCGGCAGGGAAAGTAAAGCACGATGATAACAAATAGCCACACCAGGTACACGCCTAGTAAATGGAAGCCAAAACCGGGCGGATTGAACAGGAATGGATTTTGGTGTTTTGGGTCGACGATTTGATCGGTATGATAACCCTGGGCGAAGAATACAATAACACTTATGCCCCTGATCAGGTAAAAGTGCATCACATAGTAGAGGAAAGGCACATTACCGTAAATAATGAAAATGTCGGTAAGCTTAGTCTTTATTTTTTCGGTGAAGGCAAGTACAACCATCCCGGTGCCTATGGTAAGCAGTGAATACATTAATGATGGCGGGTATTTGCTCACGTTTAAAAACGACAGGAAGGTGATAACACCATCGCGCTGTGTCCCCCACGGGTTAGGGTCGCCATAATGGTTAACTATTCTTAACAGCAAAAAAACGCCCAGTGCACCCAAACCGGTATAAAGCAAGATCTTTTTCCGCCGGGCGGCATCAAATGTTTTGGTATAGATCTGCCCAAAGGCATAACCCAGCAGCATTACGCCAGTCCAGGGGATAATAGCATAAAGGTCGAATATTACATGCGTTTGATTCAGGGGAATAACCGTTCCCTTTGCGGTTAAAAACAAACGATCAAGTACCATAGCCGCGCCACTTTTGGGCACCGGCACGTTATCAAGCATATCATGCCCGAAGAATATTACGGCGCCTATCGCACCAATCACCCACAACGGCGCACGCACCAGCAGGCCGAGGATGATCATGCTCAATCCTATCACCCACAAAACCTGCAGGATAACATCATTATATAATGGGTTTAAGGTAAACGCAAGCGTAAGCAACACCACCTCCACCACTACCAGCCAAAGGCCCCGTTTGATTAAAAAACTGCTTAATTCGTTTTTTGTACGGCGCGTCCCGGCCAGGTATGCAGAAATCCCGCTCAGGAAAACAAAGTTTGGTGCGCAAAAATGGGTGATCCAGCGCGTAAAAAATAAAATAGGCGTGGTAGTAGCCATATTGGTAGGATCGCTGGTCGGGCCGCCGAGGTGAAAAAAGTCGCGGGTATGATCCAGCGCCATAACGAGCATAATTACACCGCGCAAAATATCGATAGACTCGATCCGCTGTTTTACTGCCGGTTGGGTTAAAGTTGACATGTGAAAAGCATTTTCTTTAGACCCCTGAATATACAAATATTTTGAATAGGCGGTATTTTGTTATGGCGAAGTAATATTCGCCCCGCCTCAAATCAATCCCCTTAAAAATGTGTTATCTTTATATAAACCGCAAAAAAGATGGCAAATTTTCAGGATATAATAGCTTCGGATAAACCGGTATTGGTTGATTTTTCGGCAGAGTGGTGTGGCCCCTGCCAGATGATGCCTCCTATACTAAAACAAGTAAAGGACGCCCTGGGCGATAAGGTTACGATTATAAAAATTGATATTGATAAAAACCCCGCAGCGGCAAATGCCTACAGGGTGCAAAGCGTACCAACATTAATGATATTTAAAAATAGCGAAACCAAGTGGCGGCAAAGCGGCGTGGTGCCGGCTAACCAGTTGCAGCAGGTGATACAGCAATTTGTATAAGGAATCCTCCTTCGCCAGGGCTACGGCGGACAAGGAAGGTAAAAGCTAAAAGGTAGAAGCTTTTTTTGTAGATTGTGGTTTTGTAAAAGGCGAATATAACCTCAATAGCCTTTTAAACCAATGCCCTTTCCAAAGCCAAAAACCAGACAGCACAATCACCGGGAAAAACACCCACCTTACGGCGTTAGCGGCATAGTGCAATTGTGCTACCGGCCCATATATATAGCCAATCACCGGGATACTTAATATAATATGTACCCAGCGAATGATCTGGCGTTCTGTTGATGCTTTCATACTGAGTACTTCAATTCCTGCCTTAATCATTTAAAATAATATCTCAATACTTCCCCCTTTAGGGGGCCGGGGGGCCTAATACTCCAACTCCCTGCAATCATAGCCCGCGGTATGCAGCAGGTCTTCGATATATCGCGGGGAAACATTGTCGGCCTCTATCCGCAAAATATTATCGCAGTCTTCCAGGTCAAAGTTCCAGCCGCTAATCGCTGGAACCGAGGTTAATAATGGCTTCACCTCGCTAACATGTTCGGGTTTTTCAACACTTGTTACAAATATCAGTACATCCATATTCTTCAAGTCTGATGTCTTGGGTCTTCAGCCGTAAGTCCAAAATCACTCAACGTTGACTCTGGACTCACAGCCCCCGGACCTTAGACTATGTTAAATTATTCAGTTGTTTTTTCTG
>Ga0206898_10010_pt1 | contig 61434 bp, 49 predicted proteins | sample Alteio_BWOrgHeat_50_FD_153237 | JGI IMG/M metagenome (GOLD analysis project Ga0206898, IMG submission 153237) | Enriched cells from forest soil in Barre Woods Harvard Forest LTER site, Petersham, Massachusetts, United States -... | ecosystem: Environmental > Terrestrial > Soil > Temperate forest >...
CGGCATCGACCGGAAAATCGAAGCTGGCCCAGAGCGCGCCGCGATAGGAGTAATCGAGTGCGCCCACGGTAGCGTCGTCCTGCGATTTTTTGCCGATGAAGCGGACGAGCTTAGTGGGTTTAGCGGGCGCGGCTTCGCCGTAGATGGCGGCTTTCGACACGGCGCGCGCGGCGGCGCGATATTTCTCCATCAGGAGGGGTGAGACGGAGAGAACGTCACCGATGTTATCGAAGCCGTAGCCGGCATCATCGAGCGGGAATTCGTCGGCAGGATGGAGAGAGACGCCGAGGAGATCGCGAATGGTGTTGTTGTATTCGGCGCGGTTGAGGCGATGCGGGGTGAGATGGGCGGTGGTGGGTTTTTCGAGGAGGCTGAGCGCCGCGGCGACATCGGCTTTCGAGGGCCGCGGGGCGCCGGGCGGCGGCATGAGGCCACGGTTCAGTTTGTCGGCGATACGCGCGGCGAGGGCGGAGTCATCGCGATATTGTTCGAGGCTGAGGCCGGCGGCGTGGAGCTTATCGCTGTGACAGGAGATACAATTTTTCGCGAGGAAGGGCTGGATGGTCTGAGCCGGCGCGCCGGCCGCCAGAACTGAAAGGGCAAAGAAGAGCCCGAGCCTCACCGGACCATCTTACAGCGTTGCAAACGAACAGGCGAGGTTACGAACCCCGCGCTGGACAGGGCACACAGCACTAGCGGCGACGGCGCCGATGGCGAACGCCCAGCGCAATCAGCCCGCCCGCGATCATCACGAGAGTAGATGGTTCGGGAGTCGATCCGCCGGTCTGCACCTTCGTCAGATCCACGAAGATATCGTCGGCCGTGGTGCGGAAGGTCGCATCGATGCCGTCGAGCGGGATGAACTGGATATCGAAGTTCGCCGGGAGGGACAGCCCGCCGCTGGCGTCGAGCACTTCGAACTCATCGGTGCCACCGGTGTAGTGGCTGAGATCGACCTCCACGGTTCCGTCGAGCGTGGCTGTGCCGGTCACATCCAGCTGATCGAACAGCGTGGGGCTGTCGATGGTCAGAGACAACAGACCGTCCGTCTGCAGATAATTGCCGATGATGTCGAAGTTACCGGGGTCGGTTTCGAGGATGCCACCGGTTTGATCGACATTGGCATCCACTGCAGCGGATGCTATGCCGGCATCGTTGATTCCCGCCGGAGCTGCGAGCTCGATGAGCTGGCTGTGCGAGGCAATAATCAGGTCGCCGCCGCTGAGGTCAAAGCCGCCGGAGGCGGTAAGTGTGCCGTCTACCGTGGTGGTTCCGGAGCTCTGCGAATAAGTGCTGCTGGTGGTGAAACTCGAACCCGCTCCCACCGTAACCGTGCCTTCATTCGTGAAGGCATTAGAGCCATCGTTGAACTGGTTTCCGTTCTCCACCGTGAAGGAGCCTGCCACGGCATTGTCGCTGAAATTAGCCAGAGCGTTGCTGCTGTTGGTGCTGTTCACCAGTTGGCCGCTGGAACCGTCGAGGATGATATTGGACGCGTTGCTAACAACGTTCGCGCCCGCCCACTGAATCGTGCCCGCGCTGTGATAGGTGCCGCCGGTCAGCGTGTTGGTCGTCGAGTCATAGTTGGTGAGTGCGCCCGTGCCCTGAATGTCCATGGTTGAACCCTGCCCGGTCTGCAGGATGCCGTTGTTCGTCACCGAGAGATCGAGCACCAGGCTGGTCGACTGATTTGCCAGAATGGTGCCGTTCGCCCCGTTGGTCAGCGTCAGCCCGCCATTGGTGAACACCCGGCCCGCGCCCTGAATGGTGGTGTTATTGATCAGAGTCGCGGCGCCGCTGCTGTAAATGCGATTCGAGGCATTGTTGCTCAGGGTAACGGTTCCGGCCCCGGCAAGGTTCACGGTGCCCTGAATCAGCAGGTCCGTAGTGCTTCCCGAGCTCTGTAAATTGAGACTTCCCCCGGCGCCGATTGTCAGCGCGGTGCCGTCACTGAGGGTAAGATTATTGCTATTGGCGACATTCAGAGTACCGTTGAGCGCCATGGCGCCCGCGAGCGTTGAACCGCCTGTAGTGGTGGTAATAACGCCCGCCCCCGAAGTCGCGAGTGTTCCACCCGTGATCGAGGTGACACCGAGCTGAACGACACTGCCGGATGAGGCGTCGGTCTGAATGATTCCACCCACGTTATTGATGGTGCTGTCGTAGAGGTAAAGCGTACCGCCGGAAGTGGCCTCGAGAGTTCCCGTATTGGTCAGCGAGCTGAGATTGAGACTCAGAGAGCTGGGAGCATTGGCGTTGATGGTGCCGGTGTTCTGCAGGGCCATCCCGGCGTTAGTGAAAATCTGACCCGCGCCTGTGATGGTGGTGTTGTTGACAAGGGTGGTTGCGGTGTCGCCGTAAATACGGTTCTGGGTGTTGTTACCCAGATTGATCACGCCGGGGCCGTTGAGGGTCACGGTTCCGCCATTCGTGATGATGTCGGTGACGCTCCCGGTTGAATTCAGATTGATGCTTCCGCCGGCCCCGATATTGAGGGTGGTTCCGCTGCCGACGTTGAGTGTGCCGTTGTTGCCCAGATTCAGAGTGGCATTCAGGGCAATGGTTCCGTTCAGGGTAGCGTTGGCGCTGGTAATTACGCCCAGACCGGAAGTGCTCAGGGTACCGTTGGTGATCGACGCCGAATTCAGCTGGACTGTGCTTCCTGAAGCTCCGTCGGTCTGAATGATTCCTCCGGTATTGTTGACGATGCTGCTGGTGAACTCGAGCGTGCCGCCCGCGGTCGCCTCCATCGTGCCCGTGTTGGTCAAAGACGAGAGATTCACGCTCAGTGGGCTCGCAGCATCAGCATTGATGGTCCCGGCGTTCTGGAGAGCCATTCCGGCGTTGGTGAAAATCTGGCCCGCCCCCGCGATGGTCGTGTTGTTTACGAGGGTCGATGCCGCACCTCCGTAAATGCGGTTGCTGGTGCTGTTTCCCAGATTCACTACTCCGGGCCCGTTGAGGGTTACCGTTCCGCCATCCGTGATGATGTCGGTGACGCTCCCGGTTGAGTTCAGATTGACGCTTCCGCCGGCCCCGATATTGAGGGTGCTTCCGGTGCCGAGATGGACCGTGCCATTGTTGTTCAGATTCAGCGTGCCATTGAGGGCGATGGTTCCATTGAGGGTAGCGTTATCGGATGTAATAACGCCCGTGCCCGAGGTGGCCAGCGTGCCATTGGTGATCGATGCGGTATTCAGCTGAACCGTGCTCCCCGCCGAGCCGTCCGTCTGAATGATTCCGCCCGTATTGGTCACAATGCTGCCCGCCAGTTGAAGCACGCCGCCGCCGGTAGCTTCCATCGTGCCCGTGTTGGTCAGCGAAGAGATACTGAGATTCAGACCGGAAGCTGCCGTTGCGTTGATGGTCGCGGTGTTATCGAGCGCCATTCCGCCGTAGGTAAAGAGCTGCCCGCCTCCGGCGATCGTCGTGTTGTTGGTAAGGGTTCCCGGCCCGCTGCCATAGATCCTGGGGTTGCCAACGGCGCTGTTCAGGTTCACCACACCTGGACCATTCAGCGTCGCATCGCCTGCCAGAACGAGGTTCGTGTTGCCGGCGGACGTTGCGTTCAGTGTCAGACTGTCCCCCGCCCCGATGTTGAGCACGGTCGATGCGGCGAGGTTAAGGGTACCGGTGGTGTTCACGCTCAGGTTGCCGTTTAACGCTACGGTCCCGCCCAGGGTGGCGTTGTCCGCCGTAATCAGGCCCGCGCCGGAGGTTGCAAGCGTCCCGCCTGTGACCACGGCACTGTTGAGAGCCACGGTGCTGCCCGCGGTTCCGTCGGTCTGGATCAGACCGCCGGTATTGGTGATGTTGCTGGAGGTCAGGCTGAGAATGTTGCCGCCGGTCGCTTCCAGTGTCCCGGTATTTTGTGTGGTGATTGCCTGCAGGCTGAGCCCGCTCGATGAGCTGGCGTTGATGGTGCCGCCGTTGGTCAGCGACATGCCGTTATAGCTCCAGATAGTTCCGGAGCCGGTTATGGTGGTGTTGTTGATCAGGGTGGTGTTCGAAGCGCCTCCGTAAATCCGGTTCGCGCCTGAGTTGCTTAGCTGAAGTGTGCCGGCGCCGCTCAGGGTGACGCTGGAACTCGCAGTGGTTCCAATGAGAATGTCGGTATTGGAGGTGCTTGACGAGAGATTCAGCGTGGCGCCGCTTGCGATGCTCCCGCTGCCGGCGATGTTCAGGCTCGCGCCGTTGCCGATACCCAGGCTCGAACCAACGTCGAGAGTCAGATTGTTGACGCCCGCGCTGGTGGCGCTGATCAGAGGGGCGTTCGGGACATTCTGGATCTCGGCGTCGATCGAGGTGCTCGGTACGCCATTGTTCCAGTTCCCCGAGTTAAGCCAGTTTGTGTCGGTGGCCCCACCCCACACTGTGCTTGAGGGCAGGATGGTGCCGGCGCCCGCCGGCGGGACGGCAATCAGTCCCGATATCACGGCGCAAATGAGCGCACGTGTTGTGTAGCCTTTTTGTCCGGTCATTTCCCGATTCCTCCGATTGAACCTGGGGGCCCGGATAGAAGGCTACTCGGGTGGTTAACCAGCGTCAATGCCGTACTAAAGCATCCGGTACCAGTACCCGGCAGCAAAAGGGCGGTAACTCACCGAGGCCACAAAAAGCGTGTCAGAAGGTCAGACGCACCAGCAACTGGATCTGCCGCGCGGTCTCATTCAGAGGGGCCGTGGCCGGGAAGCCCGAAGGCGTTCCCTGTCGGCCGTAGGTCGCGAGCCCAAAGTTTGTGTCCGTGATCAGAGTGTCCGGATTGTTGAGATTGGCGTGGTTCAAAACGTTGTAGAAATCCGCGCGGAAGGTGAGAGCGGTCCCCTCGCGCAGCTTTGGCACGCTGAACGTGCGCGCCAGCGATACATCCAGACTATAGAGTCCAGGCCCGATAAATTCATTGCGGCCGACGGTGCCGACGAAGTTATCGCCCGGCTGACTGAAGGCCGCGGGATTCAAAAGATACACACCGCCGGGACCCGGCAGCGGATTCGGGTAGCGCGCAATCGAGGGGTTCAGAAGGTTTGCCGTCTGGTTTTCAAAGACGCCGCCGGAGTCGGGAATGCCGGCGGTCGCATTCACGGTGTAAGGCGTACCCGTGCGGAAGGCCGCCAGATAAGCGAACTTCCATCCATTCGCCGGGCGCCAGCGCGTCACCGGCTGCCAGGTTCCAATCAGAAACAGGTTGTGACGCTGATCGAATGCCGAATTCCCGCGGTCGCCATTGCTGTCGTATTGACGGTTGAAGGTGGAGATCGGGCCGCCGCTCCCGCTGGTGATCGAGGCAAAGCTGAGGTTGAAGAAATCGCCGATCAGGGCGTCGCTTTGATTGTCGATGGAGTGGCTCCAGGTGTAAGCGCCCTGGAGCATCAGGGTGCTGCCAATCCGGTAGCGGACGAGCGTGCTCAGCGCATAGTAATCGGACAGCCCCTGGCTCGATCTCCAGGAAATGATGGGCAGATTCTGATTCGGGTAGCCCAGACCATCCAGAGTCGTGAACTGCCGATTCACCAGATCCGTGGTGATCAGATCGCGCCCGAGGGCGCTGGTGCCGTTGGCTTCGATGGTGAGGTTGTCGCCGATCTGCCGCTGCACGCCCAGGAAAGACGTTTGCGTGTACCCGTTCTTCAGATTTCCGTCGAACAGGGTGAGGTTGGGAAAGGCGCCGGCACCGCCCTGAAAGCTCGGCTGCTGCCCCTTGATGACGTTGGCGACGGGCTGAAGATAGTTCACCGTGCCGCTGAGGAAGAAAGACGAGAGGTAGCCCGCGTTGTTGCGCAGATTCTGCCACAGGTTGTCGAAGGGCCGATCATAGAAGATGCCGAATCCGCCGCGGATCAGCGTTTTCGACGACTTACCGAACGGGTCCCATGAAAAGCCAAAGCGGGGCGCCCAGTCCTTGTTATCGGAGTGGTAGAGTTGCTGGCCCACCGGAAGCGTCGTCAGGGTGGCATTCGACAGGCGAGTGGTGAAATCGCCGCCCGCCCCCAGGTTCAGCAGCACATCCGGGGTTGAACTGGTATTGGAAGGCGCTCCGAAATTCTCATAGCGGATGCCGAAGTTCAGCGTGAAGCGCGGCGTCACACGGAAACTGTCCTGCACGAAAAAGTAGCTTTGGGTATAGCGGAAAGACTGGTTGTAATTCGAAGCCGGCAGAGGCTGGCCCGTCAGCCGCCCGACGGTCGAATACACGACATACGGCTGATCGAAAGCGAACGCCACAGCATTCGAGAAAAGGTACTCGGAATCGCGGCCCGCTGTCAGATAGCCGCTGTTGAACCGAAACAGCAGGCCCAGACCGGCGGTGATCACGTGCTTGTTGCGGGTCCATACCGTGCTGTAAATAATCTCCGGCGTGCGATTGTGATTGCGGTATTCGTAATAGGCCGGGCTGCCGGGCAGGGTGAGCGGGAGTTGCGTTACCGCATCGGGCGACGAATTGATGGTGGGTATTTCCGGATGCGGGCGGTTCCACCACAGATCATCGTCAGTAAAGCTGAACTTCAGCTCGCTGGTGATGCGCGGCGTCCACGACCTTTGCCAGTTGCCCGCGATGCCCGTCGTGTCCTGATAGAGCGGCGAAATGAATTGCGGATAAGGAGTCCAGATGAAATCGGGCTCGGTGGTGCGATTGATCGCGAGCCGCGCCATGAAATGATCGCGGCCGCCCTTCGTGGTGTAATCGCCGCGCTCGAGCGCATTCAGACGGTCGACGATCACAGGCGGCGCCACCGTGTAGATCGCGGTGGGAGCGGTCGAAACGATCTTCGGACCCGGATATTGGGTCAGTAGCTGGTAGGAGAGCCGGCTACTCGGAATGGTTAGGCCTGAAATAAAACTGGTGGTCGGCAGCAGGAACTTCTGCGGCGCCTGGTTGCTGTGGCTGATCAGATAGTCCAGCGCGCTCGAAAAGAAGAGCCGGTTGCGCAGCGCTTTGGTTGGAATCACAGGACCGCCCACCTGATATCCGAACTGGTTCTCTCTGTCCGGCAGCCGGCCCGCGCCGATGAGGTTGTCCTGAAAATCGGCCGCATCCAGGGCCGTATTCTTCAGATACTCGTATCCGATCCCGTGATAGGCGGCGCTGCCCGCGCGCGTCACCGCGTTGGCGACGAATCCCGCCGTGCGCCCGTACTCCGCCGAGTAGTTGTTGGTGGAAATACGGTATTCCTGAATCGCCTCGGGCGAAGTTGTAATGAGCGGCCCGGTGATCAGGTAGTTGTCGTTCTCCACACCATCCAGCAGGTAGTTGGAGGATGAGGGACGCTGGCCCGCCACGCTCACGCCCAGTCCACGGCCCGTCGCGCTGTCGGCGCCCACCACGGGAAGGCTGACCAGCATGGCATAAACGTCGCGCCCGAGCAGCGGCAGATCGCCGATCTCGCCCGGGTCGATCACATAAGATGCCGAAGTATCGAGGGTTCCCCGCTGCCCTTTTACGGCTTCGAATGTGCCTGAGCGGCTGGGATCCACGTCGGGTCCGTAGAGTGTGACGATGGTCTTCGTTCCTGGAAGAAAAACGCTGCGATACTGGCCCGATTCCCAGACGTCGCTGAGGGGACGCAACCGGAAATCGAGCTGAATGCGGCCCGCTACGGGAAGTTCCAGCTGCTGCAGTTCCTGAGGCTGATATTTGTCGCCGCCCGCGCGAATCGTGTAGGTGCCGGCGGAGAGCAACGGCAGAAAATAGAACCCGGAAGCGTCACTATGAAGCGTGCCGCTGGCTGAGATTGCGACGCTCGAATAGGAGACGTTCGCACCCGCAACCGGTTGTCCGGTAACGGAATCGAGGATTCGGCCCGAGATCAGACCCTGCGTGGTCTGTGCTTTTAAACCCGCAAATCCGACGAAAATAAAGACACTAATGCGGGCAAAAATGCGCATTGGGATAAACGTTCAGTATAGTGTTGCCGCGCACTTACTGCATGTTTCATTACGTTAGCTTTACCGCTGACACTTAGGGCAATAATGAGTACTTCGCTGGCCCACGATGATGCGCCGGATCGGCGTTCCGCACTCTACGCAGGGCTCGCCCGTCCTCTGATAGACCCAATGCGATTGCTGAAAGCTCCCCTGGCGTCCATTGGCGTCCACGTAATTCGAGACAGACGACCCACGGCTCTCGATTGCTTCCCTCAGCACCGCGCGCATCGCATCATACAGCCTGGCAACGCGGGGCGCGCGCAGCGAGGCCGCGATCCGGGTGGGATGAATGCCGGCGCGAAACAAGGCCTCGTCGGCATAGATATTCCCCATGCCGCGCACCAGGGCCTGGTTGAGCAGTGCGGCTTTGATGGGGGATCGCCGCTGTTTCAGGCGGCGGGCGAATTCTTCGAGCGAAACCTCAAGCGGCTCGGGACCCAGCGCCGACACACGCGCGGGGAGCTCGGCGCCGTATTCGATGCGCCCGAACTGCCGCGGATCGTCGTAAATCAGCGTGCCTCGATCCAGAGTGAAAATCGCATGGGTCCACTTCGTGCGCTCGGCCTGCACCAGGAGTTTGCCGGTCATCCCGAGATGCACGACCAGGAATCCACGCTCCAGACGGATGGCGATGAACTTTCCATGCCGCTCGATCGATTTGATTTTCTGCCCGGCGAGCGCCTGGGCGGTATCGTGGGGCAGTCCGCGGAGCACGCGCAGCTGGCCGAACTCCGCGTTCAGAATGCGCCGGCCTGTCAATGCCGGGCGCAGGGTACGAACCACCGTCTCTACTTCGGGAAGCTCAGGCAAGGTCCACCATCACGTCTGAACCTTCGACTTTCACGGCGAAGGTGGGAATCCGGAGATTTTCGTTCATCGAGCACACGCCCGTGGCTGAGTGAAACTCCCACATGTGCCAGGGGCAGGTGACCAGTTCGCCGTTCAGCGCGCCTTCGCCGAGCGGCCCGCCGTGATGCGGGCAGACGCCCCACACCGCACGAATCTCTCCCTTCACGTTGCAAAGCGCGTATCGATCTTCGCCGCGCTCCACTTCAATGAGCGCGCCCGGAGGCAATTCCGCGAGACTTGCTGCTTTCACCCACGCCATGCTCTCAGCTTCTCATTCGGGCCGCGAGCGAGCTAATCGTACTTTTCGTAGATGATTCGCTTGCGATCAAACCCGAGTTCTTTCAGCTTGCCCCGAAGCTCATCCACCATTTCCCGCAGACCGCAGATATAAACATCCATGTCGCGGCGATCGCCCAGCGCCTCCAGGGCATGGGCATGAATGCGGCCCGTAAGACCCTGCCAGGTTGCAGTGGGCCGCGTCAGCGTGGGCAGATAGCGGAAGTTGGGAAACTCCCGCGCCATTCGCAGCCACTCATCGTGATAGAGCAGACCCTCTTCATGGCGGACCCCGAAGAGCAGCGTGAAGTTTCGTTCCGGATACTCGCCAAGCTTCGCCATCAGCATCGATCGAAAGGGCGCGATTCCCGTTCCGGTGGCGACAAAGAGAGAATCCGAGACCGGACGGCGGAGAATAAACGCGCCATACGGCCCTTTGAACTCGACGTCATCGCCCGGCCTGAGGCCGAACAGAAACGGCGTGAAACGGCCCTCGGTCACCAGATTGGCGCACAATGCGAAGCGACCGCCGTGGGGAGGCGAGGCAATAGAATACGCACGCGTGATCTCGTCCTCGCCGATTTTTTCGGTGAAGGAAAGGAACTGGCCGGGTACGAAGGCCGCGTTCCAGTCGAGCGCCTCGAATTCGAAGTGGAGGGTGTGAGGCGCGATCTCGCGCGCATCCGTGAGGCGTGCCTTCATGCGAGGAACTCCTCTGCCCGTTCCGCCAGAATCCGGCTTAGCGCCGCATGGCCATCGAGCGGCGGCGCCACCTGAATCGCCACGCCGAACTTGCGCGCGAGATCTTGCACCAGCTTCGGCAAGTCGCGCTGGAGATGAATGCCCAGAGTCAGGAAGTAGGGAAGCACGAGGATTGACTGGATACCTTGCCGCGCCAGCGATGCCACCGCATCATCGAGGCGCGGCGCGGCTTCGAGAAACGCGGTTTCGTAGACGTCCCACGTTCCCAGCTTTGCGGCTGCCGCCGCCACCACCCGTACCGCCTCGTTAGCCGAGGCTACGCTCGATCCGTGTCCGAAGACAACGATCCCGGTTCGCACACTTATAGGATGATCTGAGGAGCCTGCGGGGCTTCAGAATCCTCCACCGCTTCCGGGTTGGGGCGCCCCACGTAGCTGCGATTGAGCATGTCCAGAAAGGCGCGGCTGCGTTTGCGTCCGTTGTTGTCCAGAACTTCGAGGCGGCGCAGAAAAATCAGCAGTTTGAGAACCGCGGAATCGCGCAGATATCCGGGTTCGCCATTGTCCGCAAGCCGTTTCTGAATCTCCGCGACGCGCTCGCGCACCGAATCGCACATTGCGGCCGCGTAGGGATTGGTGGGCTTCGTCTCGTAAATCAGCCCGGACTCCATGGTCTGATAGGTTTTTACCAGCGCGGCCAGCGCCTCGCGCGCATCATAATCCGTGGCCGCGGGAAGTTCGCGATAGCCGTCGATGAGGGCGGAGCCAATGAGCATCAGGACCCACTCATACTGGCGGATGAAATCTTCCTCCACCATGACGCCTTTGTCAGGCAGTTCTGCATTCTGGGCCGCCTCGTGGGTGTTGGCATGCTGATGAGCCTGGCGCAGAAACTCGCAATCGAGCGGGCAATCTACCGTCTCTTCGCGCTCCGTCCCGCAGCAGATGCTGCAGATTTCTCCATTCACTCCGGGACATGAGCGCTTCGCTTTGCGAACGCCGCAGATGACGCAATTCACGCACACCAGTATAAAAAGGACTATGCGCACAAATCTGTTCATCAAGGTGATCGTGGAACACGACAAAAAGGAAAGCCCCGAAAAACTGGGGGCTGAGCTGTGCCGTCAGCTCGAAAAAAACTATATCGTCCGCGACGCTGAGCTTTCCAGCTTTACCCCCGTTGAAGATTGAATGAGAGGCGCTTTCAGCGGGACGCCCGATAATTGCCGGGCCCGCGATTCGTTCATGAGGAAGAGCAGAAGCTCGGCGGCGGCACCTGTCGAGAGGCCCTCGGGGTGGATGTTTGAGATGCAGTTGCGCTCGGCGTCGGTGCGCCCGGGGCGGGGAGCCCACGTCAGATAAATGCCCATGCTGTCGGCAGCGCTGAGTCCGGGACGCTCGCCGATCAGGACCACCGCGAGCGCCGCGCCCATTGCTTCGCCGATCTCATCGCCCACGCCGACTCGCCCCTGCTCGCACACAACTACAGGTGCGATCGTCCAGGCGTCGAGCCGTGGCTTGACCGCCGTGATCAGTTCCGCGGCGCTCTGATCCACCGCGAGAGCCGAGAGCCCGTCGCAGATCACAAACACCGCGTCACAGGCGCTTTTTAATGCGGCGATTCGTACGCGCGATTCGGCATCCAGTTGACGCCCGAGGTCCGGACGCCGAAGATACTGCGCGCGATCGTGCGCTGCACTATGCACGCAGATCCCATTTGTTTGAGCGGCCAGCCGCGCTGCATCGAACGGACAATATACGGCGTCCCGAGCCCGCGCATGCGCGAGCTGGAAGGCAAGCATCTCGCGCACCGGAACGCTGTTGCCCGCGCGGCCGAGCGCCACGCGCGCCATCGTGAAATCGCGCAACTGCTTCACGCGCGCTGCCCCAACAAGGCGACCGCGCCTGCAACCTCGCGGCGTCCCCGCTCCAGCCACGCTTCGAACTCCGGCGCCGGACGAAGCCCGAGGAGCGCCCGCAAATAGAGCGCATCGTGGAACGAGGTGCTCTGATAGTTCAGCATCACGTCGTCAGCGCCCGGCACGCCCATGATGTAGTTCACGCCGGCGTTGCCCAGCAGCGTCAGCAATGCGTCCATATCGTCCTGATCGGCCTCCGCGTGATTGGTGTAGCAGACGTCGCATCCCATGGGGAGGCCGAGCAGCTTGCTGCAGAAATGATCCTCCAGGCCCGCGCGCGTGATCTGTTTGCCATCGTAGAGATACTCGGGCCCGATGAACCCCACCACGGTGTTCACCAGCATGGGGCGAAAATGCCTTGCGAGTCCGTAAGCGCGCGTTTCGCAGGTCTGCTGATCGATCCCGTGATGCGCATTCGCAGACAGCGCGCTTCCCTGGCCGGTCTCGAAATACATCACGTTGTCGCCGATTTCGCCGCGCCGCAGCGCGAGCGCCATCTGCCACGCTTCTTCCAGCAGCGCGATGTTCACTCCGAACGAAGCATTAGCCGCCTCAGTCCCGGCGATCGACTGAAAGACCAGATCCACCGGTGCGCCACGCCGCATGGCTTCGATCTGCGTCGTGACATGCGCGAGCACGCAGCTCTGCGCCGGAAGTCCCAGCTTCAGGCGAATGCCTTCGATCAGGCGCAGGAGCGTGATGTTTTGCTCCACGCTGTCAGAGACCGGATTGATCCCGATCACGGCATCGCCGCTCTCGAGCATCAGACCATCGAGGATGCTGGCGGTGATCCCGGCAGGGTCGTCCGTCGGATGGTTCGGCTGCAGGCGCGTCGAAAGCCGTCCCGGGAGGCCGACGGTGGTTCGAAAGCGGGTCACTACGCGAATCTTCGCGGCCACCGCGATCAGATCCTGCAGGCGCATCAGCTTCGATACGGCTGCCGCCATTTCGGGCGTCAGACCCGGCGCCAGCTGCGCCAGCACTTCGCCCGAAGCTTCTTCGGTAAGGAGCCAGTCGCGCAGTTCGCCTACTGTGAGGTGCGAGATCGGCGCGAACGCAGCGGGGCTGTGTTCGTCGACAATCAGGCGCGTGACTTCGTCTTCGACCAGCGGCTCTGCGAGAAATGCCTTCAGGGGCAAATCCGCCAGAGCCATCTGCGCCGCCACGCGCTCCTGAGCTGTTAAGGCTGCGACGCCCGCCAGTTCATCACCCGAACGCCGCGCCGAAGCCTTCGCCAACAGCGTTTTCAGGTCAGTGAACGGGTAGACGACGCCGTGAATGGTACAGGCAAAGGCCACGGTGTTTCGAGTCTAACCCGGCTCGAAAGTTATTCTGGAAACCTATGGGCCTGAGCCCGAACGTTCTCATATCATCGGCGGGCCGCCGCGCGGGACTGCTTCAGGCGATGCGTGAATCGCTTACTTCGAAAAGGCCTGGCGCATGGGTCGGCGCGGTTGACAGTGGTACCTCCGCACCTGTTCGCTTTCTGGTCGAAAACTTTCGACGAGTGCCCCGGTGTACGGATCCCATTTATGGCGCTGCCCTTTTCGAGATCTGCCGTGCCGAAGCCGTCGGCCTCATCATCCCCACCATCGACACGGAACTTCCGTTCTACGCTCGAAACCGCGGAGAATTCGCCGCGGCCGGTGTAACCGTACCCATTTCGGACGAGGCTGTTGTCGCCATTTCATGCGACAAACACGCTACTCACGAATGGCTGGTTGCTAACGGATTTCCCACGGTGCGTCAGGCCTCGCCCGCCGAAGCTCTGGCATCGGCAAGGGAATGGAGGTGGCCTCTGATCGCGAAGCCCTGGAACGGAAGTGCGTCGATTGGGGTGCGCCGCGTGGAGAGCGAGGAGCAACTGGCCGCGGTGGCCGAGTCGAATCCCGATTATATTGTTCAGGAAATGGCGCGCGGCCGCGAGTTCACGATCAACCTGTTCGTAAACCGCAAGGGCAAATGCGTGTGCGCAGTTCCGCACTGGCGCATGGAAGTGCGCGCGGGCGAGGTTTCGAAGGGAATTACCGTGAAGGATTCGCGGCTGATGGACGTGGCCTGCCGCGTGGCCGAAGCGTTGCCGGGGGCGCGCGGACCCCTGAACATGCAATGCTTCCTCGACAGCGAGGGAACTATCGCGATTATCGAGATCAACGCCCGCTTCGGCGGAGGCTATCCGCTGGCGCATCGCGCGGGCGCGCATTTCACCGAATGGCTGATTGATGAACAGGAAGGACGCGAGGTTGGCCCCTTCGATGCATGGACCGACGACCTGGCGATGCTGCGCTACGACGAAGCAGTGTTCACCACGGGCCGCGCCGCGATGAACCCATGAACGAGCTCTGCGTGGTCTTCGATATCGACGACACGCTTTACCTCGAACGCGATTATGTCTGCAGTGGTTTTGCCGCGCTCAGCCCGTGGGTCAAAGACTGGCTCGGAGTCGATGGTTTTGCCGAGCGCTGCCGTCGCGCTCACGAATCCGGAGTCCGCGGCAGTGTCTTCAATCAGGTGCTGGATGAGTGCGGGGTGGCGCCCGCTTCGGAGATTTTAGCCACACTGGTTGGGCTTTACCGGAACCACACACCCGAAATCGCTTTCTGCCCGGATGCTCGGGATGCGATCACGGAAGCCCGCTCGCGCTGGCCCGTTGCGGTAATCACGGACGGCCCGGCGATTTCACAGAGCCGCAAGGCCGAAGCCCTCGGACTCCACAGCTTTGCATCGCCGATCCTGCTGACCGAGCTTCTGGGGCGCGGCTGCGGCAAACCAAGCCCGGTCGCCTTTCGGAAAGTCGAGCAGGCTATCTCCTCGAAGCGCTACGTTTATGTGGCTGATAATCCCGCGAAGGACTTCCACGCACCGCGTCAGCTCGGCTGGAGTTCAGTGCGCATTCGACGTCCCGAGGGCCTGCACTTCGCGGTGGAAAACGGCGAACTTATGCCCGACGCCGAATTACCGGACTGCGCCGGTCTCGTCCGTCTGTTGACCGATCTCCGCTGAGCTGCCCATAAACACCGGCGCCGTGGCGTGCCCGGATTTGCTGATGCCGCGGCGCTGAAAGACCGCGATGGCCGTCATCCAGAGGATAGAAGCATCCAGGGCGAATCCGTATCCGTCGACATACTGAACGTCGAAGGCGAACTTCTCTTCCCAGCTCAACGCGTTTCTGCCTTTCACCTGTGCGAGGCCGGTGATGCCGGGGCGAACTTCGTGCCTGCGGCGCTGTGTGGGCGAGTAGCGCGGCAGATATTCCGGCAAAAGAGGCCGCGGCCCCACCAGGCTCATGTCTCCTTTGACCACGTTCCAGAGCTGAGGAAGCTCATCGAGACTGGTGCTGCGCAGAAACCGGCCCAGCCGGGTGAGCCGATCGCCATCGGGCAGCAAGGCGCCGCTTGCGTCGCGGGCATCCGTCATGGTGCGGAACTTCAGGAATCCGAACTCACGATCGTGGAGTCCGATCCTTCTTTGGCGGAACACCACGGGGCTGCCCATTCGGAAGCGAATCAGCACCGCAAGCACAAGGAGTGCCGGAGACAACGCCACCAGCCCGAGCGCGGCCAGAAGACGGTCGTAAGCAGGCTTCAGGATGCCGCGATAGAACATCGGGACCCCGCGAGAAACTCTGCGACGGCGTCCACCACGCGCTCGGCGGCATGTCCGTCCCAGCCGGGAATGCCTGCGCTCTTCTTATAGCGCCCTGCCAGGATCTCATCCACCAGATGCAGGCCAAGGGCGAAGTCTCTGCCCACCAGGGTATTCGTTCCGTGGCTGATGGTGGAGGGCCGTTCGGTGTTTTCGCGCAGTGTCAGACAGGGCACGGAGAGGTACGACGTCTCTTCCTGAATTCCGCCCGAATCCGTCAGCACAAAACGGGCGCCCCGCATCAGACCAAGATTCTCGATGTAGCCCTGCGGCCCCAGCAGCGAAACGCCTGCCGCTTCGAGCTCCGTCAGCAACCCAAACTCGTGCAGCCGGGCTTTTGTTCGCGGATGAACCGGAAACACTACCTTCACCCGCCGCGCGATTTCGGAGAGAAATCGGGCAATTTCCGAAAGGCTTTCACGCCCGTCAACATTCGAGGGGCGATGCAGTGTCGCCACCGCATAATCGCCTTCCGTGCTTCGCGCATCCGGAAGATGATGCACCAGGGTATCGATCATGACGTTGCCGACATAGCGAATTCGCGCGGCCGCCACGCCTTCATTGCGCAGATTCATTTCACCCGCCGGTTCGCTCACGAGCAGCAAGGCCGAAATCGCGTCCGTGGCCAGTCGATTGATTTCTTCCGGCATCGCGCGATCAAACGACCGCAGCCCCGCCTCCAGATGAATCACGGGGATTTGCAGTTTGGCCGCAGCCAGGGCCGCTGCGATGGTTGAGTTCACATCGCCCACCACCATTACCGCCGACACCGCGGGCGACGACTCCAGAAGGAACCTCTCGAAGGCCTCCAGCACGCGCGCGGTCTGCGCTCCGTGGGACCCGGACCCGGCCTCCAGATGCGCATCCGGCTTGCGAATCCCCAGTTGCTCAAAGAAGACATCGGACAACTCGGGGCTGTAGTGCTGCCCGGTATGCACCAGCACGGGCGCGAACACTGCGTTCTTCTGATCGATCGCTCGCAGCACAGGAGCGATTTTCATAAAGTTCGGCCGCGCTCCCGCGACCACCGCAACGAGGGGTTTCAGGACGTTTCCACCAGGACCGGCGTCTCGATCCCGATCATGGCTCTCATGATCGCAAGATACCGTTCCGCCAGCGATTCACGCGATGCGTTGGCCAGCACCCACTCGCGCCCGTTTTGTCCCAGACGCGCGCACTCCTGGGGCTGCTCCGCCAGCAACCGGATCTGCTCCGCGATTGCTGCGCCATTCTCCGGCTCCGCGAATACCCCGGCCCGAGCCTGGGTGCAAACAAGGTCCCGCGCCACGCCATCGATCGCCAGCAGCACCGGCCGCGCGCAGGACATGTAATCGAACACCTTATTCGGATAAACAGTACGGAACGTCGGATTATTTTGCAGGACGGCCATTCCCAGATCGCACGCGTTGACAATCTCCGGCATACGCGATTTCGGCTGCGCGCCGTAAAAAGCGATGTTACCGAGTCCCCGCTTTCGCGCTTCTTCTTCGAGGGCAGTTCGCTCGGGTCCGTCGCCGACGCACGCGATCATGATGTCCGGGCGGCTCTCGAGCACCTTCGCCGCATCCAGCAACTGCCGCACCGCATTCGCGCGGCTGTGCGCTCCGGCATACATGGCCACAAACCGGTCGCCCCATCCGAATTCACGCCGCGCCGCGTTATCGCGCGGGCCCGGAACGAAGTTGTCGATGTCCGCGCCGTTCGGCACGAAAACGATTTTGCCCCGCGGAGCGAGGCCGCGCTTTACGATGTCCTCTTCGAACGCGGGCGTCAGCACGTTGATGCGATCCGCCTTCCGGCATCCCCACTTCTCGAGCGCATAGAGAATCTTCGTAAGGGGTGAATTCGCGCCAATAACACCCGTCGTCACCGCGCTCTCCGGCCACAGGTCGCGCATCTCGAAAATCCACGGAGTACGCCGGAACCCGAAGCGTGCGGCAATCCATGCGGGAATAACAGCCACCAGGGGTGGTGAAGTCCCGATCACCACATCCTGCCGCTCGGCCCTGACTGCGGCCGTGACTGCCGACAGAGTAAACCCGAAGAACGCCCACATGCGTCCGGCGTAGCTTTTTCCGTACGTGCTCGGAACCGAGCAGCGATGCACCTTTACCGGCCCATCCTGCTCGGTTACGATCCACTTTCCGCGATATCTTTCTGGCTTCACTCCGGTGCCATGATCCACAGTTCCCGCAATCACCGTCACCTCATGCCCGCGCTCCGCCCAAAGCCGCGACATCTCGTTGAATCGCGATCCGCCGAACTGCCCCGGCATCAGGTAATACTGATGGACCACCAGGATCTTCAAACGTTCAGCTCCGCAAATCGTCCTTCAGCCAGCCGGAACCGCACCATCCTGCCACTGAGAGCCACGTTCCATTCGCCGTCTTCCAGAGAGACGATCGGATCTCCCGCACCACTGAGAATCGATACGAATTGAAGCGGCGCCAGACCCGTGCGGACCGCGGCCAGCGAAGGCAAAGCTTCCTTCTCGCCGTAGTATTTCGATCGCCATCCGCGTGGAGGGTCCTCGCCGCCCGCCACAACGTCAGCCAAAACCGGCGATCCGGTCTCATCGAGCACGGTCACACAGAACTCGCCGCGCGGAGTCTCCAGATGTAAACACGCGGCACTGGCTTCAAACCGGAACGGAAAACTTCCGCCCAGCCAATGCAGCCGCGCCGTATGCGTGTTCCGGCCTATGACCGTGTCCACGACGATCCAAAGATCGTCCTTCAGCATCAGTACGGCGCGGCGGTGCGTGCACTCCGCCACGCGCTGATACCCATAATGCTCGCCTTCCGCGACGGCCCACTCGGCATGGTCTTCGAATCGCAATAACCGCGCCTCGGTCCGGAAAATCGTCTTGAACTGCCGGAAGTGGAGCATCTGATCGTGGTCGTCGATTTTGATCGTATTGTGGTTTTCCGTGCGCAGAAAATGGTTGTGCCAGCGCTCCGCCCCGTTGTATCGATAGCTGCCTCCGTCCGTGAGCACGTTCTGCCCGCGCCACCAGACGTCGAGATGCAGCATATCGATCTGCGAGAACCGGTCGAGGATCGTGCCGCATCGGAACGCGCCAAAACTGCTCTCACCAACGCCGCGGAGAACGTGATATCCGGTTTCCGCGAACGAAACCGATGTCCGATGCAGAGACCGCTGCGGCAGCCTGAGCGCTTCGGGACCAAATAACCACACCGGCATCTCATCCCAGGGACCCGGCTCGTAGATTCGTTCATTGCGCGTGGCCACACTCAGGGCCTGCAGCTCGGGCCGGAAGTCTCCCAGATCCGCAAACGCCAGCAGCATCGGCCGCGATCCGTCGTTGGCGCCGTAATTCGGCAGCTGGCCATCTTCCGGACTCTGATGCGCCACCAGAAAATCCAGCGAGCGCTCCATCCCCGCGATCCACTCAGGCGGCACCGCGATGCCGTTAGCTCGCAGGAATGCCGTGGCCAGCAGATAAAGCTGCATGGCGACCCGATGGTAATTGTGCGCCTGCTGAATATACCCGCCATCGGGATAGATCTGCCGCGAAGCCTGCTCGGTCAGAATTTCCATCCCCTCTTCACGCCATTGCGAGGCCAGGTTTCCCGGAATCAAACTCCCCGCAACGTACAGCCCCAGCGCCTCCGACAGCAGATGGTTGTTGTAAATCGAATCGCGCGCATATTCGATGTGACTTGCCAGGTGGGTTCCGCAGCTGTGGATTTGTTTGCCCAGGGTCGTCTTCAAATCGCCCGGGATCTCGCCCATCCGATCGAAGATCTGATAAGCGAAAAGCCATGAGAACAACCTCAGCGCCACTTCCTGACCGGAAAACCAGTGCACTCCCCTGCCCGGCGGATTATTCGCGATAAACCCCGCCACCTGGCCGGCGAAGACTTCTCCCAGATCGCGCCCTGCGGCCGGTTCGAACGCCGCCGCGCGCCCCAGGACCCAGGCCTGCGGAAACCGCGCCGCTTCCCACGTGAACTTCACATCCACCGCCGCGCCGCCCGCCAGCACACGCGACCAGTGCGCGGCTGCGCTCCATCGATGGCCGTTGGTGGGATCGCGGTGCCAGTCGATAGGGCTGCCGTAGTCCGCGCCCCACTTGCTGAAACAAATCAGCCGGCCGCGCGAAGCCTCCGATGCCTCGTCCTTCAGAGCGCGCAACTGTTCCGAAGTGACCAGGGGACGAATCGCCTCTGCGACTTCGTTCGCCGGCCAGAATGGCAGCCTGGGGCCGGCTGTCATCGGAAACTCAAAATCGGGTGGCGGCGCGGGATCGGTTTCCGGCACCCGGACCAAACCGCTTCGTGTCTTGATTTCCCAGACGCCGCGCGCGAAGGTGCCCTTCATTCCCAGTTCCCGGAACTCCTGCACCAGATGAGCTGCCTCCGTCAGACGGCTCACCTTGTGGGTACCGTTGCTCGACACGCCAACCGCAGCCTGCGGCCGGGAGGTCCCGCTCACCTTGTGCCCGTCGAGGAAGACCGAGGCCCACATCTCGATCGACATCAGCTTCCAGATCACGTCGAGCCAGCCGGGCGCGCCGGAATTCGAAAGCAGCTTCTCAATTTCGCCCGTATTCCAGAACCCTCGCTGCCGCGCGCGTGTCGAGAGCAGCGTCTCGCGGACGAAGCCGGGGTGCTTATCGGACATCCACCGCAGGACCGGCGTATCGAACCCTACCTTGCGGCGATTCAACACCAGCGGTGGCAGCACGGATGATACAGCCTGCCGCAAAATCCACTTCGACGCCCCGCCCCGCAGCTTCAGATCCGGATTGATCCGGAAAGCAAACCGCGCCAGCCTGGGATCGGCGAACGGAACCCTCGACTCGAGACTTGCCGCCATGCTCATGCGGTCGTCCTGGTGGAAGAGTCCCGTGAGATATGTGTCCGCGTCCCAGCGCATGATTCGATCCACCGGGTCTCGGGATTCGTATCGATTGACTGTCTCGTGAAAGAGCTGCCGGGATTGCCGCCGTGAACAGAATTCGGGGATCAGAACCCTGTGCCAGGCTTCTTCCGGCACTTTTGCGAAATGCTCGAAATAACTGGTCTCCCAGTGCGCCAGATGCCGCGCATTGCGGGCCAGCCGCATGAGGTTGGCGCCCGAAGCGAATTGCCGGGCCAGATTTCCACCCACCTTGCCGCCGGAGACCGGTGTCACGGCGCCGCCCTCGGCCTGGTCGACGCCCCGCCGCCCTTCGAACCACGACCGCAGCACCTGGCCAGGCCGGCCCAGCGCATAACGCGCGTAACCGCCGAAGAGTTCGTCGGCTGCCTGTCCCCCCAGGCATACCTTCACGCTGCGCGCCGCCAGTTCACTTACTTTCGCCATCGGGAACATCGCCGGTCCAATCACCGGCTCGTCCTGGTGGTACATCAGACGGCGAAAGTCTTCCGGAAAACTCGACCCGTCCATCGTAATCAGATGCAGATCGAGCCCCAGCGCCTGGGCTGCCGCTTCCTGATAGGGCCGCTCGTCTGTCACTCCCTGATCGGAAAAGTGGACCCCGAAACACATCGGCGGTTTTCCCGCCTGGATCGCGTTCGCGGCTACCGCGCTGGAATCGATTCCACCGCTGAAAAACGAGCCCACCGGTACATCCGCCATCAGCTGCCGGCGCACCGTCTCGCTCATCTGATGGCGCAGTTCTTCGACAATCGCGGCTTCGCTCCCCTCTGCATAGCCCTGGCCGCCCATCTGCCAGTAGCGCCGCGTAATGGCGCCGTGCCGCGTGATCCGCAGATAATGTCCTGCGCGAACAACCCTGATCGCGCGGAAGAATGTCCGCTCGAAGAGCGCGGTATGAAAGTGAAGGTACTGGTTCACTGCTTCCGGGTCCGGCTCGCGCGGGACCTCCGGGTCTTCCAGCAGCGCCTTGACTTCACTCGCGAAGATGATGCGCCGCCCGTTGTCGTGGTAGTAGACCTGCTTCACTCCCATGTGGTCGCGAACCAGCGTGAGCGATTGCTCGCGGCCGTTCCACCACGCGAACGCAAATATTCCCGATACCTCGCCCAGCCCTTCCGGGCCATCCCGCTCCATCAGCCGCAACAGCGTTTCGGAATCGGAGGGTCCGCGAAACCGCGCTCCGCCTGCGATCAGGCGCGGACGAAAGTCGGCATGGTTGTAAAACTCCCCGTTATAAGACAACCAGCACGATTCGTCGTCGTTCGCCATCGGCTGCGCGCCGGTCGGGCTGAGATCGACAATCGAGAGCCGGCGATGCCCCAGAGCAATGCCGTTCCCGAACCAGAACCCCTCGGCATCCGGCCCGCGATGCGACAGGCAGCGCGTCATCCGCACCACGAGCTCGCGATCCACCGGGCGATCCGGATCCGCGTAATTAAAAATTCCCGCGATGCCGCACATTCGGTGCCGTCACAGTTCGGCGTATACTGACGAGCCTTCGCGCAGGCTCTCGACGGCCGCGATCGAAGCCCACGTTACGCCGTACAGTTCTTCCCAGGGGATGGGCCACGCACCGCCTTTGCGGCACGCTTCGATAAATGCCGTAAACTCCGCGCGGTGCCCTTTGTCCTTCTGTGCCGAGAACTTCTCGCATTTACCGCCGGACCAGAGCTGGCCGTCCTGCCACCCTTCGACCACCGCGCTGCGCCCGGTTCCCAGCACTTCGATCCGCTCAGCCGGAAACCCCGTGTCGCCTCCCGCCTGATAGGAAACCGTGGACACGCTTCCGTTCGCATGTCGAATCGTGATCGCTACCCGGTCATCAGACGTTTCGAGGCCCGCCTGCCCGACTGACTCCGCGTACACCTTCACCGGGACCGAGCCTGCAATCGCGACGCAGGTGTCGATCGCGTGACAGCCCTCGCCAATAATCCGCCCGCCACCCACTTCGTAATCCTGCGTCCAGTGCTCCTTCGGGATGTGGGGCGGCGCGAATCGATAGGAAACCGTCAGCGGGCTGATTCCCGCAAAGAAACTCTTCAGGCGAGTCACCCCGGGCGCGAAACGCCGGTTGAATCCTACTGTAAGCATCGGGCACCGTTCGCCCTGCTCACCGACTGTCCCTGCAATCTCTTCGAGTTCGCTCGCCGCAATGCAGAGTGGCTTTTCCACGAAGACGTGCTTACCGGCCCGCAGAGCCGCGCTCACCAGTCCCGCATGCAGATCGTGCCGCGTCGCGATGAAAATCGCCCGCGTGCTCTCGTCTCGCAATACTTCTTCCACGTCGGTGGTGGCGAACTCGAATCCGCCGCGCTGACCGGTGCTCTCGGCCGTCACTCCCTTCGCTGTGCAGATGCCGCGCCATGCGATGCCCTCCATTTTCGAGAGCATGGGCAGCATCACCAGCCGCGCGAAATTCCCCGCGCCAATCAGGCTTACGCCCAGGCTGCCTGTGCCGACACCGGCGCTCCTGAGCTGCACCCTGCGCTTCGGCAGCTCGGGCTCGCCATATTCGATGGTGATCCCCAAAAACGGCTCGCGCCGTGTCGTGATCAGATCGTACGCCTCGGCCGCGCGATCCACCGGAAAACGATGCGTGGTCAGGCGTTCTACCGGCAGTTTGCCAGCGCGCATCAGTTCCAGCACCGCCTGCATATTCCTCTGCGCCGTCCAGCGCACCTGTCCAAAGGGATAATCGACGCCCTTTTCCTCGTAAACCGGATCCATCCGCCCCGGGCCCAGTGACGATGAGACCGTGAACTCGAGCTCTTTTTTGAAAAACGGAGGTCGCGGGATGTCGAGCCCGACCACGCCCACCAGCACGATGCGGCCTTTCGTCCGGCACGCTTCGGCGGCCGTTTCGATCGGCTCGTTGCTGTCAGTCGCCGCCGTGATCACGACTGCATCCACATCGCTCACGCCGGGACGGCCTGCCGAGACGCCATCGGCGCCCAGGCTCATCGCCAGCTCGCGCTTCGCCGGATCGGGATCGGTCCCGAATACGCGGCATCCCTGCGCCTTGAGCATGCAAACGCACATCTGCCCGATCAGTCCCAGCCCGATGACCAGCACGGTCTCACCCAGCGAAACCTTCGCCAGCCGGACACCCTGCAGTCCAATCGCCGCGATCGATGTATAGGACGCCTGCTCGAAGGTCACGCCTTCCGGAATCTGCGCCACCAGATTGCGTCCGATCGCGGCCAGCGCTGCGTGCGGTATAGCCGCGGCCACACGGTCGCCGGGCTTGAATTCCTGTACGCCGGCGCCGCACTCGATAACCACGCCTGCCGCCGAATAACCAAGTGGCATGGGATCGTTCAGCTTTGCCGAGACCTGGGCGAGCGTGTTGCGGATCCCCTCGTCGCGCATCTTCACCAGCACGCGCCTCACATCCTGGGGACGCGAGCGGGCCTTGCCGATCAGGCTCTTTTTAGCCAGATCGACCACGTACCGCTCAGTCCCTGCCGAGATCGCCGAAACCGCTTCCGCGATCAGCACCTGTCCCGGCGCCACCAGCGGGGCGGGGATCTCCTTAACCGTGGTCGCTCCCGACCGTACATCCTGTATGATCTGCTTCATTTCACAACTGTGATCAGCAACCCCAGACCGTAGTTCTTCAATGCTCGCCGGATGAACCACCTGGGCCAGAGAGCCTTCGCGGCACACCGACAGGTCCGTGGTGCCTTATCTCGATGCCTCTCCGGTAAACTTCAAACCAATTCCCGTAACCGCTGGCAAACCGCCTTGATATCAGAGCGCTCCAGTCCTGGCTCGATCGGTAGCGACAACACCTCGCGAGCCGCCGCCTCGCTGTAAGGAAAATCGCCGGCTTTGTAGCCCAAAAATGCGAAGCACTCCTGCAAATGCAGGGGGACCGGATAATAAATTTCCGACCCAATTCCCGTCGCTCCCAGCTTTCGCTGCACCTCATCGCGATTCTTCACTCGAACCGTGAACTGGTTGTAGACGTGCCTCATTCCGGCGGCTTCGACAGGCGTCTCCACGTTGCTGCCGGCAAGCAATTCGCGATAAGCTGCCGCATTAGCCCGCCGCCTTTCCGTCCATTCTTCCAGATACCGCATCTTAACCAGCAGGATCGCGGCTTGCAGAGTATCGAGCCGCGAATTGATTCCCGCAGCCTCGTGATAATACCTCGTCCTGCTGCCATGCACCCGCAGCATCCGCAACCGGTCCGCGAGCTTTGCGTCATCGGTCGTCATGATGCCGGCATCCCCGAACGCTCCCAGGTTCTTGGTCGGGAAAAAGCTAAAGCATCCACACAAAGACAGCGATCCTGCGCGTTTTCCGCGATACTCTGCTCCGATGGCCTGCGCCGCGTCTTCGATCACAGGCACGCCGTGCCTGTCCGCGATTGCCTTGATTGCGTCCATGTCCGCGCATTGGCCGTAAAGATGAACAGGCATGACGGCCTTCGCGCCCGCCTTCAGCGCGTCGTCGAGACGAGCCGGATCCATGTTGAAGGTAACCGGATCGATATCCACGAAAACCGGAACAGCCCCCAACTCATGAATCGACCCCGCCGTCGCAAAAAAGGTGAACGGTGTCGTGACCACCCCATCGCCGCGCCCCACTCCCATCGCCATCAATGCCAGCAACAAAGCATCGCTGCCCGAGGCGCAACCGACGGCGAAACGCGTTCCGCAGTACTCCGCCATTCGCTCTTCCATAGCCCGAACCTCGGGCCCCAGAACGAACTGCCCATGGTCGAGGACGCGTGCCATCGCGGCATCCAGTTCCGCGCGGATCGTCGTCGTCTGTCGCGGAATATCCAGCAATGGAATCTTCGTCAACGTCATTTCAGAGTTCCCATTATCGCCATGCCGTCGCTGTCTCTGGTATGAATCGCGAACATGTTGCCGGCGAAAACCTCGGGATTAGAACTATTCACCCGCCTGCCCTCAGCATTGAACAGCGCATACTCCGCGTCGGTCAGAATTGCATACACTTCATCGTGATGTGTGTTCATCTCGACCATCACCCTTGTTCCGTACCTTAGTACCCCCGGCATCCCGCGCAGTATGCCGAGCTCTCCACCCTCCGCGTCGATCTTAATGAAATCGGGCTGAATCGCCTGCTCTTCCAGAAAGGAATCGACGCGCCTCATCGCCACCCTGCAGGTGTGGTAGTCGGCCGGCAGACCGTTGAACTGGCTGTTGACTTCGAAACCGGAAAAGTCGTTCGCCACTGTTGAGTTTTGTCCCGTAATGGTTTCGTAGAAGAACGGAGCCGTCCCGTCTCGATCCCCGGCTGCAGCCTCGACAACAGAGATATTCCTGCTCTGACTCCGCGCTGCATTCACCTTCAGATAGGTGAGATTCTCGGGGCTCGGTTCGAAACAAAATACCCGGCCTTGTGGACCTGTAAGCATCGAAAAATAGTGCGCCACATAGCCGATATGTGCGCCAATCTCTATTACCGTCGAACCGCGCTTGATCAGTCTCCTGAACAGCTCCATACTTTCACGCTCGCGATTTTTCCCATACCACCAATAGCCTTTGTGTTTGAACGAGTGCAGTCTCAGAGGATCCCCGGTCCAGTGATGCCTGATTGTGATATCGCCGAGGTTGATTCGTCGAAATACCGGAAGAACCAGACGCCGTACTGTTCGTGAAATCATTCTCTTGAGAAAAGTGCGCGGGTGGCTCCGACGGGGTCCGCCTCCGCTGTAAACTTCCTGACGAATGCCTTTGCATCCCGAACGCTCTGCCGGAACGCGGTGTCATCCATCGCCAGATAATGTTCGATTGCTCTCCGGAATCGCTCCGACGCTTCCAGCGGCAGGTCGAAGCCGGCGTTAGCGCCGGCCAGATTCCGCCACGGAGTCTGATCGCTGACGATCACAGGACGACCGGCATTGAGAGCTTCATAGATCACATGCCCGTAATTCTCGCCAAGTGTGGGGAATAAAAAGACATGGTGTCTTGCGAAGACTCCCGCTACGGCGTCATGGTCAACTCCGGCGGTCAACCGAATGCGAATGTTGCGTGGCAGCTTCTGTATCTCCGCCTCGCATTCTTTCCAGTAAGAATGATTTTCGACCGGTCCGACAATACTGAAATCGATGTCGCCGGGAAGACCGTTCAGGATTCTGATGGCATAGAGCAGGTTCTTCTTCGGCACGATGCGCCCCAGAAAGACGATCTTGATCGAGCCTCGATCCTTGTGCGGGCACTCGTCTCTCTCATTGGAGGGATCGGGATCCGAAAGGGGAAGCGCCGTGCGAACCAGCGCGCCCGGCCCGAAGACGTTTCGGATATCCTGCTCCTCATGTTGCGTCGAAGCGTGCCAGATCAGGCGTCGGTAGGCGGGAAACCGCGTAGCAAGGCTGAGATAAGCCTGCTTTTTTCGCCTGCTTTGCACGAGGGCTCCGGGAGAAAATTCTCCACGTGGCGCCAGGATGACCTGAGCCTGCGCTCTGGCTCCCATCTCGCGCGCAAACAGCGGCATTATCGAAAAGGTGTGGCTGAAAAAAGAATTCAGGTACAGGAAATCCGCGTGTTGCTCGGACAGGAGCCCAAAAAGTGCGCGGAAGCGAAGATTCTCAGGAGAAAAATAGAAGACCGAGGCCTTGCCAACACGCATCCATCGATCAGGGGTAACCTCCGCATAAGGCTGATCCGGCTGCTCCCGATCTCTGGTAATGACCCGAAATTCAAACTCGTCGCCGAGAGCGTCCACCATGTTGGAAATGCTTCGTAGCGGGCCGCCGGACCTGACGCCGGGCAGATAGTTCCCGACCATCACCAGAATCGTTGACTTCAAACGGCCGCCGGCCTCACCCTGATGCCGTAGATATTCGAGAGCGTAAATTGCGCCCACCCGCGCAAGCCTCGGGCCATACCGGTATTCCGTCCGGACTGCACTTCAAACCATTCGCGCACCGGAACGGAGAAGCCGGTCTTCCGTCGCTCCGGCAAGTCAAGGTGGCAACTCCGCGCTACCAGTTGCTTCTGTATGCTGTTTGAACCGCCGATATAGGGGGCTATCACACGAAGAAGAGGTACGTCGACGAAGGGAACCCGGATTTCAATCGAATGCGCCATTCCTGCCCAGTCGGCATCCCGCAGCAACTGGTTCCGCATATAGCGAGTCATTTCAAGGCTCGCGACACGCAGTCGCGAGTCACTGATCGGCTGCCGCGCATCGCTCACGCGTGCCATCGGCGCCAGTTGTCCCCAGCCTTCGCGTACCATCTCAGGGGGCAATAGACTCGGCAGTTCCCAGGGCATGAACAACCCCCGGCGGAGCAGATACGCGCCCTCAAAGGTTCGCCCCAGTTCAAAAAGCCCGGCATACTTCGGAGACGTTAAGCGTCCGATCCATCTCGCGGATATCCACCGGAACGCTTGTCCCATCGCGGCGAAAGGCGCCACTCTCCTCGTCGTTCTCACCATACGGGGAATGTCTGTAAAGGTATCGTACCCGCCAAACAGTTCATCTCCGCCGAGACCCGACAGGCAGACCTTCAGTCCCAGTTCCGCCGCCGCCTTGCTCACCATGTAGCTGTTCATTCCGTCGATGGTAGGTTGGTCCATGCTATCGACAAATCGGTCGAGTTCGGTTCGAAAATCCTCTCCGGTCATAATCCGAGTTGTGTGAAGTGTTGTGTTCCGCCGCGCGCAGGCTTCCGCAAGCGGCACTTCATCCCTGAGAGTTCCCTTGTACTCGTTGAACCCCATCGTCACGGAACGCAGTTCGCTGTGCCCCGCATCTCGAGCGAGGGTAGCAATAGCCTGGGAATCGATCCCCGCGGAAAGAAAAACGGCTATCGGTACGTCGGATACCAGATGGTAGCGAATGCTATCCAGCAACACGGAATGGAGCTCTTCGGGATCGATCCCCCTGGCTTCATCCCTCCGATTACCCTCCGCCAGACCCAGAATCTCTTCAATCGAACAAAAGGTGCGCGCCGTCTTTTTCCCATCCCGGCGAATCTCCAGCGAGGAGCCCGGCGGTAAGGCGTGTATACCTCGAAACAGAGTAAATGGCTCCGGAACAGACCCCCAAAGGTAGTAACCGACGTACCCCGCGGCATCGGGAGTGGTGTCCACGGTATGTCCGGCAAGAAGCGCCTTCACCTGCGAAGCAAAGCGGAGCGTACGCCCATCGTCGGAGTAATACAGCGGCTTGATACCATGCGCATCGCGGGCGAGAAACAGCGATCCCGAACGCTCGTCGCGGATCGCGAATGCGAACATGCCTCGTAGCTTGCCGGCCATCTCATGGCCATACTCGGAAAACAGATGCAGCAGTACTTCCGTATCGCTTTCGGTGCGAAAACGGTACCTTTTCGCGGTGAGTTCGCGCCTCAACTCTTTGTAGTTGTAGATCTCCCCGTTAAATACAACCGTAAGTTCTCGGTCGGGCTCGAACATCGGTTGCAAAGCCTCATCTCGAAGGTCGATGATCGCGAGTCGCCGATGCCCCAAAGCCACCCGCCCGTCCGCCGAGTTCCACTCGCCTGAACCGTCGGGCCCGCGGCGTGCCATGGCGTCGCGCAGGAGTCCGATTTCGCCGGGAGCCGCTCCTTCTGAGTTCGTACCGTAAGCGAAGATACCCGCAATGCCACACATGATGAATTCCTGACGAGCCTCTTACCGGGACTTACGAATGACGGCGCTGCCGGATTTATCGGGGAGAAGGATGGCGTATTCTCCCGTTTCCCGGCAAAACTCGTCGATTGCCATATGGGCCCCTGCCCACGCAAGGCTGGAATAATCGTGGAGCAACAAGATCCCCCCCCTTCGGCATCAGCGGATAAAAGAAGCGGAGGCCCGCCTTCATTGGCTCATACAGATCGCAGTCCAGACTCACCGCCGCATACCGACGCGCACTGTGACTGCTGTCCAGTGATTCTGGAAAGTGTCCTCTGACAAATTCGCAGACTTCGCATTCCCCGCCGATCACCTCTTTTACGAGTTCGACGGATGTATCACTGAAATAAGCGCGCTGACCGGCGTCGATTCCCTTCAGATCGCGCTCGTGAAAGCCTTCGAATGTATCGAACAAAACCACCCGCCGGTTGCTCCGTGCGGCAAACCAGGCCAGTACCGACGCGGTATTGCCCCGCCATACTCCCAATTCGGCGAAATCGCCTTCGATCCCTTCTGCAATGATTTGTTTAAGGTTCAATATCAGGCTCCACAACCGCGCGAGATCCCCCGCGTTGTTTGCCTCGTTGTGTTTTCTGAACCGCTTAAAGAGCACGTGGAATTCCGGGTGCGCGTTGGAGAAATTATGAGAATCCGGGTGATGAGCCAGGAAAACCTTAGAAAAACTGGCTTTCCCGAATCGAAAGGGCAGCGCGGACAGGCGTCTCAGCATTTCAGCTAGTGCCCGCGTTCTCTCCGCGCTCGGTTTGCGCGCCCAGCGCGCGGCTCGGGAAAAAGCCGACTCGCTAAAGGCCTTGTTTATGCTGTTAGAAGGCTCCGTCATTTAGATTTCACCCTTACGGTCCGGCCAAAAGGTCTTTTGCGCAGTCACTTACCCATTACCGACCAACCGTTGCCGTCGAACCAGCAGAGGACTTTGTATGTGCCTCCGCCGACGGTCACATAAGCTCCCCAGGTGTTAACCGTCGCGTCCGTGAAGGTTGCCATCTGGCCCAGATTAGGTAAAGGATACGCCGTCACAACCTGCTTATAAGTTCCGTATGTCGGAGCAATCCGCGGGAAATAGCAAGCATTCGTGTTCGCCCTGTAAGAACCACAGAGAATGTCGGTAACCTCCATCCCTGCAAATCGCCCCTCGGTGTTGTTTATCTTCTTATAGCCGGCGGTGTTGCCGGCCCCGTAGGCAACTTGAAGAAAGAAGTAGTTGTCTCCGATCTCAGGTCCATCCTCAATGACCATAGGCATGCCGTAACCTATCGGTCCCGATCCGGTCTCGATAGCTGAAAAGAAATTTCCAGTGGTGGCGTGCTGCAGGTTCCCCTTCATGTATATATCCGCGTAGGGCCCTGACAGCGTGCCACCAGTGAAAGAATTGTTCCGGATAACCGAACCGGTCGCATCCATAAACACCGAGTGGTTTCCCGCGGCCTTCGACGTGTTGTTGTTCTCGAAGTGGTCGTTGATAAAAGAGCAGCCCGCCGAACTGTTGAGGTAGAGAGCGGTCCCGTAATTCGACTGCATCGTTGTGTTCGACACGGTGGAAGACTGACAACCATCGATCTCCATTGCGTAGGTCCGGTTGGCGCCGAAGAGACCTGTGGTCAGGATGTTCTGGTTTGGCGCCGTAGTCCACTTCATTCCGATGTTGTCACGTTGGGCAATCACGTTCGAAACGGAGCCGTTTTCGAAGGCGTCCAGCCAGATCCCCGCTTTTCCGCTCCCACAGAATCCGTAGGCCTGAATGTCGTCCATATGGACAATGGCAGCGCCCCGTCCTCCGGTTAAATAAAGACCGTTCCCGCTGGAGGCCGACCTGCAGGGTGGGTTCGTGGCAGCGTCCGGTCCCTGCAGATAGAACCCCTTCAAGGTGACGACCGGGTTACCGTCTCCTTCGATGGTAAGAAGGTCCGCTCCGGCGGTCGCCGTCGAAATAACGGTGGCGCCGGAGCCGGCGCCGATCATAGAGAAGTTATTCCCGCCGATGGTCACCGAAAGCAGCTTTCCCGCCGAGGCCGCCGTTACCCGGAATGTTCCGCCCGGCAGAATTAACGGGATACGGTTTGCAAGGGCGACAGACATTGCGAGGTTCATACTCGCAGTATCGTCGGAGACGCTATCTTCCTTCGCACCCGTATTTTGTGGGGTAAAGGAAGAGGGCGCCGAGGCAAACACCACCCCCGAAGAGCCGCTGAGAGATAGGTCGTAGCATTGCCGTAACTGGGGGCAATTCGAGTTACCCTTCAGGGTAATTATCTGCCCGGCGGCGGGTTGCAACATCCCGCCATAGCGAAAATCAATCGATGCACCGCACGTTTGAGTGGGAAGGCGCGGCCATTTTCTGGTGACCATCAGCGTGAGTCCCTTCGCTGCGGCGCTTGAACAAGCGGCGTCAAAGGTGACGAAACCAGGATCCGAGATTGCCAGAGGTGTGGTGTCACTCACCTGGGCCAGAGCGGAAAGCGACATGAGCCCCACGACGAGAAGTCTCACCATATCCGAGTCGATTCTCCGTAATTATCAGCTATTCCCGGCGAACCCGTATACTGCACTCCAGAATGATCTGTCATTGGATTTCGACCTTTGCAGGCACGTCACAGTGAAGTGTCCTCAGGAGGGTGGCTACGGCTGCGTCGATTACCTCGGCAGAGCTGATCTCGGTGAGGCAGAGATTCTGATTCGGGCATTCCTCGAGAAAGCAGGTGTGGCACGGTACCCATTTACGCAGCATCGTCGAATTAGGGTGATGAGGATGCCATTTACCCCAAAGATCTCGGGCGGAGAATATCGCAACACAAGGAGTTCCGACGGCGCTCGCGGTATGTTGCAGGCCCGAGTCGTTACAAACCAGAAGACGGCAGCGCCGCAGAATTGCGGCAGCGTCGGCAACATTCGTTTTCCCCGCCAAACTGACGCAGTCGCTGCCCGTCATCCGGCAAATCGATTCCGCCAGTTCCTGTTCGCCGGCCGAGCCCAGCACGACGACTGAGTAACCTCGCCTGACCATCTCCGCGCCGACCGCGGCAAACCGTTCCGCCGGCCATCGATTCGTCGAACGCTTCGCTCCTGGCGCAAGTGCAACGACCTCCCTCGCCGCTGGAATGCCGGCTCCCTGAAGCAGCGTCAGTGCTCTCAGGTCGGCTTCGGTTCCCGTCGGCAGCTTGTATCCGGCGTCTGTTACGGAGATGCCGATTCTCGCCAGATCCGTCAGCAAGCGCTCCGCCTCATTCGGGAATTCGATTTGCTCGGATTGGCTTTGTACCGCCCACCGCACAGTATTAACGCTCCATCCGCCGCCCCATTTGACACCCGCCAGACGTGCGAACAACATGCTTCGGAGCAGAACTCTGATTCGCGCAAGATCGTTCGAAAGCTCAATGAAAACGTCGAAGCGGTAGCTTCTGATCAGCGCCAGCAGCGCAACACTTCCCTTGAGACCTTTTACTTCTGCGGGGAAATACTCTCTGATCTCATCGATCCAGTCCACGCCCGCGAGCACATTCTTTGCCCCCGGAGAACTTCGCGAGCCAGGTGTGGTCAGCAGCGTCAGTCGGGCGTTCGGATATGCCCTTCGAATCGCATTCAACGCCGGTAATGCACACGTCGTATCCCCCACGTTGCCAACGCGGTAAATGCAGACTGTGTCCGCCCGCAAAGGTCGCGGCCGCGGCCAAAGCAGGGACCGCACGGTCCCAAGGAAGATATTTGCCGCGCGATAGGCGCTCAACAGCACAAAGGCGGCAACGCGGCCTTTCGAGGAAGGCATCTCGGCACGCGGCCTGAGCCTCGCTCTATCTGCCTGAATTCGTGGCACTGCGGTTAAGGTGCTTCCACTTTTACTTCTGAGGGAAACCGGTCCGCTGGTCTGCTCAACCGCCGAAAGCTCATACCCGCCGACACACCCCTCAGGGCCTTAGCGCCTTTAATGCGGCCGCCTTCAGCGAGCAGGCGCCAAAATAAGTCCGCGACGCTAATGAATACGCCGCGTGTCTCCCCACCTCTGCCGCCAATCGTAAAGTACGGCCACGGTAGTGTCTCAGCCTGGACTCCCAGTAGATCCGTCGTACCAGATTGGTGGGAATTACGAAGTTTCCGGGAACGGTCTCCCTCGGCGCCAGCCGAATCAACGGTTCCTGAATATACGCTACGGCGTGATTCTCGGCCAAACGCATCCACATGTCGATGTCGGCAACACAGCCAAAGCGAGGATCGAAAAGGCCTGCGCCCAGATAAGCGGTTTTTCGTGCCATTACCGTGCCCCAGACCGGCGAATCGAACAACCATCGGCGAAAGAAAATCTCCTCGAGCAGCTGGTCTCCTGGGAATACGGGCGGTAACGATTCGGAATGGACAGCGGCGGTCTCTCCTCCTTTTTTCAGCGCTCGATATTGATTGAATACGAACGCAGCCGTCGGGTATTGCTCAAGCGCCCGTTTCCACTTATTGATAAGATCCGGCTCAAAAGTATCGCCGTCGTGGAGGTTCGCTATGAACGTGCCTTTGCAGCGCCGGATTCCTTCGTTCAGGTTTCCTGGCATGCCCAGATTTCTGACGTTCCGGTGATACACGACACGACTGTCGCGAGCGGCGTAGTCCCGGCCCACCGCCTCTGTTTCATCCGCCGAGACATCGTCGCATAGCAGCAGCTCAAAATCGCCGAAAGTCTGACTCAGTAATGAATCCAGCGTACTGCTAAGACAGGCCCCCCGGTTATACGCGGTGACTATAATCGAAACCTTTGGCGGCTTGCCTTCAAGCCTGCTCGCGCCCTCAGTCGGTAAGTTCATCCTGCAAAGCTCGTACCATTCGTCGAATCCGTTTTATTGGGGAACTTCCGAAACCACGCACATCTATAGGTTGCGGACTTACCATGAATACCCTGCCCGCCCCCGTATTCTGATAGTCGCAACAGCCGAGTGCGCGGAAGTCCGTCGATGTCCAATGGCTCAGATGGCGTTCGTCTTCGCTTTCGAAACATTTCTGCTCGAAGTATTTTTTCGGTGTCGAAACCACTAGTGTCGACCCGCGATCCACAAAGTGCCTGACTATTGCGCGGGCCTCTTCTTTTCTGAGATGCTCGATTACGTCCGCCATCAGGATCAGATCGTAGTGAGGCAGATCCTGGTAGATTTCTTCAATGCGGCCCTCGAAAATGTGGCGATAAAACTGGCTAAGGTGTGGCCACAGATAGTCCGGATTACACTCGACGGCGTCAATGACGATCCGGCTCTGGTCACGCAGGGAGACGGCCGGATTCGGCCTGACGGAATTGTCGACTCCGTAATACTCGTGTAGCAGAAATCCATATTTGCCGAAACCTTTGCCTATGTCGAGAAGGGACACGGGCTTCAGTTTCGAAATCAGGTAAACGATGGTTGAGATCTGAGAAGAAAAGCTGGATGCCATAATAACCGCCGGCGTGCGCTGGCCGCCGCTTCTTGCTCCGTTACCCGCCACCAGACGGGGCTAAGCGATCCCGGCAACGATGCGGCCCAGGATCGGCTTTGGTCGTCCCTCGAAGACGCCGAGCCCTTTCCAGCTAAACAGGCCGAGCGACAAGGGCCTGACCGGTTTTTGCTCTTGCTGTCAGCAGACAGAGCACCCACTCCAACGCAGCGATTGCTGCGAATGCTCGCGCAAGATAGATCACCCCGGATATGCCTTGCTCCAGGTTCAGGGGAAAGAGAGCAAGAAATACTCCCGCAAGATAATAATAGGAACTTGATTTGGTGATGAGTCTGCTGTCTAAAGCAGCGAAAATGGCACCGAGGAGTGCGAAACAGATCAATAAACCAATACTTCCCACGTAACCGAGGAGCAGGGACCAGAGATCCGAAACATAATCGATATCCGCGCTTAGTTGATAGAACGAATCGGTATAAGCCTCCTCATTGCGCATCTCCACTCCGAGAGTCAGCTTCCCGGGAAAGAGGAAAGAGGGTATCATGTACTCGACCGTGGCCAGAAGTTGGTCGGCCCCGGTGATACCGAAGCCTTGCATTTGCTTCTGCAGAATGATGGCCCCGTAGCTGTTTCCGTCGAATCGGTAGGCGGTATCGGAGACCATCGCGTCTTTACTTTCGCCATCGCCGGATTCTCGCGTGCTGGTTGCAATTGCGTCGAGCCGGGCACCAAAACTTTCACCCGAATTGAAGCGGCCATAGCTGGCTCGCGTTGTAGAGAGAATTGCAAAACAAAGTCCGACCGCGAGTCCGCCGGCAGCTATCGATCGCAAGGGCAGTCGCACCCCGCATCGCGCCAGCACCGAAATCGCGGTAGTGATCCCGAGTACGATCAGGGTTCGGCTGCCTGCCGTAATCAGCAAAATTGCGAATCCAGAAACCATGGCGAAGAAATTCCTTCCGCGCCACCTGATACACAGAGTGCTAAAGGCGACCACCAGCAGAATGGTAGTGAACTGGTCACTCAGGCCACCTGTCCAGTAGTTGATCGCAAGGTTTTGATCGCGCAAAGCAACTAACAGAAAACTTGGCAGGGCTATTCCGATCAGCACCGGCCATCTCAACAGAAACGATGTACTCAGGCTGCTGATTACGACGTCCAGACGCCGGGGAGAGATCCGCGGGGGGCGCCTTGCAAAATAACACAACGTGAAAAACAGCATCCCTATACTCACCAGCAGCACAAAGTAGTCGAGATAAATCTGCTCGGTCATGTCCCGGTATAGGTTCTGCCCTGGAAACGTTACCTGCACGATCTCGGTCAGGCCGTGGAAAAAAAACGTAACTACCATCAGAAGAAATCCGATACTGCCTAGACACTGCCGTCCCAGCTTTCTGATGAAGATCGCCAGAGCAATAAGCTGAATAAACAGCCCCGAGATGGTCAATAGAGACATCGGAAACCCCTCTTATTCGTCAGCGATGAGTACGGGCGGTACACTTCTAGCCTCTCAGATCTGCCGTGACCAGGCGCCCCTCGCCCTTGGTGGGAGCGGCTCTGGTCAGTCGGTCCTTCATCCGGAGGAACCGCAACTCCAGGAAATGATAGCTGCAGATGGAGATAGTGAGGTTGAGCGCCAGCGTTACCGCAAACCAGACAACTCGGCCGGACGTGGTGTCCGGCAGTACCTTGAGCAGCCCAGGTAACAAAAGCCCCGAGATGATGTAAAACCCGTAACTGTAGCGGCCAAAGAACCTCAGCCAGCGTGCGGACATCAGGCGAGACACAAGGCCTGGCTGTAGCGCCAGTGCGATCAGCCCGACCCATGTTGCCTCAATCAGGGTGATCCCCCAGGTGAGCATCGGCGGGTGGTTGGCCAGCGCGGTTCCCTGCAGGAAACCGACGCCGAGAAAGCCGATTCCGCATAGAAGCAGCCATTGCGCGCGCTTGGCCTGAAATCCCGCCTTCAGGCTGATCGCGAGCGCCGCCCCCATTGCGAAGCCGTCGTAGCGAAAGATGAAATACGCTATGTTTTCGAATTCGATCCGCAGAATCGGCATGCTTACGATAATGCAGCCGGCCACCGCAAGTAACGTTTTCGGCCTGAGATGCCAGACCAGCAGCGGCCAGATAAGATAAAACTGCTCTTCGATCGCAAGTGACCAAAGATGGGTCAATTCTATGTAGGGCGATGGTGCGCAAAGCGTTCCGTCGACTTGTCCTGCGATATTCTGGCCGTAGAAGAGAAATGCAATGTGTCCGAGCCGCCAGTGAGCGGAAATGATGGGTGCTGCGACAAAAAGTATGACAGCCAGTGTGTAGTAGATGGGGAAAATCCGGAGCGCGCGGCGCACATAGAAGTTTCGTGCCCGCCATTCGTCGTTCCTGGTATTTATCAGGATGGTCGTGATCAGATAGCCGGAGAGCACAAAGAACAAGTCGACCCCGCTCCAGCCCGCCTCTTTAATTTTTCCTACTACCCCCATGGCCCCATGCGAAGTGCTGCCCCCGAGGTAGTGGAAACAATACACGAGGAGGATCGCCAGTCCCCTGACTCCGTCGAGTGCCGCTACGCGATGAATTTCCGAATCCTTAGCCTTCATTGACGATGGTCGCTGCGAATCAATTCAGCTTTGTACGGTTGCACAGCGGCCCTGCAAAAGCGTCAGGTATGCATCCGCCATAGCTTCCCCGTAGCGGTCCCAGCTCAAACGGAACTTCCCCGTGGTTTCCCTCAGATCTCTGGCATACCTCGCCATCTCCAATCGTACCCGCTCATTTTCGCAAAGCAACTGAAGTTTCGCCTTCAACGCTTCCACATTCCCGGCATCCACAAGAAACCCGCTCTTCCCGTCCTCCACAACGTCGGGCGCCCCGCTGTTTCTTGTAGCAATGACCGGAAGACCGCAACTCAGTGCCTGCAATATCACCATCGCGAAGCCGTCCTGAAGCGTTGCCAGGCAGAACACCGAGCCCTGTGCATAATACGCCGGCAGGGAGACCTGGGGGAATGGCCCTTTAATGAATATTCGGGAATCGTGGACTTTCCCAAGGAAGTCTTTCATTTCGGCTGTCGGAGCGCCGATCATCCACAGTTCAGAATTGGGAAGGTCCAACTCAAGGAATGCCTGGACCAAAAGATGCGCCCCCTTTTGCAGGCTGATCTGCCCGCAATGAATCACTCGAAAGACCTTGTCCTCCTTACGGCCGGGTCGAAACACGGACAAATCGCACCCATAGGGGTTAACTACTATTTTGTCCGCGGGCACTCCCTCGTCCAGAAAGGTCTGGCGCGCAAACTGGCTCGGTACGGCGATCAGGTCCGCTAGCCGGTACTCCTCGACTTCGCGCGCCATGCCGCCCTCATGAATACCCGCCCACGGATAGCCAGCCCGACGATAACCTTCAGCCAGAAGTCGATTCTGAGTTCGTATGTGCGCGGAGCCTCGCTCCAGCACCGTTTTTGCCCCCAGCGACTTGGCCCTCAGCAGACAATTCAGGGACATCCCGGACCAACCTGTGAACACCTCCGTACCAGGTGGAATTCGCTTGGCCGCTAGCCGATCGAACCGGTTGTGCATCCGGAACTGCAGTTCCCGGCGAATTGAGGCTGGTATCGCGATAAGCCCCATCCCTCGGCAAATGAGCTCATGGCTCAGAATGCTCTCAACCTTGTCATTGGGAAGGCCCCACTCGCGCGCCTTGAATCTGGGGTAAGAGGTGATCAGCCGTTTGAGGTGACCGCGCTTTTGCATTTCACGCGCCAGATCGAACGCGTGGAACCGACCACCAACCGAAATCGAAACGGAAATGCTCACAAAGCTGTTGGCTCGCCCACGATGAGGTTAGCATCCGGGGGGCATTTTTCAGGGCGCGTCATATGGTGGTTGATGAGTCCCTCGCAGTCGGTCTCTCCGGCCGTTTCAGCGTCATGTCCGGACGAGATGAAAAAGCGCGCGGGCGCTGTCCCTCTCCTCCGAGCGAAAGCCGATTGTCCAGGCCGTGGCCGCGCCCGCAACTGCAGTTGCAATGCCTACTTCTGCCCATCGCAACACCGCGGGACCTGTCGCGACGGCATGTGCTCCCCATCCGATGAGAGCGATGATTGCTGCCGAACTGATCACGAATATCCATTGCCTTGCGGCAAATCTGAGATAGGGCTCGCCTATGGTTTTGCAGGTATCGCTCGTCACGAAGTGGTAACAAAGAAGCGCTTCGCCCGCTATCGAAGCGATTGGTATGGCCCTCAGTCCCAGTGGCCCTATGAGCACTACGGACACCGCCAGCCCTAGCACGCTCGACCAGAAATAAGCCTGCGCCTGTTTGCCGTGTTTACTGGAGGCCACCGAAATGAGACTACTCGCCATCCAGGGAGCCTGTAAGACAAGTTGAGTCAGCAGGAGACGAATCAGGATTACATCGGCGGCTAACCGGCCTCGTGTCCATACTCGCATCAGATCCGCTCCTTCAAACCAAAGCGTGGCAGCGATACTGATGGACATCGCGGTGCTGCCGATGACCCAGAAACGATGGAACACTCTCACGGCGTGATACCGCCCCTGGGCCTCGACGGCCGTCACATGGGGCCAAAGAGCGTTTCTCATGGTACCCGTAGCCTGTCTCATTACGTTACACATGGTTCGCGAACTGACAAAAAGCGCCACGGCTGCGGGCCCCAGGCGCCCCGATATGAGTAATATCACCGCCTGCAGGCGAATAACTTCGGAGAGCATAAGCAGACCGAAAGACGCACTGGGTCGGACGAGTTCCCGGATCAGAGACATATCCGCCAGCCGCAGCGCAGGCATCACCTCAGGATGCCTCAACTTCAGATGCAGCAGAATACCGGCTGTCGTCGCACAAAGACAGGTCAGCTGGATTACCGCAATGGCAATCATTCCCCCATGCAGGATGAGACAGAGAGCTCCAAAACTGAGCGTGGAGATGTTCAGAATATTTGTAATCCAGGCCGTCAGACTCATATTTCCCATTGCACGGTATGTCGCGGCAATCAGGCCCGCGGGCATCGACCACAGAATCTGTGCTCCCATCAGAAAAACCACGATTGCCGCGTCGCGGGCTGAGGTTTCCCTCAGCCCGAGCCTGTGGCCAAGATCGACTGCCTGCACTGCCACCCCTAGAATCAGAGTTCCTGCAAGGGCAATCACTGTATAAAACGAAAGGGCCGCGCGCTGGTACTCAAGAAAGCGTTTCAGGTCTCCGAGGGCGTATTCTTGCGTCATCCTGTTTATGCCGGCCATATTCATCCCCAGATCGAGCGTGGATAGGTACGCCACGAGTGCTGAAAGCGTCAACCACTCCCCGTACCGGTCCGCCGACCAGTACATTAAATAGAGCGGAACGATCGCAAGGCTCTCGAGGATGGAAAGAGCCTGACCAGACCATCCGGCAGCCATCGTAGCCAGAAAATTCCTGATTAGCCGGCGAGGCTCTGAATCCCTGGCTTTCCGAGTGCCTGTGGTGGTGGTAAGACGCATGTGGGAACTAACGGACAGCGGCGCGCCCTGCACTGCCTGAACGTGCCGTCCCACGGTCTTGTCGGGTGCTCTTCAGGTTGAAGACCATCTGCCTGACCCTGTCCGTGTGCGCCTCCGTCCCCCAAGCCAGAATGAACCCCAGCAGCGCGACCGCTAATGCCATCGCGACTCCGCTGGATATATAAAATGCGCTGGGCGCCCAAAGCGGGGCGTCGACAGCGGTTCGGAACAGCATCAGCAACGGCATGTGTACGGCATAGATGCTGTATGAGCAGGCCGCGAGACCTCCTGCCAACCGACCGTATGGCTGGCCTGTAGCTTCGGATCCCACCAGCAGAAAATACATCCAGCCTGCGAATGCCGCTGTCAAACCAAAGTCCGACCACGGTGCTGGAATATGCTCGCCCTTGACGAGGACGAGGCACCCGCAAAACAGAACAAACGAGGCTATTCGGCCCGCTCTCCGGAAGATTGCCCCCCGCCTGAACTCGGGCATAAAATTCAGAGCTACCCCGGTGAGCCAGACCAGGAAGTACAGTGTTATGTCTTTGGGAAGCCAGACAGCCGCCAGCAAGGCCGTACCTGCATAGGAGAACCGTGCTGCCGGACCCTTACGCAGAAAGGCCAGCATCGACAAAGGAAACAGAAGGTAATACCAGAACTCGTTCGCCAGGCTCCATAAGGCTGTGTTTGAGCCGAATGTGGGCGCCACGATTGTCTGAAGAAAACAGGCGTTCGCAATCGCCGTGAACAAAGACAACGCGGAAGCCATGGGGACCGGGTTATTGAAATGGGGTATCGGATGGAAGAAATACTTTTGCCCCAGAGGCATCCGAAGCGAGATCTGGTCGGCCGCGAAGGTTACCACCAGCGCAGGAATCAGTACGAGGTACAGCCTGACGAGCCGATTTATGAGGTAATTGCGCCAGGACCATTGGGGTGCTGCCTTAACTACACTGCGTCCTACAAAGAACCCGCTCAATACGAAGAAGATAATTACCGCCTCATGGCCAAAGCTGGTCGCGCCAAAAAACAGATAGGCGACAAGCGACGGATGAACAGCCGATTGAAGTCCCTCAAAAAAGAGTCCGCGCATATGATCGAAAAGCACTGCCACGGCGGACAGCCCTCGAATCATATTGAGGTGATCGGAGGACGCGGAATTCAGGCGAAGCATTGGAAGCTGACTGTGGGGGTGCTTGACGCCGGCAGGTTCTCTCAGCGTCCGGACTGACCGACCGCCGTAACCGGAGAAGCCGATCCGATCAGACTGAGGATATGTATCGCTCGGTGAACGTACGTGTGGCCCTTCCACACGCGATCCCGTCCCTCACGCGCCACTCTTCGGCGCACACTATCGTCTGCGAGCAGTCTCCTGGCTATGTCGACGGCGCCATCCGGGGAGTCGTAGTAGAAGCATGCCACGCCATCGGGGAATTCGTCTTCCATCTCAGGGCACCTCGCGGAGAGCGGCACCCCCCCGCACCCTGGAATCTCAAAGAAACGCATATTCGCGGTCGGATATGAGACAGCGTTGATCGGATTCAGGGCCAGCGGAGCGGAGCGCATCGCCAGCGAGAACTCGGCCCCAAACACAGGACCGCCTTGCCAGTAACTTCGAAGAGCTTTACGGTCCGCGGCCGCTCTTCGCCACGCCACCGGACCCCAGATCTTGATCCGGATTCCGGCCTTAATAAACTTCACCGCCAGTTCTTCCCGCTCGGGAGTGTAATCGCCGATAAATGAAACGTCGCAATCCGAGAATTCAGCCTCCCTTCCGCTCGCCGGAGCGTGCGGTGGGTGCAATTCGCCGTCGAAACCAAGCGGGACCCAGGCGGCCTTCGCGGCCCCTAGCCGTAGGAATGGCTCGACGGTAGCTTTGCTGTAGGTCGCTACCAGATCATAGAGCGGAAGGGACTGGACAACGTTTGAGAAGCAATAGATCATCGGATCCGGCCAGATCAGGACCAGGCGGCAGTCCGGCAGAGTGGCTCTGATCTGCGCTAATGCTCCGGCTGTTACCCGATTCGCCCCGCCTACAAGCAGAATATCGGGCTTCACTTTAAAAACTAAGGTGAGCAGATCTCGATTTGCTTTGGCAATCCATGCTTCGGAAGGCCAAAAATCGTTAATGAAGGAGCCGAGTCTTCCGCCTCTCACCCTTCGCCTGATAGCCGCGGGCACATCCCAGTGTGTAACCTGCGACCCAAGCCGCCGAAACGCCCTGGCATAAGAGCCTTCCATTGCGTCAACGGCCGTTCGCCCGGCGACGAACACTCTGGCAGGTACCGTGCCCTCGGTCGTCGAAAATGCGTCGTATTTCCCCAGCAGTGTCCTCTCTAAGCTTGTGACGCGCCGTTGTGCGCGGAAACAAAAGCGATCGCGCTCCCCAGGGCCTTTTGGGTAGCGGAGTAGGTGAAATGCTCGAGACGGGCGGGTGTTTGGCAGTTGGCCTTTAGAGAATCTGAAAGCCCCGGTTCTTCAAGAATTCTGCGCATACATTCCGCCAGTGCCCGGCTGTCGCCCGCGGGAAAGGTGAATCCGTTTACCCCCTCTTCGATCAGGTCCCGACCCGACCCGACCGTATCGGCGGCAAGCACCGGAAGGTCGCACACGATCGCTTCGTTAACTGTTACACCCCACGATTCCCTCGTTGCCGTGTGGATCAAAACATCCGAAATTGCGAAAAACCCGGGCAATCGCGTGTAAGCAACGTATCCGGGAAGATGTATATTGCGCACCTTCTTTTCGTGAATCCAGGCTTCAATCTGTGGGCGCAGTTCCCCGTCGCCTACCAGAATCAGGTGTGCGGCCACTTTGTGCGATTGATCCGCCATGAGTTCCTGGAAGGCCTCTACGAGGGTCCGTGGGTCTTCGCGCTCGACAAATTTCATCACGCCGAGAAACACAAACGCCCCAGGCTCAATCCCGTACTCTTCTCTCATTGAGATCCGGCGGACCCTCGATTGCCTGCATAGGCCCGTTAGAAGGTCGCTGTCCACCAGATAGGGGAAAAGGAAAATCCGGCGTGAATCGAATCCATTGAATTGCAGGTATTCTGAGGCCAGGGTCCCGACCGGGTGTCCAGTCGCGAACAGCTTCAGAAGGCTTCGGAGCAAAAACGTCCGGAGCCGGGATCTCGACGTTCTTCCCTCGTTGCACTTCAACGTATTGTCAAGCCGAATGCCCACGGGAACCCGCATCAGCAAGGCTGTCAGCAGAATCATCAGATTGTCTGCAGATCGCCATCCGCTCAGAATAATCAGGCCGGGACGGTTCAGAACAATTGTGAGGGAGGTCTGCACACGCCTCAGCATCGACTTCGGATAGACCTTAAAACGATAGCCCGAGTGTACGTCGTGATCCCACTCTGACTCCCGGCTCAGTTCAGGGTCGTAGGGATGAAAAGCCATTGCGCTGTTCGTGTAATACACAGCCACGCTCAATTGACCCTCCTGTTCAAGAAACCTGTAGAATGGCCCGTCAAACTGCGTGGCGCCACCCTGGACAATCACCAGCGCTTTAAGCTTGTCGTTATGTCGGGGCTTGTGAGACATGGGTGCAGCGCTTAGGTCGCCCTACCTGCGAAAAATGTGAATGTCCCGGTAGATTCGATGGGTGAAGGAATGGCGGCGGGTTGCCGCGATCACGGTCTTGTAAGCTTCCGGCCCGTGAATCTCAATGAAAATGGATCTCGTTCTCGCAAGCCATTCGTCTGAGGAATGGCCGAATACCTGGGTCTCCGATCCTTCAATGTCGCATTTGAAAATGTCGATCTGCTCTTCTCCCAGGTCCGATAGGATCTGCGAAACAGAAATACCGCTGCAGTCCGAATCCTCCTCCCGGTCGGTCTCTTCAACGAACAGGCCCGATTCCATTCTTCGGTCGCCCATGACCTTCAATTGGGCCGTTCGATGCCACAAACCGCGCTGGAGCATAATGACCCTGCTTCCGTACCCTGTGCAGTTTCGGCGCAGCATCTCATAGTTGCCCGGGTCCGGCTCAAGAGCAACGACCCGGGCTGCAGGAAAACGAGACAAATACCACGAGGTGGTATCGCCGATATTGGCTCCCGCGTCCACTATACAGCGGACCGGACCATCGGGAAGGAACTTGCCATATCCGCTTCTCAACGCCGTGTGGATGACGGAACCGGCATCGCTTGTTCCCGGACGAACCGAGATAGGCTCGACGAGAGTTGGCAGCTGAAACTCTATGGTTCGGGTTAAATCCCGGCTGGAGCAGTCCAGACCGAGGGAGCGTAACTCTCGATACCGTGATACGCCCAGCAGCCTCGCTCCCGCAACAAAGTTATAGCATTCGGATAAACGTCGAAAGATTGAGAAAGGCAGCACGGATCTGCCGGCCCTTCTCAGCACATCAATCGTTACATTCATGTACATCCTCAGGCCCCCCGCGCTTCGAACGCATCCGCGCTCATCTTGTCAGGCCGCCAATCGACTAAAGACCCGCTGCGATGAAGAAAGTGTTTTTCTACAGACTGAAAGAAAACCCAGGATCCCGCCACTGCACCGGCGAAGCACAATGGAACTCCGTAAACTGCCGGCAATGTCCGGACTCGCGTTAACTTGAACAGCAGCGCAAAAACTATCGGATGCACCAGGTATATCGAATAAGAGAAATTTCCGGCGTAGGAAAGGAAGGGGATCGGTCTGGTGGAGCGTGTCACCAGCGAACCCAGTATCCCGGCACAGCAGACCGGGAGAATCCAGAAGCGCACATGCAGACCGCCCGGATTAGGGTCCCATAATCCGACCACAAGCGATAACACAATCCACGCCGCAGGCATCCAGACTCCGGTAAATATTCGCATCCATTCTCCGGCCTGGCCGGCCACATAAAGGTCGGCGATGGCTGCGCCGAGAGCCCATTGCCACCACGTGACTAAAAAGACGTGCTGCATAACGAGCCTGCCAGGTCCGTCCGGCAATAACGACGCGAAAAAATAGACCGTTAACCCCGCAGCGCACAGGATCAAGACCGTTGAAGACGACCCGAGGCTGCGTCTTAAATACAGGTAAATCGGGTAGCACATGTAGAAGTGCACCTCTACGGCGATTGACCAGAAGACACCGTTGATGCTGGCGAAATAGGGCCCATACCAGACATGAACCATGAATACGTGAGCCAGGAACGAGCCTGGCGTCGCAGGATTCAGAAGCCCAGTCGAGATGTAGCCCGCGACGACTGTCGAAAGAATCAGGGCCGTGTAGTGAGTCGGAAGCAATCGTTTCGCCCGCCGCCGCGCAAACCGGCTCCAGTCGACGCCGGTTTTCCCGCTCAATCCGGCCCGGGCCTGCGGAAGATGGATACAAAAACCGCTCAGCACAAAGAAGAGGGCCACTCCCCATGCCCCCAACCACTGGACAAACATCTCTGGCGGCGTCCCAACGTCTCGGCCTGCTCCCCATGCCTGGCATGCGTGATGGATTACTACCGCGAGGGCTGCCGTCCCGCGAAGCGGATCAAGTGAGTTTATCCAGGTGGCTGCCGTCCAGAAAACCTTCCTGTGCTCTATACCATCCGAACCTGAATTGATCATTCGGCTTCCTGGAGCCCGACGTTGGAATCACAAAATCGGCTCCCGATCCGGCGGCCTCACGCGTCTTCGTCTCGTCGCTTCACCCGCTAGGAGGCGTCTCCGTTGGGTGCCGTGGTGGACTGGCTCTCCAGAATCATCCCTGCGGCTTCGCTCAGATCCCGCAGATAGAGGACCACTCGTTTCCTCTGAATCTCTCTTCTGCCTGTTTTCTTAACTCGCGGCCGTATCCCGTTGCGACCAGAATCGAACGCTTCACCCCCGCCCTGATGCCCGCCTCCACGTCGTCCACCTTATCCCCCACCATCCAGGATCGGGCCATACTTAGCCCCATCGCCGCCCTGGCTTCGAGGAGCATTCCGGGATTTGGCTTGCGGTGCGAATGATCTTCAACTCTGTATTCAGCATCGGCGTCCGGATGATATGCGCACGCCCAGGCTCCGTCCAGCCACGCTCCCGCTTCGCTCAGTTTCTCCTCGATCGCGGTCTGCACTGCCTCGAACGCCGCCCAATTGTAGTAGCCACGTCCCACACCCGCCTGGTTCGTCACCACGATCACGGGTAATCCCGCTCGATTAAGCGTCCTGACGGCTTCAGCAGAACCCGGGATGTACCGGATATCCTCCACTCGGCGAAGATAACCAGTTTCCTCCACAAGAACCCGTCCCGGTCGAGGAACACAGCCGGGCGGCCTCGTTGCGCACGAAATCGCGGATTTATCCTGCCGCGGACTCTGTGCATTCTCCGAACATGCGCGCTTCAACCGCCTCGCAGATCGCGTGATACGTCACCAGATGGATCTCTTGAATGCGGGGCGTCTCCTTCGCTGGTGCGCTGAGCAGGACGTCGCAATAGGGTCCCAGTTCCCCCCCTCCGCAGCCGGTCAGACCGATCGTTTTAAGCCCCACCTCCCGCGCCATTCGATGCCCCAGAATCACATTGGCTGAATTGCCGCTTGTCGAGATTCCCCAGACAACATCCCCTGGCTGCCCGTACGCCTGCACCTGCCGCTCAAAGATCGTCTCGAACGAATAGTCGTTGCCCCATGCCGTAATCAGTGCCTGATTACTCGCAAGCGCAATTGCAGGCAGGCCGCGGCGCTCTCTCAAAAACCGCCCTACCAGTTCCCCGCAGATATGCTGCGCATCCGCGGACGAGCCTCCATTCCCGTACACCAGGAGCTTTCTGCCTGCCTCGAAGGTCCTGCACAGCAAATCCACCGCCTCCGCGATCCGGTCCAGATACTCGTCGTTATTCGCACGCAGCAGATTCGCCGCTGAGGCTTCGAACGCCGCTTTTACGGTCACACGCTCCGAAGAAATCTTTCCCCCTGCCAACACAGTCACTTCACGCTCCCGCATCACATCGCTCCGCGCATCCTCGTGGCACACTGAGATCGGCAAGGCCAGCCACGCTCGCGCCCTCATCGGGTCCGCTGGCTCTAATGGAAAAATATGGCAGGACGAACCTGGCAAGTGAATGAAAATAAACAGAAATTCCCCCGGAAGCCAACCCGGGCCGAACCCCGGAATCGAGGCTGGGGACCCGTCCCGAACCCCCGCGGCTGAATACCGGGCTCCACCCTGCTGTAGATTTCAAGCATCCGCCAAACATTCGTTCTTCCACCGCTGCGCAGATCACGTGATAAGTTACCAGATGCACTTCCTGGATTCGCGGTGTGGCGTCACCGGGGGCTGCAATCAGGATGTCGCGCCCCGGACCAGTTGTCCCCGCCCGGCAGATACGCCCCGGGGCCCGAACTCCTACCTTACCGTTGCCACCTTCTCCCGTTCACAAAACCACGCATAGGTTTGCGCTATTCCTTCCTGCAACCCGATCCCCGGCGTCCATCCCAACCTCCGCATCCGTGTACTGTCCATCAGCTTGCGCAGAGTGCCATCCGGCTTCGTTCGATCGTGCAGAATATCGCCGCGAAAACCCGTCACATCGGCGATTACCCGCGCCAGTTCCCCAATCGAAATCTCTTCCCCCGACCCGACACTCACGATCTCGCCCGAGCTGTAATTCAGCATCAGAAACAAAGCGGCGCTCGCTAAATCGTCCGCATGCAGAAATTCCCGCAGCGGAGTTCCGCTCCCCCAGATCGTTACCGACGCCGCCCCGGTCCGCACTGCATCATGGAACTTCCGCAATAAGGCCGGCAGCACGTGCGAGACTCCATGTCGAAGTTGTCGCCCGGCCCGTACAGGTTCGTCGGCATCAGACTGATAGCATCGAATCCATACTGTGCCCGGTCCGCCTGCGCCATCTTGATTCCCGCGATCTTTGCGATCGCGTATGGCTCATTCGTCGGCTCCAGTTCGCCGGTCAGCAGGGCCTCCTCGCGCATAGGCTGGCGCGCGTGCTTCGGATAAATGCACGAGGATCCGGCGCAGCGAACTTCCATCCGTCAAATCGCCGTAGTGAAGAAACAGGTGAGCTTCCGGATCGTGCGCGTCTTTATAAAGATGATCGATACGCCCGGTATTGAATGTGCTCGCGCGCCTGACAATCCCGTGTACATGGTAGTTGCGCGCCGGCAGAAACTCCGCCAGATAAGATCCATCCTGGCCCGTAATGCCGGTAATCAGCACTTTTCGCATGATTTCTCGCTCGCAGAACGCAGAATCAGATCCGCGGCCACACCCAAATCCCTGCAAAAGGTCACGTTCTTTGTCTCAGACGGTTCCCCAACCCCCACCCGAATCGCACTCCGCACACCGGCCCTCAACCCCGCCTCCACATCGCTTTCCTTATCTCCCAGCATCCAGGATCTCGCCAAATCTACCCCCATATCCCGTGCCGCATCCAGCAGCATCCCCGGATTCGGCTTTCGGTGCGTATGCTCATCATCCCGGGAGGCGCACGCCCAGACCCCGTCCATCCAGGCTCCCGCTCTGTCCAGTTCGACCTCTAACGCCTTCTGCACGGCCTCAAACTCGGACCAGGTGTAGTATCCGCGTCCGATACCCGATTGGTTCGAGACCATCACTGTAGGGATCCCCGCCCGGTTAAGCTTCCCAATCGCCTCCGCCGCGCCCTCGATCAGTCGCATCTCTTCAACCCGGCAGAGATAACCCGTATCCACTACCACCACTCCATCGCGATCGAGAAACACAGCGCCGCTTCCCGGCCTCGCCTGAAAACCCGGCCTCACCCTGCTGTAGATTTCACGCATCCGGCGAACATTCGCTCTTCCACCGCAGCGCAGATTACGTGATAGGTCACCAGATGCACTTCCTGGATTCGCGGAGTGGAATCACCGGAGGCCGCAATCAGGACGTCGCACCAGGGGCCCAGTTGTCCTCCGCCGGGCCCCGTCAGTCCGATCGTCTTCATGCCGATTTCCCGCGCCGACCGATGAGCCCTGATCACGTTTTCCGAATTCCCGCTCGTCGAGAGTCCCCAGGCCACGTCACCCGGCCGGCCGTGTGCCTGCACCTGCCTCTCGAACACCGATTCGAAATGATAATCATTGCCCCACGCCGTCACAAACGCTTCGTTATCTGAAAGCGCGATCGCGGACAGCCCGCGCCTGTCTTTCAGAAACCGCCCGACCAGTTCCCCGCAGATATGCTGCGCATCCGCGGACGAGCCTCCATTCCCGTATACCAGCACCTTTCTGCCGGCCTCGAAGGTCTCGCACAGCAAATCCACCGCCTCCGAGATCCGCTCCAGGTACTCGTCGTTATTCGCACGCAGCAGATTCGCCGCTGAGGCTTCGAACGCCCCTTTTACGGTCACACGCTCTGAAGAAATCTTTCCTCCTGCCGATACAGTCACTTCACGCTCCCGCCTGACAGGGGCTCGCTCATCCTCGTGGCAGACTGAGATCGGCCTGTGAGGCCAGCCGCGCTCGCACCCTCACCGGGTTCCCGTTGGCTCTGGAAAAAATATGGCAGGACGAACCCGGCATGGTGATGAAAATAAAAGAAAATAGCCCCGGTGAACCAACCCGGGCCGAACCCGGGAATCGAGGCCTGGAACCCCGCCCGAACCCCCCGGACCTAATACCCAACCCGGGCCGCATCGCGCGCCATGCCGTTCGCCGGGCAGTACTCAGGCACCACCTCCTGCATCAGCTCGAGAACCTCTCTGCCGTCCCGTTCCCGGCAGCAAGCCCGAATGCGGCCCAGCTGCCGCTCCACCTCGCTCGACGACTTCGTTTCGCCCTCGAAAATCCGGATCTTTTCGTGATGCGTCGGCAGCAGCCCCTCGGCCTCTTCGTTCAGCTCTTCAAACAGCTTTTCACCCGGACGCGGTCCGGTAAAACTGATGGCGATATCCTTCTCCGGCCGCAGCCCCGAAAGCAGAATCAGATTCCGCGCCAGATCCACGATCTTCACCGGCTCACCCATATCCAGTACGAAGATCTCGCCGCCCCGGCCCATCGTCGATGCCTGCAGCACCAGCTGGCATGCCTCCGGAATGGTCATGAAAAACCGTCGCATCTCCGGATGCGTGATCGTCACCGGGCCACCCCGCGCAATCTGATCTTTGAAGATCGGGACCACGCTGCCGTTGCTGCCCAGCACATTGCCGAAACGCACCGAGACATACCGTCCGTCGCTCGGCCGCATCGCGCGCACCAGAATCTCGGCCATCCGCTTGGTCGCGCCCATCACGTTCACCGGACGGACTGCTTTATCCGACGAGATCATCACGAACTCGGCTACCCCGTGCAGCCGCGCCTGCTCCAGGACATTGAGCGTCCCGAAGACGTTGTTCTCCACCGCCTCGAAAAGATGCGCCTCCATCAGCGGAACATGCTTATAGGCCGCGGCGTGATACACGGCGCTCGGCTGATGACGCTCGAACACTTCGCGCAGCCGGGCTCCGTTCTGAATACTTCCGATCTCGGCATGGAACGGCACGTTCGGGAACTCGCGCGCCAGTTCCATCTGCAGATGGAACAGAGGCGATTCCGCGATCTCGAATCCTACAATCGCCGCTGGCTCGAACCTCGCTATCTGCCTGCAGACTTCCGATCCGATCGAACCCGCGGCGCCCGTCACCAGGATCACGCGTCCGTTCAGCTTGGCCGAAATTCTCTCCTGATCCAGATGCACCGGCGTGCGTCCCAGCAGATCTTCCACGGCCACGTCGCGAATCTGCCGCGCCAGTCCGTTCTTCTCGATCAGATCCGCCAGCCCCGGTATCGTCTTCGAACGTAGACCCGCTGTGGCGCACTGCTCCAGGATCTGTTTCATCTGGGCGCCGGAGCACGACGGGATCGCGATCAGCGCGACTTCGATTGCGTACTTCTGCGTCGCCTTCACCAGCTCCGCTCCTGTCGCCACCACTTTCACGCCATGCAGAACCAGACCCACCTTGCGCGGATCGTCGTCCACAAAACCGCAAATGTCATAGCCCAGGGTGGGATTCTGGCGCACGTCGCGCAGCAGGGCCACGCCGGCGTCGCCCGCCCCGTAAATGAGCGCTCGCGTCCGCCGCTCGCTGAAGCTTTTCCGCCGAGCCGTTTCGGCGAAAAGCCTCACCGTGACGCGCATTCCTGCGGTAAGGCAAAGCATCAGCAAAAGATCCAGGCAGTAAACCGATCGCGGAACCGCGACCTTCGCCACCAGCAGAACGATGAGTGCGACAAAGCTCGCCGCGGAGTTGCTCACCACCAGCCGCAACAGGTCCGAAATCGAAACGTAACGGGCCCAGCGCCTGTCCATCCCCAGCATCCGGAAGCTGATCAGCTTGACGGGCAGCCAGACGATGATCCCCGTGATCAGCGCCGGGACGTACGTGTACGGAATGCTGAAGTCGAAACGCAGCAGAAACGCCAGCGTCGCGGCGCAGATCACCGCAATCCCCTCAGCCGTGTAGACCAGCAGCAACCGAAGCGAAGATGTCCGATTTTCAGACATGCGCCATCGCTCTCCGCGAAGCAGCCTTCACTCTCGCAATCACGTATTCCTGGTCTTCCTCAGTCAGGCTGCTTGAGCTGGGCAGACAAATGCCCCGCTCAAACAAATCGCGAGCCACGTCTCCTCCGAAACATTCGCTATCCGCAAACAGCGGCTGAAGATGCATCGGCTTCCAGACTGGCCGCGCTTCCACTCCGTCGGCGTCGAGCAAACGAATCAATTCAGTGCGCGATATGCCGAAAGCATTCTCGTCAATCAGAAAGCAACTCAGCCAGTTCGTCGAGAATCCCTCCGGCGCCAGCGGCATCGGCTCGATTCCGCTTAGCCCCGCAAAGCCCGCCGCGTACCGAGCCGCAATCGCCCTCCGCTGCTCGACCCTCAGATCCAGAACCTCAAGCTGTCCCCGGCCGATCCCGGCAAGGACATTGCTCATCCGGTAGTTGTAGCCCATCTCGGAGTGCTCGTAGGCGATGCCGGGATCGCGCGCCTGGGTCGCCCAGAACCGCGCCTTATCAACCAACTCCTTCTCCGCCGAGACCAGCATGCCGCCGCCAGCCGTTGTGATGATCTTGTTTCCGTTGAACGAAAACGCCGCCGCCCGTCCGAACGTTCCGGCAGCCCGCCCTTTGTACGTCGCGCCCAGGGCCTCGGCCGCATCTTCGAACACAGGCACCCCGAACTCGCCTGCCGCCTCGAGAATCGGATCCATGTCCGCGCACTGGCCGTAGAGATGCACCACAATCAGTGCTCTCGGAAGCCGATTCATTGCAGCCTTCGCCCGCAGCGCCTGGTACAGGACTGCCGGGTCCATGTTCCATGTCCTACGCTCCGAATCGATAAAAACCGGCTCGCCCCCCAGGTACCGGATTGGGTTGGCCGACGCCGCAAAGGTCAGCGTCGAACAGAACACCTCGTCGCCAGGCCCGACTCCCATCAGCCGCAATCCCAGGTGGATCGCCGCGGTGCCGCTGTCGAGGCACGCCGAATGGAGCCCGATCCGCTTCGAAAATGCCTCCTCGAAAGCGGTGATATTCGGCCCGACGGTAGAGACCCAGTTCAGACGGAAAGCTTCGTTGGCATAGTCCTGTTCGGTTCCAGCCATGTGAGGGACCGACAAAAGGATGCGCCGCCTGTTTTCAGCCATTTTCGAGCACGCTACCGCTGGCTCACTCCCATCGCCGGGCGTGAGATCTTCCCTGCAAAATCAATTAATTCCAGATGGTATCAGATACTAACATCAGGTATGCGGCGACACCTTCGAATCACCCTCGCCGGCGGGGTAGCGGCCCTGTTATTAGGTGCTCAAACACCCGATATTCGTGTCGATACCACTCTTGTCGTTGTTCCCGTCACAGTCACTGATTCGCTGCATCGTTTTGTCCTCGGTCTCGAACCCGCCGATTTCCGAATTCTCGAAGACGGCGTGGAACAGAAAATCACCCACTTCTCCGGTGAGGACGCCCCTCTCTCCATTGGCCTGCTGGTCGACACTTCGGGCAGCATGGGTCTCAAACTCGATACCTCAAGCGCTGCCGCCAGGGAGCTCCTGAAGAGCCTCAATACCGGCGATGAATCATTCCTGATCGAGTTCAACGATCACGCCCGCGTTGTCGAAGCCTTCAATGGTCAGACAGATGTCGTGGAAAAGGGGCTCGGCGCTCTCCGGACCGGTGGCCTCACCGCGCTTCTCGATGCCGTCAACCTGGGTCTCAGCGAAATGAAGAAAGCGAAGAATCCCCGAAAGGCGCTGGTGGTGATTTCCGACGGCGGCGACAACAACAGCCGTTACACTCAGGCGGAAATCAAATCGCTTGTGCGCGAGGCCGACGTGCAGTTGTATGCCATGGGCGTCTTCGAGCCCGCGCTCTTCCCGTCTCTCAGCAAGGAAGAGGTTTCAGGACCGAAACTGCTTTCTCAGTTAACCGAACAGACCGGGGGACGCGCCTTCGGAGCTTCAGAAATGAGCCAGTTGCCGTCTATCGCGGAAAAGATCGCGATAGAGCTGCATAACGAATACGTGCTCGCCTATTCGCCCATCAACAAAGCGCGTGACGGCAAGTACCGCAAGATTGAAGTGACTCTCAAGCAGCCGAAAGGCCTGCCCGACCTGACTCCACGCTGGCGTCTCGGGTACTACGCGCCTCAGGATTAACGATGCACCACGGGGTGCGCGCCGAGCACAGGACGCGGAGCCACTGGCCGCGTCGTAATCACGGGCCGGGGAGCAAACATCGGAGGCCGGGTTGTCGTCGTTGAACCATACGCCGGTCGGAATGCCGTGATCGATCGCAGATACAAAGCCGAATATCCCGAAGGCCCGATGCCCCCGATATACGGTCGCGAATAGTAGGGCATATACCCGTATCCATAGGCATACAGGTACGGATACGGATACGTGTATCCCGCAGGCGGCTGCGTTGCGTAAATCCCCGTCACCGGCAGTACGCCCGAATAGGGCATGTACCCGAGGTAATCACCGAGATCAGCCGTGGTGTCTGTGTCCGTCCCGGGGTCGGTGAGGCTCTGGCTTGTCGCGAGGCTCAGGTAAATTGCCCGATTCCGTTCCAGCGACCACATCTCGAGCGCATCGTCATTGGTGCCGGTCACACGCTTCACCACCGACTCGCCCGCCAGCGGCATCATCTGGTCCATCCGGACGACAGTTTCAGCGCCCCCGCGGGTGACTCGCGCCGCGCCCTTCTCAATCCGAATCTGCGGCGGCTCTGCATCGATTCGCATTCGGCTCGGAGCTTCGATCAGGATGGAAGCATCGACCGCCAGCAGGGTGACCGTGCCGGGCGAAGGGGCATTGCCGGAATCGAAAATCACAGACCCATTCAGGATGCGCAGCTGCGTGTCCTGCAGGCTGCTCGAAACCATTCGTACGGCGCTGTTCATCCCCACGCGCAAAAACACATTGGGAGCCAGCTGCAATTCAGCGCGCCCGTCCTGCGTGTAAAGGTCCGAGCCCTCGTGCAGCGCCGGATACGTGCCGAACTTTTGCGATAAAGGCTGCCCGTTAACGAACACTGCGCCTTCAGCGGCATTCACAAGGCCCGCCCGCACTGAAATTACCGACTGCGGAGCGGCCGCCGTTGCCAGCAGTAACAGCAGAGAAAGCGCGCCAATGGTTCGCATCAAAGGATCCTTTGTCCGAGAATGCGCCTCGTTGCGCCCATTGTCAATCCGCCGTCTTCGACGAAATGTCGCTGGTCACCGTTTTGATGAATTCTTCCACCGGAACCGGGCCCAGATCGCCGCGCTTGCGATGCCGCACCGCCACCTGTCCGCCCTCGGCTTCACGCCCGCCGATCACCAGCATATAGGGGACTTTCTGCATCTGCGCGTCGCGAATCTTGAGCTTGATCGTTTCGTTCCGGTCGTCGACGGTGACCCGCACCCCGGCCGCTTTCAGTTTCGCTTCCACTTCTCGCGCGTAAGCCATCTGCTTGTCGGTAATCGGCAGAATCGCCGTCTGAACCGGAGCCAGCCACACGGGAAACGCGCCCGCATAGTGTTCTACCAGAATTCCAAAGAACCGTTCCAATGACCCGAAGAGCGCGCGATGCACCATCACTGGCCGATGCTTCTTCCCGTCTTCGGCGATGTACTCCAGCTCGAACTTCCTGGGCAGGTTCGAATCGAACTGTACGGTGGAAAGCTGCCACATACGCCCAATTGCATCCACCAGCTTCACGTCGATCTTAGGGCCGTAAAACGCCGCTTCATCCGGAATCACGGTGGCCTTGATCCCTACTCGCTCACACGCCTTGCGGAGCGACCCTTCCGCCCGTTCCCAGTCCGCCGCCACGCCGTCGTACTTGCCGCTCGCACCGCCGTCCCAGGTCGAAATCTCGGCCTTGTACTCGGTGAACCCAAAGGTTTTCAGAGTTTCGGTCGCGAATTCGAGGCACTTGACCATCTCGTCTTCGATCTGTTCCGGGGTGCAGAAAATATGCGCATCGTCCTGGGTAAATCCGCGCACACGCAGCAACCCGTGCATGGTTCCCGACCGCTCGTACCGATACACCGTTCCCAGTTCGCCCAGCCGCACCGGCAAATCACGATAACTGTGCTGACGATCCCTGTAGATCAAAATGTGTCCGGGGCAGTTCATCGGTTTGAGCTGATACTCCGCATCGTCCAGCTCCATCGGCGCAAACATGTTCTCGCCGTAAGAGGCCGCATGCCCGGAGGTCTTCCACAATTCGCGCCGCATCACGTGCGGCGTATACACCAGCGAGTAACCATGCCTCAGATACGCGTCGCGCATCCAGTCTTCCAGCTGTTTGCGGATGATTCCGCCCTTCGGATGGAAGAAGATCAGACCCGGCCCGGCCAGTTCCTGGATGCTGAACAGATCCAGCTCCTGCCCCAGCTTGCGGTGGTCCCGCTTCTTTGCTTCCTCCAGCTTGGCCAGGTACTCATCCTGCTCTTTTTTGGTGAACCAGGCGGTACCGTAAATGCGCTGCAGTTGCTTGTTCTTCTCGTTGCCCTTCCAGTAAGCTCCCGCGATCGACAGCAGCTTAAACGCCTTGATCTTCGACGTATCGGGCACATGCGGCCCGCGGCAGAAATCAATGAAGTGAGGCCCGAGCGTGTATTCCGAAAAGATGTCGTCGGCCTTTTCTTCGATGAGCTCCACTTTCATGGGCTCATCCATCTCGCGATATTTCTTCAGGCCTTCGGTCTTCTGCGTCAGCTGACGGTCGTAAGTCAGCCCCTGCGCCTGCAGTTCCCACATCTTCGCTTCGATCTTTTCCAGATCTTCGGGAGTAAACGGATCCGGGCGGTCGAAATCGTAATAGAACCCGGTGTCGATAGGAGGTCCTACGCCGAGCTTCGTTTCGGGAAACAGCTCGAGCACCGCGGCAGCGCACAGGTGCGCGGTGGAATGCCGGTAAACCTCCAGCGCTTCGGCATCCCTAGTAGTCAGCAACTGCAGCGTCGCATCCGTTTCCAGGGGCCGCTTCAGGTCGAATAACTGGCCGTTGACACGCGCCACAATCGCCGCGTCCGCGAGACGTGGACTGATCTCGCGCGCGATATCCAGGGGACTGGTTCCCTCGGGGACCTGCCGCACACTTCCGTCCGGCAGGGTTACCTGAATAGACATATGGGTTGAAACATCCAGCGTATCATTCTTATCAAAGGCTTACCCGCGACATCCCCGCCCGCCGCGTGTTGTTACGAGAGGAATCGAATGCGCCTCTTCATACTTTGTACCTTTATCTTTCTTCCGGCGACCCTGCCGGCTCAGACCCTTTCCAACTCCTCGCTGACCGGCAAATACTTCGTCCGGCACATCGAATTCACCACGGACGGCAGCAACAATGTCACCGACACCCGCAGCATTATCGGGTCCATCACCTTCACGTCCGCCGCCGGAACTTACGCCTTCAGCGGCCAGCAAGTGATCGGAACGGGCGGGGCCGCAGTCTTCACCGTCAGTGGAACCTATTCCGTGAGCTCCGCCGGGATCGTTACTCTCACCAACCCGCAGAAGACATCCGCCAACATCAATGCCCGTTACGGAGCGGAAGCCGTGGTGGGCGCCAGCACCGAAATCTCCGGCAACACCTACGACCTCTTCGTCGCCATCCCGGCGCCCACGACTACTGAAACGAACGCGAGCGCTAGCGGCTCCTGGAACGCCACCGATTTCGAGCTCACCGCCGCCTCAACATCGCAGGTACGCGATTCTTTCGTCCAGTTCTCCCTCGATGGCAAGGGCAATCTTCCGAGCGCCGCGGTTCTGGGACACGCCGCGAATTTCAACTCCGGCGCGACCGTCAATCAGCAAGTCACAACCGGAACTTATGCCGTCACCTCCGACGGTACCGGAAACATCACGTTCCCCGCACCCTCAGGAATCAGCGGACCCTCCCTCATGATGAGCTCGATCCAGCGAACGATGATGGTTTCGCAAACCGGCCATATTCTCCTCGCCGGAACTCCCGGAGCGCATGACATCCTGATCGCAATCCTGGCGCCTGCCGCCCCTGTCACGTTGAGTCGCGATTGGCTGGGAGGCCTTCGCGTCGACTCCACCGGCTCAAGCTGGGATTACGCCGCCAGCGCCACGGCCATCAACTCCGACAACGTCATCGTCCAGTCGCGCCGTCTTCACGAAACGCAAAACGCTGCACCCTACAACGTCACGTCATCCACGCCCTTCACGCTCTCGGCAACGGGAACGGGTTCGGCGGGTCCCACGCAGATCGCCGCAGGCTCGGGCGGTGTCGTCGGCGCGAATGTCGGCAGCATCTTCGATCCCACCGGTTACGAAATCACTTTCGGAACCACCATCCCTACCCTCACCGGCACCGGCGTTTACATCAATCCCCAGGGCATCGTCAACGCGGCCAGCAATGCGCCTGTGGGCAATCCGATCTCACCGGGCGAGTTCATTGCCATTTACGGCTCGGGGCTCTCGGGTCAGACCATGACAGCGGTTCCTCCCTATCCCGCACAGATCGCCGGCGTCAGCGTCAGCATCGGCGGCTTGCCCGCACCCGTCTATCTCGTCAGCTCAACACAGATCAACTGCCTCGTTCCCTATAAGGTCGATACCTCGACCGGCAGCGTAAACATCATCGTCACCAACAACGGCGCGCCTTCGAACAGCGTCCCCGTCCCCATCTCCGCCACATCACCCGGTATCTTCTCTGACGATCTCAGCGGAACCGGTGACGGCGCCATCATTCATCTCAACGGAACTCTGGTCAATGCCGCCAACCCGGCGAAGAAGGGCGAAACGCTCTCGATTTACCTCACTGGCCTGGGGGCGCTCCAGAATCCTGTTACTGACGGAGCCGCGCCCAATCCCCCCGCCGCCGACAACGCCGTAACACCGATCGCGGTTTATGTCGATGGCATCCTCGTACCCTCGTCGGGCTTGCTCTACGCCGGTATCAACCCTGTCTATCCCGGCCTCTATCAAGTCAACTTCGTGGTCCCCACGACTCTCACGGAGAGCGGTGAACTCCCCATCGCGATCCTCACCGCCGACTCTTACACCGACCAGATCTCAATCGCGATCCAGTAGGCGCGCACCGAAAAACCGAACGTTGCTGCTCGCGTTTCCGTTACCCTTGGTACGTGAGCAAAGCCACGTAAGCATGGGTCAAACAAACGCGATCAGCGTCGCCGGATTACATAAGAGTTACGGCGATTTCGAAGCGGTCAAAGGTATCGACTTCGAAGTTCATACCGGCGAAGTATTCGGACTTCTCGGGCCCAACGGTGCCGGCAAGACCACCACGGTTGAAATCCTCGAAGGCATCCGCCAGCGCACCTCCGGCGACGTCAAAGTCCTCGATTACGATCCCGACCGCCAGAAGATGCAGCTCAAAGACCGCATCGGCGTCTGCCTCCAGGCCACCAATCTTCCCGACAAGCTCCGCGTCCTCGAAGCCCTCAATCTCTTCGGTGCGCTCTACAGCCGCATGCTCGATTCCACGGATCTCCTGAAGCGCCTTCAGCTCTGGGATAAGAAGGATGCCTTCTACTCCACACTCTCCGGTGGCCAAAAGCAGCGCCTCGCCATCGCGATGGGTCTTATCAATGACCCGCAGCTTCTCTTTCTCGACGAACCCACGACGGGTCTCGATCCTCAGGTCCGCCTCGAAATCCACTCGCTCATCGAAGACCTGCGCCGCGAAAAGCGCACCATCCTCATGACCACCCACTACATTGAGGAAGCCGAAAAGCTCTGCGATCGGGTTGCCATCGTCGACTCCGGAAAGATCATTGCCATCGGCACGCCGCGCGAGTTGCAGGATCGCAGCGCCGGAAAATCCACCATCGAAATCGTCTGCGACCGCCCCCTCGACGGGCTCGACATGCCCGCCTGGCCCGACGCCACCGGCTCTAAACTCAGCGAAGACAAGCGCGGCCTCACGGTCTCTTCGCTGCGCCCGGCGCGAACTCTGGTTGAAATCGTCAAGTGGGTTGATGGCCAGGGTCTCGGCCTCGAAGACGTGCATCTGAAGCGCCCCACCCTCGAAGACGTCTTCATCGAACTCACCGGAAAGAAGCTGCGCGACTGATGAAAGCCTACCTCGCTCTGATCCGCACCGACATTCGTCTCGCCTTCCGGCAAAAGATGGTGATCTTTTTCAACTATCTGATGCCGCTGACGCTCTTCTTCGTCTTTGCGCAATCCAATCACGCGGAACAAGGCGGCGCCATTCTCCAGATCCTGTCCATGGTCATCGTGATCGGCATCCTCGGCAATGGCCTGTTCGGAGCCGGCATGCGCGCTGTGCAGGAGCGCGAGAACAACATCCTTCGACGCTACAAAGTCGCGCCCATCACCGCGCTTCCTCTGCTCGTCGCTTCCACTGTTACCGGGCTTGCCATCTACATGCCCTGCGTGATCCTGATCCTCTTCTTCTCAAGCTCCCTCTACGGCATGGCGCAGCCGCCCCACATGCTGGCTCTGATTCTCTTCATCATGCTCGGCGTGGTTGCCATGCGCTCCATCGGCCTCATCATCGCTTCGGTAGTGAACTCGGCTCAGGAAAGCATCATCATCGTTCAGATCGTCTACCTCAGCTTTCTCTTTCTGAGCGGCGCGACCTTCCCGCCCTCCATGTTTCCCAACTGGCTGCTGATCGTCACCCAGTTCATTCCCGCCACTTATCTCGTCTCCGGCATGCAGAGCCTGCTGCTCCACGCCGACCAGCCGCTGAATTTCCAGGCCATCGGCGCGCTGCTTCTCACCACATGCATCGGCCTCTTCATTTCCGTGAAAATCTTCCGCTGGGAAAAAGAAGAGAAGATGCGCCCAGCCGCGAAGCTCTGGGTTCTCGCCGTCCTCGCTCCTTTCGTCATTCTCGGCACGTATCAGGCCTATGCCAAAGACAACGTCAAAAAGACGAAAATCCTCGCGCGTCAAATGGATCGCCTGGAGACCCAGCTCATCCGCAACGCCCGCATCGTAACCGGCACCGGCAAAGTGATCGAGAACGGCGCAGTGCTTGTGAAAGACGGCAAAATCGCCGAAATCTACGACGGCAACATTCCCGACCCCAAATCCGTCAACGCCCGCGCTGTGGAAGCCGCGGGCAAAACCGTGCTCCCCGGTCTCATCGATGTTCATGTCCACCTGGGTCCCTCAGGCGGCATCGATGATTATCAGAATTACGACGCCGCCAAAGTCCTGCCGCGCGAGCTAGCCGCCTATCTCTATAGCGGCGTCACCGCGGTCAAAAGCGTCGGCGACATGCTCGACGTCGTCCTCGCCACCCGCGAAACCGTGAACAGCGGCGAGAAGCTGGGCGCCGAATTCTTCCTCACCGGCCCGCTCTTCACCACTCCCGGAGGTCATGGCACCGAAATCTTCCGTGGCGTTCCCGATGCCGTTCGCAGCCGCATGGAAGCGCAATTCCTGCGTCTCCCGAAAACCCCCGAAGAAGCTAAACAATCGGTGGACGCGCTCAACCAACAGCACGTCGACGGTATCAAAGCCGTAATGGAATCCGGTGCCGGCGGTGTCATCTTCAACCGTATGGACCCGCAGATCCTCAACGCCATCGGCGCCGCCGCCCACGCCGATAACCTCCCGTTCGTCGTTCACACCGGAGATGCGCACGACGTTGAAGATGCGCTCAAAGCCGGAGCCAACGGCATCGAGCACGGTTCCTTCCGCGAACGCGTTCCCGACGAAGACTTCGCTCTTATGGCGAAGAATGGCGTCACCTACGACCCCACGCTCACCGTCGCAGAGGGCTTCCTCGATTTCGCCGCGGGCAAAACCGATCCCATGAACCGATCTCTGGTCCTTCAGGTTGTGCCGCCGAAGATCATCGCGAACACGCGGGCCGCCCTCAACACACCCGACGGCATCGCCATGCGTAAAGGCACCGCGCGCTATCCCATCGATATGAACATCGCCCGCGACAACCTCATGCGCGCCTGGAAAGCGGGCGTGACTCTGGTCACGGGTAGCGATGCGGGCAACATGTTCGTCTTCCACGGCCCCACCATCCAGCGCGAGATCGAACTCTGGGTCGAGGCGGGAATCCCCGTACCTGTCGCCATTCAGGCAGCGACGCTGAACAGCGCCAAACTTCTGCGCGCCGCCGATCGCTTCGGCTCCATCGAGAAAGGCAAAGAAGCCACGCTTCTCGTCGTCGACGGCAATCCGCTCCTTGACCCCAAAGCCCTCGAAGCCATCTCCTTCGTCGTTTTCAAGGGTGACAAAATCAACCGCGCCACGCTCTTCGACCAGGACTGAGCG
>Ga0206898_10009_pt1 | contig 60365 bp, 51 predicted proteins | sample Alteio_BWOrgHeat_50_FD_153237 | JGI IMG/M metagenome (GOLD analysis project Ga0206898, IMG submission 153237) | Enriched cells from forest soil in Barre Woods Harvard Forest LTER site, Petersham, Massachusetts, United States -... | ecosystem: Environmental > Terrestrial > Soil > Temperate forest >...
ATTGATGAATATCGAGCAATCTACAGACCTGCCGAATGCTGATCGGATGCTGGCTTTTGGCGTAGCCGATCAGTTCTCGCTTCTCAGCAGGCCCTAAAGCTTTTTTTCGATAATGTCTTTCAGGACTGTGATACTCAGGGTTTGTTCAGCTACAATCTTCTTGTACTGACTCAGTTCCGCTTCAAGCTCTTTGACTCGCTTGAGCTGATGAACTTCCATGCCGGAGTACTTGCTCCGCCACTGATAGAAGGTAGGTTGGCTGATGCCGTGTTCACGGCAAATGTCGGCAACGGTCTTGCCCTGTTTTTGCTCATCCAGGATCTTGATGATCTGAGCTTCGCTGTGTTTTGACTTTTTCATTGTCCCTAATTTAACGATTAATTTATATTTTTAATCGCTACTGTTTTTAGGGAAGCTTTCAGGGGCATTCACTGACAATCATCTTAATAAACTTGAAATTTTAGCAACGGCCAACTCATTGGGGCTTACTATTCCTAAAACAATAGTTACAACAACTCGTAAGTGCGCACTCCACTTTTGCAAACAAAACCACAATAGACTTATCTCAAAAGGTATTACAAACGGAATAATGCTAAAATACCTAAACGTAACTTACTACTCAAATACCACACTTATTACTCCTGAAACAATCGCCAAGTTCGCATCTACGTTTCCACCTACTTTGTTTCAAGAATGCTTAAATAAAAAATATGAGCTCCGGATCTTTTACTTAGATGGTGTTTGTTATAGTTCTGCTATTTTCTCTCAAAATGATCCGCAAACAAGGATTGATTTCAGGAATTACAATAGAGAGACTCCAAACCGGGTTTGTCCCTATCAACTGCCCAAAAAAATTGAAAAGCGAATAAGAAAATTGATGAATCACTATTCGATGAGGTCGGGCTCAATTGACATGGTTGTTGAAAAAACGAAGGGATTTGTTTTTTTGGAAGTAAATCCGGTTGGACAATTTAAGCAAGTGTCACACCCCTGCAACTACCGTTTAGAAAAGCGAATTGCTCAATCCTTAATGCAATGAAATCTAATAAAAGTTACTTATCTCATCTCTCACATATTATAAAAGAGAATAGAGAAGATATGCCTGTAATTATTCCTTTTTTATCTAGAACACTTTTTGATAGTGCACAAGCTGAAGGTAGGTTGACCTGTGAATCAGAAATTCACCAGACCGCTAAATTCAAATTAAGGCCTTTTTATAAGAATATCTCTGTTTCTTTTCAATAAGTAAAAGGCAGTCATTCTAGCAAGATTCAAATTGAATTCAATATGAAACTAAAGAACATTCCTTCTGATCGTCTTTTCAAATTACATGCTTGCTGTATACCTATTCGAGGGTATGGTAGAAGTATTATATACGATCTTAACAGAAAGAAATTTTGGTACATACCTAACGACCTATATGATGTCCTGTTAGCATTTGATAAAAAGACAATCAAGCAACTCTTTCAAAGCTATAATTCATCCAGCCATTCCGTCCTTCATAGCTATTTAGCTTTTCTAGTTAAAAATGAGTTTATCTTTTTTTGCGATAAAAGTCATGAGGCGAAACGTTTTCCCAAAATTGACTTATCCTTTGACAGCCCAGCTTTAATTACTAACGCAATTGTGCAAATTGAAAATCGAATAAATATCAATATCAAAAGGCTTATCAACGAGCTGAATGACCTTGGCTGCCGTCATATCCAAATTGCATTATTCTCCGAGAGCGGTGCTAGCATGATTAACTCAATTCTCGAGCAATTCGATAAAAGTGCTTTTCGCTCGATTGAAATATTGCTAAAATATTCTTCCTCATTGTCAGAAGAAGAATTGAAACATTTAATCAAGCGCCATCCTAGAATTAGCCAGTTAATTGTATTTGAGAGCCCCAGGGAATGGAAACTTAAATCCCCTTACTATGGAATGCATTCAATAACGTTTAGTGGAAAAAGCATAACACCTCTAATGAATAACCCGATAAGCAATATTTCTTCTTTTCGGGTGAACATCGATTTGTTTTGTGAAACTCAAATTTTCAACCCTTATTTTAATCGAAAAATGGTCATTGACTCAAAAGGGAATATTAAGAATGCTCCAAATTCCTATGAGACTTTTGGAAACGTTAACGACACCTCACTCTCAAAAATTGCAAAACAAAAAAAATTTCAAATCTTGTGGAAGGTTAAGAAAGATGACATTTCAGTTTGTAAAAAATGTGAATATAGATACATGTGTGTTGACAATAGGATTCCAATAAAATTGGGTAATAAGTGGGTGCACAAAACCCAATGCTTATACAATGTTTACAAGAGTCAGTGGCGGAATAAGAAAGTCTCAGAAACTGCTCTCAACAGAAAGCAACTGGTTTCGGCAAAAATCTCAATGTGATAAACCAAATGTTCATGAAAACGAACCATTACATACTTCTTCTTTTAAGTCTTTGCTCGTTCTCTGCGTTCGCCCAAAGAAAGATCGATACCTCCATTTGGAACTTGACTATTAAAGGCACAGATACTTTGATTAGCCTAAAAGATAATCCAGGCGACAAGGCATTGAACAGAGGAGATTTCGAATTTGCTAAGTCATTTTACCTTCAGATGCTGAAAGAGAATCCAAAGCGGCGAAGAGCCAATTATACACTTTCCCGTATATATTCTTTAACGGGGAAACCGGATTCGGCTTTCTATTATTTGGACATTGCCGGGAGAAAAGATTCATCTGTTTCATTTTTAGTTGAACCGGACTTCTATCCACTAATTAATGATCCGCGCTGGCGCGACCTTGAAGCGAGACAAATTGAGCTTTATGAAACCAAATATGGTAAATTTAAGAATAGGCAGTTGTCTCAGCAACTTTGGAAAATGCGACTGAGCGATCAAGCTTATTATAGGCAATTGAAAATCATTGAAATTCAATCTGGGCATAAAAAGGCTGCAACTGACTCACTTTGGGAAATTAAAAAGAGAATCAATTCGGAGAACCTTGTTGCACTTGAGAAAATTGTTGACCTGTTAGGTTGGCCCAAAGTATCAGAAGTGGGCAGCCCTGCTTCTCAAGCGGCTTTTCTCGTCGTGCAACATGCTGATTATGACACGCAGAAGAAATACAAACCACTTATAGAGGAGGCCGCTAACAAAAATGAAGCATCCTGGGAACAACTTGCTCTTCTTGTAGATCGCATTCTTGTGCACGAAAACAAACCGCAAGTTTACGGTTCTCAAGTAACCTATAATGAGAAAACAAAGCAATATGAACCCTCACCAATTGCCGACGAGCACAATTTGGACATTCGGAGAAAGAAAGTGGGACTGGAAAGCGCTTCAAGTTATTATGCCTCCTGGAATATTAATTACACCGTCGAGCAAAATAAAGAGTGAGATTCTACTCACCCCCCGGCACCCTCTCTGCGAAGCAGAGAGGGTGAGTTAACTTTGTCTCGCATAAGCTCTTTCCTTCTATACGGGGAAGAGAAGGAAGGAGGGGGATGAGTAGAACGGAGCGCTAAGCTTTCTTCTTCAGAGTCTTCCCTTCCAGATTAACCTCCAGTGCCCGCTTCATCAGCTGCGCAACAAGCTTATCGGGGAGGCGTTTATTAAACGGAATTTGAATAGCCGATTTGGTGAGTGTGTAGCCGATGAGCTGATCCCGGAAAGGATCCATCACTTTGGGGCGGACAAGCAAGCTGTAGTGTTTCTTGAAAACACCGATCCAACCCAGTATCCCGTTACAGCGGAAGGCACCCATACTGTAGCTGATACATTCTTCCGATTCGGGTACCGCTTTCTTAACCACTTTGCGCAAGTGTTCCAGTTGCTTTTGTATCTCTTCGGGTTGCAATGCGATGTATTCGTCTACGGTTGTAAAGCGAACCTTTTTCATGTGAACGATTACTTGCCTGGCATTTTAGACATGTCCATATAAAGCACGTTCCAGCGGTGCCCGTCTACATCGGCAAAGCCACAGCCATACATCCAGCCTTGGTTGTCTCCAGGCTTCGCAAATACAGTTCCTCCGGCTTCGGCTGCTTTGCGGGCCAGCTCGTCTACTTCAGCGCGGCTTTCGGCATCGATGGAAAACAATACTTCCGATCCTTTGCTGGTGTCGGCAGCTGCTTGTCCTACAAACTGTTCGAACTGCTTTGTTTTGAAAAGCATCAGCACCACCTTTTGCGTGCCGATGAAAAAGCAAGCCCGTTCTCCTTCCTGGCTTTGTTGTGCGTGATATGTAAAGCCCAGTGCTGCAAAAAAAGCTTTGGCTTTTTGAACATCTTTTACGGGCAGGTTGATCCAGATTGATTTCGTCATCGTTGTAGGTATTAAATTGGTTACTTGCCAAAGATACTTTCCTTTTGCCAGGAACCGAATGTGAGAAAAGACAAATTAGCGGGGTAAATACGACACGCCCTGTCAGGCAGAAGTACGTGTGTTGCGTTTTCCGAAGAACAGCTTCCCGTAAAAGAGCGGGTTGATCAGCATGCGAAAGCGGTTTTTGGAGTACATCAAATCACGGAGGGCATTGTTCTGTTGTGTATGCCGGAAGAGGAAGTTGATGAGCCGTATCAGCATTTTGCTGGATAAGGGGTGTGCGAACAAAGGAGAGATGTAGGCGTTCAACTGCAGGTACTTTTTTACTTTCTGAAATACTTCCGCATCGTACCCTGCCAATGCGCTGTGTGAATAATTGTCTGCAAGTACACACCGGACGGCATACTCGGAAGCGATGCGCGCGGTGACCACTGCTTGAGGAATGCCGTTGGCAGAAAACAAATCAATCAACCCTGCAGCGTCGCCGGCCATCAGGAAGTTGTCTCCCGATATCGGTCTTTTTTTTACTCCCAAAAACAAACGGCTCCCCTGCAAATGCCCTACGAGGGTGGCGTCTTTGAAACGCGCTTTCAACACAGGGTTGCTTGCCAGCTGCTCCATAAGCAGGGCATTCATGTTTACCTTGTTCTTTTTAACCACCTCGTTGCCGATGACCAGGTTGACGTTGTAATCTCCTCCGGCCAACGGGGCAAGGAACAAAGCTCCAGGCATCAGATCGGGAAGGAGGTAGAGTTCGGAATGCTCAGGGAAAGTGCCGGGAGCTACGTGTGTGAAATATCCGCGAAGTCCCACGGCATAATCATTCTCCGCTGTGGGCATGCGGTGAATGTTTTTGTAAGCCGTGGTGTTGGAGCCTGAACAGAGGACGACCAGCTTCACGTGCAGCTCTGGTTTTCCGTGTTTGAACAGGATGCGCAAGCCGTCAGCTTCCCGTTCCATCTGAGCCACTTCATGTCCTTCCAGAACAGTAATGAGCGGATTCTTCTTTGCTTCGGCGAGCAATTCATTGTCCAGCTGAATACGGGGAATGGAATAGCAAGCCGCCCCGGTACCAACCCCTGCCAGCGGAATGAAATCCACCTTCACGGCATCTCCCGCAGGGGAATAAAGGACGGTGCCTTTCAGTTCTTTCGCAGTACGTTCCAGCTGTAAATGTTCGAGAAAGCCTGGGATGATCACTTGCAGTTGACGGATGACACTGCTGGGCAAGGTATCTGCACAGGCTTTATGACGAGGGAAGGTACATTTGTCAACTAACGTAGACGCCACACCTTGCTGCGCAAGCAAGAGGCTGGTGATTACACCTGCGGGACCGGCACCTACCACACAAACGGTTGACTGATTCATACGCAGTTTAAAGTAAGCGCCTTTGCTTACTCAATAATACAGGAAGTGAAGTTTGGCTTTTTTCTTGGTGGCGTTAAATTCAAATGCAGGAGCGGGTACTTTAAAGATGCTCAACCCGCGGGCTATTGGCATCAACCAATCGGTACCATACTTGATGCGGGCCAGATCAACATCGGGAGAAAGAAAGAAACGGCGCTGACGGACATAGGTTTCGGGTGTTTTTAAATTGTCGGGGTTGTTCGATCCACCTGTCATCCCGTCGGCTCCGTAACCCAAATCGAGGTTCAGCCATTTTGGGAAGTTATCGCCTTTGCCTACGAACGAATAGATGTTGGCCGAGAGCCAGTACGACTGTCCGTTATAATCCTTCAACACCTGCTGGGCCCTGTTCTCTCCAAGCAGTTCGGGGCGGTACTCGGGATAGATCGTATGGTGAAACGAAAACCGTAACTGCAAACGTTGCTCTTTCCAGCCTAACGCCTGACTGACCTCCAATGCCGAACCGGCGGTATTTGCCAGCATATCACCCGATGAAAAGCCCCAGCCGTTGGAAAAGCCATCGAATATTTCAATCGTAGTCATGAACAAAAGACCGGTAATCCCACCCAGCCAGGCTGAACGTTGGGGAGAAACACCCGACCAGGTATATACATCCGACGTCAATGCGCTGATGTTGTATACCGTGGTAGCATGACCCACCTTATCCATCTGCAACCATTCGGCATTGTCATTGAAAAAGTGGAAACGGCTGTGAGGGAATTTGCGGTACCATAAAAAATCCAGGGCCACCATCGCTCCGGTAAACACCACTCCTTCGGTAAGCAAGGTGCCGTTAACGCGGGCATTGTTGTAATGCGGGTCGGGGGTAAAGAAGCCAGGGGTGTTCTGAGCGGGAAGGTCGCCGTAGAGGACAATGAAAAGCAGCAAAAACGTTATTCCTCTGGATATGCTCATTTCAAAACAGATTCTGAATACTCGCGCGCTGTAACAGCCTGTTTAACTGATTTTCAGGAAGCCTTCGAGAGGGTTAAAGGTAAGTAATTAATGGAATAAGCCGCGCGCTACTCACGCGTGGTATGTATGCACCACAATTCCTTTCGGGAAAACCTTCGCTTCCACCAGCTTCAGGTAAAACGGTTTTTCCAGACGAGAGAAGATTGACATTCCAGAACCCAATACGACGGGATGAATGGCCAGGTGGTATTCATCGATGAGACCGGTGGCTATCAGACTCTGCATAAAACCGGCACCACCAAGGGCTACTATCGGCTTGCCGGAACCGGCTTTCAATTCCTTGATCCCTTCGGCCAGATCACCGTCGAAAACCTGCGCCCCGGCCCAGGAAGCAGCGGCGGCAGACTGTTCTGCAGTTGTTGTATGTACAGGAGCCAATCCCTTAAATCCTTTTTTTGTAAAGAGGGCTTTGGGAATCGTATTCATCGGCGCGGCGAACGGCCCGGTGGCAGTGGGCCAGTACGGGGCCATTTCGGCAAACGATTTGCGGCCCATGATAATGAACCCTGCTTCCCGGATGATCCTAACACTCCAGGCCAAGGATTCCTCATCCCCGGTCTTAAAGACCCAATCTTTCTGGCCATTCGCATCGCATACGAAACCATCGAGCGAGACCGACATCTTCATGATTAATTTTCGCATTCTCTTTTGAATTGTTTCCCAAATGTAGCCTGCTAGTTGCGAAGCGGCAAGAGGTATTACGTCAATGTAAGGGGGCGATTGCGGCGTGCTCTACTCACCCCCCCCGGCCCCCCTCTCTGCAAAGCAGAGAGGCGGGAGTGAAAACTGTCACGTATTAAAGGGAGTCATTGTCGGTTGTACAACAACATTCAGCCATGTGCGGTCTATTCACAAGATTTGTTGTTATACAGTCGTCTATTATAAGTGTTCATTCGTCATCTGTTCATCGGAACAGGAGGAATGTGCTTCGTAAATCGCCGAATGCGAATGCTCATTGCACTTTTGTAGATGCAACATCGTCTTCTGTTGAGGTACATTCCTTCTTTTACGATGTTACTTGATTCGATGTAAGTATAAATTGAACGAATGTACAAGCAAGGAAGACGAATGTGAGTCGACGGAAGACAAATGAGCATGCATGCTCATCTGATGTAGCGTCACATGAAACGAATGAGCAAGCAACCTAGATGAATGTAGCCTTACATCACTCCTTTTTGCAAGCACAAATGCATTGTTTTAAGCCTCACCAAGCGATTTTGCATTCACAAATGTCTTCCTGGCAGCCACGGAAGCGGTTTTTTGACAAAATGACGAAGCATGTAGAAGCTAATTCGGCGTATTAGTAGTTACATTGAACAGGAGTGGACTTACATCAGACGAGTGTGGATTCACATTCGGTGAGCCGGCACTTACAGTGCCCTGAATGCCTTGCTGGTTTATTGTTTGTTTAATTTTTTATCAGCCTGGAATGAAACACGCCATTGCCTTGACTAATTGTTAAGAGATATACTCCCGCAGGAAGCGCTGATATGTCCATGTGCGTTTGACCCTTCACTTTTTCTACAGATGCACCTTGCAGCGAGAAGACTTCCACATCAGCAGGCAGGAGGGAAGGCAATGACCAGCTGATTTCGGATGAAGCCGGGTTGGGATAAACAGTCAGCTCTTCGGCGTTTGTTAATGCTTCCGCAATGCCGGTGGTTTGTGCTGTGGTGAGCATATAAGTCCAAACGGGATTGTAAAGCAGTTGTGTGCCGTTTACCGATGTAAAATAGTCCACTACCGGAGCATCGTGGTAGGCGGAGGCGATGCCTGCATGTGGTGGAGTAACATTGGTATACAAACAGTGGGAGTTGTTATAAGGGGTTGTTTTGTTATCCACTATCGTGCTGTCGTCAACACCGTTAACCAGTCCAATTGCTTTCAGGCTCTCGTATTCATGCGGGTACGGTTCCACATCATCCTGCAGGTGTAAAAAGCTGTAGATGTTCTGAGGCGGTGTTACGCTTGGGCTATACACCCAGTGGGGTGGCTTGTTGAAACGTACGCTGTAATCGTCCACCCCGGCAAACATGATTACCCGGTGTATGGCCTTGGTCTTCGCAAAATACAAGGCATGACCGGAGCCTTGAGAATGCCCCGACGTAACCACGCTGCTCCAGTTTACATCGTTGGTAGTGACGAACTGACCCCAGCCATCTGAAGGATAGGTGGTGCTGAGGTAGGTGAGCAAATTAACCAGGCGGTTGTGGATGGAGTTCAAGCTGTCTACTGCGATGGAGCTGCTTACCGGCGTACCGTAGCATACTTCCTGGCGGTAGTTGTCGTAACACATGCTGTCGGCACTGGCAGCACATACCGAACCGATGGTGGGCGAATTGGGATAGGCTACCGACACCACATGGTAACCCAGGCTTGCTGCCAGCTTTGGGAAAAAGGTGTAATCTTTTGTTTTGGACCCGGAGCCATCAATAAATACCAGCAAGAGGTTGTTGCTGGTCACTGCGGGATTCAAAGCCACCAAGTGACTGTCCTGTGCGGCCACATAGCCCGCATTGGTGCTGATGGGTGTAACGTAGAAGGTGTTTAACTGGGCAAATGCTGCCGACAGATTCAAAAGCATTAAAAATAAAGTAACGTATCTCTTCACGGGAAAAGGTTTGAATGATGAAACAAAAAACAGAAAGTAATTCAACCGGCGGGTATGACTACGGGAAGGATTGTTGGTTTAACTCGTTTTACTTTTATCGGAAGGATGCCGAAAAAAGATTACTCCAAAACAGACGGCATACAACACATAAATGCCTCCTAAAATCCAAAGTACTGGAGGTGCTGCCAACGGGGATAAAAGGAGTTTGCTCAGTGCAAGCGCTCCGATCATGAAATGGGAAAGGTTGGCAATGGCAACGGGCCTGTTATAGATGCCTCCGATGAGTGCTCCCTTGGCTGTCCAGTTGAGCATGGCAAAGGCAAAATACAAGGCTCCCAGGAGCTGAATGACCAGTTGGTTCAGCGCGTTGGTGTTGATAGCCCCGAGCTTTAATAGTTCATCCGGAGCAAAGGTGAGTGCGATCCCGATAAGGCCAAGCAGGAGTGCGCTGGAGGAAAGGAGGAGTTTCGTATTCATAAAAACTAAAGTAATTACAGGTAGTTTTAAATCACGCTTCACCGGTTATTGGATGAAGATTCCATGAATATCAAAAGTAGAAAAAAAGCCCGGGTTGTGTATCAGGCAGTTACTCTGACTTGGTTTTTGGGTGGTGTTAAAAAAGCTTAATTATCCAACTCTGGTATGCTTTTAGAAGTCATACCGATAATAACTAATTCTATTAGAATCATCAAATAGCTTTCAACAGATGAGGATTGCATTGAATTAGTTAATAAGTTCGCGTAAGCTTAAACCCAAACACGAATACCTAGCTACCAAATACACGACGTATGAAAAACAGTAAGACAATTTTCCTGGCACTCTTTTTTGCAGGCACGAGCTTCATAGGCCGTGCACAGGATAATGACCAGGCCATGATGCAGCAAATTGAACACGACAATCAGGCTGCCATCGATGCCATCGCCCTTTACCCGGCCGATACCCGTAAGGATATCCTGGAAGCATCCCGCTATCCGGAAGTGCTGGTGCGTTTGAACGCCATGCAGAAACAGTCGAAAGACCAGTTTGCCGATATGCTTTCTCCCTATAGCCGCGAAGAGCAGGAGCAGATCTGGAACCTGACCCGTTACCCGCTGCTCATTACCGAACTGGCAAACGATCACCGCAAGTCGGGACCAGAGCTGGAAGAAATTGTTTCCCGCTATCCCGAAGAAATCCGTCAAACGGCACGCGAGCAGGAGACACGCAATCACGAGCTGCTCATTCAGATAGACCGGAGCAACGAGAATTACCATGCCAACATGGATCGTCTGTTGATGAACTATTCCCGTGTGACCGATGCCGCATTCCATAACCTGATCAAACAACCTGAAGTATTAAGTACCCTTTACGACAACATGCAAATGACTGTTGTGCTGGGCGACTTGTACAAAACAGATCCTCAGTACGTATTGTTCGAAACGGATTCGCTCAACCAGGCACTTACCGCGCAAAACGCGCAGGGAGCAGCCGAGTGGCAGCAGAGCCTGAATGAAAATCCACAGGCACAACAGGAATACACCCAGGCTGCCGAAGAGTATGCACAAGAAAATGGCTACCAGCCTCAGGAATACACGGACGACCTTACTCCCGATGTAACTAACTACAATACCTACGCTTACAACTGGTGGTTTGGTTACCCTACATGGTACACGACACCTTGCTGGGATCCGTATCCGTTCTGGTACGACTGGGGTTTTTACTACGGTCGCGGTCACCGTCCTGTCTTCTTTGGAATGCCGTCCTACCATTTCATGAACTGGTACTTCTATAACCCCGAGCATTGCCGTCGTTACCCTGAGTTTGGAAGTCACTGCTACGGTTACTATTCCTCTCACCGCAATGGGCGTTACAGCAACCCGGTAAGCAGGGGTGTGAACGACTGGAGAAGGAACAACAAGGATGTGGTGACTAAGGATTGGGACAACGACCGTGCAGGACGCTCCCAACGCTTTAAAGAATACGGGCAGATGGAGACAGAACGGGCCAAATACAACCGCTCTAACCCAACACACCCAATGGAGCGTAAGGACTTCCTGGAAAAAAACCGTAACCAGTATCCGCATACCACCGTGGTGGCTGTGGCACCAAAGACTAGCAAGGGACAGCCTTATGAACATCCGGCAAGTGAGTCGCATGCGCCCGAAATCAGACCACATACCAAGATTCCTGATTCCTTCTACGAAAACAAATCGCATGGCACAACTCCTGCGAATAACGTTACCCACGAACAACCCAATCGGGGTTCGGGAGCTACCGATGGAGGAAGAGGCACCAGCACCAATTTCCCTTCGCATGTAACGCAGCCGGTAAGAGGTGGTGCAACCGAAAATCACGCGCAAGAGGTACACAATGCACCTGCCCGTCCTATCAATACCCAAACACGGGACGCCAACCAGTATCACGAAAGTACCTGGCATGAAGCACAACCTCAGCAGCATTACAGCGCACCGGTGCAGCACAGTGCTCCGATGTCGGCACCACATTCCAGCCCTCCATCCGGCGGTGGGGGTGGTGGCAAGAGAAGGTAAGCGCATCACATAGTCCTTTAGCATTCGAAAGCGTTAGTTGAAGTCGGGTTATCAAACCACTGCAACTAACGCTTTCGCTTTGAAATGCTATATTTGACCCGCCATTTCAACCCGGTGATAACTGCTTAAACCCTGCTTCGTGAAAAACACCTTCTTATTTCTGCTCGCTGTTTCGTTCAGCACGATCCTTTCCGCTCAAAGCGAAGGAACTGCCAAGACCCGCATGCTGCGTGACTCGGCCTGGATCATGGATAATTATTATAAGGTGGAGAAACGCATCCCCATGCGGGATGGCGTGAAACTCTTTACGGCCATTTACATTCCCAAAGACTCCTCAGTGAAGCACCCTATACTCATGACCCGCACGCCTTATTCCTGCGAGCCTTATGGAGAAACCCATTTCCCCAAAGTATGGGTGCGCACCTCAAAGGAGTATTACCTGGAGAAATACATTATGGTGGTGCAGGATGTGCGGGGGCGTTACATGAGTGAAGGAACGTACGAAGACATTCGTCCTTTTATTGAAAACAAGAAATCACCCAAAGACATTGATGAAGCGAGCGATACGTATGACGCGATAGACTGGCTCGTCAAAAACATTCATTCCTCTAATGGTAACGTGGGTGTGACAGGTATTTCCTATCCCGGTTTTTATTCCACCATGGCGGCGCTTTGCGGGCATCCAGCTTTGAAAGCGGTAAGCCCTCAGGCTCCCGTAACCGATTGGTTTCTGGGTGATGATGTACACCACAAAGGCGCCTTCTTCCTGATGGACAATTTCGATTTCGACTATGCATTCGATCCCAAACGTCCGGAACCTACCATGCAACACCGGAAAAGTTTCCGTTACCCGACCGATGATAACTACGCTTTCTTCCTGAGTCAGGGCGCATTGAAAAACATCACCCGCAACATCATGGGCGACACGCTTAAATTCTGGCAGGATGAAATGAATCACCCTAACCTGGATGAGTTCTGGAAATCGCATACCATCACTCCACACCTGCACGATATCAAACCTGCTGTATTGATTACCGGAGGTTTATTCGATGCCGAAGATTGCTGGGGAGCGTGGAATACGTACAAGAACATTGAAAAGCAGAGCCCGAAGACGGTCAATAAAATTGCCATGGGTCCTTGGTTTCATGGAGGCTGGTCACGCAGCGATGGAAGCAAGCTGGGCAATGTGCGTTTTGGAAAAGGAGTCAACGAGTTTTATTTCCAGCACATCGAGCTGGCCTTCTTCAACTACTACCTGAAAGGGGAGGGAGATGCCACGAGCATCGCCGAAGCAAACATCTTCCTTACAGGTGTTAACCAATGGAAGACATTTGGTGAATGGCCCCCGAAAGACATGAATGTAAAACCACTCTACCTCGAGCAGAAGGGAAGTCTCAGCTTTACCAAACCCGCAGCGGCCAACGGAGTATCGGGTTATACGAGCGATCCTGCCAAGCCGGTTCCATACACCGAAGATGTTCACCTGAAACGTACCCGGGAATACATGACCGACGATCAGCGCTTTGCTTCCCGTCGTCCGGATGTGCTCGTGTTTAAAACAGATACATTGAAAGATGACATGACGCTAACCGGTCCCATCATCGCCGATCTCTTCGTCAGCCTTTCCACCACCGACGCCGATTTTGTGGTGAAGGTGATCGATGTGTTCCCCGATAAATTCGTTTATGCCGCCGACAGTGGCAAACAGAATGGGTATCCGATGGGAGGATATGAGATGCTGGTAAGGGGAGAAGTGATGCGTGGAAAATTCCGCAACAGCTTTGAAAAGCCCGAAGCCTTCACACCCGGACAAGTATCCGAAGTAAAATTCGAACTGCCCGATGTGGCCCATACCTTTCAGAAAGGCCACCGCCTCATGATTCAGATCCAGAGCTCCTGGTTCCCATTAGTGGACAGAAACCCCCAGCAGTTTGTAGACATCTACAAGTGCGACGACAGCGATTTCGTTAAGTCGGATATTCAGATCTACCACAATTCGAAAAATGCTTCCTGCATCTTGTTGCCGGTGCTTGCAAAATAGCTCTTCGGTATTTGATATGCATTGTTATTGTTTTAGATGATTTGGTTAGAAAATGATTAAAAATATTTTTGAGGGGGGCTTTCTATTGACCTAACTTGCTCTAACACAGAATTTCTACAGATTTATTTTCTAATATAGCGGGAGACACCCCCCCCGCATGTTAGCCAGCATAAATATTTACGATCAGGTAATTGAAGGCATTGAGGATTACGCGATTCTCCTGCTCGATGCGGAAGGCCGTATACAGAATTGGAACAAAGGTGCCGAAAAAATCAAAGGCTATAGTGCAGCAGAAATAATCGGAAAAACATTCCAGGTGTTTTATCCGGTGGAAGATCTTTCGATGAACCGTCCTCGAATCTTGCTCGAACAGGCCAGGCGTGAAGGAAGTGCAAGAGAAGAAGGATGGAGGGTGAGAAAAGACGGGAGCCGCTTTTGGGGAAGTGTTCTTATTACCGCAGTCCGGAATGAAGACAAGCAAGTGATCGGCTATTCCAAAGTAACACACGACCTGACGGATAAGAAAAGAGCCGAAGAGGCAGAAAAAGAATTGCTTCGGATTACTCAGCAAAACCTCGATCTGGCACTCACCCGGTTTAAACAAGCAGAGTCGATAGCTCGTCTGGGGCATTGGCAGCTGGACCTGAAGACGGGGAAGGCAGACTGGTCCGACGAAGCCTTTTTGATCTTAGGGGTTGATCCACTTGTCGTCCAGCCTTCTTTAGAAGCCTTTATGGCCAGGATACACCCCGACGATGTCCAACGTGTAGGGGAGATTATCCGGGATGCATCCGAGCGGATTGTGCCTTTCACACTTTCCCATCGCATCATACAGCCGGGAGGAAAGGTGTTGAACCTTTATGGTCAGGGCCGGTTTGAATTTAATGAGCGCCGCGAACCGATAAGGTTATTCGGAGCCATCTTCGATGTTTCCGAACTCATGGAAAAGGAAGCCCGCCTGAAGGCTAGCAATAAGGAACTGGAGACGCTGATTTACCGTATCTCGCACGACCTGCGTGGCCCGCTCGTTTCTTCCCAGGGCTTGTTGCAATTGGCTCAATTTCTGGTAACAGATCAGGATATTTTATTCTATTTGAACTCCATTGACACGCAGTTAGGCAAACAGGACCGAACCTTGCTCATGCTTGTCAAGCTCATGGAGGTGAAATCAAAAGAGCCGGTAAGCGAACAAGTGGAGTTGAAGGAAGTGGTTGAAAAGGTACTCGCCGAAATCGGAAAAGAGGCGCCCCTCACGTTGGAGGTGGATCTAGACAATCAATTGTCGGCACCCGTTTGTGCTGACCCGGAATTATTGTATACCATTCTTTTCCACCTCATCGAAAATGCCTTGCATTTCAGGCGCAAGGTAGCTTCCGAACATTGGGTGAAGATAACGCTCGGCAAAAGTGAAAAAGGAGAAATTTGCATTGAAGTTGCAGATAACGGTACTGGTATTTCCGATCAAATAAAGGATGTCATTTACGACATGTTTTACCGGGGCAGCGAAGAATCAACCGGTGCGGGGTTGGGATTATTTCTGGTGAAAACATGCGTAGAAAAGCTTGGCGGAAGCATCAGCTTTGCTCCCGGAAAAACAGGAGGAACCACTTTTCACGTAACAATCCCTTCAGGCGAAACAAACGCTCAAACACCTGTTCCTTTCAGCACATCCAACTCCTGACCTTTCTGAGGAGGGCCATCCAGTAAAGGCAAGGCTTGTGTAATCAATGCGCTTACTGCTTAAGGATTGTCTCTTCCAATAAAACGCTCCTTGCCGCATAAAAAATTGATGGCTTTGGCCACGTTTCTTACGGTGGTTTCTTCATTCTTTGAAAAGTGCAGGTAGCGGAGAATTTCTTTTTTCCGGGAAGGACTTAATTTTTCAAATACCGCCCTCGCTTCTTTGTTGACTTTAAACGCTTTTTCAAGCTTGGGATGCATGGGAACGGTACGGTCGGCCGGATCATAGCAGATGGTTATATCCACCGTATCTCCGACATCCTTTCCGGCCGCTTTGCGCATGGGCGTATTCAGGTACAACCTCCATTTGCCGCTGTAGCGGACAAGGGTTTGGATATAGGGATGTCCGTCAATCATACCTTTTATGGGTATGGCGCCTTTGTCTTTTCCCGCTTGCGCAAACACCGCCTTCAACACGGTTGCAGGTATTAGCACATAAGGATTAACACCGATTATCTGAATCTTCGCCTGAAAGCGTTCTGTTGTTTGAGCTGCAGGTGTTTTCATTACATCATTTTTTGGAGGAGGGTCTTCAACCACTTGGTGTTGCTTGCAAGCCTGAAAACACCGTTTACCAGCCAGGTCCTGTTACCCGCAATTCTGCGAAGGAGGTGATGGCGGTGATGCGTTTTCCACAGTTTGTCATAAAGCATTTGGTCATATTGCTTCGTAAAGGAAGCGGAAAAATTACCTGTTTCAAAACATTTCAAAGCCTGCCATCCGGCATACCGTCCCGATATCATGGCTTGCCCTATGCCTTCCCCGCTAATCGGATCGATGAGGGAGGCGGCATCTCCGCATAGCATAAAACGATCTCCGGAAACGGTTACTTTGCGGGAGCCGAGCGGAAGTCCGTAACCTTGAATATCACCCAGCATACGCGCTTCTCCGAAACGGTCCCGAAGCCTGGGCTCTTCCTGAAGCAGCCTCTGTAATTCTTTGCGGAGATTGAGTTTGCTGTTGGAAAGCATTTGAGAATGCAACCCCAGTCCTACATTCGCCTGATTATTTGGTAAGGGAAAGATCCAGAGGTATCCCGGCAAAGTCTTTTTGAACAGATGAATCTCCAGGGTGGAAGGTGGAATGTCTTTCACATTCTCAAAATATGCACGTACCGCCCCGCAATAATGCTCGCGGTCGACCTTGACGGAAGACAGTTGTCTGGTTACAATTCCTTGTGCCCCATCGCAACCGATTACCAGGGAGGCGGAGAAAGCCTTTTCTCCGGATGTCTGAATCAATACGCGATCTTCCGTTACTTTCACTTCAGTTACTTCCGTGCCGTTGAAGATGCGCACGTTCGGCAGTTTGGCGACCAGCCCCAGCAGGAAATTGTCAAAATCTACGCGCTTCTGAATATAACCGGCTTCGACCGATTTGCTTTCCAACATGGAACCGTTTGGAGCAATAACACGCATTACCGTGATAGGTTCCTTTTCGGGAAGCTTAAGAAAAGCTTCGGCATATTCGGGGCGGATGGTTCGTAATACTTTAGGTATATAAGCAGCAAGAGCATCGCCGCAGGTCTTATCTCGGGGAAAGGTGCTTTTGTCCAGCAAGGCTACTTTCAAACCCGAATGACCTAATGCCAGGGCACAGGTACTCCCGGAAGGACCTGCTCCAACAATGACAACATCAAAATGCTCGGCGGTCATGAGAAGAGTTGGTTGTTAGATGCTTCCTTCGTTAACGTCCGCCCGGTGTAAGACCATAAATCGCTGGTCCCAATACTGAGTACCCGATTTAAAATAGTTCGTCAATCGCCCATATTCCCGGAAGCCCAGCTTCTCATATACCCTGCCGGCTTTCTCATTCTGAAGCACGAGGCTGAGAATGAGCTGTTCTACTTCGGGGTTCTCCAGGGCTTTTTCAATGGTGTATTTCAGCAAGCCTGTTCCCAGGCTTTTGTTCGCATAATCCGGATGGATATACATCTGTACAATTTCGCCACGGTGCCGGGTTTTTTTGCGTCCTTCCCGGTAAAACCCGCAAAGTCCTATCAGGGAATCCCCATCAAAGGCTCCTGCCAGGAAGCTGTTTGGGTCCACTTCCCGAAGAATTTTTTCAAATTTCAATTCGTGCTGACTGGATTCTTCTTCGTAGGTGGACCCGAAATTGTCGGGGAAGGTGAGCAGACATTCCAGTCTTACCTTTCGGTAGAGAGGGCTGTCGGCAGGGGTGAGTTTACGAAAATGCATGAGAAACGATTCTCCCGCAAGGTAGCTAAAAGAATAGCCGGAAAGAGATGTAGATGTGAAAATGAGAACCCGAGTCGATTAAGGCAAGCTAAAATAAAAGGTTGCTCCCTGCTCTACGCGCGACTCTGCCCATACTTTGCCCTCGTGTTTTTCAATAATGCGTTTGACGATGGCCAGGCCTACGCCTGTTCCTTCAAAATCTTCTTCAGAATGAAGCCGTTGAAAAACACCAAACAGTTTGTCGTAATAGGCCATGTCAAATCCGGCTCCGTTGTCTTTTACGTAATAACTGTTTTTATCAAAACCTACCTGAATGGAGGGGTGCGGCGTTTTCGCCGAGTACTTTACTGCGTTGGAAACTAAATTGAGCAATACCTGTCTGATCAATGACTCATCTCCGTTGGTTGCTGGCAGGTCGCCAATATCAAACGCGACATTTACGTCGGATGAGCTGGACAAAACTTCGTCGACTACTGCCCGGGTAAGTGCATTCATATCAATCACAGAGCGCCTGACTTCCTTTCGTCCCAGCCTCGAGAACGCGAGCAAGTCGTCAATGAGTATGCCCATCTTTTTGGAGTTCCGGAGGATCACGCCAATGATCTTCTTGCCCTCCTCATCAAGCTTATCGTAATATTCTTCTTCCAGTATCCTGCTGTAATTGTGGATGCCACGGAGGGGAGCCCTCAGGTCATGTGAAACGGAATAGGAAAAGGCCTCCAGCTCTTTATTGGCGAAGGCCAGCTGCTCTTCGGCCTTTTTGCGTTCGGTAATGTCGTAAATGATGTTGATGGCATATTTTTCTCCTTTCAGCAACACGGTTTCCATGGAGGTAAGTACATTCAATATTTTTCCTGATTTATGTCTGACGGAGAGTTCTACATCTTTCGTGAAGCCGTGAATAGCTAACTCATCAAATACTTTTTCCCGCTTCTCCTTGTTCACAACAAGTCCCAATGCGATAGAAGTATTCCCCTGCAGTTCTTCTATGCTAAATCCTGTCATCCGACTAAACGCATCGTTGACTTCTACATATACAGAGTCAGAAAGCCGCGTGATGGTAATGCCTGCTGCACTGGCATGAAAGGCTTTCTGAAATTTCTCTTCACTTTCTTCCAGCTGGCGGACATTGCTTTCCAGTTTTTTATTGGCCGCTTCCAGTTCGGCGGTGCGTTCGGTTACTTTTCGCTCCAGCGATTTGTTCAGCTCTTCAATTTCTTTGACAGCCTTTTTGCGTTCGGTGATATCGATGGAAAGAATAAACACACCCTCCGGTATAGGTTGTATACTGAGTTCGAAATCGGCTTTGGATCCATCCGGGAAAACAAATTCCGTTTCGAGGTGTTCGGTAGTCCGCTCAGTCATGCAACGATTCATTACCTGGAACAGACTTGATTGCTCTATACCCGGATATTTCTCCATAAGTGTATATCCAAGCAACTCTTTTCGGGTGTAGGTGCTGTATTTAACCAGGGCGTCGTTAACATAAATATAACGCCAGTTAAAGTCGTGTATCTGTATGCCTTCCAGCATCCGGTCGAAGGTGGTACGAAGCCGTTGCTCGCTTTCAATCAGTTTCTCGGCTTCTGCCAGCTTATTAGTAACGTTTGTCATCTTTGAAATGAAATTCTGTTGGCTGGGTATACATTCCAGATAGGGAACTCTAAAGATAAAAAATAATATCGGGTATTTCCTGAAAAAGCAATGGACTATCTGTCAGTCGTCTTCACCCCAACCATTAATAAATACAACACCATGGAAATCTCCGCAATGGCCGAAGGGATAATAACAAAACGGTGCACGGCCTGATTCAAACCAGGAGCCAGGAAAGCCGTTAACAAATCAACGAGGTAACAAACGCCACCAAGAATAAGAACGTAGCCAAGCCATTTAGGAAACATCCCCGATTTGTTGCAGAGATAACCCAGTGGTACCAGCCACAATCCGAAGAAGACTTGCGCGATCAATGTCCCGTAATGCTGCATTTCAATCAAAAGCAGAGCAACTGCATCCGAGCCCGGTTTGCCGAGTGCTGAGGCATACGCATTTTCCGTAGCTACCCGTAACCCTTCAAACTGGAAGACTGCATTCAGGCAAATAATTCCTGTGGCCAAAGCAACAAGTATCAGCATGCCTCTTGCCACGCTCTTGTGTACATGCTGGAGGAGGTTGTACAGCACCATTGCCAGAAAGACAAAGCAGGTGCCGTCGAGCAGGTGAGCGACTACCCCCATACGGACGAGTGTACTGTTTGCCACCAGGTTGGAAGCGGTGCCTGCTACGTTGCCGGCTACATACATGGCGGGATCTACATATCCTTCGGCAAAGCCACCGAAAATGCCCACCAAGAGGTAAAGGATACCTGCGATTCGGGCTGTCTTTTTTGTTGCGTTCATGTTGTTGCGGTTTTAGGTGTTGTGAAACTAGCTGATGCAATATTCTGCCTTAATTCACCTAATTTGCTTGACTATGGTTAAGAAATGAAAAGACTACCAGGCAGAGCGATCGGGATAAAACAGGTTTACTGATTGCTTTTGGCTAGCTTTGAGGTACATGCACAACAAACTCCTCCGGTATTTTTCGGGTATCATGCCTATTTCAGCAGAAGAGGCGGAAGCGATTGCGGAAACGATGATCCTTCAGCCGCATAAAAAGAATACCGTATTGCTGAAACCAGGGCAGGTATCTACCGAAGTCTATTTTGTTTTGGAAGGATGCGTCAGGCAATACTGCTTGATAGACGGGGATGAAAAGACCACTCATTTTTTCACCGACGAGCAATGGGTGATAGCAGTCAATAGCTTCCGGCAGCAAACAGCGAATACACATTATCTGGAATGCTGTGTAGATTCCATACTGGTGGTCGGCAATCGTAAAAAGGAAGAAGACCTGTACCGGCGCTTCCCGAAACTGGAAACCGTTTCGAGGAAAATAATGGAGAAAGTCTTTGCCGAACAACAGGAAGTACTCACCTCTTATACCACCGATAATCCTGAACAACGCTACCGGAAGTTGCTTCAGTCACGGCCCGGGTTGTTCCAGCAGATACCGCAGTACCAATTGGCCAGTTATATAGGTGTTAAACCCGAGTCGTTAAGCAGGATCAGGAAGCGAATTGCTCAGAAGTCCTGACCAGGCAGAGCATGTTGGAATCTTCTGATCAGTGTTTGATTGCCTTGAGCCCTTCGGTGAGAATAGGGTCATCCATTCCGTTGTAAGAGGTATTGTTTAGGTCAACCAACTTGGTCGGAGTATATTGCTCCCGGGCTGTCCCGTTAATATGGTACAGTTGTTCGGTAGGGAAGCTATAGGGAATTTTAGCCTGTGTGGTTGAAAACCCGTTGATGGCTCCATTTAATCCGGCCATGCGGGTGCCTACTGTGGTGGCTCTGCCAAGTGCATCAAAGCCAACGGTGATCCCTTCCCCCATGCTTCCGGTCCAATGATCCACCAGTATAACCACTGGCTTGACATAAGTGAAAGGACCCCGTGGAGAAACCAGCTCAAGCCAGCTTCTTTTGATGCCTGACAGTTTTTCTTCGTTTGGCAGTACATGCTTCTGGTAAGGCATCTCGGTTTGTATGAAGCGGCTCATGATTCCTCTGGCAACAATGGAGTTTCCTCCACTGGGTGTATCCCGTAAATCAATGACCAGGGCTGTGGTGTTGCGCAGCTGTTCGAGCGCTTTGTCGAACAGGGGAATAAGATCCGTCTCTCCCAAGGAATTGTTGACACGGATATAGCCGATATTTTGGTCCAGAATTCTGGAGTCGAGGAGCGTGGCATGTTGCTGCTTGTCGGTGAGGTTGCCCGCTGCTTTGTCCAGGTTAACCGTGTTTGTTTTGTCTCCTTGTTTGACCCCTAACACGCGTTCCTGCAGATAAGTACCTGCCAGCAATTGCCTCAGGGCGTAGTTTTTAACTTCCGTATCGGTATTGGTGATGCATTTACCAATCCTCTTTTTGACGGCTTCCTCCACCGGGATGCCGTTGATGGAACTGATTTCCATGCCGCATCGTATTCCCACTTTGTCAGCCGAAAACCCTTTGCGTACTTCGGTAACCACCGCTTTGCCATCCACCCATTCCGCCCACAAATCAAGCCCGGTAGGGGCGAGGCGGGTAGAGGACTTTAAATTGGTATTCAATGAAAAATGATTGTCATACAACTCTTCCAGGGCCTGTTCCATCAAGGTAATTAACTCATTCTCCGTATGTGCCTTTTCGGCCAGGGGCAGGTAAACGGTTTTGACCTTGTCCCAGTCGCAATGCTTCTTATCGAAATAAGCATAGTTGTCGTGCACGTCGGTCCAGAACTCCAGGAAGTCGGATCCATAGTTGGGAATTGGCTTTAAGGAGGTTAGCGGGAAAAGCAGCAGCAGCAGCAAGGAGAAAGCCGTTATTTTTTTCAGGGTCATTTGTTGGGCATTAAGGCCGGCAAGTTACGCGTTCGGGGTGAAATTTGATCTTGTTTTAACAAATTACCTTGATTAAGCTCCGATCGTTTAGTATTTTTACAAGTGAAAAATATTGATGTAATATGCTTTGTAGAATATTTTAAAAATATATTATCCTTCCGGTACCGCTTAAGAGACGGGCGCAAGTCAAATTTCCCCAGGACGAGGTGCAAGTCAGTTCGAATAAAGATTGGAGTTGCAGCGGGTTATTTTAAAAAATGCTCCCGATCAATGGATCTTTCCCTGGAGCGACCAGTAATATGAAACACGCATTAAGAATTAAAATAAGTCATTGGCTTCAGATTCTCGCGATAGTGGTTATGTTGCTTCTTGCATGGTCTGTATTACTCTTTTTATGCATTTTGATGTTCACGCGGTATCCGGATTATATACACTGACCAGCAGATTGTTTTATCAACTGAAGATAACAGTCTTGTTTCCCGTTACAAAAACCCGGTCTTCAAACACATATTTTAGCGCTTCCGAAAGCACCATGCGTTCTACTTCCTGTCCTGCTTTTCGCATGGCTGAAGCGGAGTAGGAATGATCTACCTGGATGATTTTTTGCGTGATGATAGGGCCTTCATCCAGGTCGGCAGTAACAAAGTGGGCAGTAGCGCCTATCAGTTTCACACCTCGCTCATAGGCCTGTTTGTATGGGTTGGCACCTACGAATGCCGGAAGGAACGAATGGTGTATGTTGATGATCCGGTGCCGGAAGCGCTCGATGTATTCCTGAGATATAATACGCATGTACTTGGCCAATACCACATAATCGGGATGGTAGCTTTCCACTGTTCCGAATAGTTCGGCTTCAAAGTCCTCCTTGCTTTTGTTTTCGTGTGAAACACAGTGAAATGGAATTCCCAGCCGGGCGGTGATTTCTTCCAGCTCGGGCCGGTTGGCAATTACAGCTTTGATATTGGCGTTAAGTTCTCCGAAATGATTGCGGATAAGCAAGTCGCTCAGGCAATGGTGTTCTTTTGTGGCCAATACAACAATCTCTTTCTTTTGCCGGGGATCTAAGGAGATGCCGGTACCGGAAGGAAGCGCTGCCTGAAGTTCTTTTTGTAGTTTCTCTGGCTGGATAGGACCTGTGAAGGTTATCCGTATATAATAATGGGCGGTAGGTTCGTCTACATGTTCCTTGATCTGAAGCAGGTTCAGGTCGTTTTCAAAAAGTACCCGTGTAATACCGGCTGTCAGACCTTTCTGGTCGGGGCAATTGATAAGAAGCAAATGATTGTCCATAACGTCTTTTGGCTCAGTTGTTTTGGTCTGAAGGTTCGGCCAAAAGTAAGCTATATAGTTAAATACCCTTGTTACACGTCCCCATAAAGGACCCTTCCCGGTCAATCGTGACGGTTTTCTCTAAGAAGATGACGTAAGTCTAAAGGAAAAGGTCATGATTGTCTAGGAAGGTGACGTAAGGCTAAAGGAAAAGGTCATGATTCTCTAGGAAGATGACGTAAGGCTAAAGGAAAAGGTCATGAATGTCTAGGAAGATGACGTAAGTCTAAAGGAAACGGTCATGAATGTCTAGGAAGATGACGTAAGTCTAAAGGAAATGGTCATGAATGTCTAGGAAAATGACGTAAGGTTAAAGGAAACGGTCATGAATGTCTAGGAAGATGACGTAAGTCTAAAGGAAATGGTCATGAATCTCTAGGAAAATGACGTAAGGCTAGAGGAAAAGGTCATGATGCTAAAGAAAAGTGTCACGATTATACTTCTGGAAGTTTATTCAATAAGCAGTTTCCGTGTCAGGCGTGTGTTTGTAGTAATTACTGTTACCAGATAGGCTCCGCTCCTTTCTAAATGAATGCGTTTGCTATAGGTATCTCCGCTGATTCGGTCTTGAAAAACTGTCCTTCCCAGCACATCACTTATCAGAATAGTTCCGTTTTCCTCCTGAGGGAGATTGAGATTTACATAAAATGAACCTGCATTCGGATTCGGATATACAATTAAGTCTGCCGTTGCCAGTGTATTGGATGCGATGCCTGCCGGACTGGTTTGAGGGCACCCTTTCAGATGGATTTCCGCTATGGAACAAACGTTTGACCCTGAAATGGTAGATACTACTTTGATCTTGAGATAGCGTGCATTCGATCCTGCAAAAACAGCTGTTTGCCAGTTTGAAGTACTTACCCATACAACTGTTGTGGGAGCACTCCAGGTGATGTTATCGGAACTGGTGGAGATTTCCACATCTTTTGGATACCCGTTGGAATTGTCCTGCCTGTTAAGCATGTCCAAGCCCTGCAGGTCATACGGAGCACCCAGGTCGAACACGAGGATGTGTGGAAGGGGAGCGTTGTTGGCCCAGTCGTTTTGCCAGAAGGTAGTGGTGTCGTTGTCGAATATATATTTGGTTGGTTCGCCCGGAGCAAAGGAGGTTTGACTGACAACTGTTACGGGTACGGTAAGCCGTGCAGAGGTGGTTACATTAATATAGGACGTTTTGGTAATGGAATTGCTGCCCAGACTGTTGCTCACACTTAATGTAACCGAATAAGTTCCTGCTGTTGCATAACTCACCACGGGATTTTGTTGGGTGGAAGTGGTAGGTGTACCTCCTGCAAAAGTCCAGTTCCAGGAAGTAGGCGCATAAATGGAGGAGTCGCTGAAAGAAACCGTATGTCCCGGACAAACCGTATTCAGGTTGGAAGAGAAAGCCGGTAGCGGTCCGGGTGTATTGCTTACCAGCAAGGTCTCCCATACTCCGCGGCCGTAATAGCCCAGCCTCAGCACACTGTTGGCATCGTCCCCGTCATTGTATATCATAAAGTCATTAACCTTTGCGATGGTGGGCAGACCTTGAGAATAGTTGGTCCAGGAACTCATGTTTTTGTTTTTGTAATATACAGCTCCCAACCCGTTGGCGATGTACACGTTTTCGATTGTACTGTATACGTCGTGGCACAATTTGATAAAATTGGTTGACGGCAAACCGGTGGAGATATTGGTCCAGGTCACTCCTTTATCTGTCGACCGGTAAACCAAGTTGTTGCATGACATATACACCACATTCGGTGTTGCTTTGATAACCGCCAGGCTTGCCTTGGAGCTTGCTGAAGAGGGAGCAGTGCTTACATTGGTAAACGTAGGAGTTGCATTCAATGCATTGTCGCTTCGAAACACTTTTCCGGTGTGGGTCACCACATATACCACATTGGCATCCACCGGAGAGATACACAGGGCTTGTACGGTTTCATTGAAACTGGTGATTTTATTCCATACCGGCGGATTAGTAGTTAGGTTATCCGTACGATATACATCCGTGGAAGCGGCAAAAGCGGTGTTGGTATTCAATGGAGTAAACTCCATGCAGATGGGTGTATGCCAGTCGACGGTAAATGGAATACCGATGGTTTGAGACGAACCGGTCATGCCAATCCTTCGGGACGCTCCGGTAGTGTTGTTGTCATTTGGATAATAGACCCAATTAGGGTTTTGGTAATCAAAGGCTATTTGCTGGCCCCAGTCTCCACCCCTGTTGGTGTACCAGGTATAAGCATTGTAATACAGTTCCCCGTTATCCTGAGCGCCGGCAGAAATCCGGTCTTTCTTGATAGGGCTTTGTGCGGTATGGTAGTATTCCGTGCAGGCCAGGCCGTCGCAGCTGGGAACCCAGGTAACGCCGGTTCCTCCATCTGTGTTTTTCCATACGCCTCCGTCATTCGCATCAAATAGCTTGGTGGCATTGTGGGGAGAATAAATAATCTGGTGCATATCCGTATGCATCTGTATGGCCCAGCTCGTTTGCCTGTTCCAGGTCGTTCCTCCGTCGGTCGACTTGAATACACAATGTCCGCATATCCATACGTTGTTCGCATTCGTCGGATCCACCGTCATGGCATAATTATAATTTCCCTGCCCGCTTTGCGTTTCCGTATAGCCGTTCAGGTTATAGGTATTTGCGGGTTTTACGGTGGTAAAGGTGAGTCCCCCGTCCGTTGATTTGTATACCGGTGTGGCAAGATTGCCCGAAAAATTACCTACAAAAGTGACGTAAACCCTGTTTGCATCCGCTTTCGTAACGCCTATTCTTCCTCCAGCGGTGTTGGCAGCAGGCATAGTAATCAAGGTCCAGGTTTCTCCCAAATCTGTAGACCGGTAAAAAGCGGTGGATGTAGCAGCATACATCGTCTGTGAATTGGCTGCGTTGAATTTCATGTCTTTAAAGTCACCCCCGGTAAGCTTTTCCACCCAGGTAGCCCCTCCGTCAATGGTTTTCCAGATCCCATCGTTGGTGGCTGCAACGATCGTTTTATTGTTGGCAGGATCCATGAGCAAATTAACAGCTAGGCGGTTTCCGATACCGGAGTTCGATTGGTTCCAGGTTGTTCCCCCATCCGTACTTTTCCAGACCCCGAAGTTGGTGGAGTAATAGTTGGCATCTCCGCTGCCCAGATATAGAATGTTATTGTTGGTGTAATCTGCGCAGACGGATGAACAGGACATGCCCGGCAATTTATCCGTGCCCGTCACTCTCCAGGTCTTTGCTCCGTCGTTGCTTATAAAAAGCCCGCCGGAGGCGCTTGCGGCATAAACGCGGGAGGTGTCGGTCGGATCGAATACGATTTGCACCACACGGCCCATGCCGTTGACCTGGCCACTTGAGTTGGTTGGAAATTCAAATGGACCGGTAAGTTTCCAGTTGGCTGTGACCTGGGCATTGCCTGTTATTGCAGTGAGTAGAATGGATAAGAAAAGTAAGTATGTTTTCATGGTGGCGTATGTATTGGTATCGGAAAACGAAACTTATTTAGTGTTTAGTTCGGCATAATGATTTTGCCACAAAGCCAGGCGTTCTTCGGGTGACATGATGCTGCCATCGCTGTGTATATAGGGTTCGGTAACAATTACCCAGTGCCTGTATTTTTTGCATTGAAAGGCAAATGCTTCCATTTCCTCCTGGTGTTTTAACTCCTGGGGATTAAACACACGGTTGAAAAAACTGTTTTTCAATGCTCGCTTCGAGCCGATGATTTCACCTTCTTCCAAAGGCATCTCTTTCCCGGCCCAAAACTGTTCAAAGGCCTTTTGCGTTTCAAAAAAATTGGCCTGAGGGTCATCCATCATCCTTACCCAATGAGGGTAAGCTGTATAGTCGAGTGGTGGAGTGCTCTGTTGCGCGTTTAACTTGTTTTTTGTCGCTGAAAACAGCACGAGAATCAGAAGCAACAGTATCCGATGTCCCATGGGATTTCTGGTCCAGACAGTTAAGAGAAGTGTCATATGAATTCTTGTTATACTGTGAGTGGAATAGTTAGTTAGTTTGAATGCGCGGAGGACAAACGCCTGGTCCGTCGGGACAGGAGGAAAAATATTCTGCTAAAAGTTGGGAAGGAGTAACCTGACAGATTACTAAAAGATTCACGGCGTTTTTTGCTTTCTGGATCATAACAACTTCGGTTAAGTGTGAATTTTCGTGGAGATGTGTATCCGCAAAAAAAGGGACTTTCGATAGTTTTCCACTCCAGAAACATGTTTCTGGATGAAATTTAACGTTCCGATAAAAATCCGGAGTCACAAATGCCTGTTAGTGAAGGCATTATTTTAGGGGACACTATTCAATAAAAATGGACAAGCCGGGAGCTTTATCCGTTTTTTTCATCCAGTTCCTTATCCGGCACCACTAAACTATCCTGATATTGTTTGGGAGTGAGCCCTGTCTGATCTTTAAATATCTTATAAAAAGAAGATTCCGAATTGAATCCGCTGTCAAAAGCGATCGAATACATGGTAAACCGCTTTTTGTCAGGGAAACTTAACAGGCGCCGGGCATGCTCCACCCGTTGGCTGTTGATGTATTCTTTATAACCCTTCCCAAACTTGGTCTGAATAAAGGGAGAAAGTATACGGGAAGGAACATTTGCTTTGAGTGCCAGGGTGTTAAGCGATAACTTAGGATCTAAATAAAGCTTTTCCGTTTCCATCAGTCGTGTTAAAATCTGCAAGTAACGTGCCTCTTCCTCTGGGCTGAATGTTTTTTGACGGAACAAGCTGGGTGGTGAAGAAGAAAAAACGGATCCTGGTTCTGCCGTATCGGCTTTAACTGCAACGGGAGACTCTTGAAAGAAATAAGGGCTTTTCATACTGAAATACCCGAATACCAGCAGGAAAAGGCAAACCACTATCCGGTGCAGTATGCTGTAATATTCAGCCGAATATTCAAAAGGAGAGAAATGAATGGTGTACAACCTGCCGTTTGCCAACGTGATCATCATATATAAGGTCACACAAGCCGATAGGGTTAAATAAAAGATTGCAAAATACCTGCCCAGTTTTAACTGAAACAAACGGGAGGGATCGGGTGTCTCCTTGCTCCTGGCAATTTCTTTTCCGAATAGTCTCACCTGCCAGATCAGGAGAATGGAAACCAGCACCTTTGAATACGCCGGAACATTCAGGTACCAGCTATGGTAAAACCCCGAATCATACAGTTCCCGGTTGTATGTTTTGATCAGGTAGGATACAGCCATGTTTATCAAAGGCAGTATCCACAATGCCTGAAGGGGCGCGGGCATACGTTTGCTAAGGAAAGAATACAAAAGATAAAAAGTAACGGCGGGCTTGAGCAAGGCCAGAAGGGTATATGCGGTACCCAGAATGTCCCCGGTTGCAGGTCCCATATTTACATAATCACCCGAAAGCAGAAAAAGCACGTCGGTTATAAATGCATGTGCAAAATAGATAACGAGCGGAAGGTGCCTTTGCTTTTTTCCAGAAAAGAGGACCAAGGCAAATAGCAGACTTTGAAAAATACTATAGATAATCAGCGCTTTGTACACAGATTAATCGGTTTATTCTGAAGATACGAGGTTCCGGAAAAAACACTTCCGTTAAATGTTATTATGCTTGACGGGGAATAAATATACTGAAAACCTACAGGTTTTACGAATTCCGGTAGATTATCCTGGGAAGGGCAGAATTGTCGAGTCGCCACCAGTCCAACCAATTAATCAAGTGGAAATATCAGTGTGACCGGCTGAAGAGTCAGGAGTCTCAGTAGGGTTTTGACTTTGCTTAACTTCTCTTTTTCAATGCCTGGTAGTTAAAAACCAAGGTAACAATAAACGAGTCGCTGGTGGTGCCGAATAAGTTGTTGAAGCGGGCAAATGCCAGGTCGTGGACATAGGCCACATCCACCACAATGGGTTGGAACCGGATACTGAATCCGGCGGTTTGAGAGGATTCATCCAGACCCGTTCGTATCGCCAAATGCCGGTTAAATAAATTCTGTTCAATCCCGATATTGGGCTGGGTACTTTCTTGCCGGGCATTTGCTATCTGATTGTATTTGAACCGGGTGTTTCCTCCTAAATCGATTAAGGCTCCTTTCCACAATCCAATGGACACGCCAAGCCGGTATTCATTTGTTGAATTCAATCCTTCCGAGAGACCTTTGTTATCTGTACGTTTTTCCCAGTCGTTGTTAAATAATCCCCGAAAGCCAACGAGGATACGCTTCACCGGCTGCCAGGTTACACCGAACCCTCCGGAAGGTCTCCAGTCTGTCACGTACCTCACGGAATTACCTGTTCCATTGTCAGCGATGGCGTTAAACTGGGAGCGCTCATAGGAAAGTAATACGCCGAAGGAAAATCCTTTTCCAAGAGGCATGGCAGCTTTAATAAATACAGCCTGGTTGGAGCCGTCACCATGTACCGCAACAGCTTCGCTTCCTAACCCGGGTGATTTCAAGGAAGTGGAAATGTTGTTTGCATTTTGTGAAAGCGCTATGGCATAGATAGCCAGGCCGTGCCAAAGGTTTGGAGTGTTCACCCCTACAGCGGTAAAGCCGAAGGTGTTGTTGTTCGAATACAGAGACGCACCACCATCAATGAGCGCCGTGGAGCTGTCTCTCCATACCAGCGCATAATTGCCCCAGGTAGCTCCATTACCTCCCATTCCGATGGAACGAACGCCTTTTTTTATCTGACCCGAGGCAAACTCACGCAGCGATAATTCCGGACTTTGTCCGCGACATTCCAGACAACTTAGCAGCAAACCAATGCCGAGAAGAAACAGCGAGTGTAATGCTTTGCTTTTCATAAGTCCTTCAATTTTAGCTAAAATATGCGTATCTCCTATTCCTTATTTGATCAAAATCATTTTGATCGCAATTCCCAGTGCCGCTGCCACAAGGATGATATAAGGTTCCTGGATTTTCTTGAAGCGTAAAAGCAGGAGGATCACTATTGCTGCGATGCAAACGGTTATCCAGTCTGTCAGCTGGCGTTTGGCCAGTATGCATACAGCACCTGCAATCGCGCCAACTGCCGCCGCCGTTATTCCCGCTACAAAGGCCTGTAAGCCGGGGCGTTTTCCGTACTTCTTAAAATAAGGAGCCGGAAGAACAGTGAAGAGGTAGCAGGGGATAAATGTGGCCAAAGCAGCCACACAGGCTCCTGGAAATCCTGCCACTAGGTAACCGATAAAACCTACTGTGATAACTACAGGGCCGGGAGTAATCATGGCTATGGCAACCGCGTCGAGAAACTGTTGTTCAGTTAGCCAGTGATATTCTTTCACCACGCCGCCATATAGAAAAGGAACAATGGCCAAGCCACTGCCGAAAACGAACGTTCCTGCTTTTGTGAAAAAGAGCGCGATCTGTCCGAGCTTACCGGAAGAGCTATATAAGACAGGTGCTCCATACAACAGCGGGAGGAAGAGCATTACCTTCTGTGTGGATAACCTGGGAGGAGATTTTACGAGCCAGTAAAGAATCCCGGAGCCAACAATCATCCAAAGGTTTTCCTCTTCTTGCACAAACGTAAATATCCCAAGCGCGAGGCAAATCAACCAGAGCAACCACTCCTTTCCGATAGTCTTGAGCGTAAGTTTATAGCTGCTGATTGCAATGATGCCGATTACGGCAGAACCTACTCCGTAGAAAACAGCCTGAACCCATGGCAATCCGCCGAATTGAACATAGGCGATACCTAAAAGAACAACCATCAGGAAGGAAGGGAGGACAAAGGCGAGTCCTGCAATGGTTGCTCCCCGTAAACGGTAATCCACATACCCCAGGTAAATGGCCAGTTGGGCTGCTAATGGTCCGGGTGCGAGCTGGGCTAGGGCCAGTCCTTCTTTGTATTCCTCTTCGCCGATCCATTTGCGGTCGTCGACCAGATCCCTGCGCATGTATCCGACCAGGGCAGGTGGGCCTCCAAAGCCAATAGTGCCAAGGCGGAGAAAGTATAATGCCAGGTCGGTCAGAGAATAACGGGGTTGAATAGTTTCCATTTGTAACGCTTCTTTAGTTAATCCGAAGCGAATGTAAGCGGGACCCGTGAAGGGGAATAGAATGGTATTAACCTTTTGTACGAGCTTTACCTTTTTGAATGGATTTCCGGTATACGGAAGGTGTTTTTCCGGTATGCTTTTTGAAAATCCGGTTAAAATGACTTTGATCCGAAAACCCCGTGAGGTAGGCAATCTCGGTGAGCGAATACTTGGGTTGTCCGAGGTAGGTGATGGCCTTTTCAATGCGCAGCTTTCGGATATACTCGCCAAAAGAAAGGTCTTCAAAATGTTTTGAAAACTCACGAGACAAATAGGCGGGATGGATGCTCAGGTCTGCCGACACTTCCTTTAAACTCAGACTGAGATTGGTATCGATCTGATCCTGTATAATTTCTTTCAGCTCTTTTACCCAAACAGGGGTCTTCTTAACCCCTTTCGGATGCTTGCGAATAAATTTGGAGTATACGTCCAGCAGGAGGTTCTCTACCGGGTTTTGTGTATGCTTCTCTTTTTGCAGGTATTTGGCCCAGGTATACAAAGCATCATAAAGCACCAGGCCCATTTTCAGCAATTCCTGATCGTCCTTTATATTATGTGCAAGTCCTGCGGAGATGGCCCAAAGACCCGCCGATTGCCTGGAAAGATCTGGACGATCGGTATCTGCACCTCGTACAATCAGAGCCATCGTCTGGAGGGCTTCGTCCTTGATGTGATGTTTTTCCAGGAAGTAATCGAACGTACAGCGAGCACCATAATGAGTGTATTCCACATCCGGGATGTCAAAAGGAATGGCCCTTTGCTTTTTAGCCTCAGTATTAACTTGTTCAAAAGGAACGTAAATAATCTCCGCTTCCGGATCAATAAATCGTTTGATTAGCCAGGGGCATGCGAGTCGGTCAATCTTTGGTCTTTCTCGGGTAATCCATTTCATAGTTTTAAAATTGGAAGCTCGCGGGACAGGATGTACGGCTCAATCGTTTAGACGTTTAGATTCCAAAAGGTAAGGATTAATATCGATTTCGAGGATGCAGTCGGAAAGCTTTCAATGCTTTGCGTTCAATAAAGATTCCAGGTGAAATTAGGACAGGAAGGGAAGAAATAATTCTTTACTTTAGTTAAAATTATTTTTATGAGCCGAAAAATTCTTCCTTTCCTGGTTGTTGTTTTTGTAGCATTTCTGAATTCCTGCGGGAGTCAATCTTCTAAGCAAACAGGGATCCAATCTACCGATTCTGACATAGCAAATAAGGCATTTGACAACTATAAGGAAGCATTTATAGAAAATCTTTGGAAGCTTTATCCTGGATGGGCCTCTTCTCAAGGGTATCACAAATACGATAGCGTCCTTTTTGTTCCGGATGATGCTTACCATCAAAAGGAGGTTGCGTTTTCAAAGCAAAATTTGGATTCACTGAAGCGCTTTGACATTTCTAAACTTTCTTCCTCCAACAAAACAGATTTCCGTATCCTGGAGAATGCACTTCATGGATTCCTTTTTGGCGTGAATGAGTTTAAGGAATATGAATGGAACCCTGCATTCTACAATGTAGGAAGCACCTTTGCAGATATCCTGCAAAACAAAAATGCTTCCAATGAGGTTAATTTGCATGCGCTCTATCTGCGTATGGCAGCTATTCCTGCTTATTACGAAACTGCTAAAAAGATGATCAGGAACCCAACGATTGAACATACTGATCTGGGCATTCAACAAAACGAAGGCAGTATCGAAGTATTTAAGGGGATGATGCTGGATTCTCTCCGGAAAACGCATTTGGCTGCTCCCGAAATCAAGTTGATTGAGGACCGTATAAATGAATCGGTGAAGGTGATTGAGGGTTACGTTAAATGGTTGCAAAAAGAGGTGAGGCCGACCTTGAAACCGGAAACGGCAAGAAGTTTCCGTATTGGAAAAGATTTGTATGAGAAGAAGTTTCAATACGAAATTGTTTCACGTTATACGGCAGAAGAGATTTACAACAAGGCACTTAAGCGGGAAGAAGAACTCCAGGCAAAGATGCTCGATATCACGAAAGAACTTTTTAGTAAATATTTTCCCAAAACGACTGTTCCAATAACATTTACACGGGAGCACACTAAAATGTTGATTGACGAGATTTCTAAAAAACACGTCAGCAGGGAAGATTTTCAATCAGAGATTGAAAAACAGATACCCCTGTTGACGAAATTTATAAAGGATAAAAATTTGGTTTACCTGGATGCAAGCAAGCCCCTGGTGGTGCGCAAGGAGCCTGCTTACATGGCTGGAGTTGCAGGAGCCTCTATGTCTTCTCCCGGCCCTTACGACAAAGGAGGAAACTCCTATTACAACGTGGGATCTCTTGCCGCTTACTCTCCTCAGGATGCCGAAAGCTTTTTGCGGGAATACAATTATTACATCTTGCAAATCCTTAGCATACATGAAGCTATTCCGGGACACTACGTGCAGTTGATTTATAGCAATCAGTCGCCTAGCATCGTGAAAAGCATTTTTGGGAATGGCGCAATGGTTGAAGGCTGGGCGGTATACTCAGAGCTAATGATGATGGAAAATGGCTTTGGGGATAATCAACCGGAAATGTGGCTCATGTATTATAAATGGCATCTGAGGACTGTTTGCAATACAATCCTTGACTACAGAACACAGGTTTTGGGATTATCAAAAGACGAAGCAATAAAATTTCTTGTTGATGACGCTTTTCAACAAAAACAGGAAGCGGAAAATAAATGGAAGCGTGCTTCATTGACACAAGTACAGCTGGCTTCTTATTTCACGGGATTTACAGAAATTTATGATCTGCGGGAGGAGTTGAAATCAACACTCGGAGACAAGTTTAATTTGAAGGCATTTCACGAGAACTTTTTATCCTATGGAAGTGCACCAGTGAAATATATTCGTGAATTAATGCTGGAAAAACAAGATTCCCACCCTGGGAAATAAAACAATCAACCCAATACGATACGGAGTTACACACGACTGCCAGGCAGAAAATTGCACTGGCCCCACTTCCTATTATAAATTCTGTGTAAAGATATCAGCCTTACGGGATGTGTTTTGCATCTAAATGAACTCACTTGTTACCTCCCCCTGCTCACTTGTTACCTCCCAGGAATAAGCGTTTAAGCAATCTGTAAATTTAGATTGCTAAGAGATCCAATCTCCTTTTTTAAACGAACGCCGATGAAATCATTTCAGAATAATCTGCATCACCGTTTCTGGATGGTACGTTCCATCATTCGTTTACTCCGAATGAGACAACCCATTGAATACACCCCTAAGTCTTGCCAGCCTTTCAACAGAAAACGGCGGGTTTTGTATGTTGCATAGCTGGTTTAAGGGCTTAGGGGCCTCATTTTAAGGGCAAGGTTAGGCATACTGGAGCTGACCATCGCCCGATCCGATTACTCACAGTTGATACTTGATGAACCATGAAAAAACATGTACTGCTTTTTGGAGCCCTGATTTCTTTCTGCTCGTTCTGTATCGGACAAGGCCCGGCCACACTTAACTTATACAAAGGCGATACCTTGAACGGGTTTGATTTGCCCGCCTGTAAGGCTGAAGCCATCAGGAGACATTACGATGATGCGGATATGCTCCTGTTTGTGGCAAAGCAGGAAATAGAATTTGTGCGGAACAAGTATCACTTGCAGCCTGCCAGGACAGCCCGGCTTAAATCGTTACCGGTAAACGGGAAACTCACCTCTTCCTGTAATAACGTGGATTTCGAAAATGGTGATTTTTCAGGCTGGATCGGAGGGTATGGATACAATACGAATTCTTCCGGCCCTCTCACGATTGCTGCAAATGGTATTTTCAACGGTGCTACCAATGCTCCTCTGGGCGGATGTACCTATCACAATCTGATGTCGAATGCAGGTGGAACCGATTTTTATTCGCACCAGCCTGTGAATGATCCGAACGGAGGTGCGTTCTCCGTGCGTCTGGGTGGAGACTGGCTCAATGTCTGCGATACTGCCTACTACCTGATTGTAAGGAATAATTTTGGGTTTGTATACCCTCCCTGCCTGTCCGGGTTAGCCGATGGCAAGGGTGATACCTATGCAGGAGGAGAGTTGCTTCAGCAAACATTCCGGGTAACGGCCAGCAATTCCTTGTTTACTTACAACTATTCTGTAGTGATGGACAAAATCAACCACACCAACGGAGAGCAGCCTTACTTCCGTACGGAAGTACTGGACTCTTTGAATAACCCCATTAACTGCCTTCAGTATTACGTGGAATCAATTAACGGAGCCATCCCTCCCGGATTCGTTACCTCTACCGTCAGGGATGCCAACGTACATAATCTGTATATGAGCAATGGTTTTGGTAACGTGGCCACTGACACGGTTTATTACTGTCCCTGGACGTCCAACAGTTTGAACCTGGCGAATTACATGAACCAGAAAGTGACTGTTCGTTTTACCGTTGCGGGATGTACGTTGGGTGCTCACTTCTGTTATGCATATATAGATGCCTCCTGTGGTTCGGCACATATTTCTTCTTCGGGAGCAAACAACTGTTTTGGTCAGAACGATACGCTTTCAGCCCCTCCTGTCAAAGGAGGAACGTATCAGTGGATGACACTTCCTTCGGGTACGGCTGGTATTGTAGGATCTTCCACCGGCCAGACGATTGTGGTGAATGCTCCCGGGCATTACCAGGTCACCGTGACCATGCCTGGCGGAAACGGTTGCTCTTATACCCTGGATACCACCATTACTTTTGGAGGAAATCCATCACTAACGGCCGCTCCCACTTCTCCCACATGCAAGGGAGGCAATGACGGCTCCGCTACGGTTACCACTACTGGTACAGGTCCTTTCACGTATACCTGGTCGCCTGGACCTGTTGGGGGGCAGGGCACCACTACCGCTACCGGTCTCACTGCCGGAACCTACACGGTGCTGGTAAAAAGTCCGGGAGGTTGTACGAACACAACGACGGTGACTGTTGTTAACCCGGCTGGTATTACAGCCAGCATCACCCCCACTTCCGCAGCCTGTTACGGACAAAGTAATGGCACAGCCACTGCCAACGCATCCGGTGGAACAGGAGCCCTTACCTATTCTTGGAGCCCGGCGGGAGGAACCGTCGCAACAGCTACCGGACTTGCCGCCGGTACCTATACCTGTCTCGTGACCGATTCAAAGGGATGTAACATAACTTCCGTCGTTACGGTAGGACAGCCTACAGTACTTACCGCTTCCGGCTTTCATACCAACATTGATTGCAGCGGAGCGCAGGATGGATCGGCCGGGGTTAACACGACAGGAGGAACACCAGCCTACAGTTACGCCTGGAGCCCTGTGGGAGGAGCTGCGGCAACGGCAACCGGACTGAGTCCGGGAAATTATACCTGTGCAATTACCGATGGTAACGGTTGTCAGACCTCCTCAGTCATATCCATCAGCGAACCTTTGCCTATCCAGGTGACACAGAGCCTGATTCAACAAGTCAAATGTTTTGGCGGGACAGGAGCCGATACACTTGGAGTAACCGGCGGAACACCCGCTTACACGTATGCATGGACTCCTTCAGGAAGTACAGGTTCCATCGCCACCGGCTTGGTTCCCGGAACAAACTATACGTGTGTGATTACCGATGGTAACGGTTGTAAAGATACGGTGCATACACAGTTTACTCAGCCTCCGGCTATCTCGGCAACTCCCGTTACCCAGCAAGCCACCTGTACCGCTTCTAACGGCAGCATCGCAATCACTCCAGCGGGTGGAACAGCGCCTTACACCTATAGCTGGGCACCTTCCGGCGGAACAAACGCTACCGTCTCCAACCTTCCATCAGGTGCGTATACCTGCTTGATCGTGGATGCAAACGGTTGTACGCATACCACGACGGCGGTAGTGGGAACAGGCAATTCAGGACTGCATGCCGGATTCAGCATGACTCCGCTTGGCGGTATGAGTCCGCTGACGGTAGTGACCACCGACCACAGCGCACCCAACCCAACCTCCTGGAGCTGGAATTTCAGTAACGGTAACACGGCCACCTCGCAAAACTCCGGCACGACATTTACCCTTCCAGGTAGCTATACGGTTACCGAAACGGTTACCGATATGTATGGATGTACAAGCGATACTACTATCGTCATCGATGTGAAACCTCCCAACTCCAGTCTCACCCCTCCGAACTTTTTTACTCCTAACGGGGATGGGAACAACGATGGATACTATGTGAAATATGAAAACCTGAAAACGTTCGACCTGAGGATCTACGACCGTTGGGGCGTGGTCATGGCGCATGAAACCGACCCCAGCGAACCCTGGGATGGAAGGACCACTTCAGGAGCAGCAGCTTCCGATGGCACCTATTTCTATGTGATCGTTGCCACCGGCTTAGACTCCAAAGCATATAACCTCACCGGTTACCTGCAGTTGATCCGGTAATTGCACCCTGCGGCTTAGAAAACAATTCCGATGGAAATAAGAATGCCGGTCAGTAGGACTGCAAGCAGAAAGGCGACACCAATAAATGTCCAGAAGATTCTGCGTTCGCTATAAGACGATTTCATATATTTTATCAGGGGTGTTGGCAGGATTCCACTCAAAGTCTATTTTTGAGTGGAATTCTCGTGACTCAATCGATTTGGCTACATTTGAATTACCGTCAGAACTTTATTGACCCGTAGTATTCAAAGATGAAAAGGAATTCATTTCATTGGCATACCTGTAAACAAATGAGTGCTATTTGGAATGGGTCGGTTACACACAGAACAAGTGAGTGAACTGGATCCGGTGATTCCATTCACACTTCATTCCAGCGGAATATATGAGATCCTGTATGCGGCTTTTTCTTCTTATCGTTTGTGGCATCCTGTTAAGGAGTTACACCGGTTATGCGCAGTCAGGGAGTTTTTCCCAGAAAAGTTTTGATCCTCTCCACGACTATACCATACAAATCTGGAATTCAGGAACAGGGTTGCCTCAAAATACCATTCAGAATATTATTCAGACACGGGACGGGTATGTATGGCTGTCGACCATCAACGGACTGGCCCGTTTCAACGGCTCCCGTTTTGAAACCTTTGACCAGACCATCACCCCCGGATTGCCGGCGACCAGTTTTTTGGGGTTTTATGAGGACAGCCAGAATGGTTTATGGCTCATTTCCTGGAATCACAAACTGGCTAAATATGCCAACCGTAAATTTCATACCGTCGCTCTTGACACAACCATTCACGTGCAAACCATTTACGAAAATGAAAACAAAGAAATGGTTGTTGGCGCACAAAACGGTTGCTTTTATAGACTGGAGGGAGACAACGCCAAAGCGTACTTTAACTGCAATAGAAAAATAAATACCGTGCTCTATTCAAAAGGGCACGAGTTGTATATCGCAACCGAAAATGGTTTATTCTTATTCAACAATCAGCAACTCCTCGAAGTAAAGGAGTTTTCCCGCACGAATGTCTATGCCATCGCCGATGGAGGGAATAGCGACGTGTATGTTTATTCCGAAAAAGGGCTCTTTAAAATAGAAGGAGGGCTTGTTCAGGAAGTTCCCCTCCCCGATGATCTTCATACCAGTAACAATTACTATTCTTTACTAGTAGATGAAAAAAGCAGGATATGGCTGGCAACTCAAAAAGGAGTTTTAATCATCGACGGAAAGAATCGTTCGTACTGTGATATGAGTGCCGGGCTGTCATCGAATTCCGTTTCGGCTATTAGCAAGGACAGGGAAGGAAACATCTGGGTAGGAACACTTAATTCGGGACTTAATAAGCTTACGCCCAAGACCATTCGAATGTTCTCCAAAGAAACCGGTTTGATTGGAGATCTGTGTGGCCCTATTGTCGAATTGCAAAACAAAGCAATTCTCGTCAGTCATTGTGAAACGATCAGCAAATGGGAAAACGGAATCTTTTCTCTGTTTAACCCGGAACCGCTGGGATGTGTATGGACCATGCTGGAAACAAAAAACGGAGAGGTGTGGCTGGGCGGAAATACCCAGGGTGTCTACCTCAAGTCCCAAGGACAAGTACACGGTATATACAAATACGTGAATGGCAAGTTCATCCATTTGGAAGAAAAAGAAGGGAAGTGGAACCTGGTTTCTGCATTACTGGAGGATAGGGAAGGAAATGTCTGGATGGGGTGTGACTCGGGCTTATTTGCGTATCGAAACATGCATTTTGTAAAGGTTGCCGGCATTAAAGGAGGGAAGAAGATCGTGTGTCTGATGCAGGATTCTAAAAAACGAATCTGGTTTTGCAGTGATAAAGGGTTGGGCATGCTGGAAAATAATCAGGTGATCTATTATACTGTTGCCGATGGCCTTCCCGTAAACGGTGTGCTTTGCATCTCGGAAGACAGAGAAGGAGGGATTTGGATCGGTACCAATGGTGGAGGTTTGTCCAGATTTAAAGACGGGAAATTCTTCAATTTCAATAAACCGTATGAAATCATTTACGCAACCCTTTACGCTATCCTGGAGGATTCCAGTGGAACGTTGTGGTTCAGTTCTGATATTGGTATTTACAGTGCCAAACGATCCGACCTGAATGATTTTGCTGACGGAAAAACAACATTTGTAAACGTGCGCTATTATGGAGAACAGGATGGAATGAAAAGCACGGAATGCAACGGCGGGTTCCAGGGAGCTGGTGTAAAACTAAAGGATGGGAAGCTCTGTTTCCCTACGGTAGGGGGACTGGCACTGGTCGACCCTCAGATGGCATTGCCCGGTTATCCTGCTCCTGCTGTCCGGATAGACAGCATACTCCAGAATGATAAATCCATGAAGCAGGACGATTCTGTCCAGGTTGTTCTCCCTGGCAGCAAACTGGAACTATTCTATTCTGCGCCTTTTCAAGGGGATAAGCATAACCTGCTTTTTCAATATAAACTCGAAGGTGTGGACGGAGACTGGAGCCCTCCGTCTTCCAAATGCACCTCCCGTTACCTTCAGATTCGTCCGGGAACATATGTGTTTCATGCCAGGGTTTATGGAAACCTGAAAGAGGCAACAGTGCATTTTCGGGTGCCTCCTCCTTTCTGGCAAAGCGCCATTTTCATCTTCTTCCTGATCTTTCTGGGGCTCTGTATTATTCTGACATTTGTTTACCTGAAGAACCGCCAGATCAGGAAGAGAGAAGCCGCCCGTACCGAGATCAACAAACAATATGCAGAACTGGAATTAAGGGCGCTGCAGGCACAGATGAACCCGCACTTCATGTTCAATTGTCTGAACTCCATTAAATATTTTATCGCTACCAACGACGGTGCTTCCGCAAGTATTTATTTAAGCAAGTTTTCCCAGATGATCCGGCTTTTCCTGGAGAACTCGAATTCAAACAGCATCAAATTAAAAAATGAGATAAACTTACTCACCCTGTATATTGAAATGGAGAAGCTCCGCCTGGAAGACAGCTTCCTGTTCCAGATAGAAATTGATCCATTGCTGGATACAGAAGAAACGGAAGTTCCATCGATGCTTTTGCAACCCTTTGTAGAAAACGCCATTCACCACGGATTAAGAAACGGCAAGAAAAACGGTATATTGAAACTGTATTTCGGGCTGGAAGGTAAAATCCTGAAAATAGCCATTGATGATAACGGAGTTGGCCGGGAAAAAGCCAGAGAGCTGAAGCAGCAGTCGAATAAGGAGCATGCTTCTATGGGAATGTCTCTGACGAAAGAACGGGTTGCTACAATCAATTTCATTGAAAATACACATATTGAAATTCAAATCGAGGATAAGGTAAATAGCCGGAACGAGGCGGAAGGGACAACCGTTCTGATTACCATTCCACTTAATTATCTGCCACATGACGAATGAACTGACTGCCATCATTGTAGACGATGAGAGAAAAGGGAGGGAGCTGTTAAATGTTTTGCTGGCAGGCCATTGCAAGCAGGTGAATGTGCTCGGCATGGCCGGTTCGGCTGCACAGGCATTTGAACTGATTGAGAAGAAACGACCTGATGTTGTGTTTCTGGATATAGAAATGCCCGGAGGGTCGGGTTTTCAGCTGCTGGAGATGTTCGGTAAAATTGATTTTTCAATTGTCTTTGTCACCGCATTCGACAAATATGCCCTCAAGGCTTTCCGGTTTTCTGCGGTGGATTATCTTTTGAAACCGGTAGATGAATCGCAATTGGTGATTGCTGTTCAGAAGGTGGAGAAAGCGAGGGTGATACAGAAGCCTGAAATGACAGAAGTCATCGCCAATTATAAGAATGCCAAAGGACTTTCCAACAAGCTCGCCCTGACAGGTCAGGCCGGACTGGTATTTGTTGAGATCGAAAAGATCATTCGCTGCCAGGCAGATGGCAAGTATACCCGGGTGTTTCTGAAAGATGAAAAGGAAATCCTGTCTTCCAAAAACCTGGCGGAGTTTGAGGACTTCCTGAGCGAGCATAAATTTTTCAGGGTACACCACTCCCACCTGGTCAACCTGAATTACATCAAATCCTATCATTACGGAAGAACCGGAGTCATTGTCATGGCGGATAATTCGGAAGTCGATGTGTCTCAGCGAAAAAAGGAAGAGTTCCTGAAGCTGCTGAATAAAATCTGAATACTCCTCCCGGCCCTGGAAAATAAGAAACTCAATTGTTCCTGCTGATTACTCACCTACACGCATTCTTTTTCTCATCTGTTTACTGCTACTCCCGGAAAGCTCCTGTTGGGTTATTTTTACCATATTGCGCGGTTAACTCAATGAGCAATCAATCGCTTTTTCAGCCCATGCATCCCTCCGTCATGTGACGGGAGAAGACTAAGGTGTTCGGATTTGTTGCTTTATAAAACTGTTTCCTGTTTCGCATTTTTAACCAATAAAATCAAAAACGATGATCAGAAATCTACTTTCACTGACGACGATGATGGCCTTAGGTGCCGGACTAAATGCCCAGCAAATCAAGCTCGGAGAGGAACCTCTTGAGAACCCCGGCATGACAGTCAAAGCCGTTACACCCGGCGTTGCGGCATCAACCATAGACACCCTGATGCCGGCCACTCTTACCGGAAACGGGTGTGGACTGACGGGTGGTATTGCTTATTATGGCATCAACCGTGTTGGCGCCAACAGAGGGACAGCCAAAGATTCCGGGTACTATTTCGGGACAGGTAAATTCCCACAGGCAGGAGTGCTCGTGACAGGTCTTGCACAGAAATACAAGGTAGGAACAAGCGCTGCTACGGTCACCAATGTGCTTATCCTTACCGGCAAAGCCAAAGGTGGCACCACCACGACCACCGCCAGCATCTATTCCATCAATGCAAGTACCCAGGCCCCTGCTACTTCTTTGGGGACGAGTAACCCGTTGGCGATGTCCGCTTATTCACAAACCGGATACACCTCCTTCACCTTTGCCTCCGCGATAACTGTTGCGGCAAACAGCGAATTTGCCGCCAGCATCACTGTTCCTGCTTTCGGAGGAACAGACAAAGACACACTGGCCATTCTCGATACCAAGGCAGGCTGCTCCTCTCCCGACAGCTTATCCTGGGTTCAGTTCAATTCCGCACAGTGGCTGCCTGTTACCGCAGTATTCGGACCTGCTTCGAACATGGACTTTCTCATTTTCCCTGTGCTGGATATTGCCAATGGGATCAACGATTATGTATCAAAGGGAGGGCTGAGCCTGTATGCCGCTTCTCCGAACCCGGCTAACAGCACCATTCAGATTAACTTCTCTCTGGAGAATACTGCTAAAGTGGAAATTGAAGTTTACACAATCGGAGGCCAGCTGATCAAATCGTTTCAGGCTTCTGACAATGCGCTTACCGGCAAAAACACCACGCAGCTCGACGTTTCCACATTGGAAGCCGGGACCTATATCTACGCGGTCAATGCCGGTGGTAACAAACTGTTCAGCCGCTTTGTGGTGATTAAATAAGGGCTACCCTTTTGTTGGCGGTTACCTGAATACGAAGCACGTTGTTACCAAAAGAGTCGTTATCCACCGGTTTCATTTGCGCACAGAAATGAAACTAAAAATCCCCACGGCAATGCGCCTGGGGATTTTTTGCTGGTTGATACAGATAAGACAGCTATCCTGAATACGCTGTTCATTGTGTGTTAAGTGCTTTTACACGCTGCCGTATTAATCCCGGGGAAATTAATAATCAAGCTCCTGCCGATGCTTTGGCCCAGGCATCCATATACAGATCTAAAACGCTTAAAGGCATAGCACTTCCTTTCAGGAGTGCATCATGAAAATCGCGCAAACTGAATTTCGGGCCTAATTGGTTCATGTATTTATCCCTGAGTTCTTTTATTTTGAGCTCACCTGTTTTGTAAGCCAGTGCTTGTCCGGGCCATGCCATATACCGTTCAATTTCAGCAACAGCATTTTCTTCTGTAATGGCTTCGTGTTCCGTCATATAAGCTATCGCTTCTTCTCTGGTCATTTTTCCTGTATGAATACCTACATCCACCACGAGACGGATTGCTCTGAGCACTTCATCACCATAAGCGCCCATCCTTTGATAAGGATCGGTATAGCATCCCAGTTGTTCACCCAGTGATTCGGAATACAGCGCCCAGCCTTCTTCAAATGCTGAATATTCTGAAAATCGCCTGAACGTTGGAAGTGTCGTATCTTCCTGAGAGAGGGAGATCTGGTAATGGTGCCCCGGTATGGCTTCGTGCAAAAAGGTAGATTGGTTTGTGCAGCTCGTTACATTGATCTTTGTTGGATCAACAATGGGGATATAATAAATTCCCGGCCTCGACCCATCGGCTGAACCTTGCTGATAAGAGGGAGAAGCAGCAGAAGCCCGGAAAGCTTCCACGGCCCTTATTTCAAAAGGTGTTTTGGGAACCACACTGAAAAGTGTTTTGAGATGAGGAGTGATTGTGTTCTGAATAGCTTTATTGCTCTCTATCACTTCCTTTTCGGTTTTGAAAGGCATAAACTGTTTGTCAGTCTGCATAAAAGCGAAAAGCTCTTTCAGGGTCCCTTTAAAGCCAATTTTCTCTTTTACCTTTTCCATCTCAGCAGTAATGCGTGCTACTTCCGATAAACCATTTTGATAAATTTCATCCGGTGTTTTATGACAGGTTGTTGAAACATAAATCGCATAGTTATACATAGCCTTTCCGTTCGGTAGGGCATTGATACCATCGGTAGATCGGGAAGCAAGGAGATAATCCCCACTGAAGAAAACGGCCAGTTTCTTATAGGAAGGAATGAGCTTTTCCGTAATGGATGCGGTATACAGTTGTGTCAATCGTTTTTTATCATTCTCCGAAAAAGAGACCGGAAATTGTTTCAGGGGTCCGTAGAAGATCAGTGAGGTATCGTTGTGAGTAAGACTTTCCATCTGAGGGATCATTTTCAGAACCAGCTTCTTAGGCATAACCATTCCAACCTTCATTCCTTTCCTGCAATTGGCAATGGCGCTGTCGGTCCACACGGCGAATGCATCTATCCGCTGAAGCCAGTTTTCGTAATCTTTTACATTTTCAAAAGGCTGGCTCCCTTTTCCGCTTCCCATCTGACCCATGGAGAGAGGCAGTGAACTCATCTGGTTAAAAGGCATCATCTCGTAATGATACTGTTCTCCATCCAGGGCAGTCTTCAGGATATCCTGGAAAATCAAAAACGATATTTTGTCTTCTAACGTAAGTTCTTCCGGTTTGAACCCGTTTGATTCCGTTAAATATTTGGTGAAGAAATTATGTTCTTCTGAGAGAACCGCTGCCGACTCATCATTCGGAAGCAGATTATTGTACCGCGGGTCACCGATGGAGGTTGCTTCCAGAGGAAAAAGTTTCAGACGCTCCTGGTAGTACCGGTCGAACAAGTCATGCAATGCTTTGTTCGGTTTAACTTTTAAAGTCTTTGTAGTATCAGAACAACCGGCTAGCGTGAAACAGGCGAATAGAATAATGGAGTGGAGGGCCTTCATCGGATTTTGTTAAAGGAGAATTAGTTTCCTGGTTTATGATTATAAAGGATTTCAGAACAGTGATGATTTAAAATGGGAGCCTGATCCTCTTTTATAACCGACATTTCTGAAGGTAAATATAGCGGAATCACTGAATTCCAGAGTGAGAATAATAAATAATCTCCTGAAGAGCTAACAGGAAAGGTAAATTATATAGCGTTTCGTGAGATCAAATAGTTAAAGTTCCTTACACTTTACACGTTAATTGTTACACATTTATATAATTTTCTAAAAACTAAAATTATTAATCAATTGAAAGAAATAAGCATTCAAAGTTTCCTATACCTTCGTGAAAGAATCCGGATAACAAAGGATATATTTTATGTAAAATGTTCAAAAAAAAGAAAATGAGAAACTATTTATATAAGTACACCGTGTTGTTTCTTGCTACAGGTGTTCTGATGACTTCCTGCAATGGCAACAAAGAGGAAGTGAAAAAGCTCCAGCTTCAAAAAGATTCCCTGACCCAGGAACTGGTGGTCAGAGATACAACGATTGACCACTATGTGGAATCATTTACAGATATTGAAAATAATCTGGCTTCCATTCGGGAAATGCAATCGGCCATTGTTCTGAATTCGACCGGAGGGTTGGAAAGCAAATCGGGTTCCAAAGAGAAGATCAATGAAGATATCAAGGCCATCAATTCCATGATGGCGGATAATATGAAAAAGATTTCTGTTTTGAATGCCCGGATTTCAGCTTCAGGAAATAAAATAGCTTCCCTCAATAAACTGGTGGAGAGTTTAAACATACAACTGGCTGAGAAACAAAGTGAGCTCGATGGATTACAAGAGCAACTAGGCAGGTTGAATTTACAGGTCGAAGCGCTATATACGGAAATAGATTCTTTAGGTGTCCATAACGCAAGCCAGTCGAAAGTTATTTCAGATCAGGAATCGAAATTGAATACTGCCTTTTATGCTATCGGTACTTACAAAACGCTGAAAGCTCATAATGTCCTGAATAAGGAAGGTGGTTTCCTGGGCATGGGGAAAGAGCAGGAGCTTAAAAAGGATTTCAATGCCGACTATTTTACGAAGGTGGACATTAGTCAGACCAAGTCGCTGGACGTAAACAGCAAAAGTGCGAAGCTTGTATCTACGCATCCTTCCGATTCCTATCGCTTTGAGCATGATGATAAAGGACGGGTAACCGCACTCACCATCCTCGACACAGACCTTTTCTGGAAGGATTCGAAATACCTGGTTATCGTAACCGTTGAATAATAAATAGAGCAGATCATGAAAAAAATTGCAGCGCTAATCTTTATTTTAGTTTTTGTCTTAACCGGCAAGCCCGATGGTTTTGCACAGGTGGTTGTAGATGTTCAAATCGCACCTCCTCCGATACCCGAATACGAACAGCCTCCGTGTCCTGTTGACGGCTATCTGTGGACACCGGGTTACTGGGGTTATGGGGGGGCAGGGTATTACTGGATTCCAGGAGCATGGCTGCTGCCGGCTGAAGTAGGTTTTTTGTGGACTCCAGGATACTGGGGTTATGAAAGAGGTTTTTACCGCTGGCGTGGAGGTTACTGGGGAAATCATGTAGGTTACTATGGTGGTGTTCATTACGGTCATGGATATGACGGAGATGGATATTACGGCGGGCGATGGGAGGGAGGACATTTCCGATACAATACGGCAGTGAGTAATGTCAACCGGCGTACTGTTCACAGTACCTATGAAGATAGAAGTGTGGCTAACAGTCGAAAACCTGGAGGAGCCAGCTATAACGGACCCAGAGGTACTAGTTCACAACCATCATCAGCGCACCAGGCAGCTGCCGCAGAGAAACATGCAACCCCTACCAGAACTCAGCAGAACCACGAAAGAGCAGCGAGCAGGGATGTGAATAAACGGGCTTCGGTAAATAATGGCCGCCCTTCTTTTCCAGCCCGGTCTGCCCCAAGCAGACAACAACCGAGTAGGATGTCATCACCTCATGGAGGAGGTGGCGGAGGGGGTCATCGTTAAGGCTAATATTCTCCATAATCGTATCAAAAAATCACAAGGGATTAAGGGAAGTTTTCAAAGCCATGTAAACGAATTTATTGCTGACATGTTTAGATTCCTCTTTCCTGATTTCTTTGTTTTTTATTAATGCCCATTCTTTTTGTTTTTCATATACGCGGTACCAATCAACGGCTGATATTATATTATTGGAATGGATTTCTAAGCGCACCATTATTTTCTCGCTTGGTCCATCTTTATTATTTAGCAGGCGACTTAATTGAGCTGAATGCAAACTGATTTCTTTTGAAAAAACAGTTTTGTTTTTATTTAGTGAGTGCAAATACTCATTGAGAAAATAACTAAATGTATATAGTTCATTATACTCATTGCTATTTGCATAATCCTCCATCAAATATTTTAATTGCATGATTCGGGAGAAATGCCTTTCCTCCTCCGTCATGTTCTTGATTCGTTGAATACGGAACCGGGAGAATTCATTCTCTTCATTTTTCTTTTCGGAAGCCGAAAGCTGGCTGGGAAACACATGTGCTTCAGCCAGTTCTTTATCGGAAATCTTCTTTGTCTTGCTCATGGCTCTTCGTTTAAATATTCTCTAACTAAGCGTTCTGAGTTTGCTAGTTCAGTAAATAAATGCTTTCCACCTGGTTGCATGCCATACTTCTCTATATAATGCTTTACTAACTCTGTTTTGGGTTCAAGCGCCACAGTCCCATCATATCCCCTGATAAAAGACTGTTTGCAAGCATACGCAATCAGACATCCTGCGATGTGTTCGTATTTTTTGCCCGAACCGACGTTTTCTGAAGAGGTTTGTAGCAGATTAATTTTTATCCACATCTCAACACTAAAATCAATAAGAGACATAAGCCCTAAAATTTCATCCGAGTCTTTGGCCCGAATTTTTAATACTTCATTGGACTTCTCTTTGTCCCATACAAAGTCGGGGAATTGTTTATTTTTTTTGATGCTTTTGAAATCTGTTGGTAAGACGTGTTCTATAATTGCTTCGACCTTTTTGCCTGTTTCGGAGTAGATTATAAACATATATGAAGGTACTCATTTTACTCAATAAATCAAATGATTTGACGAATTATGTCAATTGTGTTGATTAGAACGGTTAAGTTTATTAGGTGCAGTAACAAGCCATTTTCACTCAGATTTTGGAGAATCCACCCGAATTCCTACTTTTGCATTCCTTTAATATAAAAGGGCCTATAGCTCAGTTGGTTACCCTCCTACGCTCCTCTGGAGCTTCGGCGGGCAAGGGAGCAACAGACTCATTATCCACAAGTGTAAGCCTGAAAGCACTTTTGGAAATATATAATCAGGGCCTATAGCTCAGTTGGTTAGAGCAACAGACTCATAATCTGTGGGTGCTTGGTTCAGATTCCTTTATTCATAAGCCTTTTAGCCTTCCTCTTAATCCTTGTGCATTTAATTTGCAGGTTTTAGCCTGATTAATAATTGATTTTAGTTTTATTTAATTGATTGGTTGTACTCAGCTATAACCTTGTGATTATGTTTCTGCTGAATAACAGCCAAAAGACAAGCAAATCCTTCAAACATAAGGGTTGGTGCAGAGAATAGTGCCCAATAAGGTAATCTATCGCTTCCATAATTCAAATGAGAGACAGTATTCCCATAGGCAAGTGCCTCAGGAAGTATTATCCCAAACCCTACAATTATCAGGGATACCTTATCTGCCTTAATGCGGTGTACTATTTTAATCTCCCTTAGAACAGGTTCAGGCGGATTTGATTCCTTGAGAATTCTCATTAATTGTGGAGCAGTTACAGTATTACCCTGATATAAGTAGTTCAAATGATGAAATGGTTTCTTTATCTCAACTATCGGTGTAGGTTTTACTTCCTGAGAAAATAAATGGAAGTGAGAAGTCAAGACCAGAAGGAGTAACACTAGATTTTTCATGGAAATCAAATATATTCAATATTTGTCTTCACATCATTCCCTCATCTGCAAAACTGTAAAACCCTTCTTCTGTCAGGATTATATGATCCAGCTAGGTTTAAAAAGACTTTTTTTGGCAGAATCTTTTACACAGACCCCAAGGCTGCATATGAGTATGAGGAGGCCGGTAAATTTGAATTACTGTTTCCAACTGTTTATGATGCAGTACTCTGGTATAAGCGGCATAATTATAAAGACCTGCCGAATAAATTGCAAAGGGTTGAAAGCAATGTTGTCCTTGAAGGGGTTTGTAGGAATTTCATCACGGGTTTTTCTCATGAGCCTGTTCCTTTCTTCTGCACACTGCATGATTGTGTTTTGTGCTTTGAAGAGGATGCTAAGCTGGTTGAATCCCTTATGAATACTGAGTTGGAAAACCTTTTGGGGTTTGCAGCAAAGATTAAAAAGGCTGAATTCTAAATGTGATTGCTGGATTGAAAGAGGGGCTGAGAAAAAATCTGGCCCCTTTTTCTTTCACTACAAAGTGAGCCTTTTTTAAATTACATTTGATTAAAGTCTTCCACCATGAAATATCAATTTGCTACCAGAGACCATGCCCTGCAAGATTGGGAAACCACTGAAGAGGCTGAGAGGAGGAGTAATTTTGAGATGAACGTTGAGGAATATGAGGCCTATATGAAAGAAAATGGGCCTATTGAATATCCAGAACCCTATAAAAGTATTTCAGAATTACTTGGACCTTGTGCAGAGCTTGAAAGATACAAGGTGGTGAAAAGAATTCATGATGGACATTATCTTTGCCTTGATGGAGGGGACTTTGATAAAGTCATTATACTATTAATAGGAGACTCTAATTCCGGCTTTGGCGCATATTTTGCAAATTCCTCCCTGAAACAGTACTATCAATCAGAAGCTTTGTATCAAGAATACCAACACACCTGCGAAAAAAATGCAGATATCAATGGTGGTGGGTTTTCATTTGAAGGGACAACTCCTGATTTGATTATTTCATTTCTGAAAAGGCTTATTGAAATCGACTATCCTGCCTTTAAAGAAAGTTGGTGGAAAACAATGGTTGAGTGCGATTTGGAACAAAAAATGGTTGAAGGGCTAGAAAAGATTGAAAATCAGTTTCATAAGGATGAAATCGAATTTTCTACCCCTGTTGATCCTCTAGAAGGAGAAGGATAGGATAGTAATGAAGAAGAAATTTGCCATTGTTTTCAAATGTTAATTTGGTATAACTATACTGAATATTTTAATCAATTGATTAATACGAAGATCCTCTACTGTGGTTTCAGTGACTATAAATTGCTTATCTGAGCTAATCGGAGTTCCAAAGTTCATGTAGTCCTCACCCCAAATTTCATATTTATGACTTATAAGAAAACTTCTTACGTCATTGTAATATGCATTTCGATAATTAGGATGCAAGAATAATTGATTTGTCGGGTTCTTGTGCATAGTTTGTTGATTACTTAATTCCTTTAACAGTTCAGCACCCTCTGCGTCTGACAAACGACGTTCATTTACTGTGTAACTATTGACAGTGTGAGCAGTTACTCCTCCAGTTTGGTTATTGGATATCACAACATCTCCAGTTACTTTTTCAACTATTGTTGGATTTCCTTGAGTTTTATTCGATGACTTATTTTCAGACTTGTGGTCCAGGACTTGATTACCGCTTTTCAAAACAATTTTGTCTTTAGCCAACTGTGGAGTATCTAATTTAGTGGGAATGATACTTGACCCGCTAGCTATATTTTTTTGCTCGGAAGTTATACTCGTGGAAGATTTATTGACGTCAGTCTTGGGTGTAATTAAATAGTTCAACCCCCAGATAACAAATGCGACAAGCGGGGATATGATAAGGCCCCAAATAGCTACCTTCTTTTTCCAAGTTGGTTCCTTCTCTTGTTTATCATGTGGGGTGATTTCATTCTGACTCTGGTTTATATGAAGATCCCCTGAAACATTTCCAACATTAATATTTGAATTCTTCATGGTGCAAATGAAATGTGTTTAAATTTTATCCTAATGCTTTAAAGGTAATGAAAACCCATGACAAGTGCCACGGGTTTAAAATTCATCCAACGATTAGTTCCAGCCCTCTTTTAAAATCAGTCACCTTCTCATTTACCCCATCAATCACTTCATCTCCATAAGAATCAAGGTATATTCCTGTGATTGCATTTCCATATTCATGCCCTAGGGCTTCTGCTATCAGGTCTTTTGAATAACCAGAGGCTTTAGCAATGTTTGCCCATGAATACCTTGCTACATAGGTTGTCAAAGGAATTGGAAGAGATAACAATTTCCCCAAGTCTTTCAGGTATTTGTTACAGACCTTCAGTTTTTGGTGAATGATTTCTAATTCATCAGGTTTCAGTACTGCATCCAAGTTAAAGGAAGAAATCAGGTATTTTGATTCAACACTCCGGTATAAGTTTAAAATTCTATCAGCTTCCGGGTTAATCTTGATACTGTAAATTTTCCCTGTCTTCCTCCTCCTATAAACTATCCTTCCATTCTGAATACTATCATTTGTAAGGAGAGCAAGGTCAATGAATGAAATCCCTATGAGGTTAAAGATTAAAAAGAAAATATTCCTGCTGTGCCATAGCTTACTTCCTTCAGCCAGAGAATAACATCTGATTTTCTCTAAATCATCCTTGGTAATGGCCCTGCTGACAGTTTTCTCAGTTTTAATTCTGAAATTACTGAAAGCATAACTGGCTCTTTCCAGAAGCCCATTTTTAATAGCTGAATTCAGGATAGCCCTGATCTCTCTCATATAACTGGCAATAGTATTCCTGCTTACCCCTTCCTTTAGCAATTGGGTCTCAAAACCAGAAATCACCTTGTAATCTATACTGGTCAGGGTAGCTCTTGAACCTGTGTATTTCACAAGCCTGTTTACAGCGGTTTGATAAACAGAAGCATTTCCAAACCTCTCCTGATCCTTTAAAGATTGTATCTGCTGGTTAGCATATTCAAGGAAGGTCAACGGGGTGCTTTTTCTTTGATTTAAGAGGGCTTCTCTTATGCTGGAAGGACTTAGCTCCTCATTGGAGGATGGTATCCCTAGTGCCTTCTTTTCAAGCTCCAAAAGCCTGTTTTTTAACTTAATATTCAGGTTCTTGGAATCTGGATGAATTTTGGTTACTCTGGCTTTGGAATTGTCCCATTCCTGAAGGCTTAACCTGATCTTGGTTGAAATAGAGGTTGACTTTTGATTTTCAGTTAACCTGATGATAATTGGATATCTCCCGTCCTTATAAGGGCGTCTTACATCCATACTTAGCTTTAAAGTTGCCATAAACATTGATTTTATGGCTAAAACCTGATCCATTAATTTGCACGTAATTTGCAGGTTTAAGTGTTTAAAAGGTGGAATTACATAAGCCAACCAAATTCACCCAGATTTTGGAGAATCCCCCCGAATGCCTATTTTTGCATTCCTTTAATAAAAAAGGGCCTATAGCTCAGTTGGTTAGAGCAACAGACTCATAATCTGTGGGTGCTTGGTTCGATCCCAAGTGGGCCCACCCTTAAACCACGTAGACCGTTGAAGATTAATACTCTACAACGGTCTATTTTTTTTGGTTGACGGGATAGTTGACGATAAATCAGAGGTTTACGATGAAAATTTGAAGATTTTCTCAGGTCGTGTGGAATGTGCGATTTAACGCACTAGCTCGTGAAGGTGCAGCATCTGATGGAGCCGCCGAGTTTCGCCAGTAAATCGCAGTTTATGCCGATTACTTTATATCCTAGCGATTCAAGAGTGTGCCGATTGACCCGGTTGAAATCTATTTCCCGGCGAAAGGAAGGTAGTGTATACTCTGGCAGGATAATCGTATCATTCAGAATGAGAAAATTGACGAATATGCCTCGTGCGCTACTCAAACAGTCAGATGATTTGTCGTTCACAAATTTCCCTCCGCCATTAACTTTTTCAGCTACGGGTCGATCATAAAAATTAACAATTTCCAAATGTTCGGCACTTACGATGTCTGACAGAGTGTTTAAGTATTTTATATCCTGGGCTAAAAAAGGCATCGAAGGGTAATTGCTGAGACAAATCTTGCTTTCGGTTAGAAAATTAAGGTATCCATCTGCATGGGAGAGCTTATCATGCTTGTTTGTACCAATGAAAATGGCTTGAAGACCGAGGTAATCACTAATTATTTTCTTTATATAAGCTTTAACTTCAGGGTTGTCGTTAATTATTTTATTGGTAATAAATCCGATCGAACCATTGTGAACCAAATTTCCGCAATCAAGTACCAGCGGCATCTCGATCACTTCCGAATTCGTGCTTTTTGAAAATATGTCAAATACCTGATCATTTATAAGATCTAAATATTTCTTGGGGTAAAGATAATCGCAATAGTCTGGTTTGTAAATGGGTTTATATATTCGATTCATTCCAGCATTAAACCCCAGAATATCTCGCAGCCAGATTTCCTTGAATCCCTCAATCTGAATTATCTCAATTCTCTTCTCCGGAAATAGTATATTAATTTCCTCACCTGCTTCGTGGCTATTCACAATAATGAACTGCTTTATATTATCAGGGATCAGGCCGATTAGTTGTCGGTAGAAGGGAACTAGAGTTTGGTAATCAGTATCGAAATCCTTTGGGTAGGATAGAAATAGATTATTGACTTCCGAATAATCAGTTTTAATCATTGATTTAATCTATACTTGCCTGATTAATGACAATACTTCAAATACCCTATCGACCTTTTAACCGACGGGGAATACCATTGCATTGAAATTGACAATTTTGAATTGTACCATTCTGTTACTTCAACAATAAGGTTCTTGGAGCAATCACGGTAAACGAAAGTGATATGGTTATCGTCTTCATCACTTTTCCCCAAATATTCAAAATTCGTCTTCGCTAATACTTCAGTTGAATACGAATAGGCGTTGGATAATTTATCATTCCAAACAATCACTTTATAGTCACGTTCGTATTTCGTTTGGTATGCAGCAAGGTCAAGAGGAGGAGGCGTTTCCGTAACAATATAATTTTCAAACCACTTTAATGACATATACTTTGTTTGCCCCTGAAGAGAAGTGAAGAATGTTAATGCAAGTGTTGATAGAACGAAATATTTATTTTTCATAAACCTTGAATTTATAAGTACTTATTAGTGAAACAAATCAATGTGTGGTTTACTATGCTTTCTATGAAGGACTCTCGAAGGGAATCGATGATCTTCATCGAAAGAAGAAAAACTGTTTCATAGAGGCTGTATAAACCTTTGAGTAATGGGCGAAGGTAAATGGAGAAGAAAGGGAGACCTAAAAAGATTTTAGAGATCTTTTGCGAATTTCACAAAATAATTCACACTTAATTTGCGAATAGCGCTATTCCAAACGGAATATTAAATGGATGGTAGAATTTGTTTGGGAGAAGCGAAGATGATAAATTTTGCTTTCAAAAATTCATTAGCTCAGCATAAGAAACTTCAAGGCCCTTACTCAAAGCGTCCAAAGTGGTCAGGGTAGGATTTACTTCACCTCTTTCAATGTTGCCGATCATGTTCTTAGAAAGATCAGCCCGATGAGTTAGTTCTTCTTGACTCAATTTCTTCTTCAGCCTCAACTCCCTGACACGCTCCCCGAATAATTTGATTAGTTTCTTGTCCCTGTTGTTAATCACAGGGCTAAAGTCCCATTATTACTAAAAATTAGCCACCCAGTGTATTGGGTATTTGGTTGCTTTTATTACCTTCAACTCATGATAAAATCCCATGACCAATTAATTCACGAAAAATACACTGGAATACTTCACAGGAGTTTTAAAACTAAGTTGGATTTATTCCTATTCAATCAATGCATTGCTGGAACGATGTCGAATGAAATTTCTATTGAGATTTTTAATGCCTTTGATATAACCGATGATTTAATTGAAATTTACCAGCAAGCTTGGCAGCTTGCCCCTGGCAAAAAATTGCCAGGAAACAAATTATCTGTTACAGAAATTGACCACTCCATACTTGAATGGGAGAAAAACAATCCAAGTCTTAAAAGCACTCTTCTTTCTGGGTATGAGAACCATTTTAAAGCTATTGTGTTCCCTTTCGAGACCTTTAAAGAATTCTATGGCAATAATTCAGCAGAACGAGAATGCCACTATTGTGAGCTAAGCGAAATGGAATTCAAATTCCTACGGCACCAGAAGGGTATTTATACCAAAAGGGTGCGAGGCTATGAGATGGAGATTGATCGTTTAAACTCAAACAGGGAATATACACGTGAAAACGTAGTCATTTGCTGCTATTTTTGCAATAATGCGAAAACGGATGAATTCACACATGAAGAGTTTAAACAAATTGCGTCACCCGGAATCAAACAAGTCTGGTTTCATCGAATCAATTTGAGATTAGATAACCCTATTAAATCTGAAGAAATACCCATCGAAGAGATTGAGCTAAAGGTAGATTGCAATGCGAAGGCTTGGGAACGTATTAAGAAACTTCCGCGAGAAAAGGACGAGTTGGAATAACCGCCACAGCCTCCTTTGCGGTGAATGACTCAGAAATGTCACCAATAGCCTCAATGAAGCTGTTTTTTAGGGTCAGATTGCCCTCCAATTTAATTATCGGGTCTATTAACGATTTCAACAGGGGAGCAATAGTCATCAAATTCTCATCCTGTTCCTTCAGCATCCGTTTTTCGAGAAATCGAGCAGTAGCGTAGGGCGAATCCCACACTTTCGGTTTACAGTTGTTCGCTAGAATTGCGGTTTCCGTCAAAAGCTGTGTCCTTAAGTCCACGATTTTTTCGAGAACCCGGTAAAGTTGCTTTTGATAGGCCAGATCTCCTTTGATTTGTTTTTCAGTCGTTTTCATGAGTCGTTTGATTTTTTAGTTCATTTATATGCAAATGTGCGGAAGGAAGTCACGAAGACCAAAGAAGAATAGAAAGGACTTATGGATTCAACCTTTTAACGAGCTCGGTTCGCTATCATTCAGATTTATTAGTAGAATGAAATACGAAAGTAAAATCCATAAGTCCAATCGGTGACTAGGCGGCCGTGTAAATGAAGGAATAATCACTTCCAGATTTCGGTTCAAGCATCTTTAAATCAAATGCTCTAGCGTAAAGCCTAAGCCAAATCGTAAAGGTTCTTTTGCTTTTGAATTGCTTATCAAATTTGTTTTCCGCGCAGTACTGATTAAAGAGAAGGGTTTTGTTCAGTTTCTGCCCTAATACCACGTTTCCTCTAACAAACTCAATAAAGCCATCTCCTGCACTTGCTCTTAATTTCTTCAGCGCGGAATTGACGGATGGTGCTTGAATTAGACCTGACTTTAGGTGCCTTCTGATACAATATGCCATGAAATTATAAAAGAGATTCCATTGCTCCTCATCCCAATCTATAAACAGCAAATGATTAAAAGTTTGTTCCGGGGTTCGATCCTGAGAGTAAAAAGCTGAAAATTCAAATTCCACTTTTCGTCTTTCATGACTTTCGCCTTCACCAAGAATTACGTAATTTGTTGTGATCAGGAATTTTGGGCTGTCTTCAAATGAAATGTAACTCTTGTTTTCATACTTCCTATTTACGGTGATGCCATCAGTAATCACCGAAAATAGTCGTTCAAAATTAAAGCTGATTGGTGCATCATCAATCACTAAAATCCGGACATCATGTTCAACTTGAGAGAAGATGAAATCAGAATCTGGTTTAAAAATTTTTCCATTTTCGTTGGCAGTTTTCTTTATGTATGAAATTGCATTTTTAACTATCCCCTTACCCTTCCCTCCATTCGCCTCTTCTGATTGTTCATAATCGCTAAAAATAACCGCTTTGGCAGATGCAGGATTCTTAAAATCATGCAGGAGATACCCAAGGATTGATATTATACTATCGTACCTGTTTAAAGAAGGGCGTAATTCTTCATCTCTGGATATATCCACTAAGAAGGTGTAAAATTCACTCTTCTCAATTACTTCACTTTCAGGTACTTCATTAAAGTCCTTATCAATAATTTGACTTTCCCAAAGACACTCCTCCTGCTTTTCATAGGGATAGAACGTCATAGAATCAGAACCTATTTGGCACATACCATTTTTGAAATAGAGGAAAGCCGTGTCTTTACAGTCCCTCTTCAACTTTCCCTCAAAAGTTTTCAATGTCAAAAGGTTTGCTTTTGAGAGAAGCGTGGAGTTTCTGTACAAAGCATTCCTTAAGTCCCTTTTCATACGCTTCGATACGGTTAAATTTTCAATATATGCCCTGCAAAATGTGACAAGAAAGTCCTCATTTACTTTTGATAGGATATTATTCTGCATCCGTATAACGAATGGGACTGAATTTTTTCCAGCATAATACTTTCGAAATCCGTTTTCATGGAGAAAATCATAAAAGTCTGAGGCGTTCACTTTGTATTCCCCAGTTTTACTGTTTCTCTCCCAGAAACTGAAGTTTTGCTCATCGACAGTTGATTCTGAGTTTCGACTAGATTTCATCCCAAATTCTGCTGCAAGAAAGACAAGTGTTCCTAAATTTACATCCCCTCGGTTGTTTTTTAGACAGGAGCTATATTGCTGGTCTGTTTCTTTTCTATCATACTTTGGATAAAAGCAACTGAACCTGTGGTAATATTCTCGACCATTTTCTCCCATTGCATTGGCAATTGCGAAACCAATCTTCAGCCATGACTGATATTTGGCTGTGATATCCACCTCTTTGACCTCGGCTTGTATAACCAGATCAATGATTAGTGCTTCATCATCATTTTGGACAAACGACCCCGATGCAACGGGATTCTTCGGTCCATTTGCAGGACCCTTTGGATTTATGGATTTAGAAATAGAGAAATCCCCTTCGTCCGGTCTTTTCCAAAGCGCAGCTTTTTCGTTAATGTAAATGTCAGGGTCGTGGCTCAAGTAGCATAGATCATTGATACCTTTTTTTGATGGATCGGCCTTTAAAGCCCAGCAATAGTTGAATTCATCGAATAATTCAATAATAAAGCTCTTGTATTCAAGCGAATCCTTACAGTTTGTTCGAACTAAAACTTTTAGTCCATCTCCGGATGGAGATATGAAGCATGCATAAATGTAAGGCATCTCACAAATAGCCGTTTTCACTTGTAGGACTGCTTCAACATGATCAAAATCCAAAACAATAAGGCCATTTGACATTAAAAGTGCCGACCTTCTAGAACTCTCAAAAACAGCTCCAAAAGTCACTGCCATCAATTTCCCTTTCTTTTTTCTTTTTTCTTCAACATTCAGCTCTTTTCTAATTTGTAAAATTAGATTGGAGAAGTCTTCATTGCCCATTATGCCAGTTTTAATGGCATTCAGAATCGATGGAACGGACTTTTCTGAATTTGTCGTATCATACATCCGATTGAAGAAGGAGCACATAGGCTCCTTCAAAACATCTTCATTATTGATTTCGATTTCATTTTCCATGACTTCCTCCCTTCACATTCTTTAAATTGCCTCTCTTACTAAAAGCAGCTTCGATCTCCTCTTTTTTAAACCGAATCAATTTCCCCACAATGTGAGCTTGGATTTCACCTTGCTTCGTCAACGAGTCAAAAGTTGGGAGCGATACCTTAAGATAATTCGCTCCTTCCTTTCTAGTTAGTAGTGATTGTTCCGGTCTTTTCTCGACCGAAGGTTTGGATTTCTGCAATTCACTCTGAAATATTTCAGAGATCATCAATTTAAATTCAGGAATTGTCACCTGAATAATAATTCCATTACTCATTGTTAAGTTGTTTTGACTTATGATGCTCTACGGTCTACTCAGTCAATCTATCAAGCTAAACAGATGACCCTAACAAAGGGAAATAAAATGTAAAAGTTTTGCTAAATCTAAAACCTTGTTATAATTGATATTCCAAGGATTGCAGAGATTATATTTTTCTAGCTAAATAATTATAATTAAATAATTGGTTAAATACCCTTATGTGCACTAAATTCTACTTCGAAAACTGCTTTTATAACGCCTAACCTTATTGATTAAAAAACGGATGATCAACTAAAGCTGATGCATTTTCGGATTTTGAAACTTTTATATACCCCAAAAATATTTTTTCCGTCTTATGTCCGGTTATTTTCATTATGCTAATTGACGGAAGCCCAGACAAAAAAGCATTTGAAGCGAACGACCTCCGCGCTGTGTGGCAGGATATCAATTCGTATTTTTTATAGACCTTGTCAACCTGAATTCCTTTTATCCGTTTTGAGATCACAACGGTATCATTAATTTGAGCCAATTGCCCTAGCTCCTTTAAATAGTCGTTCATTTTCTGGTTGGAAATTCTGGAAGGAAACTGATTGTTGTACTTAATGTAAATTTCCTTCAAACGACCGCGAAAGGGCAAGACAATTGCTTCGCCTGTCTTCTTTGTCTTTAGTGATAGGTAATCACCGGAAATGTTTTCAGGTCTCAACTCTGTGAAGTCCGAAAATCGGAGACCTGTATAAAGACCAATAATAAAAAGATCTCTAGCTTTCTCCAGTCGCTTGTTCGCTGACAGATCCAATTGATATAATCTCAGGATTTCAGCCTCGTTCAAATATATCTTTGCAACATCTTCAGTTGGTCTATTAAATTTCCTGCTTCTGAAAGCCATATTCTCATTTAGCCCTGCTTCGGTAGAAGCATTCATGAAAATTTTTAAAGTCTGGATATTTTTACCCAATGTATTTTGTGCAAGTCCTTTCTTATGTGTTAGAAAGTGAAGAAACTTTGCATGAAAATCCAAATCAATTTGTTCGAAATCTACAATTTCCTTATTAGCAGTAGAATAGGTCTTCAAATGATTAAAAGTCGTTTTGTATGCTTTTATTGTCGCAGGTTTTTTACTTAAATGTGCTACGGAAATGAATGTTTCAATAAAATCAAACAGTGTTACTTTGATGGGCTCCGGTTTGTCATTCAATCTCCTACTCAATTCCTTTTTTATAGTGCCAGAGTTAGGTACGATACTATTCAATTTGCATTCCCGGAAAATATCCATTACTAC
>Ga0206898_10007_pt1 | contig 59927 bp, 56 predicted proteins | sample Alteio_BWOrgHeat_50_FD_153237 | JGI IMG/M metagenome (GOLD analysis project Ga0206898, IMG submission 153237) | Enriched cells from forest soil in Barre Woods Harvard Forest LTER site, Petersham, Massachusetts, United States -... | ecosystem: Environmental > Terrestrial > Soil > Temperate forest >...
TTTAAGCCGCATCCGGGCGCAGAAAAGCAAATAAATTTCTTATCATATGATAATGGATTATAGTCGGCGAAATTGGGGCTTTGTTTCAATCAAACCGACTAAACATTATGATAAAGACAACAGGCACCTGGATACTCACCATATTACTGGCTCTTTTTTTCATTTACGCCGGGTATAAAAAACTGGCCGGCAATGAAGTTACGACCCAACATTTTCATGAATGGGGCTATGCGCCATGGTTGCTGAGTTTTGTCGGTTGCCTGGAATTGATCGGCGCAGTGCTGCTTTTTTTTCCTTCAACCACAACCTCTGGCGCATTATTGCTCGCCTTAATAATGTCGGGGGCCTCGTTCACGCTGCTAAGCCACGAGGTATGGAAAACTTTTGCTATTACCGGTGTTTGCCTTTTGCTGTTACTCTTCACAGGCTATTTGCGCTGGAACCAGAGTTGGATACTTAGCGTTTTCAAGATCCAGTAAGGAGCACACGATGGATGGAACAATTACAACATCGGGTTAACAAGCGATTCTTAAAGTATGCAACTGAATATTTTGGATCTGGATCAGGCCATCGCACTACTATATATAATGGCGCCCATATTGGCCAACTGCAACAATGCACTCCGCCGCACCTCATCTGCCGACAGGCGCCCAAGCAATTCGTGCTCCATGTCGCATGCGCCGGTACCTTCAGGGTCCAGAAATACGACAAGATCCGCCATGATCGCTTCGCGGGCAGTGGTTGACACGCAGCCATGCGTGTAAAATCCCATAATCAGTACTTCTCCAACGCCCCGGTCGTTTAACCACGCACCTATTTGGCTCCCGGTAAAAGCGCCGTATACGTTTTTCTGGAATTCCATTTCAAGCTTCGACTCTTCTTTTGGGCCTAACCCGTCAACAAAGTCCGCGCCCCAGGTGCCTGGCACAAATGCGGGTGATTCGGTCGGTTTGTTAAAGTGCCTTACCCAGGCTATGGGCAAGCTTGCAGCTCGAAACTCGTCGGCCTGGTTTTTAATAACTTCTATAATTGCGGTGTGACCCGGAACCGGCCGTTTACCTTGTTGCGAAAACTCGTTTTGTGCGTCGATAATGATTAATGCTTTCATAACCTTTTTAAATAAATTTTAATGCAAGTTATGAGCATCGTCACCGGGCGGCAACCTGAATCTTGCGGTTTAGGCACCCTCACCTGCTGTCCGGATCGGCATATTGGATATTAAAGTTTCAAGCGCCCCGAAAAAGTTTTCACAAGCATTAGGATGGTATGCCATGAATAAAGCGGGCTCTATCAATTCCAGTTCCATCAGGAAAAATTGACCATCGGACACTACACCATCAACCCTTGCATAAAGCAATGGTTCATCAATATCGTCAAGCAGCGAGGTTGCATATTGAATGATATCGTCGCCAGGTTGTACGTTTTCCACCGTCCCGCCAAATTGCGATTGAACCCTAAAATCGCCTTGCGAGGCTTTTTTGAGTACTGCATGGCTGAAAACTTTATTGAAAAACATCAATGAAAGCTCACCTTCCCCCACAATTTCATTCATAAATTTTTGAACGATCACATCACCACCGGCCAGCATGCTTTCAAATTCCGGCTGAGCTGATTTGGCTGCCGATACGGTAGTTACCCAGGTATTAAATGAGCCGCCCGAAACCGCGGGTTTAACAACTACTTTTTCCCATTGAGTTACCGCTAATATCTCTTCTAAGCTGGCGTAGTTGTTTTGGGCACAAAAAACAAAAGAAGGTATATGTTTACCCTGGTTAATCAGGTCGACGAGATACTTTTTATTCTGGTTCCATTTAATTATAGCAACGGGGTTCAAAACATTGCATCGCAACTGCTCCAGCTTATCCAGCCAAACGTTGAAATGATCGATTTTTTTATGATAATCCCAGGTGGAGCGGAGTACAATGGCATCGTATTGCTTCCAGTCAACTGCATCGTCGTTCCACGCTGCCGGGCTTACCGAAATGCCCTTTGTTCTTAAATAATCTGCCAATAGTTCGTCATCCGGCGTTAGTTCAGATTTTTCGTTATAGGTTACGAAGCTGATATGCATCTTGCTGAAAATATTTATTGTGAAATAATCGTTTTTCGTCCCATCTCCCAGGCTATCATCGCCTGTTTGCGCACTTTACCATAGCTAAAATTGCCCACCTCACCGTTTTTGCAAATGATGCGATGGCATGGGATGAGGTACGACACCGGGTTTTTACTTGCGGCAGACGCAACAGATCGGATGCTTTCCGCGTACCCGATCTCTGCAGAAACCTGTTCGTACGATCTTACCGTTCCAAACGGAATGTTGACCAACGCCTCCCATACCTTTACCTGGAAATCGGTTCCCTGCACAAGCAAATTCAGCTTCTCGCTATTCACTTTATCCGGTTGGAATATCTTTTTAATATAAGCCTGGGTAATATCGGGCCGGTGCTCTAAAGCCGCAAAATGCCATTTGCGGCTAAAGTTAAGGTATTCATCGCGCGTTTGGTCTTCATCAATAAAATGAAGGTCACACACACCGCGTTCGGTAGCCGCAATAAAACACATGCCAAACGGCGTGGCGTGATAACCGTAAAATATTTGCAGCCCGACACCAGATGATTTAAATTGCTGCGGGCTGACGCCTTCGATATTAACAAAAAGATCATACACCCTCGACTGGCTCGATAGCCCTGCAATATCTGCCGCTTCTATCACATTGGCAGTTTGCGCGATCTGCTGCTTTAAATGATCGAGGGTAAGGTATTGCACAAACTTTTTTGGCGTTAACCCCACCCAATCTAAAAACAGGCGCTGAAAATGAAAAGGGCTCAAATTAACTTTTTCAGCAATTTTATCCAGGTCCGGCTGCGAGCGGAAGCTGCCGGTTAAATAACTAATCGCTTTTTCAATGCGGTAATAATTTGTGGTGAGGTCTTTTGCCATCCGGGTTTAAAATTAAGCTTTAGCCGGCAATAATCAACGCCCGGCAAGTTGTCCGTTATCTCTTGAAGTTACTTCTCTTTTAAAAAAACTGCGTATCAATTCAGCTATCTCGGTGGTGTTGGTCTCCGTTGCTGCCCAGTGACCACCATTCAACAGGTGGATTTCGGCCTTAGGAACGTCCTTCAAATAAGCTAACGCACCGGGAACAGTGAAAAAAGTGTCATCCTTCCCCCAGGTTATTAAAACGGGCGGCTGATACTTTTTCAGGTAATTGTGCCATTGGGGATAGCTTTTTACATTGTTGCCATAATCAAACCAAAGCTGCATAAACAGTTCCAGCCTGCCCGGCTTCAGCATAATTTCAGCATCCATTGTGCGGCGGTCGGGGTTTACACCCAGAGGAAGCTTTCGCTGTTCAGCCGGCATGAGGCTCGCCTTGCGGTAATAATCTATCCAATTGCTTTCGTACTTTTTGTTTTTATCCCGCCAATATTGCTGTAGTTCCCCGTTGGGGTCCTGCGCCTCGGGAAATCCCTCCATATAGGCATTGCCATTTTGGATAATCAACGCATCTATCCGCTCAGGATATTTTACCGCCAGGCGAAACCCTACCGGTGAGCCATAATCCTGCATAAACAAGCTGTAATGCTGAATGCCCAATTGGTCAAGCAGCGCGTGAACTGTATTACTAATATTATCAAAGGTGAAAGCATAATCGACCGGCGGTACTTCAGAATATCCATGAGCAGGGTAGTCGGGCGCCACCAGGTAAAAATCTTTTTTCAAAAGTTCCATCAGGCCCTGGTACATGATGGAAGAACTTGGAAAACCATGTAGCATGACCATCGCGGGGTGTTGCGGATTACCTGCTGTGCGGTAAAATATTTTTAACCCATTAACATTCTGCCAATGATAGGCGGCATCATCCGATTGGCCGAAACTGCGGTCACAACATAAGATGAATATCAATCCGAAAAGAAATCGCTTAAACATTTTGCTTTTTAGCACAATTATGGACGATTTGGGATAGCAGTGCAACCTGATTCTTGCTGAATGTTTAGGAAACGCCATAGAAAACGTCGTTTATTCCCTCGGAATTCCAGAAGTCCATCGTTAATAAAGATTGATCGTTTTTCCTTCCCGGACGCACAGAATCTCCGGATAACAAAAAAGCCTCACGTTTTCGTGAAGCTTTTTGCGGAATGGACGGGACTCGAACCTGAGGCCCAAAACGCATCAAATCACCCCAATACTTATGATTTAATGGAAAAATCACTAATAACACACCTCAAATCTTATCAAAATGCATCAATTTATATGGTGACCTATTTTCGTTAATTGTATCAAAAATTAAGATGCTCTTGAGATATTATGGTCTCGAACACGCATAAATGCATTGAATTAACCGGAAAAAGTGAGATTATTGCTGTAATTAAAGAGAATTACTCGGACCCTTCCCGACCCGAACCCTCATGTATCATCAATAGAATAAGTTCAGATTTCGGCCGTTATTTGATAGCTGATGAAAGCCTTAAAGTATCCAATTTAGGTGACTTTACTGGAAAAGGGAGATTAGTATTGTAATTATTTGTGTGTGTTTACGGATCAGCCGGACTCGAACCCTCGGTCATCACCATGAGGACAAGTTAAATTTTATTACAAATTTACATTGCCTAATTTTGGCCGCCATGATACCTGATGACATCCTTACTAAAAAAGACCTTGAAGATTTCAAGAAAGAATTATTTGCTCTACTCGAAACAATAAATTCGCCGCAACCTCAAAATCAGGCAAAATGGTTGAAAAATATTGATGTTAAAAAGATGCTCGATATTTCAACCGGCACATTGCAAAACCTACGTTTAACAGGCGCTCTTCCTTTTTCTAAGATTGGAAGGACTTACTATTACAAGCTGCAGGATATTGAAGAGATGTTGAATGCTTCCGAAAAAAAAAGTCTGAAAAGAAAATTATAATACCACCCCAGAAATTCACATTTAGCACCAAGTTTTATTTAAGAAATCGAAAAGGTGGTACCTGTTCGAAATCATTGATTTATATAAGAGTTACCGTTAATGGAACTCGTGAAGAATGGTCGACTCAAAGAATGTGCGAACGCTCAGAATGGGATGTCAAAAGCGGAAGAGTAAATGGAACAAAATCAGTAGCCAGATCAATAAACGCCTGGCTTGATACTTTATATGCGCGAGCACATGAATGCAGGCAGCATTTGTACATATTAGGCAAACCATTCACCTCACGTCATGTCCGAAAATTAATGCAGGGAGAAGAACTTGAACCTCCTAAAATGTTATCAATGGCCTGGAACTATCAGTTGAATTATATCATCGGTATGATAGGTAAGGATTATTCAAAAGCCACGTTACAAAAGTACCGGGCAAGCTACAAAGCATTAAAAAAGTTTCTTAAACTAAAATTTCTAACTGAAGACATACGTCTCGATCAATTAGATCACCAGTTCGTTAAGGATTATGAATATTATCTAAAAACTGATTATGGTGTTCAGAATAACACTGCAATTCAGATCATCAAGAAATTGCGAACGATCATTCACATTGCAATGGATTTCGGTTGGCTTTCAAAAGATCCCTTTATAGCTCATCGTATGAAATCAACTGAAGTTCATCGTGATTATCTAAACGGTGAGGAATTAACTCGATTGGCCGTAAAGCGGTTCATTAAAAAGCTAGCTTTAGTTCGTGATATTTTCTTATTTAGTTGCTATACCGGATTATCATATGCGGATACTGTAAAACTGAACGTTGAAGACCAGGTAATAGATAATGGTGAAACCTGGATTCAGACTCATCGTGTTAAAAATAACAACCGGGTGCGTGTGCCGCTTCTTCCACCCGCCAAGGCTCTACTTACACATTACAAAAGTCATCCTCGAACACCTAAAGACAAGCTCTTTCCTAATATTAGTAATCAAAAGGCCAATGCTTATCTTAAAGACATTTCAAAACAGCTCGGTATTACAAAGCGCCTTACTTATCATTGCGCCAGACATACATTCGCGACAACGGTTACGCTCACTAATGGAGTTCCCATGGAAACGGTAGGACAAATGTTGGGACACAAAAACATTCGTTCTACTCAACATTATGCGCGTGTAACGGACACCAAGGTTCAACTTGATATGCAAAAGATCAAACCAAAATATAGCGGGCAAATCTTGTATTTAACAGACTTTTAAAATTGACAATAGTCTATTTAAGTCGTGGTACAATCTTGTTTTTTGCATGAATTTTAAATGATATTTTTTGCATTACAAATTTATTATTACGACCTTTGACATTATCAAAAGTAAGATGGCAAAGCTGGATGAACTAAAAAAGCATTTAAAGCGCGGCAAGGTTTACCGCCGAGTGGATCTTTCTATGTTGTCAAAGTCGGTAGATAGGCACCTCGCAGAGCTTTTAAAGGACGGAGTGTTGCAAAAATTATCGCAGGGAGTTTACTATTATCCTAAGGAAACCGTATTCGGAAAGACACCACCAGAGGAAGAAGCATTGGTTCGTACATTTCTAAAAGACGATCGTTTCTTACTAACATCTCCTAATGCATATAATAGTTTGGGGGTAGGCACAACCCAACTATACAATGAAAGAACTGTATATAACCACAAACGTCACGGAGAATTTATGTTAGGTAATCGTAAATTCAACTTTCAGGTCAAACATCATTTTCCAGAAAAGCTATCCGCTGAGTTTTTAATGGTTGACCTAGTTAATAATATAGATAAAGTGGCCGAAGATAAAAATCGCGTCCTCAAAAATGTTTTGGCGAAGGCTGTTCGGATGGATGTAAAAAAACTGAAACAGTCCGTGAGTCATTACGGCAATACAAAAGCAAAACGATTTTTTAATCCTGTACTCAACGCCGAACTTGTAAACCATGGCAGTTGATTACTTACATAACCACAAACAATTCTCTGACCTCCTTAGGATTCTGGAAAATGAAACCGGCATACAAGCCGGGTTAATTGAAAAGGATTATTGGATTATGCATGTTTTATATGGGCTAAAGGTGCAAGATTTTGAGTTTGAGCTAAAAGGTGGCACATCACTTTCAAAAGGATATCAAATAATTCAGCGATTTTCCGAAGATATTGATATTCATATCAAACCACCAGCCGAATTTGGGATAAACGAAAATCCGAATAACACCAAAGCAAACAATGTAGCCGCGAGGAAAAAATTCTATGATTGGCTGGCTGATACAATTAAGATGGATGGTATCAATTCAGTGGAACGCGACACGGCTTTCGACGACGAGGATTATTACCGTAGCGGGGGCATTCGTTTGTACTATAAAAACCATAATGCACCCATTGAAGGAGTAAAGGATGGGATATTACTAGAGGCAGGTTTTGATACGATCACACCTAATCAAAAATTAACAATCAGTTCCTGGGCATATGAACGTGCTGTAAAAAACAATATTGCTATCATTAACAATAGAGCCGTAGACATCGTGTGTTATCATCCAGGGTACACATTTGTTGAAAAGTTGCAGACCATTGCAACTAAATACCGTCAAGAACAAGATAGTGGTGAGCAGAAGGTCAACTTTATGCGGCAATATTATGATGTTTATTGTCTGTTGGACTATCCTGCGGTACAAGAATTTATCGGTACAGACGCCTACTCCACACATAAGGAAAAACGATTTCCTAAGGCCGACTTGGCTATACCTATTGCTAAGAATCAGGCGTTCCTTTTAGATGATCAAAATATAAAAGGAAATTTTATTAAACGTTATAAGGAAACAGCTGCGCTTTATTATAAGGGACAACCTGATTTTGAGGAAGTGATAGCCAAAGTACGTAGTAATATAAATAGGTTTTAATTTGATTGTCCTTTGACCGCCATATGCAGATAGGAAAATTATTCAAGGCTTTAGATTAAGCATCGTTAGCAAGTCATTTGATTCCTCAATAATCCATTGGTCTCTAGCTATGAGCGTATTGATAAGGGCGAGGTCCTGCGCGGTGAAGATGTCGGAGTTTGTTAGTTCATCCCGCTTGGTTTCATTTTGCCATAGGCTCTTGTGTTCTGTTTCGATAATGCCTTTGGGGGAACCATTTGGCATCAGGAGCGTAATATTGGGTATTTTCTGTTTAACCAAAGGGTAAATGATAAATAGGCCGTCATAATCCCAGTCACAGGAATAGTAGATGGGAAGATCGCGGTCTTTGGCATATTGTAGCTTGGCGACGTTTTTGCCGCCGGCATACCAGAGTTCGATGTGATGTTTCCGGGGTTTGTTAGGCTTGGTCAGAAAGTCAAGGTTCTCACATAATACGATGCGTTGCGGGTCGTCACATTCCAGGCGATACATATACTGCTGGTCCTTTTCATTGGAAAAATGGGTGATGTCCAATATAACTTTGAGTGCGTCCACGACCGATGGGCGATTATCAAGATACTTATCGTTAATGAAAAACATTTGAGAAACGCCACGGACGGATTCGTCATATTCGATCAATTGGGCACGGAGCGGGTCAAGATTACCTGCATCGCGGTCGGTTTTTATCTTGATAAGGGTTTGGATGTCTTTTTCCTCGAAGCGGGTTTGGGATTTTAAGAGGTTGTTAGCGCTAAGGAAAAGCTGGTACTTTTCAAAATTACTCTTATAATGTTTTTCATAGAATGCCGCGAAGCCGTCCTGCGCCACTAAGTATTTGCCTTGTTCCTGAATAAGCTGAAGGGAATCGATCAAGTAGGCGACTTCACCGCTTTCCTTAAGCGTTTGGTTAATGCTTGCGGCTTCCTGGTGATAAAGCTTATCCAGCGTCTTGAGCACGGTCCAATTCATAGTCGGTTTTTTGCAAATAGGTTTGTAAATCTTCGGCGCGGTCCTTGGTTTTAAAATACGAAGCCGAGGGGGCAAAATTGATGTTTTTATCCCGCTTTCCTTTAATCAGGTGATGTGCGAACCAATCATCTGCCAGCGTGGTGCGGAACGGATGCGGCGCCATCGTGATGATCTGATAATTAAATTCTTTAGCAATGGCTGGAAAGGTATTAAAATTAGAATTGTCCAGGCTACCAATTTCTTCTAAAATAATGAAGCGGAGTCCTTTACGTTTTTCCGCTTGTACAAAAGAAAGGCGGGCAATACCCAGGAGCGCAATAGCGGAGTAAGTTTCACCGGTACTGCCTGGAATCTCTTTTTCATTTTCGTCGGTCAGTTTTACTTCAAGTGCAAAGTACGTTTTGGGATTGAGCAGCTTTGCGATAGGTATGCGTTCGGAAAGCCGGGCGGAACGCCGGAAAAATTCTTCGATGAACTCGTTGATCGGTAGGTCAAAAGCGATCTCCCCTTGTTTGGCCGCGTTCCGAATGCGTTGCCCGATGTCTTCGATCAGGTTGATGTTAATGACCTTGTCGTCCTGGAAATCGATTTTGAAAAAGAATCGGTCACTAATGCGCCTGCCTTTAAAGAAGGTATTAATGGCATAGATGACATCCTTGTATTTTTTGTATTGTTTCAGCGTACCTTCAAATACTTTGACCATATTGCTTTTGATCTCATCGGCGATTTTTAGTCGCTCGATGTTCGCCGCGTTAAGCGCCTCTGCGATTTGGTCGGTCGTTTTGATTCGCCCGCCCAGCAGATTTTCTTCGATTACCCGGAAAGAGAAAGTTTTATGGGTAACCTCTGCATTAACAGCTGTATTGGTGCCATTTTTGGTCTCGTCGAAACGATCGGCGGTTTGCCGGTATTTTAATTCGTATTCTTTCGCGGCACCAGCGGTTTCTTCTGTTAAGATCTGGACACTTTTAGCCAGCGGTAGCGTTTTGTAGGTGCTAAGGTTTTCCTGGTAACGATGATAATAGCGTGTGTTTTTCTGTTCAAAATCTTCCCCTTTAGTGAGGGCATTTTGTGCCAGCCGGGCCAACTGCTGATTATATTCGGTGATGCTGTTGGCATTGGTTTTCAGATCGCTGGTTAATTGCACGGCGAAGCGGGTGATTGCGTCTTTGCGGGTCTGCTGTTGCTGGCGCCTGGCTTTTAGTCTTTTTTTGAATACTTCGGGCTCGTCATCATCATGGGGAACCGGGACTTTATCAAAGATATCTTCCAATTCTACGCGTAAAGCAGCACGGGATATTTTCAGGGCCATGACTTTGTTATCCAGTTGCTGGATACAGGCGACAGCTTCTTTTAATTTATCGATGGCCGCATAGTCCCGTAATAGCGGCTCAAACGTTTTCTCAAGGATGACGGCGTCATAAGCCTGACCGCGCTTAAACAGATCAAGCTGCTTTATTTGGTCATTAATAGTTTCATTTTCTGATTGTTTGCGTTTAACCAAGTCTTCGGCGGTAAAGGATAAGGAAGCGGCTAATGGATCGTAAGGAATGAATTCAGATAATGCGCCCAGCTTCAACCAAAAGCCATTTTGGCTATCGTCGGCTGCTATTTCAAAATCCTGAAATAGTGCCGTCGCGTCAAGAAATCTTTCGTGATCGGCCGGTTTTTTGATGGGTGTGGCGGCAAAATAAAGCACCGCGTTTTTTTGTTCCGGGCTGAGTGTTTTTTCCTGGCCGGATAACCAATGCAGCAAACTTTCTTCCGCGCTGTTTTCCAGCAAACGGATCAGCCGTTCATTGAATGTTTTGGTCTGTTTTAATTCATTGCTTAACATACTGACTTGCGCTTCCTGTTCCCGCCAGGCCGTGTCTATATCGCTGAAAGTGGGGAACCGTTTTAAAACAGGCACCGCAAAACAAACTAATTCTTTGATCTGATCTGCGTTGCGCAGGTTCATATCGATCGAGCTAACATGGTCTGACCAATCCGGATCGGGCACTAAAGGATTTAAAGTTTCCAGGTCGTTGATGTCGTTATTCAGGTCCTCGATCTTGCCGGTCAACTCCTCGTAGTGGCCGTGAAGTTCAACATGGTCATCCGCCGTCTTTACCGCGTCTGTTAACGCTTTTTCGAGCTCGGGCAGTTTATTCTTTTTGATTTCGTAAAGTGCTCGTGCAGACTGCAGATTTTTCAAAGCTGTTTTACCATTATTTTCTTCGGTAACAATCGTTTTTAATTCGTGGTGCAACTGACTGAGTTCGGTGATCAGCAATTCTTTTTCGGTGGACTGAAAAGCGCTGTCCAGTTCGCGTAACTCAAGCAAATGCTTTTGTTTCTCCTCCAGCGCTTTGATGTCGGTATGAAGACGGCTGTACTCGCGGAGTATTTTTTCAAGCGAACTTTGCTGCTGCTCGTATTCGGTCAATAATTCTTTGTCTTCATCCTCAAAGAGAAACTCCTTCAGGCTTTTCGAGGCCGCCGACGGGCTTAAGTTCAACGACTTGGCCTTGGAAAAAGACTGGATCACCCGGGCGAAAGCTTTCAAGTTGCTGTCCACGGAAAGATTGATGGACAATATTTCTTTGTCAAAAAGAAACTGGTAGTATTGGCGCACGTCCTCTTTTTTCCGGAAGGTTTTTAAATAGATGCCACGGTCCTTTAATTGGGCGGCTAACGCTTTGGTGTCCGGAATGGTCGAGCCGTTGATCAGGAAATCTTTGGCCCAGGGTATTTCTTGTTTGGTAAGCGTTAACTCGTTAATATCCAAATGCAGCTCCGGGTTTTTCAGGAGTACAAATGGCGCTATGCGGGTGCCCGACTGGGCGCTGAGCGCAATTCCGATAACAAGGAACCGGCCTTGGCTAACCTCTACATTGAGGAAGCAATAGGCCACACTAACCTCATACGGCAGGGTATAAATACTTCTTTTTTCGTTTTTTACGGCATCTGTACCAAACTGGATGAGATCGGTATCGTAGATAAATAAAAGCTGCAATAGATCCGCAATGACCGATTTACCTACCCCGTTTGGGCCAATAAAATCAGTCCGGAGCGGGTGAAACAAGTAATCATGCACATAATGTTTCAGCATGCCGACCGTAGATAGGCTATAGATGCGCGGATAATTCATGCTGGCCTCCCTGCTTTAACTTTTACCGAAAACGCCTCTAAGTCTTGTAGCTCTGCTTCGTATAATTCCGCGATGCGATGTATACTGGGGTTAATCAGGAAGCAAAGTTCTTCTTGAGCGCCCGACAGCTGGCTGACCCAGCCCAGGGCATCGAATTTCGAAACCGCTATCTTAAAACGTCTTTCCGCCGATTGCCATTCCGGCTCGGTATAGGCTGCCCTGATCTCGGGAAATAACAACCGTTGCAGCGCCGTACGGTGATCGCCTGACTGGATCTCTTCCCGAATAATGGCCCAGCTAATCTTTTTCTCGGGATCGAAATAACGGGTGAAGTACATATCCAGCAACATTAAGGCGGTAACCGTTTGAATCTCGGTGATCGCCCGGTACCGCGATGGGTCGCTTAATTTTCCCCGGCCGGCATCAAAGAAATTCAAATAATAATAGGTCGATTGGTCGAAGACCCGCCTGACCAGATCCATACCATATAATTGCTGGTAATAATAACGGAAACCGTCATAATAATCTTCCAGTATGGAAAATGCCACATATTCGGCGACCTGAATGTGCCGCCCTGATAACAGTTTAATGTTAAGATCGGCAAAATACTTGCTCACGTTTTCGTCCCCTAAGAAACGAAAGTCCGGAGTTTTTTCATTTTCACTTTCCATAAAGTAACATCGGTGTTTTTTAATTGATAAGGACTGGTGATAATCTCCAACAGGTGTTCGTCGTCCTCGGAAACGAACTGTGTCAACTCGATTGCAACGTGGTAGGCGACGGTGAGATCGTTTTCTTTAGATAGGATCATATCCAACAGGTCGCCTAAAACTAATTCCTGGTCATCGCCCAGCAGCTTTTTGCATTCTCCCACCCAAAAATTGATCACTTCCTGCCGCTTGATCTCTGTTTCAATGGCCTGTACTTCCGCCCGTTGATAGTCTTCATCAACCTCGGGTTCCGCAATATCGTTTGACCTGGTCAACCCATAATCATAGTATTCCGGATATTGAAACCGGAGTTTTTCATGAACCATCCCCTTAACCAGAACCTCAGCATCAAAGGACTGTTCTTCTTCATGGTAAGCGGTGTTGTCCAGAATGATCTGGTAAAGCCGTTTGACCTGGATGCGAAAATGGGAACGCGTGGAAAAATTCTCGTGTAGTTCGCTTAATTTTTCACTGGCGCGGTGGATCTGCCGGCGGATATTGCCGATCTTATAATCCACCGTTTCAAAAAACTCTTCGATATCCTGATAGATCGCGGTCGCTTTGCCCCAGTTCACTTTTAATTGCTCGACATGGGCGATTTCTTCCGCCGTTTCCGGGTGTTTAACATCGGCTACCTCCTGATAAAACTGATCTACGTGGGAACGCAGGGAGCGCATAAAGCGGTCCTTGGAGGCAATGGCATTGGCGATATCCTCTGCGCGCTCCCCAAAATCCCGGAAGACCAGCACGAATTTTTTGACCATTTCGGTGGCGCTGTCCTCCGATGACTGCAAAATCGTATTCAGGCTTTCATAAGATTTTTCCAGTTTATCTTCCAGTGTTTCCAGGTGATCGTTCAAGATGCGTTTATGTCCCGACACGAACTCCCGTCCAAAACGCCGCTCCATATCATCAATGGTTTTGATCTCATTAATGCGAATACTGAAATACTTTTCGAAATTAGCTTTTAACTGAAAGTCCTTATAGGGGTTATTCAGTTTGCGGATCATCAGTTCAACCATACTTTCGGCATGGTCGGTCAAATAATACTTACCAGGTTCTCCCGGAACATTACGCAGAAAATAATGTAAGAGATTCTTGATCACCTTCTCCGATTGCGGCACCACACCGTCCTCGCGCACGGCTATATTTTCGAGGATATATTTAATGTCCCCGGAAGTAAAATGGCGGCCCAGCGCCTTTGACCTGATCTTTTGATAAAGCTCAATCACCAATAAACCGCCGTTGAACTTGGCCGGGATCAACTGGTCATACTTGTCAAAAAGATCTTCGTTCTCAGGCATGGTGACGGATTGATTTATGGTACAAGTGCCTTCAGGTTTCCTTCGCCAAACCACTCCGCGGCCGTTTTAAGGATGTCGGCGGTAGGATTTACATAATAAATAGCGAGATTTTCTTTCGCACGCGTACAGCACACGTAAAATATCTTTTGTGTTCTGGTCAGAACGCTGGCTTTGTCTGTGCGATTGGTAAAAAGATACTCAAAGTTATAATCTGGCCAGTTGCCATTGTCCATGACAACCAATACATTTTCGAATTCGGCTCCTTTTATTTTATGCTGCGTTGAAAAGGGAGTATAACCTTCCAAATACTTATACAGCATTTGGAACTGCCCAAAGGGTACATCTTTGACTCGCGCCCATAAATAGGCATGATTAGTAATGAATAATTCGAGTTTATCGTCTTTGCGGCAAATGCCTTCTTTGTCCGCTAGCTCGATTACTTCGGCAATCGTTTTATCGGTTGTGGTCTTGAGCTTTTCGATGGCAGCCTTCAGCTTCGCCTTATCCTTGTTGGTTCTAATTTTATAATTACTACGCCGCAGGAACTCCCGGTACTCGCCTCTATCATAGAAATAGATGGTATCCTGTATCTTGAATAAATGTTTGACTAAATGATCACGCTTGGAACCTTTTTTACTTTCTTCCAAGGCATCTTGCTTTTTGTCATCAATGAGTCCATCCTTATCCAAGTATATTTTCCGCACCTCCGACCAGGGTTTATCTCTTAGCAATGCGTATAGCTCGGGGTTGCTGGCCACAAGTAGGTCTTTTTTTAATTCTTTCTGGCGATTCTTGGGTTGAATAATATCAACGACCTGGTCGAAGGTCATTTCCTCAGTAATGCTTTCAATGGGTTTGCCATCTTTCGCGGCCTTCTTAATTTTTAAATTGATGTCGGTTTTAAGTGCGATTACCGGGTCCTTATCATAAATAGCCATTAATTCCCCAAAACCAGCTTTGGGTGCGATGAGGTTGTGCGTGAGATATAATTCTTTGGTCGCCGTAGCATCCTGAAAATCCCAGTGAAGTTCGCGGTGGATGGTATCCAGGTTAAACTGATCACTGTGATAAAATTTGACATTGCCAGGCTTAATGTGGCCGCCAGCCATATTCGGGGCGTGTTCATCGCTAGATGGCTGTTGTTGCAAGCCATCGGTCCTGAGCCTGTTGGCCAGCGTAATGACCGACAAGGGATTCCGGCGGTTCTGCGCCTTCTGAACTTCCGTTACGCTGTTGTTATCCAGGTAAATTTTTAAATCACCGACCCCATCCGGATAAATGGCTTGCATAGCATCACCGAAAAATCCAACGATATTTTTCTTGTTAGAATTCTGCAGGTGGTTGAGCAGTAACTCGACTACTAATGGGCTGGTATCCTGGTATTCGTCGATGAAGATAAATTTGTATTTATCTTTTAGAATCGCCGATAGTAAGGGATAATTTTTGAACATGACGTTTGCCAATTCCAATACCTCATCGTGGGAAATCTCGCCGTTGGCGATCTTGGTCCACTCTTTATACGCGATGCCGTTTTCTATAAGATCAAAATAATCGGGCGGAACCGGTGCCCCTGCAACCGTAATACCGGAATCAGGATCATTGATCAAGTTAATTAATTGGAGTTTTAATTCTTTTTGAAACTTGCCTATAATTTCCCAAAGAAAATCATGGATCGTTGAAACACGCAAATTAGGATGTCCAACACGTTTCTCAATCTCCTTAACCGCTGCATTGGTATAGGTCATACAAGCAACTTTAGCGCTTGGATTGGCAGCCAACAATTCTTTAATGACATGGACCAGGGAATAAGTTTTGCCACTGCCCGCCCCGCCACTTAACAGGAAATTTTTTCCTTGCTGGATGAGCCCCAGTATTTCGGTTACTTCTGGTTCTAATTCTCTTTCAGCCATTCCAAGCCCTCCCTGATGTACGCCGGTGTTTGCCAATTGGAGAATTCTTTATCATCGTCATCTGTCTTGCTATTTAGAAGCACCTCGATGGCAAACGATGGCTTCTTATCAATACAAGACTCGGCTAACTCATAACTGGTCTTCGTGTTGTCTTCGAAATACTTGATATGTTTCAGGCTTTTGAACCCGGCCTTGTTGTCCACAATAAATTTCCGGTTAAGGTGAAAAAAAGCATCCTCAAAGCTCCGCGCCAAGTTGTCCTTCCCATCACTATTTTTTTCATTTACTTGGTGCACAATAGCGAGATGGCCATCCGGATCGATTTTCCAAAGCGGGGGGTCAACACTATGGTCTTTTAACATACTTTTGGTTTTGATCGTCAAAGCCAGGAAGTAGGTAATATCATTGCGGCCGTGGAAAAACGCCAGCGAGGCATTGGTGGTGACACTAACCCCCGGATCATCCGGCGCACAGGCTATTGTGGTCGTCTTATCCTCATCGGTTACCTTCTTTCCTGCATCGAGGTCAGTTACAATGAGTGATTTGACACCGATAAAGTGAATGAACCGTTCGAAAATATGGCTATAGGCGCCCACCTCGCAGATCGAAATATTTTGAGATAATAAAGGATTGTCCGTTGCTTCCTGATCCAGTTTCTTCATCATCGCGGGCAGCAGTATCCTTTCTGTGTCACCTTCAATAAAGATCGCTTTATCTGCAAAAAACAATTCTGCCCGGTTGAGCGTCAGGTATTGCTTTAAAAACCTAAAATTCTCCTTCGCACCGTCTTTTTTGTATTCTTTTTCAAGGTCGCTGAGATTCTTGGCAATCACGTCGTTATCGTCCTTCCGGTAAAAGTATTTAATATCATTAAAGCGGCTCTCAGCCGCGATATGGGAGGAATGCGTGGTGATGACCGATTGCAAGTTGAATGACTGGCCTCCGCCATCTTTACCCATACTGGCGTTATGCAAAATACTTTTGATGTTTTTGATAAAAACATACTGCATTTGCGGATGGGTATGGGCCTCCGGTTCTTCGATAAACAACAGGTTGATGTCCGCCGGCGGTTCCTCCGGATATTGTTCGCGGCGAAAGTCCGTCAGCATAACTTCGATCTCGAAGATCATGCCGATCAGGTTCATGTAGCCCAACCCATTATAGCTTTCCGGTAGTGAATGTTCTTCATGATGATCATACATTACCGTGGTATTTCCCCGCAGCAGGTTCCGCTGTTGTAGGGTGGAGATAATCTTAATCACAGAGTCCCCTTTTTTTGTTCCTCCGAATTTTTCAACCGTGTTTAGTACTTTTTCAAAGAGGAGTTCATAGATCTGGTCGAGTTCTTCATCGGAATCCGTAATAGCGTCCTTGAAGCGTTTGACTGCGTCGGTACCTACCATATTCTCCCTCTTTTCATAATACTGCGAGGATAAACCGGAAAGCGTCTTGTCGGAATCCTTATTGGATACATCGCGTCGCGCGCTGATCACTTTGAAATTGATAATACGGTCCAGCTTAATGTTTTCCGCGGTTATATCCGTAAACTGCGTATCATCTTCCTGCTCCAGGTCTTTGTCATACCAGAGGATTTTCTTGCGCAACTCGAAATACTTATGTACCCCGGCCTTGAAAAAATCGAAGAACAGCGTCTTTATTTTTTGTTTCCGGACGGCTTCTAAAATATCCTTTTTTGTATCGTCCTCACTCAGCGCTATTTTGATCTTTTTTTCGATCTTTAAAGTTCGCTCCGCTTTATAGGTCACAAAATCAGCATGAAGCAAGGCCAGTTTATCATCGGTCAGGATATATTCAAAAGCCAGTACCACAATACGGTTATCGGGGTCAAGATCGACCAGCAACTCACTGATATTGGACAGGTCGTCTGAATCTTTATACTCAATAAATAATTTTAGCGTGATACCCGGTGGATCAAGTACTAGCGACTCACCATCTTCAATGATCGCGCGCAGATCTTTCTGAAAGTCTATATTGAAATCATCACAGGAAAAGTCTTTGGTTTTTTCACCCAAAAAACGCTGCAGAACAGCCACCAGAGAAGTTTTTCCCGTATTATTTTTGCCAATGACCAGGGAGAGAATATCCTCCAGGTCCATCCCGAAGTCCTTGAGCAGGCGAAAGTTACGTACTTTGAGTTTTTTGAGTTTCATGAGATAAGGTTTATCTGGAATTGGTTGTCAGGTACCGGGTTAAGAAGTGTGGGTATACAAACTTATTAAATATTTTTATACAATATATTACGTCAGATCTTCATACCGTGGTATTTGGTAAACATTGAGCGGGAAGTAGCTCGTCGTCATTTCGTTGGAGCATTGGATGAGGGAAAAACGGGCGATATTGGAGTTGTATTTCTCCATGTGGTCTTCGATGGGCAGGTCCTCGGTTAGCGTGGAGGCTACGGCTAATATATAGATGATGTTCTTTTTAAAAAGTCTTTTGAATTTACTTAAAGTCAGGTCGTCATAATTCCGGCCGGAATTGATGAGTTTCTCATAAAACCGGTCGAGGAAGGTGCTGTTCTTGCCGTTCACAGCTTCTTTCACCCGCCGGGCGGAGATCAGCACCTGGTTAGTAAGTTCCCTCACTTTGGAATTGAACCCGGCTTTGACATGACATAAATAAATGCCTTTTGAATCATGGTAAAGAATGTCGCATAATTCGACCCCGTCAACGATCAGGGCATCACAAACAATATAGCCTGTTTCGGTATCATATAAATGGTTATAATGCCGTTCCTCCGTCAATTGATCTTTATCCCAGGAAAATTTAAGTATATCCGGTTTGGCCCGGTAGGTGCGGAAAATATGCTGGGCATTGGTGACCAGGTCATTGATGAATTGCTCTTTAAGATAATACCATTTGGTATCGATCAAAAAAACAGGCGTGTCATTGAAACTAAATTCCGCGCCAAAATGAAACAGGAAGCCTGAACTGGTGGTCGTTTTGTTACCTTTTAAGGCGGCCACCAGGACACCCCAAAGGTATTCACCGAATTTATATTCGTTATTTGAGCCGACAACTTCCAGCGCACGGTCCATTACGCGCCGGAAAATAGCTTCCCTATTATCCAGCGTTGCGAAGATTTTATAGCCCCCGTCTTCAGTTTTTTCTTTGAGTTCATAGGTTTCCGCCTCGTAAAACCTGTCAATATGATTGGGGTTGCAAAAGTCAAAATCGAAACGATCACTGGGCAGTTTGCTGTTGAAATACATAACGGCCAGGTTATTATACAGCCGGTGGATCAGGATTTTCCGCAATTCATAAATATCATTTTTATTATTGACCGGCTGGTAGGAACTTAAATACTCCTTAGGGCTTTGGGTAGCGATGAGGGCCATGTCCTCGATCAGTTGATGCAAGGCATCGAAATCAATGAATTTGCCGATCTTGAAGCCAGCGCCAACCGTTATTTGCAAACGTTCTTTTTCTTTACTTTTTAATCGGGAAAAGTAGATGTCAGTTGACTCCCGGCACAGCTTCACGTGGATCTCTTTCGGCAGTTTCCCGAAACGGGTGAAATTGACGATCCGGTATTCATTTCGGAACTGCTCATTCATACCGATGCGTTGCCCGGTTATACCGCGTGTTCTAATAGAGGTCAATTCATCCTTGTCCGGTTCCACGATCCGGTCATAGGCGTTCAGCCCAAAAGAATGATCTATAAAGGGAACGACCATCATAAAGGCGCTTCCGCCAACGATCACGTATAATTGAAATTCCGTTTCGATAAAAAGTATCAGCGATAACTTTTGTTGGACAAAATCATTACCCTCGGTCAGTTCCTGTGGCAGAAATTCCGACCAGTCGGAATCATGTTCCGGGGTGTTCATTAAGAAGAGGAAATAGGTGAAATTGTCGCGCTGAAAAGTCGACAATTCATTTGGATCAAATGTCCCGTCATACTGAAGCTTCTTGCGTCCTTTATTAATGATACACGGGATGATCTCCAGCGTGGTGCTCATGCCCTGGAGTTCATGATGGCTTTTATCGATTTGGTAAATATTTGGTATAATTGGCATGACCGGCGGTTTAGAACGATAAATATAATATATATTTATTGATATTATTTTGGCCGCTATTCCCGATATTTAATCCCTAATCTTTACCAATGCCTTATATACCAGACCTAATCCCGGACGAGTCTAAGATTATTCTTGAATATTTTACTAAGCAGGCGCAAGTTATAAAGCCTAAATCCGCCTACGTAACGAACAAACGCCTCGTTTTCGAAGGCAATATCAAAAATCCTACGCTGCCTTATGACCGCATCCGTCGCATCAGTCAGCGCCCTGAAGGCATTCTGATCCAAAAAGACAAAGACACTGTGCTGCAATTGACCGGCGACGGCCGTAGCATTTCATGTTATTTTTAAACGCCTGATTAATCCGAAACTATGAATGAGTTTAAACTGGTTGCTATCCGTCCGCTGCGGGAATGCGACATAAAGTTCTCCAAGGTATTAAAACCAGGTATCCCATACGTATTTTATCATGAATACGATTTTTCTGAATATACAGACCGGAAACGAAAAGTCACAGTTCATCAGAGCCAGGTTCCCGATTTTTATTCTATCCAAAAATCAAAAGAAGAACGCATAACGATCAACATTTCCGCCCTGGTGGGTGAAAACGGCTCGGGGAAAAGCAGTTTGGTCGAATTGTTTTATGTGGCCTGTTATAACCTGGCTATATGGGCCAACGTACTTTTCGACGAAGATGAGCAAGTCAAGTTAGGGCTGGAATCCCTGGTACCGGGCATCCATGTGGAGTTGTTTTTTCAGATTGGCGACGAGCTTACCATGGTACGCCTTCAAGATAAAACACTTTCCTTCTTTAAATATGAAAAAGAGGCTTTCACGCACGACAAGAACGGGGCACTCGATCTTAACGGTTTCTTTTATACTATCGCAATCAATTATTCCCTTCATGCGCTCAACTCTAACGTCCTGGGTTTATGGGTAAGAAAAATCTTTCATAAAAACGATGGCTATCAAACACCGATCGTGCTGAACCCCTATCGAGACGAGGGAAACATTGAGATCAATAACGAAGAATACCTGGTGAAATCGCGACTGATTTCTAATGTGCTTGGAAAGATCAGCCGGCGCCGAACTCAAAAAGAGAGTTTGCGGAATATCATCAATGATAAGATCGCGGACCGTCTCGTAGTAAGCATCAATGAAACAAAGTTCAAATTTGATGAAAAAGGAGAACCGGATTTTCAGTTAACCAGGGATTATGGAAAAACGGTTTTGCCCGCAGTTTATCACTACTTTTTGAATAATCGGAAATTTCAGCCGAAAGACACGCTACTCAACCGATACGCCCAAGAATATATTATCCGCAAGTTGATTAACATCGTCGGCAAATATGAACCTTACAAAAGTACCTACAAGGACTTCCATTTAACCGGCGGCGATCCGGAAGGTTATTTGAAATCACTGACGACCGAAGGTAGCCACGTCACGTTTAAACTTATACAGGCATTAAATTTTCTATCCAACGAACTTTACATCAATCGCGAGACCTCTTTCGACCTGACGGTCAGTTACCTGTCGGGGCAACTAAATAAACATGCAGCGCTTAAAGACAAAGAACTCATTGATATCCTGCCGCCCGGTTTTTTCAAGGTGGACATCCTATTTAAGGACAAAGGAAAGTTTGAAGACCTAAGTTCCGGGGAAAAGCAGCGTGTTTATAGCATCACCACCATGATCTATCACCTGAACAATTTGAGTTCAACCAACCGTAAAAAGGTGCCGATCAAGTATCAGGTTGCCAATATTATTTTCGATGAACTGGAACTTTACTTCCACCCTGAAATGCAGCGTACATTGGTGTATGATATCCTATCAAATATACAAAAAATGGATCTTCAAGATATCAGCGCGATTAACATGCTATTCATCACGCATTCCCCATTCATTCTTTCTGATATCCCTGGTCAGCATATGCTGATGCTTAACAAAGACGGCACGCCGGTAAAAGACGGCATGTACCTGCAAACTTTCGGCGCCAATATATTTGATTTATTAAAGCACAACTTTTTCCTGCAAAAAGGCCCTATGGGTCAGATAGCACAAGAAACGATTAATCAAACTATCGTTTGGCTGAACAAAGCGGGCAGAAAAACGACCGAAAAAGAAGTACATCGGCAGGTAATTAGCCTGATTGGCGAACCCGTGCTTCAGCGCAAGTTAGCCGAAATGTTCGATAAGGTAACCGGCGAAGCTACTGAGGAAACGATATTACTGCAGCGAATGGCGGCTCTGGAAGCTGATCTTAAAAAAGTACGAAACAAGTAAAAACCTGCCTGATGTTACATTTACCATTATTATCCCCCGCAGATGAAAAAGCCTATCATGATATGCTGGCCCCAAGGATCAAACAGGCCTTGGCCGCATCTACACTAAGCTCGGCGGCCAAGGCATTCCTGGACGCGGCCCGAATCAAGAAAATACTTTGTGATCAACCCAAAGACCTGCTTCGTCATCATAACGCTATTTTGCCGAGACTAGCCGCCGGTCTAACGCCGGCAGTGTACAAAGCCTATCTTATTGGTAGAGCCAAGAAAGAGGCAGACCGATCAGTGGCCGAAATCACTGCGATCCTGACTTACAAGCCGGTCATAGACGAATTAAAATCGGTTTTTAATTATGATGAATTTATCATGCGGCATAAGATCACCTCTTACAAGCTTGCCACCATGTTAGATCGGAACACTTGCACCTATTGCAATCGAATTTATACAACCACCGTTATCCATAAAGACCCGGTTACCCACCGAGTCAATAATCGCACACGAATTACCAGGCCAAATTATGACCACTGGTATTCTCATGGTAAATATCCCGTGCTGGGCACTTCGCTATATAACCTGATTCCTTCCTGTACGGTTTGCAACAGTTCGGTAAAGGGCGCGGTCGAATTTTCTCTGCAAAAACATCTCCACCCTTATACGAACAAAATAAAACAGGAATTCTCTTTCAATTACAAAGCAAAAAATGTGCATGACAATAATGTATTGATCGAAGTCGTTGCTGGCTCCAGGTCAGCCAATACTCTGGCAGCGTTCAAAATTGCAGAAGTTTATGATGAACATTCCTCTTACGAATTAAAAGATTTGTTGGAACTGCGCTACAAATATTCAGAGGATTATTTGGACACCTTATTCAATAAAACCTTCGACCTGAAAGTAGGAAAGAAAGAAGTGTACCGCATGATTTTCGGGGCGGAATATGAGGATGTGGATCACCACAAACGGCCTTTCAGTAAATTCAAAAAAGACATCCTGGAAAAATTGGGGGTAAAAATCTAATTAGCTATGGAACAGTTCGCACGAACCCTGGAGAAAGCCGGTTCCCGTTATTGGGGGCAATATTTTATCAACCAGTTTTATATTAAAGTTTTCACCGGCAAGCATAGAAACGATGTTCCGGAATACGACTTTGACAAAAACAACTTCTCAGACGAATAACAGGAAGCACTTCAGCGCGAAAACTATGTGGCCCTATATCATGAATATATTCATTATGTCCATGAGATGAGCACCATGGCGGGGACGACCGGATTTTATTATGATATGATCCGCATGGCGATTTTTACGGCCTACGTAGACGTACCTCATAGCTCCCGATTCCTTGGAATCGGAGACGCACAAATACAACTATATGACCGCTTAAGCCATACCTTGACCGCCGTTTATGGCAGTGGTGAAGCAGAACTGGCTGGAAGGACAATACTTTCTGTAGAGAAGATTGAATTAATAAAATTTAAGGGTTATGCGCCGGGTGAAGATGAACCCATGAACATGCTTATCCCGATGCTCTATTACCAGTATTTTGATCAAAATCTCAATCGTTACGAAAAGGATACTATTCTATTAGGTAAATATTATGTTTATGAAGGTTTGGCGCATGCCCTGGACCAGTTGGTAGCCGAGCAGTTGGGCAGGTCGCTGGAAAACGCCCCTGGCTCAGAATATAAAGTGCTAGCCTTACTGAAAAAGTGGCTGGCGCCTGATCTGGATTACCGATCATTTCTGGAGGTCGCTTCGCTTTCACTGTCTTATTGGGACGCCGGGCATCAGTGCTACCGAATGCTCAAAGAGGCCGGTGAAGCGAAGGAACCTGCAGCTTATCTAGCTGCGGAGAAAGAACTGGTACAGCGCCTTTTAAGAGAAAGTCTGGGCGGCTTCGAAGAGACATTAGACTATATACGCGATATTTTCCGACAACGGGATGCCTTGTTTGTTGCAGTAGCTCATTTGACAGAAAAAATGAAAGCAGGCTTTCGCGCCCGTATCGAAAATCCGGTATTCGAAGTAGATGTTACCTACAGCGGACATACACGGCGGATGAATGAATATGTACCTCTTTGTGATTACATGTATGTATTTGAAGATAACGAGCGTTACATGCGAGATTTTTTGGGCACTCATCTAGACCACGACACCAGCTTTGACCTGAAGATATTTCTTTGCCTAATGGATTACTTTAGTACCGAAACCAAAGGGATTGACGACCATGCCTGTCCGCTGTTCACCAGCTGCAATTATAAATTCCGTCAGGATCATTCACATATCTGTGGGCATCAGCCAAGACTTTCCTTTGACCGGTATCAAAAAGAAGAAGGTTATTGCCCGTATTCCTTAGCGATCGGTTATACCAAAGGTCAGGACCGACCGGATCAAATAAAAGGAAATTAATGTAACTTTAGCTTTATGGCCGTGTCGATAAACATTTTAGATGAACCCTTCTTGAAGCCATTGCTCCATGACTTAGAAAGTCTGAGCATAGCGGAATACCTGGCGACCAATGAGTTCAGGAAGCTGATGGTCAAAAATAAATTGCACAACGCTTGGGAACAATTCCATCAAGACGCGCTGAACATGCGTGTGATCTATTCCTTTGATACAGACATGAGCAGTATGGACCTAGAAAAGACCCTGTCGCTTTTGTTCAACCGCTGTTATAATCAGTCCGCAAAATTGTTTTATGAGGTAGCGACCGTGATCATGGAAGCTTTTCTTAATTGGAAAAAAGATCAATTGCCTGACCTGGAACCATTAATAGACACGTTGGACACGCTTGATTTCCCAAATGAATACGTTGACATTATTAAAGGTTTCCAGACTGTCGTTGTTCCAGCGGTAGTTGTTCCGGAAGTCATATCAGACGCCCGGCAGCTGGAGGAATTTTTAAACCGGATGAACAAGGCAATCACCGAGCAAGACCACAACCTGGCGCTGACCTACGCTTATAGCTGTCTGGAGGGTGTTTTCAAAGCCTATCTCAAGGCTCGGCTACCGAAAACCGTCATTCCTCTGGAACTACAAAAACAAGGGGCGACCGTGCGTGATGATATTAAGGAAAGACTGAAAGCTAAAGGCATTCAATACCCCGAACAAATTCTAGCGCTCACAGCCACGATTAGCAGCGCCATAGGGAATGCCAGGAACGGACACAGTATTTCGCATTTTGACGGCCAGGCGGAAAAGTGGCTGGCAGAATTTGGCCGCGATTGCGTGATTGCAGTAGCTCGAATGGTATTAAGTTTTTTGAACGAATAATTATATAAAAAAAGGCTCGGCTCAAGTGGGACGAGTAGTATTATTCGCCCTAAAAGTTTCCAGCAGGAATACCGCCATAGCGCCGGCCAGGTTAACGGCCAGTTCGGCATGCCTTGGCGAAGGCTTGACCTGGGTTGCACTTTTACCATGGGCATCACTGAGTTTGTTCCGCAACGCGCCTAAACCTTCAACTACGGTCTGACAGCCGCCCAATATCTGTTTAAATATAGCTACCTGGTGCTGCTCGGGTGCAAGGTTTAACTGCTGCGCCGTCAATTTGTATAATTTGGGCAGTTCCAACCCTTCATCGTAAGTGGTTTTTGATTGATCCAGGATATACTTACAAATGGTTTCCACTAATGTACGCGCGGATGTAATGGCCCCTTCCGGATCATCCGTTTTTCGTTTTAAAGCCTTGTCCCACTCAAAATGAATATAGCTCTGGTTAAGTTCTTCCAGCCTAGCGGAAACAACTGCTTCGGCAGGGCTCGTATGGCTGGATTCCAAAAAAGTCAGCACTTTGCCAAATTCCGCCCATAAATATTGCCGGCGATCAGCATAAGCGCTGAACTTCGCTTTAATAAAGGGCCAAAACTGTTTTAACGTCCGTTGCGTCGTCAGGAAGTCCGGCAAGCGATCTTTGATCAAGGGATGAACAGAAAGCTCCTTCCGCAACCGGTCATAGGTATCCTCGTCTCCACTGCCACCAGTTGCAAATTCAACAAGCAAATTTTGTAAAATTTCCACTTTTTGAATAATATCCTTGTAATCAGCCATAACTCAAAGTAAACAATTTCTAAGTTATAATTATTAAAACGGCTGACTTTTGTAGCCATAAGAATTGGGGTCATGCGATATTTGGAAACGCTTGTAGCTGTGGTAGTTTTTCAATGCCATGACAGCTTCGAGCCTGCCAATCATATTGGGATCAGTTTTCATGCCGTAGTGTATTTCCTGCACACTTTCAATATTGTATTTTAACAAACCATTATAATCCATTTTAACAGCCCTGATCTCATTTTCATAGGCCCATTCGCTGTTCTTGATAAAAGCCCACAGGGGGAAAAGTGTCGTGGATTTTTCAAAATAATCAATGAATGAGCGTTCCTGTTCGTACAGCACCTTCATTACAAAAAAGTCTTTCAAATGAGGTGAATAGGGGGGTAAATTAAAACCCACGACAATACCCGTGTCGGACTGGCCATAGTGTGCCCACATGAGCTTATTCACTGGTTTGGTGGTAAAACAGCAAACACCGCAAGCATCACGCAATTTGCTTAGCTGTTCCTTCATAATCGCAGGCACTTTGTCCCTATGTTCTTTCGACTTTTCAAAAGCGGCCTGTTGATCGGTATCGCTTCCGGGGTGTCGCCTTTTAAGCAATTTCCAAATATTCGCATCGGTCATTTCAAATTTGATCTTTGCAATATCCAATTCAAAAGAATCATTAAGTTGCGACGGTGAAGCAAAATAAAGCGCTTCCTGTAAGACACATTGAATACCACGTTCGATGCTAAAGTATTTATATAATATGCCGTCACGTTCTGGGATATACGCATCGACACCAAACTTCTGTTTAAAATCGGGTATATTCATGGTTTAGTTTTATAAATCAATTACCTCTGCAATATAAAAATACCATAGCTAAGATGCATCGGTTATTTAAGTGTGAACTGCTAACGAAGTTTACTGAACAGGCTTATATTTGATGTTTAATTATGAACTGGACAGATATTATTAAGTTTTTGATTTCGGTGAGCGGTGTGTCCGCGGTGTTGATCTATGTGGGTAAGAAACTGATCGACAAGACGCTGGATGCGGGCCTGGAGAAATATAAAGCTGAGTTGGGCCGATTGAACGCGGAGCACCAGATCAGGTACGGTAAGCTGCATGAGGAGCGCGGGGAAAAAATTAAATTGCTGTATACGTTGATCTATGGATTGGAGAAGAATTTGAGGGCGTTTACCGATTTTATGCAGAAGGGAAATTTGTCAACCGATACGCTTGCTTCGTCGGAAGTTAAGCAATCATTGGCCGATGTTAAGGAAGCATTAGAGTTGAACCGAATCTATTTTTCGGATGAGTTGTGCGGCAAGATCGAAGCGATGATGAATAAAAGTACGACTGCGCTGGCACAGATGAACAGTGCCAAGTTAATGGATGCCGGTATATTACCCGGCGGAGATCCGACGGATGCCTGGCTCGCCGCGGATGTATATGTGCAGAATGAGGTCTACCAAACCCGGCTGGATCTGGTGCGTGAATTCCATCAGTTAATCGGTGTCTAAGATTTTCTGGCTGTCATACGGTCGATGGCACGCCGGAGTGTTTTTTCGCCTTCGACAATTTATGGATGCGCCCTGAAACCGGCAGAGTCGTTGCTTTTATGGCGCGGCGCATGTCTTTACATCGAAATTTGCTATAATTAAGGCAATCAATTAAATTAAGATGTTGCGACCTTTCCAATCTTTGGCAAACGGGCAACATATCTTAAATCTGACCTGTAAAATTATCACCACCATTAACTGCAGTTAAGCTTTTCCCTCAACATCTTCATATCCTGGCTTATCTTCTTCCTTTTCACTCTCGCATAAATTTGCGTAGTTGTAATTTTAGTATGTCCAAGCATCTTGCTAACAGTTTCAATTGGTACACCATTTTCCAGTGTTACCGTAGTAGCAAATGTGTGCCTGGCTGTGTGAGTGGTCAAATTCTTTTCAATCCCACATAAGCCGGCTATTTCTTTTAAATAAGCATTCATCTTTTGATTGCTCTTCATCGGAAGCAGTCGATTATTTATTAAGCAATAGGGATGATCTTTGTACCTATCTATAATTTCCGCAGCTTGTGGTAATAAAGGAACACTGGCGTCAATTTTTGATTTTGTCCTATCTGTAACTATCCAGATTTCTCCATCGTTTCCCGTTATAATGTTATGAGGAGTGAGTTTATATGCATCTACAAAGGCATAGCCAGTGTAACAGGAAAAAAGATAACAGTCTCTGACCTCTGCTAACCTGGATACAGTAAATCTCTTCTCTCTTAACGCTTTTAATTCTTGTTCCTCAAGCTCTGTCCTTGTGGTTTTTTTTGAGGTGCAGACAAATTCTTTAAAAGGGCTAGCCGCAAGCCACTTATTGTCGACAGCTATATTCACGATCCTTTTTACTCTCTTGATATAACTCATCGCAACATTATGGCTAATCAACTTCTCAGTTTTTAAGTAATGTTCAAACCCTGTTATAAAAGAGTATTCTAATGTGTTTAGATATATGTCACTTTTTCTAAATCTATATTGGATATAATCCGACACCTTTTCACGTATAGTTGTGTATTTGGTCAGCGTACCCTTTACAATATCTTTTCCAACCAGTTCAGACATTTGCTTATTATGCTCATCAAATGCTTCTAACAACATTTTACGGACTTGCCCTTCTCCTGTATACTTAGCTTTGATCATCTCCACTGTAATGAAATCTTCTGATCGTTTTAAATCATAGTAGGCCGCATAAATATCATTGCTAACTTGGATTAGGTGACTGTTAAGATCTTTAACATCTTGCCCGGGTCCTTTTACATAACCTGTTTCCGAATCCCATTTTTTAGGGTCAATTTTTCTACCAATAGAAATCTCGGTACGCTTACCTATATAGGTGATCCTTGCGTATAAAGGAACATTGCCTTGTGAATCTGCTTTTCTTTTGTCAGTCCAGATCAAAACTGAAAACCTTTGAGCGTTTTTCATAACACTAAGTGTTTAAGTTACTTAATAAGATTAATTGTGAGATGTTAAGCTGTTTTAAGGCGAAAAACCTCTTTAAGTAATTTAAAATCAACTCATTAAATCAAATTCGGTGACCTGTTTTATAGTAGTTTGAAATAGGTCACCGAGAATGGTCCAAAAAAGGCAACAAATTCTGGTTTTGAGAGACTCAGACATAATGTTGAAATCATCTCATAAACTTTGAACTCTACCTTAATTTACCTTCCTCAACTATCAATAATTTTGAGGCATTTTAATATCCTGATGCATCTAATTAACTGATTGATTATCAAATCAATGATTACTCGGTGACTAAATTAGGTCTTTAGAAGTAATCACCGAATAGGTGATTCGATGAGTCATAAATACTGAGACGTTTTTCGCAATTTTGAAGCAAAAAAAAACGCTCAGACCTGAAATCTAAGCGTTTTTACGAAGCTTTGAGGGCTTCTTAGCGGAATGGACGGGACTCGAACCCGCGACCCCGTGCGTGACAGGCACGTATTCTAACCAGCTGAACTACCACTCCGTTTGTCTAATAGACTCCCCTGGTTGGGACGGCAAATATACGGTTGATTTTTGATTGCGCAAAGTGTTTTTTAAAAAAATTGCGTTCTAAATTTTCCGTTCAACAATCACCCTATTTTATTTGGTATCAGCTTCAAAATTCGGCCGTTTAACCCACTTATTAACAGTTATTTTGGTTCATCCAACCGTCAAACCTTTGTTTTTCGCAATTAAAATAAAAAATATTTCCAGTTTTATTTGAGGTAAAAATTAAAAATGGATTAGAATTTCATGCCATTTTCATAATTAAACGCCTAATCGTAAATAAAATTTGCGTTTTTGCTTAAAAAACCTGTACATTTATTGCATAGATTAAATAAACCCCGTGCAATAATATATTTCAAGAGGTAATTAGAAACACAGGGCGGTGATAAAATTTTAATTGTAGTTTTTTGGGGAAAGCCGTCCGCTGCACAGCGAACGGCTTTTTGCTTTTAGTGAGCGTCTACCGGCATTTTTACAGCCTTTTTAAATGGCTGTAAATAAAGCAGCGGTATCGAAAATAACATCACCAGGCCCGAGATCCAGTAAGCATCATCATAAGTTAATAACAGCGATTGCCGGGTTACAGCGCCTTCAATGGCCGCATAAGCCATGTGCAATGCATCAATTGCCGACTTTCCTTTTGCCATAAATCCATGCTGCAGGAAATTAAGCCGCTCGTTAAACGCATTATTATAAGGATTAACGTTCGACAGCAGGTTACTGCGGTGTGTGGCCGTGCGGATGTGGATAATGGTGGTTAACACCGCGATACCAAACGAACCGCCCAATTGCCGCATCATGTTATTTAAGCCTGTACCCTGTCCAAGTTCCGGGCCTTTCAAATCTGCAATGGCCAGCGTGGTTAACGGCACAAACAACAGGGCCATACCAACGCCCCTTATCAAAAGCGGGATCAACACGTTAGTTTGGCCAGTTTCAAGCGTTGAGTTACTGAGCATGGTGGTAAACACAAAGAACAAAAACATACCCGCTGTAGCCATAAATTGGGCAGGTATCCCACGGTTCAGCATTTTGCCGATGAAAGGCATCATTACAATGGTACACAATCCGCCGGGGAACAGGAGCTCACCCGTTTGCTGTGCCGAGAAGCCCAGCAAATTCTGACAAAATACAGGGAACACGAATACCGATCCATACAAACCAAACCCCAGCACAAAGGATGTAAACATACCCACCGCGAAACTTCGATGTCGCATAATCCCAAAGTTTACAATCGGATATTCGATGCTTAGTTCGCGCCATATAAACAGTATTACACCCAATACTGCGGTAATAGTAAGCAGCAGGATATACGGTTTGGCAAACCAGTCTTCCGACTCACCTTTTTCAAGGATGGTTTGTAAACTGCCAACCGCAATAGCCAGCAGGGCAATGCCCCACCAATCTATGGGTTTTCCTTTCGCTTCTTTAGGTGTTTCCCGCACAAACGTGTAGGCACAAAATGCCGCCAGCGCTCCTACCGGTATGTTTACGTAAAATATCCAGCGCCACGAAAAGTGGTCAGTAATAAACCCGCCTATTGTTGGTCCTACTGTTGGTCCTACTACCGCGCCCAAACCAAAAAGCGCCGTTGCCGTGCCTATTTGTTCGCGGGGCCAGGTCTCCACCAATATAGCCTGTGAAGTGGAAATTAAACCACCGCCCGCTATGCCCTGTAAGATCCTGAAAATTACCAGTTCATCAAGGCTTGTGGCATTACCGCATAAAAATGAGGCGATGGTAAATACGATGATGGATGTTATAAAGTATTGTTTACGCCCAAACCGGCTTCCCAACCAGCCCGACATTGGCAATATTATTACGTTTGCAACAGCATAACCGGTAACAACCCAGGCAACATCTTCAAGCGTGGCACCCAGGTTACCCTGGATAACCGGTAAGGATACGTTCACTATCGTGGTATCTATCAGCTCCAATAACGAAGCCACGATAACCGTAATGGTGATGATCCATTTTTTAAAGCCAGTTTCAGCCATTTTATTTTTTTATATAGATGAAAAATTCTCTTAGTCGTAAGTCTATGGTCATGTCCCTCCGATCGAAAGAAACCTTCGACTTAAGACTCCGGACTCAAGACTCCAGACTTAGCATTAGTTGCTGACGATCACCGATACGTTAACGCTCATTCCGGGGCGTAACTTTTCGAGATCTGCTTTCGAGCCGTTAATCTTTATTTTAACAGGTATCCTTTGAACAACTTTTACAAAGTTTCCTGTAGCGTTGTCGGGCGGAAGCAGCGAAAATTTAGCGCCGGTTGCCGGGGCAAAATTGTACACGCTGCCAGTAAGTTTCAAATCGGGGAATGCATCCACATCAATTTCAACTTTTTGTCCCGAGCGGATCTTATCTAACTGGGTTTCTTTAAAGTTAGCAGTGATATATAGACTGCTGTCATTCACTATCGAAAACAAGGTTTGCCCTGCCTGCACCAACTGACCGATCTGCACATTCTTTTTTGACACCAAACCGCTTGATGGCGCTTTAACGTTGGTGTATGATAATTGAAGTTTTGCATAATCAATATCCACCTGTTTCTGGCTAACGCCGGTGTTGGTTACCGTTAATTGATTTTTGGTTGCACCTTCCTGCTCAACTGCGGCTTTATACTGATCCTGTGTTGCCTTGTAATTTGCCTGTGCTACCTGCAAATCGGCTTTCGACTGATCAAATTGTTGTTGCGTGATGGAACCATCTTTTACCAGGTTTGCGTAACGCTGATAATCTTTGCTTACTTTTTCAAGCTGAGCAGCGGCCGACTCTTCTTTTGCCTTTGCACTTGCCGAGTTTGCTGCGTTTTCGAATATCTGCGACTGGCCTACATTAACGTTTGCGCTGGCGCCTGTTTTGGCAGCCTGTGCCTGTTCTAGTTTAACCATGTAGTCGCGGTCATCAATTTTTACCAATTGCTGATCCTTGTTAACGTGGGTGTTTTCCTGGAAATAAATGCTATCCACATAACCACCTACGCGAGCCACCACCGGGCTAATGTCTGCATCAACCTGGGCATCATCTGTATCAACGTGTTTGCCGTAGTATATATATTCCTTTATGCCAAAAATAATTCCCGCTACCAGTATTACGCCCAGTACTATGGGCAATACCCTGTTCGGTTTCTTTTTGGTTTCGTTTTCCTGTGTTTCGTTTGCCTTTGCCATTGTATGTATTGTTAGGGTTTTTGTATTATTTATTGAGTTTTCCGGTTGATTTAATTAAAGTATAGTAAGCCAGTCCTGCGTCGGCTTTAGCCAGTTCCAGGTTAATTTCGGCCTGGTAAAGCAGGGTTTGCGCATCAGCCTTATCAGTAGCCGAGGCAATGTTGCTCTGGTATTTTGATTCCAGGATCTTATTGTTTTCACCGGCCTGGTCTATTGACGTTTGCAGCAGCTTTATCTTACTTAAAGCCATCAAATAATTCTGATAGTCCTGATTGACTTCTCTTTTGATATTATTGATGGTAAGCGCTTTGGTAAAGCCCACTTCGTCCTGTTGTATTTTGGCTTCAGTTATTTTGTTTTTGTTTGTCCAAAGCGATGAAAAATTCCATCCGAATGTCAAGCCTACGGTTACCGGCGTAATATATTTGCCACTTTGCGGCAGCGGATCTGCCGAAACATCAACATAATATAAGCCTGCCGATGCCGCCAGTGTAGGCGAAGTATTGGCTCTTACATTTTTGATATTTACATCGGCTACCTTGTTGCGCAAATCAAGCTGCCTTAACTCGTAACGGGTGCTTAACGCAGTATCAATATAATCTGTTACCGGGTTTAGCTGTTTGTTATCCTCGGCAACCGTATTTATGGTTAGCTGAGTAGTTTCGGGCAGGCCAAGCAATATATCCAGGTTATAGTTTACTATTTTCCGGTTGGTTTCCAGGTCGATGCCGTTTAGCTCGATGTTTGCGCGTTGTAGTTGAAAACGAAGCACATCGTTTTTGGTAACAATGCCCTGGTCAAAAAACCGCTGGGCTTGTTTTATTTGCTGATCGATAGTTGCCAGGTTTTGATCAACTACTTTTTTGCTTTGCAATACCTTATATAAATCGTAATACGAGTTAATAATATCGTAAGCTATTACGTCGCGGCTGTTGTCAATATCCAAACGGGCTACCTGGGCCAATAAGTCGGTTGATTGTTCGGCATACTTTAACCTGTTTCCCCCGAAGATCACTTCGTTTAAGGATGCTATGCCTAAAAATGCATCAGCGCTTTTGGGTAATCCAATTTTCGATTGGCCAAAATCAAGCGTGTTTGCGGGAATTTCGGCACGATTGTAACCGAAACTAACTTTTCCGGTTGGCAGCTCGCCGTCTTTAGCCTGGTTAAACTGTGCAATTGCCTGGTCCACTTTGGCTTTGGACAGCTTTACCATGTTGCTGCTTTCCACGCCAAGCTTCAGGGCCTCGTCTAAAGTAATTACCCGGTCCTGTGCGTGAACCGTTTGGCCGGTTAAGAAGGTTAAAATTACTGCCGGTATCGCAAAATACTTAAAGGTTTTGCTTACGGCATTTAAAAGGTTGGTTGTTTTATTTTGTGTAGTCATTGTCGTTCATTAAGTAAGCTTTTAACAGTCGTTTCATATAGGCTTTGATCCGGGGTTTAAGTTTTTCTTCTAAAAAAATCTCGTCGCGAATGTCGTGACCCAGGATTAACGAAGATATATTGGGTGTGTTAATTATATAATTTTTTGTGCCGAAGATGGAGGCAACAACAAGCTGCACATCCGCATCAGGGAAAAAGCTGCCATTTTTGATGCCCTCGTCCAGTATCTTCTGGATCTCCATCACATTAATCATTAATATGCCGGTAATCTTGTCTGATAGTTCGCTCCGTTTGCTCATCGACATCTCGCGGTTGATCAGTTTTTGAAAACAGTTGTTAACGATTATCCGCTCAACGTATTTATCGATACACAAGCTCAGTTTATCCCATGAGGTCATGGTGTCATCGTTGCCTATGTTTTGCAGCAGTGTTTGAAACGACGATATTTTGCGTTCAAAAACGGCCAAAAACAACCCCTCTTTCGATCCGAAATAATAATTGAGCATTGCCATGTTAACACCGGCCTCGCCCGAAATCATCCGGGTTGATGCACCGTCAAATCCCAGGTCCGAAAACACTCTTTCGGCAACATCCAGGATATGGTCCTTCTTATCAATTTTATCTTTGTCCATTGCTTTTCCTGAACAAAATTAATCAAACGATTGATTGAGTTTATCATCGTTTTGCAATCTTCTGTAAACAACTGATTCACAGAATCAAAAAATCAATCAATCGATTAACAAATAAATAATAAGCATTGTTTTTGTTATTTCAATTACGATTGAAACAATGCGAATTGGACAAGCGCCCGATTTTTTGCACGATTGCAGAAAAAGCCGGTGTCGTGTTTTTTATAAAGACGAATAACAACTGTTTTTGCTTTAAATAAATTAAAATATTTTACGTCGGTTTGCAACATATACTCCCAATTTCAAATTCATGCTCCCGAATGCAGCATTCCGAAATCCAACTTCCGAAATCCGAAATCAATCTCATTGTTAAATTATTGATACACTTTAAATATGACATCTATCTTTCAATATATTTGCTCATATGAACCGCATCAAAATTACTGTCGCTCTTTTATTTTTAGTTCATTTGGCGTTTGCGCAAACGGCGCCGCCTACCGATTTAGCCACTATTGAGCAAAACTTTAAAAAACTGGATGTACTGGGCAGCGTGCTTTACGTAGCCGCACATCCCGATGACGAGAATACCCGGCTGCTGGCCTACCTGGCGCAAGAAAAACATTACCGCACCGGCTATTTATCTATGACACGCGGTGATGGCGGACAGAATTTATTGGGCAATGATCAAAGCGAGCTTTTGGGCCTGATACGTACCCAGGAGCTGTTAGCGGCACGTAAGGTTGATGGCGCTGAACAGTTTTTTACCCGCGCCAACGACTTCGGCTTTTCAAAAGGCCCGGATGAAACCCTCAAGATCTGGGATAAAGAAAAGGTTTTGGGCGATGTGGTTTGGGTGATCCGTAAATTCAGGCCCGATGTAATTATATGCCGTTTCCCTACCACCGGTGAAGGTGGCCATGGGCATCATACCTCGTCGGCAATACTGGCACAGGAAGCTTTTACAGCTGCAGCAGACCCGAAGCGCTATCCCGAACAATTAAAATATGTGCAAACCTGGCAAGCCAAACGGCTATTATGGAATACGTTTAGCTTCGGCACGGTTAATACAACAGCGCCCGACCAGTTTAAAATTGATGTCGGTGTTTACAACCCGATTTTAGGAAAAGGCTACGGCGAAATGGCGGCCGAAAGCCGCTCCAATCATAAAACACAGGGTTTTGGCTCGGCCAGACAGCGGGGGCAGGCTTTTGAGTTTTTTAAAACCATTTTGGGCGATGCCCCGAAAACAGATTTGATGGACGGGGTTAATACGACCTGGGGACGAGTTAAGGGCGGGGAAGCCATTGGATCGGAGATTGAAAAGATCCGTAAGGATTTTGATATGGACCTCCCTGAGAATTCGGTAAAAGCGCTGGTAAGTTTGATTGATAAAGTTGACAAAGTGCCAGATGAATACTGGAAAGTACAGAAAGCCAAAGAACTGAACAACTTAATAGCAGATTGTGCAGGACTATGGTTTGAGGCATATGCCGCCGACCCTACTTACGCTGTTGGCGATCAAATGGCCATCCGATCGCAAGTAATCAATCGATATGGCCTTAATATTTCTTTAACTGATCTTAAGGTGATACAGCATACAGATAATATAGGCAGCACAACAGACTTTATCGAGCCGCTTGCAGAGTCTACCCTCCGTGTCACAGATGTTAATAAAATGATACCAAAAAATGAGCTTCAGACATATAATAATGAATGCCCTGCAAGTAAAATATCACAACCATATTGGCTGGAATCGCCTCATCCTGTTGGTAATTACGAGGTTAGTCATGCCGGCAATATCGGTAATCCCGAAAATCCTAATGCGCTTTACGTAAAGTTTGAGTTCGCAATAGAAGGCCGTTTTATAGTATTTGATCGAAAGTTGGTTTATAAATACGTTGATCCCGCCAAGGGCGAAATTTACCAGCCAGTGGTAATCGCTCCACCGGTTACGGCAAACATTGACGGCAAAAACTATATTTTTAATGGCAATCTGCCGCAATCAGTCCAAATCAAACTAAAAAGCTTTACCAAAGCCACCGGCAGCATCAGGATAAAACCCATACCAGGCTGGAAAATTGAACCCGAAAAAATTGATTTTGCCAACAAAAATAAAGGCGATGAATGGACCTTAGCTTTCGTAGTTCGCCCTACAGGCGGTGATGCAAAAACAAGCACATTGGAAGCCGTTGTTAACGCAAATGGCAAGGATTTTTCGATGGGCATACACGAGATAAAATACGACCACATCCCCAATATTACCTTATTTCCGCCGGCAGAAGCAAAGCTCATTAATCTCGACTTAAAAATTGCGGGTAAAAAAATCGGCTATATTGATGGCGCCGGGGATTTGGTTATCGATGCACTTAAACAGGTAGGATATGACGTTCATCCGCTTAGCGAAAATGAGATTATGAACGGCGACCTTTCCACCTACGATGCCATAATTACCGGCGTACGTGCCTATAATGTAAACCCGCGACTGGCAATTGAGCAACCCAAACTGCTGGAGTATGTTAAAAATGGGGGCAACCTGGTGGTACAATACAATAACAACAACGGATTGGTTACCAAACAAATTGGTCCCTATCCCTTCAGCGTGGTAAATAAGCGGGTTACCGATGAAGATGCAAAGATCACGGTTCTGGATCCGCTGAACCCGGTGCTCAGCTATCCGAACAAAATAACCCAGGACGACTTTAATGGCTGGGTACAGGAACGTGGCCTATATTACGTGGGCGACGTTGACCCCAACTATAAAACACCTTTACGGATGAATGATCCCGGCGAAGCGCCAAACGATGGTGCATTGATAACCGGCACTTATGGCGAGGGCCGGTTTGTTTATACATCGCTGGCATTTTTCAGGCAATTGCCCGCCGGTGTGCCCGGCGCATACCGCTTGTTTATAAATTTACTGAGCAAACCCAAAAATCAGCCTTTGAATTAGCGGAGCGTTTATTCAAAACAATGTGTAATGCTTTAGTACGTGACTACTAAAAAATGCAGTGTATGCGTAGTTTATTTTAGATAATCAGCAAGAGTTAATATTCGGGTATTTTCATATTCCTCAAGAATCAGGAGGTCTTTATCACCCGTTATTAGGTGTGTAGCTTTTGCGTCAATAGCAAGCGCTAACAAAAAATTATCTTTTGGGTCGCGACATACATTTACGTCACTGGTGACAACAACGAATGTCGCAATCTTTCGGATAGTTAATAATAGCCTCTCGACCTCGTTTAATGAAAAATATTTTCTAAATTTTCGCCTCCGTGTAACTTCAACAAGTTCCTCCAGCAGTTCGAGGCTAAAAATGAGTGTTATTTTTTTATCTGATATTAGGGAATCAAGCACCGAAAGGTTGCTTGTAAGCAGGTAACTCACCCAAAGGTTTGTATCAATTATTACCCTGCTTTTTAGAGTTTGCATATCGTTCCGCTCTTACAATTTCCACTTCTTTAGTAATCTCGTCCAAGGTGGGCGGAGCTTTTTTTGCTTTGGACCTTAATTTATTGACAAGAGCTAAAAAATCATCATCAGTTGATTCCCTGATAGCGATCAGGTTTAGGTCGGATAGGTTTTTTAGTAACTTCTTTGCTTTAGGGTTCAATATATCTATCTGCAGGGTCTCCATACGTCAAATATAAGAAATGTTTTATTTCAAAACTTCTAATGTATTTATCAGCAAAAATATCACAATAAAACTTGTGTTTTAAAAATTTATTGAGCAAACCCAAAAATCAGCCTTTGAATTAGGCAACAATAGATTAAAAAATTAAATTTGTGCACTTATTATTTGCATCATGACACATCAACACTCAAAAGAAGAAAACTACAATAACCTTTACATGCTGGTTGGAACCGCGGCCGGTCTTGTTACAGGCACGTTTTTCCAGGATCCAATTTGGATACCAGTTTTAGCTGTTTTCGGATTTCTTTTCAGTGCCTTTTTCCTGAAAGTTTTGGTTGAAGGCGATGAAAACGCCTGATCCTGATCTCCCCTCGTTTATCAGCAGCTGGAACAGGTTTTATGCCATTGTTATCGGCTGGCTGGTTTTGCTTATCCTTATTTTCTGGCTCATCACTGTTAGTTTTGAATGAGTTTAACCGACTGGATCGTATTGAGCGTTACCCTGCTCGGCATCGTTTTATACGGTGTTTGGAAAAGCGGCTCTAATAAAAATATCGATCAGTTTTTAATGGGCGGGCGCTCGTTGCGCTGGTACCATGTGGGCCTTTCGGTAATGGCCACCCAGGCCAGCGCCATCACTTTCCTGTCGGCCCCCGGCCAGGCCTATTCCGACGGCATGCGTTTCGTACAATTTTACCTGGGACTACCCCTCGCCATGATTGTGCTTTGCGTAACCTTTGTGCCCATCTTCCATCGTCTGAAAGTTTACACTGCCTACGAATTCCTGGAACAGCGTTTTGATTTAAAAACACGCACGCTTACCTCGTTCCTGTTTTTGATACAACGCGGCCTTTCAACAGGCATTACCATTTACGCGCCGTCCATCATTTTATCAACCATCCTTAATATCAACACGGTTTATACCACGCTTTTTATAGGTAGCCTGGTGATTTTTTATACAGTTTACGGTGGCACCAAAGCAGTATCGTACACGCAGTTGCTGCAAATGAGTATTATTTTTTTAGGGATGTTTTTTGCCGGGGTACTGGTGGTAAGCATGTTGCCGCATGGCGTTGGTTTTAGTCACGCCATAAAACTGGCCGGTAAACTTGGCCGCATGAACGTTATCGACTGGAAGTTCGATCCTAACAACCGCTATAATATCTGGAGCGGCGTTATCGGTGGTTTCTTTTTGCAGTTATCTTATTTCGGCACCGATCAGAGCCAGGTGGGGCGGTATTTAACTGGTAGCTCGATTGGCCAAAGCCGGCTGGGGTTGATCATGAATGGCCTGGTAAAAATACCCATGCAATTCCTGATACTGCTGATCGGCATCTTGGTTTTTGCCTTTTACCAGTTTAACCGTCCCCCAATGTTTTTTAACCAGTACGAGGTAAAACAGGTAAAAAATAGCAGTTACGGGGCCCAATACAACCAACTGGAAAACCAGTATAACGCGGCGTTTCAACAGCGAAAGGAAAAAGCAGATCAACTTATAGCCGCCCTAAACAGCCATAACGAGCAACAGATCAACACGGCACAGGCTACCTTAAAAACAGCCGATGCACAATCATCGTCCATACGCAAACAGGCCATTGCAGTGATGAAAAAAAACAACAAGCAGGCCAACGACGATGATACCAATTATGTATTCCTCACTTTTGTAACCCATTACCTGCCGCGCGGCCTTATCGGTTTGCTGATCGCCATTATTTTCCTGGCATCTATGGGGTCAACCGCAAGCGCCTTAAATTCCCTGGCCTCAACCAGTGCCGTTGATATTTATAAACGCATCATTCATCCCGGTGCTTCTGAGAAAAACTATCTAAATGCATCACGATTGTTTACCATTTTTTGGGGGATTGTTTGCGTGCTGATGGCGCTGTATGCCAGCAAAGTGGGTAATTTGCTAGAGTATGTGAACAAGCTGGGCTCCTATATTTATGGCACCATCCTGGGTGTATTTGTAGTTGCTTTTTATTTGAAAAAGATTGGCGGGCACGCTGTTTTTATAGCCGCCATTGCTACCGAAATCCTGATTATTATACTGGGTAATTTTAATGTGGTGGCTTATTTATGGTTGAATATGATCGGCTGTGTTTTGGTGATCATCATTGCGGCGGTAATTAATCCGGCATTCGATCGAACACCCGCTAAGCAGATTTAATTGCCTCCGACCGGATTAACCACCCGTTTTATTTTTTCGAATCTGAAGCAATGACAAAAGCAATCCCCAAAAATGCCAGTGCCGAAAACGCGCTCACAATGGAATTACTGTTACCCCCGTTAGGATCGGCAATGGCCAACGGGATGTGGATAATAAGAAGCCATATCAGGATCATGCTCCCTAAAAGCAACGCCACCAGTTTGCGTTTGATGCCTATAACAATAGCCAGGCCCGCGCAGATAAGTGCAACGCCGGCAAAGTCAGTCCAAAAGGCAGCGCTTCCAGGGATCCAGTTGGGTACCAGCGGCGATATATATTTGGTATATAGCAAGTGTGAAACACCGTACAAAACCATTGTGATGCAAAAAAACAAGGGCCCCAAGGGAATCAACTTTTCCAGCCATCTTATAAATGTTGATTTTTCGGTATTCGGATTAGCGGGAAACGAGCCGGCCATTACAAAAGCGCCGCCAGCCAGCGCCGATTCTTTTAAGCCATCGCCCCAGGTTCCGAGATGATCGGCATAGGGGGCAAGCAATATTTCGAAAGGGATATAGCCGAAGCAGTACATGATCAGCAGCAGGCCGCCCAGCAACAGGGCAGATACCCTCGCCTGTTTTTCAAAAATGATAGCAGCACAAGCAGCAAGCACAATGAAAGTGAACAGGCCCGACAAAAAACCTACCCATGGCAAGTGGGGCCAGGCCGGGAAAAAATTACTGCCAAATTGGCCATAAAACAATTGAGGGACTACCATTCCCGCGAGGCCTATGCAATAGGCTATGCGGGCTGCTACTTTCAGTTTTTCCATTATTGGGTTTGGTTGATACCCAAATGTAAAAAACTGAGTTATAGCGGGCAAAACATAGCTTGTTCATGTTGAAACAAGTTTGAACAAGCAGACGCTAAAACATTTTTAAAAAATATTCCAGCCAATTTTAAAAAAAAAACCGGGCTGCAAATCCAAATTCCATACTTTGGATTAGCAGTCCGGCATCCGGAATTAAAACTTAGTTTCCTGCCTGGGTTATTACCGCTTCGTTTAAACGAACGTACTCATCGTCGTTAGCAGCTTTCGCCATTTTGATGCCGTCCTCGGCTGCGGCGATGGCGGCGGCCTTGTCGCCCATTCGTAAATGTATACGGGCTTCCCATAATTTATACCACGGACCGGGATCAACCTTTTCAGCTTCCAAAGCCCATCCCAGGGCCTTATTCATATCCTTATTGTTTTCGTAATAATACTGTATGGCGTTAAAATAGTAAGGTTTGCGGTTGCCTTTCATCAACTCATCAATATTAGCGGTGATCTGGGCATCGTCGTCGGTTTGCATGTGGATTGCAACTTCGGTATGGTCCCAAACCAAATGCAGATCGTTTGATTGGGTAGTTGCATTAGCAAACTGGATGGTAAAGCTTTCGCGCTTTTCTGCCAGATTGATTGGTTTTACCTTAAAGCGCAGGTAATCAGCCGAGTCCTTATAGCTATAGGCACCCCATTGCTTAACAACCTTGTTTAAAATAATTGTCCATTCATCTTTTTCGGGAATAGTGAATAGCGAATAAGTACCTGCAGCCACTTTATGGCCCTCCATAATTACATTTTCGGAAAAATTAATGGTTGTAGCGGCATTGGCGCCGGTACGCCACACTTGCCCCCAGGGGTTTATACCTCCAAAAATAACACGACCCTTAACGTTTGGCCTGCTGTAGGTTATGGTGATTTTGCCAAGTCCAAAATCCTGAATAATGGTTTGGGTTGAACTGGCTTCTGGAATGCGCGGGGTTTGAGCATGTGTTTTTAAGGTCGCCGTGGATAATACAATGGCAATCAGGCATAAACTAAGCTTTCTCATATTTAGATTTTTTTGAAACTAAATTAATCTTATTGCCATGGATTGACAATAGTAAAGATGTAAAAGGGAATAATAATAGGCGAGACGTCAGGCTTTTACATACCGACGTTATTGAGCACTCTGTCTATGCGAGCGAAAGTTTCGGTTATACTTGTTCCTTCAGCTTTTCAAAGTCATCCGAAATGCCTTCAAGCTCAGTTTTTATCTTGCCAAGCCTATCTTTAAAAACAGCATTTAATTGTTCATCGAATGTGCCATCAAGCATTTCAATGTATATATTAACTACGTGAGCAACTGTGTATGAGGTTTTGATTGTCGCTTTTGAGATGGTGCTGCCAGAAAGGCTTAGGAAAATATTGGCGTGTGATTTCTTAGCGATGTATTTATCGTAATCATCCGTGGAAAGTCTATAAGCTTCTAACGCCTCGTCAACCGAAAAGTCGCCATCGGAAATACTTTGTTCCACAACAATACACTTATGCAATAATTCTTTATCCAAATCATGAATAAGGTCATTTTCGATATCTCCGAAACCGCTGTACTTCTTCCTGTCAAGCAACATAATTCTTAAATTTAGAAATTATATCTGAATTCGTCAAGTCCAACTCTGCTTTCCAGTAAGTTTCTCTCAAAACCTGGTCCATTCCCGGTAAATCACTCCACTTTACCATAGGGAATGATTTTCCATCAGGAAATCGGCTATAGTAATTGTCAAAAACCCGCTTAACCCGATCGAATTGATCCGGCGGCAATTCTCTCCCGGCTTTGTCGAGAATGGCTTTCACATCTTTGCGGTCGGTTGCCGAAAAGAATGCCTTTGCCCATACCAGGCCGCCGTTTGATAGTGCTGCCTCTAACTTAACTTTAGCAACGCCCATTTGTTCCCATTGTTGCAAATTAAGGTTCAACAATTTCTTTGCAATTCCTTTTTTTCGCGCATCGAGGGGTAGCCGCAGATAATCCAGTTCCGAGATTATGTCACCCCCTTTCCGTATAAACGCCTGCGAGAATGCCAGACCAGTAAGATCATCGGCATGATCATCTGAAAAATATTGGAAAATAATCATCGGCGGCGGCTTTTCATGGAACGATATTTCCTTTGATAAAGAAGCATTTGCGAGTGGACCCAAAAGATTATTTACAGCTTTTAAGTAGTCGCTGATTGCAAAATCCGGAAAATGTCATTTAAAAAAACCGGAAAAGAAACGTTGCCTTGTGTTATTTGAAAGCCAATCTCCTTTAAATCAATAATTTCTGTTTCGGTTACTTTATGAGACATGTTGTTTTGTGAGAGATAATCCAAATATCACAATTTCCAATAAACTATTATCTCCGTTTTTTTAACCACCCTCGACGTTCTGTAAAAAATTATTTAAAACCGCTCACCTAAGCTCCCAAAATATTTATTCATATAAATCGTTGAACCGACCAATTCGGTATAAAAAATAAAAGCCCCCCACACTTGCTGCGGGGGACTTTCAACCTAAACCTTATCACAATTAACTGGCGGGTGCCAGTCGACTACTAAATAACAATTATTATACCAATTGAAAACAACATCCTTTATGCCGTAAAAATGAACGTTGCTACATGTGTTTATGTCAGATAGTTTTTCAGAAAACTGAACAATTTTTTAGAAAACTGTTGCTTTTGCCATACACACGGGCGTAATCCTACAGGACATTTAAACCTGTTTTGCCAGGTTTCTTCTGCGTAGCCAGGTGTCGAAAAGATACAAACCCAAAACTACATCAAAAAACAGGAAGCCTTCGAGCAATGGCCTGGCCTTGCTAAAATTGATATCGGGCATCGTAAAGCCTAATGACAGATTGACAGGTGATTTTTGCCCTGCCCAATTAAAGTTTGCAAAAACAACAACCAATAAGGTCATCAGCGTTAAAACAAAGAAAATAGTAATGCCTAAAATTATGCGTTTGTTGATCGTAGCTTTTAGCGGCACGTGGGCATGTTCGGTGCGGATAACTTCCATCACGTTATAAGTAAAGGCCATTGAAGGCTCATCAAGCTCCATTGCCGAAAACTCGTTATTCAGCTGCATCAGCTCCTGGTATTTAAGCCTGTAGGACTCGTCGCCGGCAATAAGGCCGGTGATGGTCTTTTGCTCCTCTGCGGTGCAATTGCCATCAATAAAATTCCAGAGTATCTCTTCCATATTATTCATATCAACTCCTGTGCTTCATGTTTTAAATTTCGTTCCAGCTTTTCTTTGAGCCGCTGGCGGGCCCTGAATAGTTTTACCTTTACGGTGTTTGCCTCCATTCCCAACGCTACAGCAATTTCCTCAAGCGATTGCTCGCCTTTATAAAACAATGTAATGATGGCGGCATCATCCGGTAAAAGCTGTTCAATCGCCTGGTTAAGATAAAAGGACCGCGATTTGTTCTCGGCATTATTTATATCATATGCCGATGCTTTTTCTTCTACCTGTATAAAAGTGTTTTCATCATCGATAGAATCCGTTGCAACCCTTTTCTTTCGTAAAAAAGTCATGGACGTAGTATAAACTATGCTATACAACCATGTAGTAAATTTTGCCTGCCCCTGGAAAGAAGCCAGCGACCGATATGCTTTAATAAAGCAGTCCTGCGCTATCTCTTCCGCATCCTCCCTTACTTTTGCAAAACGCATAGCCAAAGTAAACACATAACGCTGATGCCGCTTTACCAGGTCGGCGTATGCCGATTGGTCTCCAGCAAGTGTTTGCTGTATTAACGCTATATCCGAAAGCTTGCTTTGCATTTGTTATAGCTCTCTGACGACGTGTAGTTATGTAAGGTTACACCTCTCCGTAAAATTAGTAATTAGTTTGCAGTTTTGAGTGGGCAGTTTGCAGCGGGAGCAATCCGCCCGCAAAATTAATTAACTGGCCTTTCGATATTTATGAAACACCCGGCTCCAGCAGGACTGTTTGAATTTGGGCGCTCTTCGCATAAACATACTGCAAACTGCCAACTACTAACTGCAAACTTTTTTTTCAATGAGTGTAACCTCCCTTAAAACCATGTGGTCATAGCTTGCAAATACACCATTAGGGTGGCAAAATAAAACATTATATAATTTAAAAATTAAATACGATGGACCGTACTGGAGAATTAGGTGTTATGGCAGGCATTATAGTGCCGATAGCATTATTTGCAATGATTTTTGGGATTGTTTACCTGGCCAAGCGCGAAAGGCTGGCGATGATTGAACGCGGAATGGACCCCCGCAGGTACAAACCCCAATCAGCCCCTTATCAAACTTTAAAATGGGGATTATTATTAATTGGCGCCGGTGTTGGCCTGTTTTTGGCCTTTGTGCTGGATAACAGTATCTTCAAAAGCTTCCACAGCGATGATTTCGACCGTGATCACAACCCGGCTATTTACTTTTCATTAATTGCCATATTTGGCGGCCTGGGCTTGTTTGCCTCATTCCTGATGGAAAAGAAAAACAGCGATAAAGAGAATGGGAATAAAGTTGACTAAAGTTAGAATAAGTTGGATTGATTTAGAATGGTTGGAATAAGTTAGATTGTCTTTAATAGCAATAACTCATTCAACCTAATCAACTCAATCCAACCCAATCAACCAATTAAAGTGATTAGAGGTTAGTTAATTGGAGATTAGGAAGTCCGGGGCTGATCGAACAATCATCTTTCGGACTTCCGGACTTTCGGACTTCCCGACTCCTCACAAATACCGCTCCTTTAAAATTTTTATGTGATGCAACTCATGGCCTGCAATCATATAGGCCAATCCCCTTACAGAAACCGGGTTGCCGCTGGCAATCCCTTTCTGCGTTGATTGCTCTTCGGTGAGCGAGCTGAGCAGGTAGAGTGTAGCCTGGCGAACAGTTTTAAACTCATCGGCAATATCTTCCAGCGACCGGAAATTGAATGTGGTGTTTTCCATGTAAACGTCCTGGTCAAAACCGGGCAATTCAATCGCTTCGCGCGAGAAGGCCAGCGCCCTGAAAGCAAATACACGCTCGGTATCGGCCATGTGGCCCACTACCTGTTTTATTGTCCATTTATCGTCGGCATAAGCATATGCTGCTTTTTCCTCGGAAATCCCCATCAATAAATCATAGGTGCTTTCCTGCAAACTTTCCAGTATCTCCAGTATGGGTTCATCGCCTACCAGGTCGACATACCGGGCGGCATAAGCCGAATATTCATCAGGCTGCGGTCTTTCTATCATTGCGTACGTTTTTTAATACTATTCTAAAAGTTGTTCCCTTCCCCACCTCCGAGTCGCGCACAAATATTTGTCCGTCGTGGTAATTCCCTATAATTCGTTTGGTTAACGATAAGCCCAGGCCCCATCCGCGCTTGCGCGTAGTATAACCCGGCTGAAAAATGGTATCGAATTTAGAGCGCGGTATGCCCTTGCCGGTATCCGAAACATCAATAAAAACCTGTTTTTTTATCTTATTGCCCGATACATCAACCTTAATTTGTCCCTTGCCCTCAATAGCGTTAACCGCGTTTTTCAATAAGTTTTCGAGCACCCAATCAAACAATGGCACGTTGATGCCCGCCAGCAGGTGCGGGTTACCGGTCATTTCGATATGGATATTTTTACTTACCCTCACCTTAAAATAATCAACAAACTCCTTCACCACCTCATACACTTTCAATTCTTCCAGCTTGGGTTTCGATCCAATTTTCGAAAACCTGTCGGCAACTATCTCCAGGCGTTTAACATCGTTTTCCATTTCGCCTATCAGCGGATCTTCTTCACTGAATTTCTCCTTCATCAGCTCAATCCAGGCCATTAATGATGATATAGGCGTACCCAACTGGTGGGCTGTTTCCTTAGCCAAACCAACCCAAACCTGGTCCTGTTCTGATTTACGCGACGAACTAAAAGCGGTATACGCCAGCAACAGGAAAATGGCAATAACCGAAAGTTGTATATAGGGAAAAAACTTTAACTGCCGCAACAGAGGCGAATCTTTATAATAAATAAGCGAATAACTTTTGCTGTTTCCCAGATGATTGGGCAGCAGCATTTTTATTGGCTCGTGCTGCGCTTTCATGTTCGCCAGTTCCCCTTTAAAGTACGCAGGATCGTATTGCTTGGCTTTTTTGTCTTTTACTACACCAGGCAGGTTTATAAAGGTCTTATTGGTATCGAGGCCTTTCGAACTGATAAAATTACCTTGTTCGTCGGTAATAATGGCCGGTACTGTTAAACTATCGCGAACGGCAAAAACGTAGGGTAAAAAGTCATTATCGTCAGAGTTGATGATCTGCTTGATACTCATCGCCCATATTTGTGCGCGGGTACGTTCGGACCGGGCGATATTACGCACCAAATAGCTGGTGTACAACAACGACCCCAAAGCGATAACGATCGCGAAAGCGAGCAGCGAGTATTTCCAGCGTTTTTTTTGTTGGTACGGATTCATGGACAAAGAAGTCCGGAAGTCCGGAAAGTCCGGAAGTCCGAAAGATGGGGCAAAATACGTAATTAGTGCGAAAGTCGGAAAGTCCGGGAGTCCGAAAGATGGAAAAAGAACCGCGCGTAATAAAGCCATGTCCATTCCTGCCCAACGATCAAATCCATCCTCCCGAAAATTTATTTTTTTCTTTCGGACTTTCCGACTTTCCCGACTTTCGGACTTCCACGACTTCCCGACTCCCAACAATTCCCTATCTTTGCCCCATTATGCCAGATCAAAAAGTTAGAGTACGGTTTGCGCCAAGCCCAACCGGTGGTTTACACCTCGGCGGCGTGCGTACCGTGTTGTTTAATTACCTTTTCGCTAAAAAAAATGGCGGCGATTTTGTTTTAAGGATTGAAGATACCGACCAAAACCGCTATGTGGAAGGCGCCGAAGAATATATTTTAGATTGCCTTAAATGGTGCGGCCTTACCCCCGACGAAAGTCCGGTTACAGGCGGCCCTTATGCGCCGTACCGCCAAAGCGAGCGCAAAGCATTGTACCGCGAATATGCCGAGCGCCTTGTGCGCCAGGGGCATGCCTACTACGCCTTTGATACACCCGAAGAACTGGAACAAAACCGCCGCGAGATCCCCAATTTTCAATACGGACAGGTTTACCGCGATGGCTTGCGCAATTCGTTATCGCTTACCGAACATGAGGTTGATACTTTGCTGGATGCCGGCACGCCGCACGTTATCCGCATAAAAATACCGGCAGATGAGCGTGTGAATTTCCACGATATGATACGCGGACAGGTAAGTTTTGATACCAATACTGTTGACGATAAAGTATTATTAAAAGCAGACGGAATGCCAACCTACCACTTAGCCGTGGTGGTTGATGATTACCTGATGAAAATAACGCATGCCTTCCGCGGCGAGGAATGGCTGCCGTCGGCCCCTGTGCATTTGCTGTTATGGGAGTATTTAGGCTGGAAGGCCGATATGCCGCAATGGGCGCATTTACCTTTGATTTTAAAGCCCGACGGCCATGGCAAACTGAGCAAGCGCGATGGCGCACGCCTGGGTTTCCCGGTGTATGCCATGAACTGGTTTGATGCCAAAACCGGCGAACTTACCCCCGGCTTCCGAGAGCTGGGCTTTTTGCCCGAAGCCTTTTTAAACCTGCTGGCCACCCTCGGCTGGAACGACGGCACCGATCAGGAAATTTTCTCGCTGGATGAACTGATCGAAAAATTCTCGATGGAACGCATCAGCAAAGCCGGGGCGAAATTTGATTTTGAAAAAGCAAAGTGGTTTAATGCGGAGTGGATTAAGAAGTCCGAAGCCTTGAGTCTTGAGTCAAAAGTTAAAACGATTTTGGAGGATAAGGGGGTTGTGGTTTCGGATGATGCGTATTTGCTTAAGGTGATTGATAAGGTAAAGGACCGCGTGGTTTTACTGCCCGATTTTTACCAGCAGTCGGCGTACTTTTTTGAGCAGCCTAAGGAATATGATGTCAATTCGGTTAAGCCTAAATGGACGGATGCCAAAACCGAGTTTTTTAATACTTTCATTACCACGCTGAACACTGTCGAAGCATGGGATGAAGCCACTTTAGAAGCTGCCTTTAAAGCCCTTGCCGAAGAAAAAGCCATAAAAGTGGGCGACCTGATGTTGCCTTTCCGCATTATGTTGGTTGGGGGCAAATTTGGTCCGCATGTGTTTGATATTGCCACCTTACTGGGCAAGGCCGAAACCATTAAGCGGATTGAAGCTGCCTTAATAGCATTTAATTCCTGATCTTTTTGTAATATTGGGTAAACGTTATCCCCAATATGATGAACAAAAAATTTCTTAAAAGCATCATTACCGCAATGATGCTTTTTTTTGCCCTATCCTGTTTTGGCCAGGCCGATTCGGTTAAAGTGATTAAGGCCGGCCGAATGATTGACGCCCTCACTGGCAAGGTGCTCACCAACCAACTCATTTTAATTGACCATGATACCATAAAGGCGGTAGGCAGTAACATTGCTATACCCGCCGGCGCTAAAATAATCGACCTGAGCAATGCTACCGTTTTACCGGGCCTTATTGATTGCCACACCCACATTACCCAACAACCCGGCGAAAATTATTACGATGATATTTTCCGTAAAACGCCTATCGACTACGCCATTATAGCCCATATTTATGCCAAACGCACTTTGGAAGCCGGTTTCACCAGCATACGCGATGTTGGCTCCGTAGCTTTTATGGATGTGGCCTTAATGAATGCCATCAACAACGGCGATATCCCCGGTCCGCGGATTGAGCCCGCTACCTTGTTTATAGGCAGCACCGGCAGTCACGGCGATTTGGATGGCTTTTCGCCATATATTGACTGGATTGGCCCCAAACAAATGAGCGGCGTTGCCAACGGGGTGGATGAGGTGCGGGCACAGGTACGTTACAATATCAAATACGGCGCCCAGGTAATAAAGTTTGGCGCCAGCGCCGGCGTACTCACCGAAGAGGAAAGCGTAGGCGCACCACAATATACCCAGGAAGAAATGAATGCCATTGTTGACGAAGCGCACCTATGGGGCAAAAAAGCCTGCGCCCATGCACACGGCACCATCGCCATAAAAATGGCCGTAAAAGCTGGCGTTGCCTCTATTGAGCATGGCAGTTTCCTGGATGACGAAGCCATTGCCATGATGAAAGAGCGCGGTACCTACCTGGTGGCCGATATTTATAACGACGACTACATCCTGAGCGACTATGCCAAACACGGCACCCCGCAAAAAATCATCGACAAAGAAAAACTGGTGGGCAAAACCCAACGCCTAAGTTTCCAAAAGGCAGTAAAAGCAGGCGTAAAAATTGCTTTTGGTACCGACGCCGGCGTTTACCCCCACGGCTGGAATGGCAAGCAGTTTAAATACATGGTGAAATTTGGCTTAACACCTATGCAGGCCATCCAGGCGGCTACCGTTAACGCTGCCGACCTGCTGGGCTGGACCAGCAAAGTAGGCTCCATTACCCCCGGAAAATACGCCGACATTGTTGCCGTTACCAACGACCCGCTAACGGATATTACCACCCTGGAACATGTGCAGTTTGTGATGAAAGGTGGCATGGTGTATAAGGATGAAATTGGAGGGAAATAAAGCGGCGGATAAATAATAATAGCCAAAAAACGCAGCTGTTCACAGTGAAACAGTGTGAACAGGGTGGAACAGTTGGCGGTAACTAAATTTGGGCAAAAAGTGCATTTCCGGCTTACAATGGCGGTTTCTCACTTAGCAATTACTATTAAAAATACGAAAAGTACTGACAAAATGCTGTCACCAAATCGACCAAAAAAATTGTTATAGGCATATTTTGGAATCTAAAGCTGTTCGAAGTCTGTGACTTCGGACGATTATGCTTATAGTTTGCAACTATAGTAACTCAAACTTTAATGCCGTTCAAAGTCTGTGACTTCGGACGACTTTGCCTATAATTTACAACTATAGTAACTTAAACACTAACGCTGTTCGAAGTCTGTGACTTCGGACGACTATGCCTATAGTTTGCAACTATAGTAATCAACGCCTATCTTTATTGCAACCTAAAACACAATAAAATGGCACGTAAAGGCTACGTCATTCACGATCAGCAGGCAATTTATTTTTTGACATTTACGGTAGTCGGCTGGATAGATATTTTCACCAGGCAATCCTACCGGGATATCGTTATCGAATCTTTTAAATACTGCCAGCAAAAAAAGGGCCTGCATTTGCATGCTTTTGTCATTATGTCCAACCATGTGCATCTCATCGTATCGGTTGACAATGGTTTTACCGTCAGCGGCTTTGTGCGCGACTGCAAAAAATTCACCTCGAAGAAAATTCTGCACGAAATTGAAAACAGCGGCATCGAGAGCCGCCGCGAATGGATGCTGCATCAGTTTAAGTATTATGCCTCGCAGCACACCCGTAACGAAACCTACCAGCTATGGGAACATGATAATCATCCCATCGAGTTAAGCACGCCTGCATTTACGCAGCAAAAAATTGATTATATCCACGATAACCCGGTACGTGCAGGCCTGGTTTACCGCGCCGAAGATTATATTTATTCAAGCGCATCCAACTACGCCGGTATCGACCAGATTATTGAGGTGGATTGTTTGTTTTATTAATGTAGTCGCAGACTACGTGCATAGTCGTCCGAAGTCACAGACTTCGAACGGCGGGGCTACGTGCATAGTCGTCCGAAGTCACAGACTTCGAACAGCGGGGCGTTTCGCGGTGGGCTTGCGGCTATGTACCCATGGCCGGTAGTTAGCTGGTCGCAGTACTTTTAACGTTTTTGTTGGTTTTTATAATTGCCAGTGGTGTTTTAACGCTAGCCCGTAAAAATGGCTTAGTGCGCGACAGCGGCGGATTATTATACTGGCTCTCTTGATCGCAGCGTATATTCGGGCCGGATAAGGCGGGAGGGTTAGTAGATGGATAAAATGAGATCTAGCTATTAATTCTAATTTGAAATAAATGATTGTCCTCAATTCCCCTCAAAGTAAACCCTCGCTTTTTAGTTATGCCCTGGTCTATCATCTTGTTATAGAAATCATTAGCACGATTTAGGCTGCTATACGTCTCATTTTTTGAATTTTCCTTTTCCTGTTCTTTGAGAATTTTCTCTAATTGTGTCACTATACTTTCTTTTGGTTCCATGTCAGATAAATTTTCTTGTGTTTACAAAAATTGGTAATTTGTTACTTGTCACAAAATCAGATAAAAGGTCATAATAATTTCTAATTAGTTCTCGTAATTCTTCCATTGGAGAAAAATCTTCAATTCTCAATCTTAATTCTGATAACCTTTCGATATTGATTGGCCTACTATGGGATTTCCACACAGTATTATCGCTTAATTGCCCAGCTATTTCTTCGGCACGTAGTTGCTTTTCTTCAAGCGTTACTGGCTGTCCAAGAGTAGCGGGAGTGGTTTCGTGGGTGTCCCAATTCTTAAACTTATATTTTACTAGCCATTTCTTCAACAAATCGATCGTAAGTTCTTTAGCTTGCTCATATCCTCTCAATTCCGCTAAATCCAAATCTTTAATCATTAGAAACTCAGCTTGAGTTATAGTATCATTTCTCGATTTTTCAATGGCGTCATTAACTTTATCTAGATACCCCAAAGCAGCGACCCATTTCCCCTCCTTATTCTGAACCTGCGGATCAATTGGGCCTAATGCCGAAAAATAGTCCATGTAAATATTATCACCACTCATGCAAAAAATTGTTCCGGCGCTATAAGCATAGTCAGGAACAATAAAATCGACGTACTTATAATGTTGCCGAATAATATTAACGTAACGTTCCACAGCCATCGCACTACCACCTTTAGTCGTAAGGATAACAATCAGCCTTTCTTTCTTGTTTGAATCATTCGCCAATTCCTCAATTATACTAAGTATTTGATTTTCAAGCCCATCTACAATATTTCCATAATAACAAAAGACGTCAGCATCAAAATACTGTTCAATTTTCTTTAATTTTTCATTTAAAAGGTCTTTAATTGTGGTATGGACGTTAGGCTTCATTAGGATTTATTTAAGTCAAACATATTGAATAGTTTTCGTCAAATCAATGATAGCCCGATATTAGTTATTAAAGCGGGTTGTTTTATCAACATTTTAACAACGACGGGTTTAAAACAACACATAAAAAGGCGCAATCTAGAAAAAACTAACCAATCCGAAAAAAGTTAAATTAAATACTAATGATAACTTTAGTCTTTCCTCCCGTTTTTTCTCCCTTTGGATAGAACAAAACAAATGCATTATATGAAGTGTCAAAAAAATCGTAACAGAAAACAACATCACCGCTTGATGTTGAAATAGTAACTTCACCCCCACATTTTATTTTCCTTTTAAAATAATAGTCCTGTACAAAAGGCCACTCAAATCCCAACTGCCCAGGCCAAGAAATCAAACCAAATTGTTTAGTAAATTTAGGAGACTGAAAATAGTTCCTAAATGTACAATTGGCTAAATCGCCTCTATTAGCAATATCTTTAAGGACCAATAATGAACATCGATATTTAGAATGCTCAACATAACGGCGGATAGCAGCATGATTTGACCCACCAAACATTTTCGCCAATGCCATTGCCCCTTTAATTCCAAATTCCAGTTTTTCCATTTCTTCGTCAAACCTAGATAACTGAAATAGAGTGGCAGATGCAAAATAATTAGCTTCCAATTCGAACTGTTCTCTACATTCGGCGCTTAACGTTTTTTCATCATCAAGAAATGCTGTGGTCGTATTTTGCCAAGGAATAATACCATGCCCACATTCATGTAACTTAACGAAATTTTTCTTTTTATCATTTTGAGATAAATCCAGATAGATTGTTTTATCTTTTCTATCAAAATATCCTAAGACTTTAGATAAGCCACTCATCAATGCATCGGTTACATGTGAAAAATATCCGTGATGAACTTGAGATATATTAACTTTAGTATTTATCAATAAATCGGAATACTGAACAATCTTATCTACTTGTGTAGGAAAGTTGCCCCAGCTTTTACTAGATTTAAGTATATCATAAGATAAACCCTCTATGTCTTTCTGAGTATGGGAGTCAAGCATTTTTTTTCTCGTGTCGAAGAAATTTCAAATATTTCATCAAAGCTTCTTCTTCTTCAGGTAATAACTGTTGCGCTGAAAATGCTATTGAATTTAACATCATATTTTTAGGGGTTTTAGATTCTTCTATTATTCCGGCGGCGGCAAGTAGTACTTGCAAATCGACGTTATAAACGGTGGCCAACTTATGAAGAACATTTGCCGATGGCTTTTTTATTTTTTCATTTTCAAGTTGACTAATGTATGCATTAGATATGCCGGTAGCTTCTTCAACTTGTTTTAGAGTAAAGGTAGCCTGCTCTCTAGCGTCCTTTAATGTTTTCCCTAGTGATTTCATGCTTTTTAAAGTGATTGGTAGTTACAAAGATAACGATTATTCTAATTACAACAAAATTCACTCATTTTTTTCGTTATATAATTAATATTCTATGTTTTTACTTGATATACTAAGAAACACTAATTATATTTGTCGGGTAATTAATTTAAAATATTTTTTTATGAATCATTTAGAAAACGACCACTCAGGGAGTGAAGAAGAAAAATTAAAGCGTGAAATCCGAGAGGATAAACGCGAAGTAGAGGAATTAAAGGATGTTATTCATCGCGAAGAAGAAGAGCTTCATCGGAAAGAGGAAAAGCTTGAAGAATTGGAAAAACATCATGCAATTACCGTTTACGTAAACGAACAGCCCGTTGTCTTTAAAGAGCACATTGTAACAGGTGAACAAATTATTGCCGGTGCAATTGATCAAGGTGTTAAAATCGAAAAAGATTTTAATCTTTTTGAAAAATCACATGGTGTTAATAAACCTGTACCTCCTGATGAGCGAGTTAAATTGTGCGAAGGGCAAAGATTTATAGCTGTTGCACCCGATGACAATTCAATGTATTAATTATGACAAAGGAAGTTGAAGAGGCAATTCAGGAGCTTCAAATTGCCTATGGCCTTGAAAACGTAACCTCAACACCAGATAGCGATGGGGGGGCTTATGTTTTAATCAATAATTTATTTATTGGTGAAAAATATACGCCCTCCACTATTTGGTGCAGATTCAGGATAACACACATGTATCCGCAAGCACAGATCTATCCGCATTTTGTTAATCTGGAATTAAAAAGATCGGACAATCGACCATTAGGAGAAGGCTTTAGTTCCGCCGCTATTGTACACAATGAAATAGAAACTATTCAAGTATCAAGAACTTCGAGAAAGTGGAACCCTGCGACTGATACGGCACAAATAAAACTTGAAAAAGTATTAAAATGGATAATAGAAAGGTAAAAGAAAAAATTTCTCTGACCATCGATGAAAAGCTTTTTAAACAATTATACGATCACTTGTTTCAAAAAGATAATGATGAACATGGCGCAGTTATAGCGGCCGGACTTTCCAAAAGTTCAAACGGCATCAGGTTAATTGCAAGAAATCTTTTTCTTGCAAAGGACGGTGTCGATTACATTCCGGGCAAAAGAGGATATCGATGCTTAACGGCACAATTTGTTGCTGATAAAACGGATTTCTGCTGCGAAGAAGATTTATGTTATATAGCCATTCATTGTCACCCGGGACACGGCGCGAATAAAGTATCATTTTCCCGAGATGATATCAATTCGCAACAAAGGGGATACCCGGCTATTGTTCAAATGACGGGTAAGCCGGTGACGGCATTAGTATTTGCCGAAAATGCGGTTGCCGGCAACGTATGGACAACTGATGGTATACTAACACTTGATTTTATTAAGATAATAGGATCTCAGATTAAGAAGCTTTATCCGTCGCCACTGATCAAAAAAATAAAAACGAATGCTATTTATGATAGGCATGCCCGATTATTTGGCGATACTGGCCAAGAAATATTAAAAGACCTAAAAGTCGGCATTATTGGTTTAGGGGGAGGAGGTTCACTTGTAAATGAGTGGCTATCAAGACTCGGTGTTGGCCATATCATTGCTATTGATTTTGATAAGGTGGAAATTTCCAATTTACCTCGAATTGTTGGCGCAACTGGATGGGATGCACAGGTATTTTTAGCAAAAAGTGGTCTACCGTTTTTAATAAAATATGCAAAATATTTATCAACTTACAAAGTCAACGTTGCAAAGAGAGTTGCCAAGAACGCTAACCCCAAAATTGTTTATGATGCAGTGATTGGTGATATCTTAGACGAAAAGACTGCTTTAAAACTTAAGGATGCCGACTTTATTTTTTTAGCTTCTGACACCATAGCAAGCAGAAACGTATTTAATGTATTGTTACATCAATATCTTATACCTGGTGCCCAGGTCGGCGCAAAAGTCAGAGTAAACAAAACCACAAAAGAAATTATAGAGATATTTTCTGTTGGTAGAATGATCTTACCTTATAAAAATGGCGGATGTTTATTGTGTAACGGCTGGATACCGTCGGTTAAGCTACAGGAAGAATTAATTTCAAAGGAAGAACGAAAGGCTCAAAAATATGTTGAAGACGAAGATGTGCATGAACCTAGCGTTATTACTCTTAATGTTCTGTCGGCTGCGCAGGTTATAAATGATTTTTTAATGATGTTTACTGGCATTTATAAACCAGGGCTGGAACTTCCTCACTTGCTAAATGATGTTATGAACAGAGAATTGAATATTTTTGAATCTAGGGTCGATGATGATTGTTTACAATGCAGTTTACATCATAAAAGTAAACATGCAAAGGGAGATTATTCGCGACTGCCATGTAGACAAAAGCAATGAATTTACTTATTCTTGCCGCGAAAATGAGTTGGTGTTCTACTACCCCGCTAACAACTAACAACCTATGCGGGTTATTAGCTGGCTGTTTGCAGCCGTGAATAGTCCAAGGCGAACTTGCACTATTCGGATTTCACTTTGAAACGGTAATTAATTTGACGGCGCGTAGCGACAATTCGTTACCAGGCATATCATAGTCCCCTAAAAAAAGCAAAGCAGGTTTGGCCTTGCGCTATACCTGCTTTATTAACTATTAACTGATCGTTTAAAATCTGTTAATTACTGTATTTACGTACAAAAGATTCGGAACGCTACTAATATTATCGTAAAAATTAAAAAAATATCTCGTGTGATAAGAGCTGCCTTCGGGCGCGAAAATGCTGCGTAAGCCAAAAACATGTCATTGCGGACGAGGGACGGGTGGTCCTTCGACAAGCTCAGGATGACCTTCGACAAGCTCAGGATGACCTTCGACAAGCTCAGGATGACATTCGACAAGCTCAGGATGACATTCGCAATATGGCGACGAAGTAAGGTGCGGGAATCTAAAAGAACATGTAATAGCAATTTCGTTGTGCAGCCATAATTAAAAGGATAGTGGCTCGGGGTCAACCACCCCGAACCACTACGCTAATCCTAACTTAACTAATTCTCATGTTCGTATCAGCAGGCATCAGTGATAGGCCTTCCTCACCTTTTTCCCTGCATGGTTTCGGGTGAGTCAGGCCTATTGTCCACTGACTTGATATCGACACCCGAAGATATTAGCATTTATAACGAATATCCCATGGTTTCGACACAAAACAGAAGTACATAGACAGAATGCAAATTATATCGGACGAGTTTTTTGACTGATTAGTCATTGGGTCATTAGTCATTAGGTCATTGTGGGTCATTGTGGGTGATAAAAAACATAGGCGCACCTGCTGTCCGAATTCACAAACATCGGACAGCGGGTTTGTGATATCGCTATAGGAAAATATTTATTCAACCCCATAATATTTGTACGTATTATACGCAATGGGGACGCCAAATAAAACCCCAAAAATCACCCAGTTGATAAAATAATCGGCCAGGTTAAAAGGAAAAGCCCCAAGTGGCGTGAGCCGCAGTATCACCTGGTCTATCATCATACTTACAAACACCGCATACAACATGCCCACCAGGTATTTATTAAAGGCTAAAAATTTGAGCTTTGGAAATACCAGGAAGAACAGGAGCGTAAACGAAAAAGCAATAAAATAGTGGAAAAACAAGCCCAGGAATGCCGCCGCATTGCCGCCTTTTAACGCGGCCGGTACGCCCAAGGCCCCGGCGGCAATATAATTCAACATTTTCCCGAAAAATTTGCCGGATTTAATATAAGCTGTGGTGAATGCCAAAATAAGATCGGTAGTGCCCACAAATAGGCCTGTTAAAAGTACAGTTTTGAAGAACTTGTTCATGTTGATAATTTTTTAAGTTTTAAGATTATATATATTTGCTTTGGTTGTTACAGCGTTATTTTCAGAGCAAACTTAGCCAGGCCAATTTCAAATTCATGTTCAAAAGCCAGTCAATAAAGTTCAAAACACAGGCAAAAGAGCCCGGTGAGCATGCGTTGGTGAATATTTGCATGGCGGAGCTTTGCAAAAACGCTGGTTTTGCCGGTTCAAGTAACCTGGTTCAGCGCGACCTGGTGTTTTTATGCGAGCGGATCGAATCGCAAACCGGCGTAATTATCAGCCTCTCTACCATTAAGCGCTTGTTGAATGGTCAGTTTTCGCGCTTACCGCAAATTGCTACGCTGGACGCGATAGCCCTGACGGCCGGCTATAAAAACTGGCAGCAGTTTAAGATCAGTAAAAACCTGGAAGTAACGCAAAACGGAAAGGCTGGCAAACAAAAGTCGCCGCCTCCCGCTCCCGGTGGCGCTAAAACTTTTAATGCACGTTTATTTTTGTGGGCGACGCCTGTTTTGTTAATTGCAGCGTACTTTGGCATCAGCATAACAGCGGGGAAACCTGCCTTGGCAGGTGCCGGCAAGGCCAGGTTTTCGGCCAGGAAAGTTACCGGTAATGACGTCCCGAATACGGTTGTATTCAGTTATAATGTAGATTCGGTGGCGGCCGACAGCTTTTTTATCCAGCAATCATGGGACAGGAACCGCCGCGTTAGGGTGTTTAAACACAACTATACGCTTACCGACATTTATTATGAGCCCGGATATCATACGGCCAAATTGATCGCCAATGATAAAATAATTAAAACACTGGATGTTAGTATCCCCACCAACCGGTGGGTGTTTTACGCCAAAGAGGGCTTTACCAAAGGATTGCCCAAATACATTACCGCAAATGGTGCAAAGGGGCGGTCTTTTAAGCTTACCAGGGACGACGTGGTGAAGAGCAGGATAGATATTCAAAAGGAAAATGCGTATGTTAACGTTTATTTCCCTTCGCAAATAACAAGCAGCAGCGATAATTTTGTACTCCGGTTCCGGATAAAGGTTGATGAATTGAAAAACGAATCATGCCCCTTTTTGATGACCGAGGTTTTTTGCCAGCGGCAGTTTATGTATTTCGGCAGTACTTTGAAGGGCTGCACCAGCGAACTG